>Ga0334890_1000318_pt1 | contig 90854 bp, 74 predicted proteins | sample GraSluR1_MG_3_FD_207220 | JGI IMG/M metagenome (GOLD analysis project Ga0334890, IMG submission 207220) | Sludge microbial communities from methane-producing bioreactor in Wageningen University, Netherlands - Granular Sludge_31_08-R1 | ecosystem: Engineered > Bioreactor > Anaerobic >... | reverse complement strand
CGTCCCCCAGAACCGTCCACTCGGCGCCGTCGGTCGAGTACTCCACGGTCACGTCCCTGGCTCCGAACCCGAGCACCGGCTCAAACTGCACGTTGTAGTTCCACACCAACAGCTCGTACAGCTTATAGATACGATCGAACTCATACTGGATCCAGACAGGCATCTCCGGATCGGTAGCCGTAACCCACGTGTGCGAACTCTCGGTCGAATGCTGGTCGCTCTCGTTGAGTCCCGAGCCGTTGACGGTGTTCTCGGGCGACGTGTCATCCGAGGTGCTCGAGGCGGTCGCCACGATGTTCTCAATCGCATAGGCGAACGGTTCGGCTGTGAAGCTCCAGACGTTGCCCTTGAAGATCGTGTTGTCGGGCGCCGCGTTGACCTCGTCAATCCGCCAGTAGTACGTTGCGCCGAATTCCAGCAGGTCCGGCGGATCGTACCTGGTGGCCGTCTGGCCCTGACTGACAAGCACACCTCTCGGATCGGCCCGGCTGGCGTCGTTGACATCGTCGAACGACGTCCCCAGGTACACATCATGGGTCGCGGCAAATTCGCCGGCCGTCCAACTCAGCACGACCTCGCGTGGCACGTCGTCGGCCTCGTCCTCCGGGGCAGGTGCGAAGGCAACACCCGCCGGCGTGCTCGGCAGCGCTGCCACGCCGTACATGTTCCGGCTGCCGCCGTCGTTCTGTTGGAACAACGTGATCGTCCCCCTCTTGACTTCCAGAGCCCAAATGGTGGACCGTTGGTCGATCGTTCCATCGGCGCCTTCATCAATACCGAGGTCCACCTCCAGGTTGACAAAGCCCATCTCCAGCACCCACGGCATGGGGTTGCCAACCGGACCGGGCGCAGCCATGCTGCCACCACCGAGACGATTGTCGAGGATCAGATACAGGATCGCATTGCCGGACAACGTCACGTCCAACTCGTAGGCGGCCGGGTTCTTGTCGTCGTTGGCCACCATGACGTACTCAGCCCCAAGAAGGAACTCCGGGATATCCGTATACTGATGGACCCGATCGACATAACAGGGGGAATTGTCGGCAAGTGGGTCAGGGGCCACCTGCGGTGCGGTGTTGGTACTACCCCGCCGTTCGACACCAGTAATCAACTGCGCCTGGATTGTGCCCACAGCAGAGAGCACAATGCCAAGCAACACCATGAACCACACACATTTTCTACCCATGACAATCCTCCTTCACACAGGGTCGTAACAGGTTCGGTCCGGCCACGCGCCGGATCGCTTCCCTCCGCGATATCGAATCGTTCCGCCCGGACGCGCAGATCGCAACCGCCGTCCGTTGTCTCGGAACGTTTTCTTGAATGGAGAATCACTGACTGAACGGGCCGTCGTGCTCGCCCGACCCAATCGAGGACAACGCCGTGCCGTGAGGCAGGCGAAATGGCTGCCCGCAAATGAACACCCGGCCCCCCCTGACCACGTGTGTAACTCGACACACTCCATCAGGGCCTCCGATCCTGACCGCACAATGCGAGCGCTCCTCAGACAACGGCTCGCATCATTACAGAACCCAAATCCTCACACCCGACCTGTCGCGTGCCCAGACCGCCCGCAACCGGCTGCCCTTATTTGTATCATATTCGGCGTTCCCAATGCAAGCGGATTTTCGCCATCTTCCGTCTCCACTTGCCTGCGGGCGCGGCAGCGAATAGAATCTCCCCTCATGGTCGGCGGCGGGGTCAACGGATCGCCGCCTCAATGGAACCAGGATGATTTGCGACGCAGGTCACGATGCTCGGTGTGTTCGTTCCAGCCATTGTAGTGGCCTATCTGGTCGGCGCGGTCCCGTTCGCCCAGATCATCGCCCGGATGCACGGCCAGGACCTTCGGACGATCGGATCGGGGAACATCGGGGCGACGAATCTGGCGAGAGCGTGCGGCCGCAGGTGGGGCTATGCATGCTTCGCACTGGACGTCCTGAAGGGTCTGGTCCCGATGGTGGCGGCAAAAGCAGCCGCGGGGGGCTTGCTGGAAGCCAACGGCGCAACGGTCGGGCCCGGCTTCCTGGCCCTCTGGCTGGCGGTGGGGATCGCCGCCATCCTGGGCCACGTCTTCCCGATCTACCTGAGATTTCGAGGCGGCAAGGGCGTGGCAACCAGTTTTGGCGTGGCGCTCGGATTGTGGCCGTATTTCACGTTCGCAGCGCTGATCGCGCTGGCGGTCTGGCTTCTGTCTGCGGCGATCTGGCGTTACGTCTCGCTGGCCTCGATCTGCGCCTCGATCACCTTCCCCGTGACGCTGGCCGTCGCCATCGCTGTCAGGCGGGACTGGAATTCGGTAAACCTGTGGCCTCTGCTGATCGCCGCAATCGCCATTCCCCTGCTGGTGATTGCCCTGCATCGCAAGAACATCCAGAGGCTTCTGGCCGGCACCGAGAGCAAGATCGGCAGCGGAAAGGATCGCTCATAGGCGAGATGGACCGTCACGAAGCCGCGATCGGGACCAGGCAGAGGAAGCGCAAAGGGACGTCGCTGGTGTTTTTGAAGCAGTGTTCGGCCCCGCCGGGCATGAGAACGACGTCTTCGGTGCCGATGGGCGATGTCTTGCCGTTGCAGACCACCACGCCGTGGCCATCAAGCACAAAAACCTCGTGCTCGTGCGGATGCGTGTGCAGAGGGGTCTGGCCGCCGGGCTGGACCTCGAACATCCGCATGGCAAAGGTCGGCGCCCCGTCGGGTTTGCCGATCAACAGCCGCATCTGGACGCCCTTGGCGCCCTCGATCTCGACGGGATTCTTGGGGATATCGTTGCTATTTGCCAGCTTCATAAACGTCGCTCCGTTGGATCACTTGAGCTTGCGTTCGAGAATCTCCGAAACCACCTTCGGATTCGCCTGTCCTTTGGTCTTCTGGATCACCTGTCCGAGCAGGAAGCCCCTGGCCTTCTTGCTCTTCTTACTTTCCGTTACTACGTCCTGGACCGCCTGAACGTTCTCGGCCAACACCTGATCGACGATGCCCTCCAGTTCGCCGGCGTCGCTGGTCTGGATCAGGTTCAGTTCCTGGGCCAGTGCAGCGGGCGATCTGCCTGTCGCGACCATGGATTCGAGAATCGCATTGGCAGCCGTGGCGCTGACCGTTCCGGCGTCAACCATCTTCGCCAGATCGGCCACTGCAACGGGATCGAGGCCCAGCACGGATAGATCGCCTCCTCGGTCTTTGGCCAGCTTCAGACCAACCTGGGTCAGCAGATTGCAGACTCGTTTGGGCTCGCCTCCGGCCGCCAGCGCCCGCTCGAAAAAGTCGGCAGTGGCGCGCTCGGCCGTCAGGACGCCAGCGTCGTAATCGCTGAGGCCATATTCAGCGACATACCGCATCTGCCTGGCCAGCGGCAGTTCGCACAGACGCGACCGAATCTCGTCCAGTCGCTGCGGCGTGGTTGTCACGGGGACAAGATCGGGATCGGGGAAATACCGATAGTCGTGGGCCTCTTCCTTCTCGCGCTGGAGCACGGTGACCTCGTCCTGGTCGTTCCAGCCCCGCGTGGACTTGTTGCCCATTTGCAGAGTCACACCCGTCTCCAGAAACTGGTCGAGTTGCCGCTGCACCTCGTAGGCAACGCTTCGTTCCAGGGCGCGGAAGCTGTTGAGGTTCTTGACCTCGACGATGGGCGTTCGAAACTGCCCGTCCGGCCGCGTGATGGCGAGGTTGATGTTGGGCTCGAAGCGCATGTGCCCCTTCTGCATGTCGCCTTCAGAGACACCCAGATAACGCATGATCCGCTGCAACTCCACCGCCAGAGCGCGGACCTGCGAGGGACTGTTCATGTCGGGCTCGGTGACGATCTCCAGCAGCGGCGTCCCCGCCCGGTTCAGATCGACCTGCGAGAAATTGCCGGCGGTGTGGAGGTTCTTGCCGGCGTCCTCTTCCAGGTGGGCCCGCAGGATGCGGATTCGCTTGGTTTGCCCGTCGTCCAGCAGGATCTCGATGTATCCATGGCTGCCGATGGGCAGATCGTACTGGCTGATCTGGTAGTTCTTCGGCAGGTCGGGATAATAGTAGCTCTTACGGTCCCACTTGGTGAACGGCGCGACCTCGCAGTTCAGCGCCATCGCCGCCAGCATCGCGTATTCGACCGCCTGGCCGTTCATCACGGGCAGCGACCCCGGCATCCCCAGGCAGACCGGGCAGACGCGGGCGTTGGCCTCCTGGCCGAAGCTCAGCTCGCACGAGCAGAACATCTTGGTCTTCGTGCAGAGCTGGACGTGAATCTCCAGGCCGACGATCACCTCGTACGATATGTCACTCATGGCTCCACTCATTGGACCATCGCCGGTTTCTTCGTATGCCAGTCGGTGGCCGCTTCGTACATGCGCGCGATCCGCAGCAGGCGGGCCTCGCTGAAGGCGGGCGTCAGCACTTGCAGGCCGATGGGCAGGCCGTTCTCGTCACAACCGCACGGCACGCTGATGCCGGGGATGCCTGCCAGGTTGGCCGAGATCGTGTAGATGTCGCCCAGGTACATCTTCAGCGGATCGTCCACTTTCTCACCGATCCTGAACGCGGTCGTCGGGGCCACCGGCATGACGATCGCGTCACACTTCTGGAATGCTTGGACGAAGTCGCCGCGAATGAGGTTGCGGACCTTCAGGGCCTTGAGGTAGTAGGCGTCGTAGTAGCCGCTGGAGAGGGCATAGGTCCCAAGCATGATGCGGCGTTTGACCTCCTGGCCGAAGGCTTCCTCGCGCGACTTCGTATAGACCTCGACGTAGTCGGCCGGGTCGGGGGTGCGGTAACCGTAGTGGACCCCGTCGTAGCGTGACAGATTGCTCGACGCTTCGGCCGTGGCGATCACATAGTACGCGGCGATGGCGTAATCGAGGTGCGGCATGCCGATCTCGACGATCTGCGATTCTGCGCCGCGGTAGACGTCGAGAGCTGCATCGAGAGCCGCGCGGACCGATGGTTCGGCGCCCGCGTTGAAGGCGGGCGCGACGCCGATTCGCAGCCCCTCGACGGGCTTGTCGAGGCCGTCAAGGTAATCGGAAACCGGCGCGACGTTCTCATCGACACTGGTGCTGTCGGCCGGGTCATGCCCGGCGATCACGTTCATCAGCAGCGCCGCATCCGCCACCGTCCGCCCGAACGGACCGATCTGATCCAGGCTGGAACCGTAGGCGATCAGGCCGTACCGCGAGACGCGACCGTACGTGGGCTTGAGGCCCACCACGCCGCAGAAGCTGGCCGGCTGGCGAATGGACCCACCCGTGTCGGAACCCAGCGCCACCGGGCACAGCCGGGCCGCCACCGCCGCCGCCGAGCCCCCGCTGCTGCCGCCGGGAACGCGGTCCGGGGCCCATGGGTTGACCGTCTTGCCGAGCGCAGAGTTCTCCGTGCTCGAGCCCATCGCAAACTCGTCCATGTTCGTCTTGCCGACGATCACCGCGTCGGCGTCGAGCAGCTTGCGGATTGCGGTGGCATCGTAGGGCGAATGGAAACGCTCCAGCATGCGCGAGCCGCACGTGGTCGCACCAAACGTGGAGCACAGGACGTCTTTGACCGCGATGGGGACGCCCGCCAGCGGGCCAACCGGCTCGCTGGCCGCAATCCGGCGATCCACGTCTCCGGCGCGGGCCGCTGCCTCATCGCGGAACAGGCTCAGGAAGGCGCCGACCGTCGGTTCGAGCCGGTCGATCTGTGCGAACGTCTCGGCGACGGCTTCGGCACTGCTGATCCGTCGGGTGGCGATGGCCTCTCGAAGCTCGATGGCTGTCAGGTCTGTCAACGTCATAGCCGGACTACTTCCGCTCGGGTCCTTTGCGATGGCTCAGGAGCCATTCGTAGAGCTTCGGGTTGTCATATGTCGCCGTCCACGAATCGTGGTGCGCATCAGGATAGACCGTGAACTTCACATCGCCGCCGGCCGCCTTGACGGCCTCGACCATTTGTTCGGACTGGGCCAGCGGGACCACGTTGTCTTTCGCGCCGTGGAAGACCCAGATGGGCACATTTCGCAGTTGGCGGGCCATGCGGGGCTGGCCGCCCCCGCAGATCGGCACGATGGCCGCAAACCGCTCCGGCCGGCTCGACGCCAGGGACCACGTCCCGTAGCCGCCCATGCTCAGGCCGGTCAAATACACTCGCGATTCATCGACCTGGTACTTCTCGACGAGGTCGTCGAGCAACGCGATCAACACCTGGATCTGGGCGGGATCGGACCACGACCGGCCGGTGGGACATTGCGGGCTGGCGATGATGAACGGCAGCGACTTGCCCTGCGCGACCAGCTTGGGCGGACCGTGCACCTTGACCTTGTCGAGGTCGCTGCCGCGCTCGCCGGCCCCGTGGAGAAACAGCATCAAAGGCCACTGCTTCGAGGTCTCGCCGTATCCTTCGGGCAGATGCAGCAGGTAGTCGATCTCGACGGCGACCTGCTTGTTGAGCTTCATCGCCCGCTGCCCAGGGGCCTGCGTTGGCTTCGGGCGGCTGGCCCGATGGCTCAGCAGCCAGTCGTAAAGTTCCGGATTGTCGTAGGTGACGGTCCAGGAATCGTGGTCTGCCTCGGGATACACGGTCAGCTTGGCGGTGCCGCCGGCCCGCTGAACCGACTGAACCATCTTCTCCGACAGATCCAGGGGCACCACGGAATCTTTGGCGCCGTGAAAGGCCCAGACCGGGACGTTCCTGAGCCGGTCGGCCAGATACCACTCGCCCCCGCCGCAGATCGGCGCGATCGCCGCGAATCGCTCGGGGTGTCGGCAGGCCAGCGTCCACGTGCCGAAGCCGCCCATGCTCAGCCCGGTCAGGTAGACCTGCTCGGGGTCCACCGCATACTTCGATTCGATCTCGTCCAGCAAGGCCATCAGCGTGTCGGCCTTCTCGGTCCACCACTGCCCGGACGGACACTGTGGCGAGACGACGATGAACGGATAGTCCTTTCCCTGCTCGATCCGCTTGGGCGGCCCGTGCTTCTTGACCAGTTCCAGGTTGTCGCCCCGCTCGCCGGCGCCGTGCAGGAACACCAGAAGCGGCCAGCTCCGGTTCTTCTCGCCATAGCCGGCGGGCAGGGAGAGCAGGTAGTTGCACTCCACCGCCTTGCTAATGTGCTTCGTGAGTTTCTGTTCGGTCTGACCGGCTCCCATAACGGCATCGTCTCCCCAAATCCCAGCGATCCACAACACCGCAAGCAACAGTACCATCCGCCTGACGTCTCTCATGTTCGGTACCTCCCAACACAGCGACCTTGCCATTGCCGGTATTCGCACGGCGGCGTTCTACGCTGCCGAACTGTCGTCGAGAATCTTGGGCACCTTGAAGAACGGCCCATCCCGCTCGGGCGCGTTGGCCAGGATCCGGTCCGTGCCCAGCGAAGGCTTGATTTCGTCGTCGCGAAAGACGTTGCCGATCGGCAGACAGTGGGCCAGCGGCTCGACGCCGTCCGTATCCAGCTCGTTCATCTTCTCGACGTATCCGAGGATCGCCCCCAACTGGCCGGTGAACTCCTCGATCTCGCTTTCGGTCAGTTGGAGCCGAGCCAGCTTGGCCACCTTGCGGACCTGTTCAGCGTCGATTCTCTGCGACATGGGCAATTCCACCCAAAGAAAAAAAGCGAGGCAGACCTTGCCCCGCTTCGGCTTCTCGACTGCAAAGGAAGGTCTCGCTCAGCTTGTCGCTTTCTCCGCGGGTTGGTAATTCCGTTTGACGGGCTTGACGATCAGCCCCATGCGAATGGCTTTGGCGGAAACACGGATGCGGCAGACCTTGCCATCAACGACGGCACGCACCTTCTGGATGTTCGGCTTGAACTTGCGCTTGGTGACGCCGGTGACCTTCTTGCCGACACCGCCATGTCGTTTGGCCTTACCGCGACGGGAAATGCTCTTTCCCGAGATCGTTCGCTTGCCCGTAAAACAACATACTCTCGACATATAACCTGCTCCTGCATCAGTATTTGCTGCAATCGATCGCGTTCGTCACGCCCGCCCGTCGACGGACAAGTAAACCGGTATTTTAGCGAATCACTCGGACATTGCAAGACCTACCTGTGCAGAGAAGGCAGAAAATCTGAGTTCGCCTCCGGCGCCATCACCCAGAGGTCGACCGGCGCGGAGCCCACTCACCTGGCCTGCACGGCATCGACCTCGATCTCGAACAGCAGATCGTCACGGCAGACGTCGTTTTCGGCGACGATGACGGGAAACGGGGCAAGGTCGTTGTCGCGGCAGTAGGCCCCGAGAAGAGGGGCGTCTTCGGCCCGTTTGAAGTAGGCCAGCGAGCGGGTCACATCGGCCCAATCCATCCCTCTGGACTGGAGAATGGCTTGCACCACCTCCATCGTCAGTTTGACTTGGGCCCTTGTGTCGTCGAGGAAGACGGTTCGGCCTTCGACGTCGATGCTGGCAGTCCCCGATACATACAGTCGCTTGTGGTCGGGCATCGCGACCTCGACAGCCCGACTGAACGAACTTCCATAGTCCCGCGCCGACGACTGCAACGGCGAAGGCACGGCGTAGACCTCCACGCCAGGGATCTTGGGCTGCAAGGCCAGCAGCCCCGCTTCGAGGGCGGCCTCGGCGGCATTGCCCCCGCCGATCCCCGTGCTGGCCGGGACCAGCCCGTCGAAGATCTTCTTCTGCTCGAAGAACCGCGTGCGAACACGGTTGAAGTCGCCGTACCAGTCGAGAATATCATGGTTATAGAACCACGTGCGGAACACGTCGGAGAAGGCCAGGCCGTGCCCTGTGAGGATCTTGTCGATCCAACGGAGGATTGCGTCCGCCTGCTCGGCCCTGTCGCAAGAGGTATCGCCGGGCAGCAGACCGGTCAGACGGCAGTAACGCGCCCGGTCGTCCTCGAAAAGGCTGCCGACGACCCGACCCGCCGACCGCACGCGCGTGATGGTCATACCCGAGGCGATCCAGACATACAGCCCGCAGAGGTTTTCCGCCCGGGTGTTCTCCACCCATCCGATCGGCAGGCCCGTCCCATCGATGGCCCGCACCAAATCGGGCAGCCACGTTCGATCCTGCGACGCCATCCCCAGCACCTCGGCGCTGATGACCTGGCCGCCCAATGCATGGACCACCTCACCGGCCCGTCGGAACAACGAATCCGGGGCCTCGTTCCACTCGGGAGTCAGCGTGACAAAATGCTCGATGATAGGATCACGTTCGAGAGTCGTAATATCGGCCCCCGCCAGTACATGTTTCCGGATACGCGTCAACGCCACAACTCCTTTCATCAAGGCTTGGTTATGCCAACAGAAACTATCTATTTTACCAATAACGTCCGTCGCAGGCAATCACTTCACTGCGCCGGCGGAATTTCCCGACGCCGTCCAGAGCAATTCCCGATGCAGCAAGAAAGACCGAATAAACCGCGCATAAACAACCAGCCACCAGGAAGCAATCCGTTCGCCACGCACGTCGGTACCGGCCCCACTGCATGGTCACACCGCAGGATGGAGGATTATCAGACGCAGAGGACTCGGCACTCCGCAAGGCCCCGGCTTGCACCTGTGACTGGTCGGCCAACGTGCCCTACCGACGACCGGCTGTGCCGGTCGGCATTGATTCTCGTTTCAATGAGGTGATCTCCACTTGGGTCAGGGGCCTGTAGTGGCCCGAAGGGAGTGTCCCAAGTCTGAGCTTGCCGATGCGAATTCGCTTGAGGCTCTTGACCGAGACACCGACGTTCGCCAGCATCCGCCGAACCTGTCGATTCAGGCCCTGGCAAATGGTGATCTCGACCGAAGACTCCTGGCGTCCGGCTTTGAGCACCTTGACCGCCGCCCGGCCGGTCTTGCCCTCGGCCAGCCAGATGCCCCTCTTGAGACGCTGGACCGCCTCGGCATCGAGGCGACCCTTCACCGTCGCGATGTAGGTCTTGGGGACCTTGTACCGCGGATGCGTCAGGCGGTTGCTCAACTCGGCGTCGTTGGTCAGCACGATCAGGCCGGTGGTGTCGGCATCCAGGCGGCCAATGCAGAAGATCCGCTGCGGGCATCGGACCAGGTCGACCGCTACCTTGCGTCCCTGGGGATCGCGGTTCGTGCAGATCACGCCTTTGGGTTTGTTCAGCGCAAAGTACACCCGCTGCGACGGTCGCAGGCGTTTGCCGTCGACCGAAATCGCGTCCGTTTCCGGATCGGCGAACGCGGGCAATTCATCGACCACCCGGCCGTTGACCCGCACCACCCCGGCCAGGATCAGCTCCTCGCATTCCCTGCGGGAGGCCACACCGGCCGAAGCCATCACTTTTTGCAGTCGCTCTCTTGCCATCGTCGCTCACTCACAAGCCCATCACGCCCATGTATGGCAGGAACGCTCACCCCAGACCCGGCGTCCCCAGTGGCTGGTCCATGCCAACGCCGTAGATGATTCCGATGGACAGCAGCACCCAGAGCAGCATCCCGATCTGGAATGGGCGATCGCGAAGGATCAAACGAACCGGGTCGGAGTACACCCCCTTCTGTGTCAAGGCACTGAACCGGAAGATACAATACAGCACCAGGGGCGTCGTGTAAACGAGGTGGTTCGTTCCGAACACTTCTTGCGTGCGGTGGTCCATGGCGTACAGCAGGAAACACGTCACCGCCAGCACACTGGTCACGTCGAGCATGTGCGCCAGCAGTTCAGGGGTGTATTCGCCAAGGGTCTTACGGAAGGCCTCGCTGTTTTCCTGGAGCTGGGCGATCTCGCCACGACGCTTGCTGAAGGCCAGGAACAAACACAGGGCGAAGGTGCAGATCACCAGCCACGGGGAGATCGACACCTCAATCACCACCGCCCCGGCCACCGCCCGGAGAACGAAGCCGATCGCGATGACGACGCAGTCAATGATCATCACGCACTTGAGCGCTATCGAGTAGAGGAACATCAGGCCCATGTATATCAGGACCACCATGGTCAACCCCCGCGAGAGCACCAAGGCACTCGCCAGCGACAGCACGGCACAGCCAGCCGCTGTCATCAGTGCCGTAGCCACCGTCACTCGGCCGGCGGCGAGAGGACGAGTCCGGCGTTCGGGGTGGATGCTGTCGGCACGCCGATCGACGATATCGTTTAGAACGTACATCGCCGAGGCCGCCAGAGAGAAGCACCCGAACGCGCCGACGACCCTCGCCACGTCCACCAGCGTCTCATCCAACGGCCCAATCAGCTGCCTGCTGAAGACCAAAGCCGCGAAAACGAACACGTTCTTAATCCAGTGAACGGGACGCAACAGTCGCAACAACTCCATGAACCACCTTTCGGCAACGCGGATTCACACCGCCCTTTCTCGCCACCGCCACCATCGCACGAAACCGTGTTTTGGTCGACAACCCTGGACTCAACGGGTAGATTATACTCACCGCCTTGAAGATTGTATACGTCCCCAGAGTTCTTCTTTGCGTCACGAATAAGGATCAGACATGATCACCACGGTTGTATTCGACCTGGATGACACCCTCTATGATGAGATCGACTACTGCCGTAGCGGTCTTGCGGCCGGGGCGCGATTCCTTGCCAAGGTCGTACCGACGCCCTGCTCCGATGACGTGTTCGCCTGTCTCTGGAGACAGTTCAACCGGGGAAACCGAACCACAACATTCAACGCGGCCCTCGACGAACTGGGGGTCCCCGGCGACGAGGCCCTGATCGCGCAGCTCGTCGAGGTCTATCGAAACCACCGGCCCGATCTGACGCTGCCGGAGGACAGCCGTCGCGTGCTGGAGACCCTCAACCGCTCACACCGGCTCGCCCTGCTGACCGATGGGTTCCTGCCGGCTCAGCGGCTGAAAGTCCAGGCCCTCGGTATCGAGCCCCGTTTCGAGGCAATCGTGTACACCGAGGAGTTGGGCCGGGCCTACTGGAAGCCCTCGCCTGTCGGCTTCGAAAGGCTGGCGCGGATGCTGGAGACCACGCCGGACCAGATGGCTTATGTCGGCGATAACGAGGAGAAAGATTTTGTCGCCCCCAACCGGCTTGGCATGCTGACCATCCGCGTTGTGCGGCAGCGACATCTGCATCACGGATCAAGCAACCGACCGGACGCCAAGGCAACCGTTCAGACGACCCGCATCGAGGAATTGCCGAGTCTTCTGGTCCGATAGTAACGCCCTCTCGCCAGCGCCAACATTGCCCGGCCGTGTGGCGTTCTTTTTTCTTGACTACACCGCGACCAAAGGCGATAATATGGTGAAATTGGTGCCTATGGGCGATTTCCCGTGTTCCGAGGAGTCTTGTTATGCCGCCAGGTAAGAGACGTCAAAGCAATGCCATGCTCTATACGCTGATCACCTTCGTCGGACTGTTTATCATTGCCACGACGGTTGCGGTGATCTACTACGTCAAGGCCGAAGAGCTGCGCACGACGACTCAGGAAGCGCAGACTGAATTGAGCAGGATGGCTTCGGCCGATGAGGTGCGGCGAGTCGGAGACATCGTTGGAACGAAGCTTCCCGGCGAGAGCAACCTTGGGAGCATGGTGCAGTATTTCAACCAGCTCACCGCCCTGATCGTGGGACGTCCGATCCAGGTCACCAGCGCCGAAGTGAACGTGGGCCACGCGACCAAGGCGTTCCGGTCCCTCGTAGAGCAGGCGCGGCCCTACATCACCATCGCCCCTCCCGATCCCAATGCCGCGGATCCCGACCTGGCCGATCCCAACCGGGTATCCTTGAGGTCCATGACAAACGATCTGCTGGCACGGATCAGGCAGACCTCAGAACAGTTGGCCGCCAGAACCCAGCAACTCCAGAAGCTCCAGCAGCAGTTCACAGACGCAACCGGACTCTGGCAGCAGACGGCAGACGATCTCAACGCCAAGATCGGTGAATATGAGCGTCAGGTCCAGCAGACCCAAGCCGACTACAACGATCTGCGCGCATTGCTCGAGCAGAGTTCCGAGCAGCGGGCCGCCAACATCCTCAGGCAATTGGAGGAGGAGCGTGCCCTGTCGCGACAGTTGAATCAGGATCTGCTCCAAACGCGGGCCGAACTCGAAATCGCCCAGGAACGATTGAGCGGCGCCCTGACCGAGGTCGCCAAAGTCCAGCCGTCGCCCGATCCCGAAGCGCCCGCCCACAAAGCCGACGGCAAGATCATCCTGGTGGATGAGGCGGCAGGCATCGTCCATATCAACCTTGGCTCGGAAGACCGCATCTATCGGGGCCTGACGTTCTCGGTGTACGACAAAGCCTCCGGCGTGCCCAGGGACGGCAAGCCCAAGGCCGAGATCGAGGTGTTCTCCATCGGCAGAACAACCTCGACCGCCAGGATCCTGTCGTCCGAGAAGAGGAATCCCATTGCAACCGACGACATCGTGGCCAATCTGATCTGGGATGCCGAAAAGAGGAACCATTTCGTGATCGCGGGGGATTTCGACCTGACCGGCAAGGGGCAGCCGACGTACGACGCGAAGACCCGAATCGCCGACCTGATCCAGCGATGGGGCGGCGCCGTGTCCGACGACGTCTCGGCCAAGACCGACTTCGTCATTCTCGGCGCCGAGCCAAGCGTCCCTCCGGAGCCGACGTTCGAGAACCTCGCAAGCGATCCGACGTTGAGGGACAAGTACGAAGCGGCCCGACAGCGGCTGGACTACTACAACAGGGTTCGACAGCAGGCCCAGGCGTTCTACATTCCGGTGTTCACGTTCGACCGGTTCCTCCACGCCATCGGGTACGAGAACTATATCGGCAAGCCCGGGGCGTTCTGATCGCGAAGCGTTCCGTCGGACCTGACGGCACAACGATACGACTCAACGGTCGGGTGTCTCCGACCGTCGCCGCAGAAGAGCGTTCGCTCTACGTGGCCGTTCTCGGCTCGATGCCGATGGAGGCCACGTGGACTTCTCCGGTGTATTCCCCGGCGTCCGGACACGCGACAAACCCCTTCTTGACCGCCACGAAGGTCACCGTCCAATCGGCCCGGACCGCGGCACCGAGAGGCCGACCCGTGTCGCAGTCGAGCCCGGAGGGGATATCTACCGCCAGAACCGGGGCATCCAGCGTATTGATCGCCTCAACCAGTCTGCGGTAGCCCTCCCGCAACGGCCCCTGCAGGCCCGTCCCAAACAGCGCGTCGACAACCATGTCCGCTCCTCGGGCCAGCGAAGCTGCGAGTTCGGGAGCATCCGCGAGGTGCGGGTCCAGTTGCCGGATGTCCACGCCCAGTGCGCCAAGCACATCAAGGTTGATCCGGGCGTCACCGCGAACCTTCTCGCGGTCGCCGCAAAGGACGATACACACCGTATGGCCGGCGTTGCGCAGGTGCCGTGCAATGACGTACCCATCGCCACCGTTGTTGCCCGTCCCGCAGAAGATGCAGACACGGCCGCTCGCGCTGGAGCCGAGCCGGTCCATAACGAATTCGGCGCAACTGCGCCCGGCGTTCTCCATCAGCGCGACCCCCGGCAATCCAATCTCCTCGATCGCCCAACGATCCACCGACCGCACTTGATCGCGACTCATCATGCGAGGCTCCTGACGTGCTGTATGATCGTCCATGCCCGCCTTATACCGGCGCCGCACCGCCGGCGTCAAGCCGATCCTCCCCGTCGCCCGCTCGCCTCCTGCCTCGTGGCAGCAGGGTCTCGGAGCAAATTGACAGGTCCGGGCGGCATCGGTACAATACGCCCCGCTCTGCACGGGTCGGGCCTGAGAACCGACGCGCACGGGCCGCAACGACGCTCGGTTTCGGTCTGGGATAGGCTTCGTGGAATCATTTTCGGTCTTGTACTGATGCGCATCTTGCTGACAAACGACGATGGGATCTTCGCCCCGGGGCTGGCGGCGATCTACAAGCAGCTCATCCATCTGGGCGAGGTCCTGGTGGTGGCCCCCGCCGACAGCCAGTCCGGGGCCAGTCACGCCGTGACGTTCTTCGAGCCTCTGGCCTGCGCGAAGGCGGACATTGCCGGCCTGTTCTCCGGTTTTGCCGTCTACGGCTCTCCGGCCGACTGCGTGAAACTGGCCGTGATGCAGCTTCACAAAGGCCCCATCAACCTGGTCGTGGCCGGCATCAATAACGGGGCCAACGTCGGCATCAACGTTTACTACTCCGGCACCGTCGCCGCGGCGATGGAGGCCGCGTTCCTGGGCATTCCCTCCGTGGCCCTGAGCGTGGCGGCCGAGAAGGAGATGGACTTCGACGGGGCCGCCGAGCACTGCATTGACGTGCTGGAGCGACTCGGACCGCTGCAAGCACGAGATGTGATCAACGTCAACGTCCCCCTCCTGTCGCGCGGCGAGCCCAAGGGAATCCGCGTGGTTGCACAAGCCACAAGCGGATTCCACGAGTACTACATCCCCCAGGGCGATGACGAGACCCGAACGCTCTTCCAGTTGGCCGGAGGCGGCCACCGACAGGAATCGTTGCCCGTGGACACAACGGCTCTGGCCGACGGATTCATCACGGTCACTCCGCTGCGGTCCGACATGACCGACCACGCGAAGATCGAGCCGCTGAAATCGCAACTCGGAAAGGACGCCCGCCCCCCATCGAGAGGAACGTTATGACGCAGGACAGGGCATCGCAGATCTGCATCGTCACCGTCACCGGCGTCGACAAGGTCGGCATCGTCGCCAGGCTGGCCAACGTGATGGCCCGGGCCAATATCAACATCATCGATATCAATCAGAAGATCCTCGAGGACACCTTCGTGATGACCATGGCCGTCGATGTCGCCGAGGCGATGATCGGCATGGACAAGATCAAAACGCACCTTGACCGGGTCGGAAGGGAGATGGCCCTGAAGATCACGATCCAGGACGAGAACATCTTCAAGGCCATGCACAGGGTGTAGCGATGCGGATCTCCGTCGAAGAAGTCTACGAAACCGTCCGAATGACCCTGGACCATCACTTCGATATCCGCACGGTCACGTTGGGGATCAATCTGAAGGATTGCATGGACCGGGACATCGCACCGCTAACCCAGCGCGTCCGCGAGCGGATCGTCGAGAAAGGCCGACTGCTCAATCGCTGCGCCGACCTGATCGTCCAGAAGTACGGTATCCCCATCACGAATCGGCGCATCGCCGTGACTCCCGCCTCCCTGCTTCTGGAGCCCCTGCCGAAAACGAAGGCCACAGTGGTGCGATTCGCCAAAGCCCTGGACGCAGCGGCCCGGAAGGCCGATATCGACTTCGTAGGTGGGTTCGGCGCAATGGTCCAGAAGGGCACGACGGCAGCCGAAGAGAACCTGATCGACGCCATCCCGGACACCCTGTCGAAGACGCAGCGGGTCTGCGGCTTCCTGAACCTCGCCTCGACGCACGCCGGCATCAATATGAACGCCGTCGCCAAGATGGGACACGTCCTCAAGGACCTCGCCGGCCGCTCGGCCGATGGCATCGGCTGCGCCAAAATCGCCGTCTTCGCCAACGTCCCGGAAGACAATCCCTTCATGGCGGGCGCCCATCACGGCGTCGGCGAACCCGACTACTCGCTGAACATCGGCATCTCGGGTCCCGGCGTGGTCCGCAGCGTCGTCGCCAGGAACCCGGATTGTGATCTGACCCAACTGTCGGAGGTGATCAAACGGACCGTCTTCAAGATCACCCGGGCCGGCGAGCTGATCGGCCGCGAAATGGCCGGCCTGATGGGCGTGCCGTTCGGCATCGTCGATATCTCGCTGGCGCCGACGACCTCGACGGGCGATTCGGTGGCGGAGATCATCGAAGCGATGGGCGTCGGCCAGATCGGCTCGCCCGGCTCGACGGCGGCGCTGGCCCTGCTGATCGATGCCGTCAAGAAAGGCGGCGCCATGGCCTCCGGCAACGTCGGCGGGCTCAGCGGCACGTTCATCCCCGTCAGTGAAGACGAGGGCATGATCCGCGCGGTCCGGGACGGGACGCTGAGTCTGGAGAAACTCGAGGCCCTCACCAGCGTCTGCTCGGTCGGGCTGGACATGTTCGCCGTCCCGGGCGACACGGCGCCGGAGGTCATATCGGCCATCATTGCCGACGAGCTGTCGATCGGCGTGGCCAACCACAAGACCACGAGCGTTCGGATCATCCCCGCGCCCGGCAGGAAGGCCGGCGAGATCCTGCATTTCGGCGGCCTGCTCGGCTCGGCGCCGGTCATGAAGGTGCCGGGGGCCCCATCGTGCAGGTTCGTCCAGCGACAAGGACGGGTGCCGTCGCCGATCTCCTCGCTGCGGAATTGACGGCCGATCGGAGCGCACCGACCTGGCGGAGCGTCTTTTTCGCTTTCCTTTTGACACCCGTTCGGCTTTGGTGTATATTGGCTTGTGTGTGGCATCTATGATGTGCTGTCCCGCTGCTCCAGTTGCGCCAGAGAGGCTACGGATGACAAGGAGAGGGCTAACGCTCATAGAGTTGGTGGTGGTGATCGCGATCGTCTCCCTCCTGCTGGCATTGTCGTTGCCCGCTTTGGTTCGCGTTCGAAATCAGGCCCAAGCCACTGTCTGCATCCAGAACCTCAAGACGCTCTCGTTCGCCTGGCTGCTCTACAAAGACGACAACGACGACCGGTTGGTGGGGGGCCACGTGGGGCAAACCGCACACGACTGGGTCCAGGGCCCCACCGGCGCCGGCACGCTCGTTGAATGCAAGAAGGAAGGCATCCGTCAGGGCGCGCTGTTCCGCTATGTCGGCCACGAGGTGGACGTCTATCGCTGCCCTGCCGACTACCGAAAGCTCGTGCCGGGACAAGTCGCCTTTCGAAGCTACTCCATTGCCGGCGGCGCCAACGGCGAACTCTGGCAGAACACCTACGTGCCCGTCGAGAAGTACTCTCAGATCCTTCAGCCGGCAACCAAGTACATCTTTGTCGAGGAGGCCGACCCCCGAGGCTGGAACAAGGGTTCCTGGGTGCTGGATCCGCAGAACAAGATGTGGGTCGATCCCCTGGCGATCTGGCACAGTCGCGCTCGCAGTTCGCTGGCCTACGCCGACGGTCACGCCGAGATCCGTCGTTGGGTGGACGACAGCACGATCGAGATGTCACGCGAGCAGCAGTTCCTCGCTCCCGTGCCCAGGGACGAAGGGAGCGATCTGCACTTCATGCTCAGCGGCTTTCCACAGCGGATGGCAGACGGATCATTGACGCCCTGACTCGGGCGGATGGCCCCCCACACAGCAGAAGACCTTTTCGCAGACTCGCTATCCCGTCGGCGGGCCTCCGGTCAACTGAGACGCCACCGACGCCGTAGCCGCCCGGATCGCTTCCTCATCGCCGAGGTAGTAATGCGTCACGGCTCTCAGATCATCGTCCAGTTCATAGACCAAGGGGATGCCGGTCGGGATGTTCAGCTCCGTGATCGTCTCGTCGGACACACCGTCGAGATACTTGACCAGTGCCCGCAGACTGTTGCCATGCGCGCAGATCAGGACGCGCCTCTTCCTCTCCAATTCCGGGACGATCGTCTCATGCCAATACGGCAGCACGCGCTCCAATGTCGTCTTGAGCGACTCCGTCGCCGGCAACAGGTCCTTCGGCACGTCCGCATAGCGCCGGTCGTGAGAGGGATGGCGCTCGTCGTCGGCCGACAGCGCGCCCGGCGGCGTGTCGTAGCTGCGGCGCCATATCTGCACCTGGTCCAGGCCGTATTTGTCCGCAGTCTCTTTCTTGTTCAGTCCCTGCAGGGCGCCGTAATGCCGCTCGTTCAGACGCCACGAACGGTGGATCGGAATCCACATCAGGTCCATGTCGTCCAGCAGAATCCACAGCGTTCGGATGGCCCGCTTCAAGACCGACGTGAAGGCCAGATCGAAAGTGTATCCGTTCCGAGCCAGGACCGTGGCCGCCTCATGGGCCTCGCGAACGCCCTGCTCCGACAAGTCCACATCGGTCCAGCCGGTGAATCGATTCTCCAGATTCCACGTGCTCTGTCCGTGTCGAACCAGGACCAGTTTCACCATTTTGATGCTCCTCTCTTGACTGCCGGTCAGACGAACGAATACAAGCTCGCCGGTGCCGGCCTATGGCTCTCGCAACTCGTAGAGCTTCAGGATGCTCGGCGGCGGCACCGTGTCCCTTGGCCGATCGCGATGGACGCCGAGCGTCTCCCAACGAAGGGCGTACCGGATGCCCGGCCGTCCGCTCGTCCCGCTGTCGCCGCGCCAGTTCACCTGCATGCCCGGGAGATCTGATTCGGGCCGGACCAGTGCAGCCGGCCATTGACGCCGCTCCTGGACCTGGCCGATCGGCCTGAGGTCGGTCTCTCGCAGTCTCCACGTACCCGACCCGTATCTGTCGTGGCGGTATCGCTGGGTCAGCGATCCATCCGCATGCACCCTGACGGGTGAGACGCGAATCTCAAAGTGAATCGTGCCGCCTCCCTCGAAGTACCAGCGGTAGTCCCAGTCGGTCGCCTGGTAGATCCGCCAGCCGTCGTCCTCGTATCTTGCGTTGTAGACCTGGGTGAAGCCCTCATCGTCGAACTTGTGATAGGTCACGATGGGACGGTTCTGCGAGTCGAACCCGATCCGGGTGTTCCCATTGATCGCGCCGCCGCCGGGCGGAACGGGATCGACCACCAGCCCGGGCGTATCGAGCGTCATGGGCAATGTAACGGGCTGCCCTGCCACGGTCTCCCAGTTCACCAGGTCACGGCTGCGGGCATAGGAAACGTCGTGATTCGTGCGGCAGTCCGGCGTGTCACGCCAAATCCAGCACAGGTGATACCGGCCGTCCGGTCCTCGGTCCGGACCGACCGGGTACGCGTTCATCAGGCCCTTGCCATCCAGTAGGGGCGTGTCGAGCAGCCGACGCCACGTCTGCGTCCGGGCGTCATACGTGTTGTAGATCTGGTTTCCGCTGCCGCTGGAGCCATCCCGATACGTGAAGATCAACTCTCCTGCCGGCCCGTCGAAGAACCTCGGGTACGTACACCGGCGCTCCAGGTCGCCCACCATCGCCGGCACCGCGCGCAGACTCCGTATGTCACCCAACTCGTCCGCCCGGAAGTAGACCAGCGGATGTCCGTGCATGTTGCCGCTGACGTGCAAGCAGCCCGTCTCATCGAGGGCCATCGTAACGTAGTTGTGACTGTCCCATCCCAGCCTGGACGGGAGCTTCTTGAAATCCCACGTATCGACGTCACGGTCTCGCCGGGCGACCGTCATCTGCCGGTCCGAGTCGTAGAAGGCAACATACTGCCCTTCCGGCGAGGTCAGCAGGCAGAACCCTACGAAGTGCCCCGACCATACCGGCCCCACATCCAGACAACGTACCACTTCCGGGCCGGGGCCGCTCCATAACACCCCGCTCGCCCAAAGCACCACCCCGACAACGAGACAGCACAACTTTGTCTTCGTGTTGGTCATTCCCCACCCTGCCTGTTGTCTGAAGTGAGGCCCGATCCCTACAATTTCACCGGTTTGCAGAGGTTCTTCTCATGGGCCGCGACGCGACCGCAGACCTTGCACATGTACTGCCCGTCGCGGACCAGTTCTTTGTAGTCGTTCGGATTGCTGATCTGGAACCCCAGATTATTGAGGTAGCACAGGTGTTTGTCGTGCCCAGCATGAGGCATTTCGGCATTGGCCATCACAATATCCTTTCCATTCTGCACGTCGTGACATCATTTCAGGCACCCATTAAGGCGACTGACACTCGGCCCTGTCAACGGATTTTCCGCTGCGAGAGCACACTGTCTACACTCCTGGAGGCGGCCGGGTTCACATCTGCCCCGAAGATCGTCCGGCCCGCAGGACACGGTGCACGCTGGAGCAAGTCATATCTCGACTTGCCCGCGGGTCTCTGCTATACTTCGGCCGGCAGAACACTCGGAACCGACCCGGCTGAATCGACACACGAACGGAGAAAGAGAATGGATTACCGAAGAATCATCCCTTGCCTGGACGTCAGAGGCGGCCGCCTGGTGAAAGGTGTCAACTTCGTTGACCTCAAAGATGTCGGAGACCCGGCCGAGAACGCCGCCGCCTACAGCGACGCCGGTGCCGACGAGTTGGTCTTTCTCGACATTACCGCCACTCTGGAGAACCGCAAGACCCTGCTCGAAGCCGTGAAGCGGACCGTAGACCGCATCTCGGTCCCGCTGACCGTCGGCGGCGGCATCAGCAGTTGCCAAGGCATTGAGGAATTGCTCTCGCTCGGCGTCGCGAAAATCTCCATCAACACGGCGGCCGTGCGCAACCCTGACCTTGTGAAGGAGGCGGCCGGTGCATTCGGCCGCGAGAAAGTCACCGTGGCCATCGACACGGCCAAGAACCCCGATCTGCCCTCCGGTTTTGAAGTCATGGTCAGCGGTGGCACCAAAGGCACTGGTCTGGACGCCGTCGAATGGGCCCGCAAGGTCGAAGCCCTCGGCGCCGGGACCCTCCTTCCGACCAGCATGGACACCGACGGCATGCAGACCGGCTACGACATCGCGATGACCCGGGCCATCGCCGACGCCGTATCCGCACCCGTGATCGCCTCCGGCGGCGCTGGTACGCTCGAGCACCTGCACCAAGCCATCATCGACGGCCATGCCGACGCCGTCCTCGTCGCATCCATCGCCCATTTCGGGACCTACAGCATCCAGGAGATGAAAGCCTATCTCGCCGGACGGGGTATTGCCGTCAGGCTGTAGCCAACCGCTCATCGGCCGGTATCAATCCGACCTCGTCGCAGCAGCCTTTGACGGGTGGCTCTTTCCCCTTTTTGGTCGAAAGTCGGTCCGGTGATTGGCCGATAGGGGGAGGGTGATGCTGCGTAATGGCTTATCGTGAATGTCCGAAGAGATATGTTCAGCAAACTGCGAAAAGACGGATTCCTCTTGAAGACCAGATTGTTCACTCTCCGCTGGTATCCAAGCGGCCGTAGCTGCATTCGGATCGGGAATCGTCACCGGCCGCCGCAACAGATGCCGCCGTTGATGGTTCGCAAGCCTGAATGGCGCCGATAGAGAATCCCCCCCGGCCCGCAGACAGATCAATCCCCTCAACCAGAGTCCGCCAATCGCATCACTTACGCCGGAAGCACCGCCAACACCACGCCCCAGAGAACCCATTCCTTATAGGACGCCTGTCTCCGTCCGCTGGCAGGAGAAGCGGCCCGGAAGCCTGAGGATGCCATATGAGCTCACGAGACGGAAGAGAAAAGCTTCCCATAAACCCAAGACTCGCCATTTTCACTCAAGTTTCTTTTTGGCCCATACCGATATTACCCCAAATGCGCAATGCAACCCATATTAACATTGAACCGTATAGCAGTCGTAAGGAGAGATCGATGGTTAAGGAAGATATTCTCGCCCGGTACCTGACCCCCTTGCTCCGAGGTGATCGGAAGGCCTGCCGCTGTGTCGTGGAGGAAACCCTGCAAAGCGGCATCCCGGCCAATTCGGTGTACCTACACCTGATCTGGCCCGTCATGGCCGAGATCGAGCGGCTCAGCCGAGCAGACAAGATCACGCCGGTCCAGGAGCACCTGGCGACGCGTATCAACAGAACCATCGTCGACCAGCTCCAGAACAAGCTGCCGCGCCGGCCCGCCCGTCAGAAGAAGGTGGCCGTCTGTTGTGCGCGGGATGAGTTGCAGGAACTCGGCGCACAGATCATCACCGACCTTTTCGAAAGCGATGGGTGGGAAGTGCGTTTCCTCGGCGGCGGCCTGACCAACGACGACATCTTCGCATTCGTTAATGAATACGCACCGGACATTCTGTTCGTCTACGGCACTGCACCGAAACAGGCCCCCGATGTACGCCGACTGATCGACAGAATCCGGAGCGTCAACGCGTGGCCCGACCTGCGCATTGTGGTCTCCGGCGGATTATTCAATCGAGCCGAAGGTCTATGGGAGGAGATCGGCGCCGACGGGTTCGCCGCCACTGCCGCCGACGCGCTACGGGTGGCAGCCGACGAATCTCAGGTGGCCGATCCCGAACGAAGAACGGTCAACCGCCGCAAACGCAGGCGGCAGAACGCCGACCAGGAGGTTGCCGGCGCAACCGCATAAGACACCGGCCACGTCAGGAATCCCGTGTCGGCCGTCGGATCGCGCCGGCACGGGGTTGTTCTCAAACCATCGACCTCAGCCTCACTCACCCAGCCAGACGCTGCAACTTGTACTCCACGCTATCGACCAGCGCCAGCCAACTGGCCTCGATGATGTTCTCCGAAACACCTACCGTTCCCCAAATCGACTGCTTGTCGCGCGACTCGATCACCACCCGGACCCGCGCCGCCGTGCCCTCTTTGGCGTTGACCACCCGGACCTTGTAGTCGAACAGGTGCACCTCTTTCAACTCCGGATAGAACCGTTCGAGCGATTTGCGCAGCGCCGCATCCAGCGCATTGACGGGGCCGTCGCCCTCGCCGACGACGTGCTCGATCTCGTCGCCGACCTTCAGCTTGACCGTTGCCTCAGTAACGAGTTCGCCGCCGTTGCGTCTCTCCACGTCGACGTGATACTTGATCAATTCGAACGACGGCCTGAACGTCTCCATGATCCTGCGGACCAGCAGATCGAAACTGGCGTTGGCGGCCTCGAACTGATAGCCCTCATTCTCGAGGTCCTGAACGCGGGTGAGGATCTTGCGGGCCAGCACCTTGTCCTCAGCGATTTTGGCCTTCTCCATTTCGGCCAGGATGTTCGATTTGCCGCTCAACTCGGAGATCAAGAAGCGCCGCTCGTTGCCCACGAGCTGCGGATCGATGTGCTCGTAGGTCCGCTTGCTCTTTCGCAGGGCGTCGACGTGCAGTCCGGCCTTGTGGGCAAAGGCGCTGTCGCCCACATAGGGCAGACTCATCACAGGAGGCAGGTTGGCGATCTCGAAGACAAAACGCGATGCCTCCGTCAGCCGCTTGATCTTCTCGGTGTTCAGAGGCTCCAAGCCCATCTTGAACGCCAGGTTTGGAATTACCGAGCACAGATTGGCGTTGCCACAGCGCTCGCCCAGACCGTTGATCGTCCCCTGGACATGCCGGGCACCCGCCTGAATCGCCGCCAGGGCGTTGGCGGTAGCGCAATCCGAATCGTTGTGCGTGTGAATCCCCACGACGACCGAACCGAATGCCTCGCAGACCCGCTGCGAGATCTCGAAGATCTCGTGCGGCAGAGAGCCCCCGTTCGTGTCGCAAAGGACCAGGGCATCGGCCCCGGCTTCAGCCGCCGAGGCCAGCACCTTCATCGTGTACTCCGGGTTGGCCTTGTAGCCGTCGAAAAAGTGCTCGGCGTCGAAGATCGCCTCCAGGCCCTTCTGCTTGAGATAGCGCACCGAGTCGGCGCAGATCGTCAGGTTTTCGTCGAGCGAACAGCCCAGCACCATCCCCACATGGAGGTCCCAGGTCTTTCCGACGATCGTGGCGGCCTTGGCCTCACAGGCGAGAATCGAATTGAGCGAGACATCGTCCTCGACGGTGCAGTCGGCCCGTCGCGTACTGCCGAAAGCGGTCACCCTGGAGCGTTCCAGGCCGAGTTTCGCCACCTCATGGAAGAATCGCATCTCCTTCGGGTTCGATGCGGCGTAGCCGCCTTCGATGTAGTCAATGCCGAGGCCGTCGAGGCACTTGGCAATGGCCAACTTGTCCGCCAGCGAGAAACTCACGCCTTCGGCCTGCATTCCATCACGCAGCGTCGTGTCATAGATCGCAATCTTCGTCATTGCAGCTCCGGTTTCCATCATGGGCCCTGTTCCAGGACCCATGGAGTGGTTCTGTCCATTTCGCGTAAACCAGTGATTGTAGCACTCCAAGTGGCCCTGTAAAGGCCAAATTCGCCCCCTGATGGAGAAGACCGGGAACTTCTGTGCGTCCCTTCCGTCGTTGGTGGGACGAGACAAATACTGCGGCCGGGCACAAAAACGCTTGGCAGGATCAGGGGGCCGTGCTATAGTGCGACGCCTGTTGACCAGAATGAGTTGCCGAAATGTTGTCTTTCTTTGGTCGCATCTGCCATGATCCTGACACAAGTGCTGCAAGCAAACTGCGTGAGAGTTCCACTGGAAGGCACGGACAAAGATGCCGTGATCCGAGAACTGGTGAGCGTTCTGGATGAGAACGGGTTGCTCGTGAACAAGAATGCCGCCCTGGAGGCGGTGTCGGCCCGCGAGAAGACCCGCAGCACGGGCATCGGGTCGGGGATTGCCATTCCGCACGGCAAGTGCAACGCCGTAAAGGATCTGGTCATGGCGCTGGGCGTCTGCCGCCAGCCAATCGAGTTCCAGAGTGTGGACGGCAAGCCCGTCTCAATCGTCATGCTGCTGATCAGCCCGCTCGATCAGACCGGCCCCCATATCCAGGCCCTGGCGCGGATCAGCCGGCTGATGCTCGACGCAGCGTTCAAGAGCGCGCTGGAGCAGGCCCCGTCGGCCGAGGCCGCCTACAAGCTACTGAGTGACCGAGAAAACGAATGAGGGGTCCGCGATTTCCGGTCCGGGAATTCGCGAAAGGCACAGCATAGGGCCCAATCGTGTATTCGACGCGGCAACTCGCGGACGCTCTATCCCTTTTCCCAGAGGATCAGGCCGAAGTCGTAGGGATTGACCTGGTCGGGATGGTTGGGCAGCACGCGGACGGCCACGCCGTGCTGGCCGGTTGCCTTGCACGCCATCGAACCGCTGAACCAGTGCTCGCCATCATCTCCGACCCGCCGTTCGTGGCTCATCGGCGCAGGTGAACCATCCTGGATGTTGCCCCAGGAATCGGTCGGCCCCGAGTACAACTCGACGCAGACATCTGCTGGTTGGACGCGACCCAGCCTGACCAGGGCGCGAACGTTCAGTTCCGTGCCAACCTTCAACTGGGGCTGCCTCGGGTTCAACGGCTCACCATCCAGCCCGCCGTCGACCTGCACCGTGACCTCCTTGACGGCGAACTGCGACCAAGCCTGGCGGATGTCCGATTTCCACTGTGAGAAGGCCCTGGCCCGGGTCATCGCCTCGGCGGCCAGGTAGCGATGGCGTGCCGCCGCGGGGTTGTAGAACCGGCGCGTATATTCGGCCAACATACGATGCGTATTGAAGCGCGGCGCGACGTGCTTGATGGTCGCCTTCATCCTCTGAATCCAGGTGCGAGGCAGGTTGTCGGCGCTGCGGCTGTAGTACAGCGGCACCACCTCGTTCTCCAGGATGCTGTAGATCGCCTGCGCTTCGACCATGTCCTGATAATCCCGGTCCTGGTGGTCTTGGCCGTCGCCGATAACCCAGCCGCCTTCGGGGATATAGCCTTCACACCACCAGCCGTCCAGGGTGCTCATGTTCAGCACGCCGTTGACGGCCGCCTTCATCCCACTGGTGCCGCTGGCCTCCATGGGGCGGCGTGGATTGTTCAGCCAGACATCGACACCGCGGACAAGGAACCGCGCCACATCCATGTCGTAGTCTTCCAGGAAAACGATGCGCCGTCGCACCGCCTCGTCGGAGGCGAAGTGGATGATGTGGCGGATGATTTCCTTGCCGCCGGTATCTTTGGGATGGGCCTTGCCGGCGAAGATGAACTGAACGGGGCGTTTGGGATCGTTCAGGAGCTTCGCCAGGCGCTCGGCGTCATTCAGGAGCAGATCGCCCCGCTTGTAGGAGGCGAACCGACGGGCGAACCCGATGGTCAGGGCCTCGGGATCGAGAACCTCCTCGGCTTGGCGCAACTCACCCTGACACCGACCCCGACGCTGCATCTGGGCGATCAGCCGCTTGCGCGCGAAGACGATCAACTGATCTTTGCATCGCTGATGCGTGCTCCACAACTCTTCGTCGGGAATCTGATCCGTCTGGTCCCACACGGACTTGTCGAAAACACTTTCAGACCACGAAGGGCCAAGATAGCGCCGATACAGACCGCGTATTTCGTCTGACAGCCACGTCTTCAGATGGATGCCGTTGGTGATCGAAATGATCGGGACTTCCTTTTCCGGGATGCCGGGCCAAAGCGATCCCCACACCTCGCGAGAAATCTGCCCGTGTAGCTTGCTGACCCCGTTGACGTAACCACTCAGCCGAATGGCCAACACCGGCATCTTGAACGGCTCGCTCTCGTCATCAGGGAGCATCCGCCCCAACGAAAGAAACTGCGCGCGGTTGACGCCCAGGTGTGGAAAGTAGCTTCCAAAGTACTTGTCCATCAGTTCCACACTGAACTCGTCGAGCCCGGCTTTGACCAACGTGTGGACGGTGAAGATGTTGCCCGACCGCGTCGCCTCCACCGCCTCGTCAAACGTCATGTTCTTGGCATTGCGCAGTTGCCGAATTCGCTCGAGGGCCATGAAGGCGGCGTGCCCCTCGTTCATGTGGCAGACCGTCGGCTCGATGCCCATCGCCAGCAGCGCCTTGAGACCGCCGATGCCGAGCAGGATTTCCTGGCGAATGCGCAGTTCACGGTCGCCGCCATAGAGATTGCTGGTAATCATGCGGTCGACCGACGAGTTGGGGGCGATGTTGCTGTCGAGAAGATACAGCTTGATCCGGCCGACACAGACACACCAGATCTGGGCCTGGACGCTGCGGCCGGGGTATTCAACGCTAACCGTCAGAGGCCGGCCACTGTCTGTGCGAACCAGTTCGATCGGCATGTTGAACACATCGTTTTCCACGTAGGACTCCTGCTGCCACCCGTCGATATTCAGGTGTTGGCGGAAGTAGCCTTTCTGATACATCAGTCCAACGCCGACCAGCGGGACCCCCAGATCGGAGGCGCTCTTGAGGTGGTCGCCCGCAAGAATCCCCAGTCCGCCGGAGTAGATCGGCAGGCATTCGTGCAGGCCGAATTCGGCGCTGAAGTACGCGACCACCGCCTTGGTCGTCTGGGGACAGACTTTCTCGTACCACGTGGAGGACTGGAGATAGGATCGCAGGGCGTCCGCTGCCTGCTTCAACTCGTCCAGAAAGCTCTCGTTCCGAGCCAATGCCCGCAAACGCGCCTGCGAGACGCTGCCCAGCAGCTTGACCGGGTTGTGGCCGCACGCACTCCAGAGGTTCGGATCGATCCGTCGAAACATCTCGACGACCTGTGGATTCCAGGACCAGAACATGTTCCTTGCGACCCAATCCAGCTCTTGCAGCGACTCCGGTAATGCTGGCAGAACAGTGAAGTTACGGACACTCGGCATTTCTACTCCTCACAAAGTCAGGACATCCTGATACGAAGACACCACACCGGGCGGAGTTGGGTGTCACCTTCTCATCGGCAAATCCATCGACCGGCTTGACTCCAAAAACCCCCAAGTCGTTGCAGTCTTTGGCTGCTCGAACGTCCGACAACCTCGACCGCCCAGGCGCTGAAAGCGAAGCAAATAAAAAAAGGCCTGTACAAACAGGCCTTTTTATCTATTGCCAGCTCACCTCCACCTGTGCCGTAAGAATGGCTTTTGAAGAGAACCCATTACTGCAAGGTGGGCAATCGTTGCTCGCGTTCGAACGTCCTATCGAGTAGGCATGTCCGACCCGGCGAGACCTGACTTCCCTCAGAACGGGTATCGGTTCTTTCAACTGCACGCATTCTCAACGGACACCGCAGGGGTAAGCCCGCAATTCTCTTATACCAGATGAGGGCGAGTTCGTCAAGGAAATAGCACTCGGCAACTGGCCCGAAGGCGTATTCGCCCACACGTACTGTTGTTATCGACCGATTCAGCCGCGAACCTGAAGAAAAAGCTTCACGCGAAGGCAAAGAGGAATCTGGATGGCGCTTCGCCCTTCCATCAGGAACGAGCGGCTCCTGTGCCGGCAACCGACCGGACCCTCTTGGCCAAAGCCCAAAGACGCGGGATTCGACACGACCCGTGCGGGACACGACCCACCACGTGCCAGCCAATCCGGAGTCACGGTATGGTCACGCTCATCTGCCGGGGCGGGCCATTGCCTCTGATGCCGCGTGCTCGGTTACCTCAGGTCGGTGCCGAGCCGGCGAAAGAATCTCAAGCACATTCTTCTGGTATTCGTCCTGCCCCGTCTTCAACTCGCCGAACATCACATAGCGCCGGCCGATTCGCTCCTGCAAATACGCGATGCGACTCTCCGGGTTGGGATGGGTGGAGAAGAACTCGATCGGACGAATCGACTGCAAGTCCTGCAGAATCTGCATCGTCTCGACCATGCCGTTCGGATCGTACCCGGCCTGGACCATATATGAAAGCCCCACCAGATCGGCCGCTTTCTCATCCTCTCGGCTGTACTGGAGGCCGAGCACGCCGGAGACAAAAGCCGCACCCGCCATAAGGTCGCCGCTGCCCCGCCCCCCCACGCCCGCCGACGCCGCCACCAGCGCGGTCATCCCGATCTGACGACTCAGAGCCGCCATCGTGTCGCGCGCCACCACGTGTCCAATCTCGTGGCCCAGTATGGCCGCCAACTGTGCCTCCGACTCCAGCTTCTCCAGCAGTCCGGTCGTGATATAGATGTAGCCTCCGGGAACGGCGAAGGCGTTGATCTGCTTCTGACGGACCGCCGTGAAGTGATAGGCGATGTCCGGGCGGTGGCAGACCCGCGCCAGCCGCTGGCCGACGCGGTTGACGTACGCCTGAAGGTTCTCATCCGCGAACCGCCCACCCAGGGCCTTCTCGATCTGCGGCCCGTACCTCCTGCCCAGTTCCACGTCCTTGTCCGGACCGAAGAGCATCAACTCTTCCTTGCCCGTAACCGGATTGACCGCGCAGCCGCTCAGCAACGCGGTCAGCGGCAGACTCAGCAGCAGGATGAATTCCGTTCTCATAGCCACGACCTTCGGAATTGGCAAAGTTGTCGTTGAAATGCCAGTCCAAGCTATTATAATCCAGGTTTTCGCATTTGGTAGTGGAAACCATGCGACAGGCAAAGCCTTGTGAGGGTTGTCGTCAGGCCCACAACTGCGCAGGAGTCTATCAGCAACTCGGTCAGGCCGGGGGGCCTTCGGTGGCGTCCAAGGTAATGATCGCCTTCGCTTTACCGATCGCCACGTTCGCCGTCGCCCTGGCGGCCTTCGAGCATCTGCTTGCGGACGCTGTGGCCGAACGGAGCCGAACGTTCGTGGCGTTCGCGGCGGCCCTGGCCCTCACCGTCGGCCTGATGCGCGTGGTCAGCCTGCTCGTCGGACGGCGTGACGAGCCGCATGAGTACACGGACTGTTGCCATTATGACTGACGACCTGAGAGACAAACGCACGTTTTCTCGCGGGGTCCATCCCCCCGAGAGCAAACATGTCACCGAAGACCGGCCGATCGAGCCGGGGCCGGCCGTTGGAGAGCTGTCGATCCTGCTCAGCCAGCACATCGGCGCCCCCTGCCAGGCGGCGGTCAAGAAAGGCGACCTCGTCGAGGCCGGGCAGAAGATCGGCGAGTGCCAGGCGTTCGTCTGCGCCCCCGTTCATGCCCCCGTGCCCGGCAAGGTCAGGGATCTGGCGCTCAAGCCCCACCCGGTTCTGGGACGTTGCCAGGCCATCGCCATCGAGGCCCGGGATCCGGCGCGGCCGAGCCTGCCTTCATTCGACCTGCCCGCCGATTTCGATCCGGCTCGCTACAAACCCGACGAGATCTGCGAAGCCGTCCGAGACGCAGGACTGGTCGGCATGGGTGGAGCGGGCTTCCCGACGAGCGTGAAGATCCAGCCGGATGCGAAGCCGCCCAAGCACACCCTGCTCGTCAACGGCTGCGAGTGCGAACCCTATATCACTTGCGATTATCGCGTGATGCTCGAATGGACCGATCAGGTCCTCGCCGGCATCCGCCTGGCGCAGCGGGCCTGCGGCGCATCGAAGGTCTTCATCGGAATCGAAGACAACAAACCCAAGGCCATCGAAGCCATGACCACGGCGATCGCCAGGGCCGGATCGGCCGGCGACATCCGCGTGGTGCCCCTGCAGACAAAGTACCCCCAGGGTGGGGAGCGGCAGCTCATCAACGCTGTGCTCGGCCAGACGGTCCCCACGGGAGGCATTCCGCCCATGATCGGGGTCGTGGTGATCAACGTGGCCACGGCCGCCGCCATCGCCGACGCGGTCCTCTACAACCGGCCGCTGACACATCGCGTCGTCACCGTTACAGGAGAGGCCATCGCCAGGCCGGGCAACTACTACGTGTCGATCGGCACCCCGATCGAAGCCCTGATCGAGTTCTGCGGAGGGGTGACGGAGAAGTCGGCCAAGGTCGTCATGGGTGGCCCGATGATGGGGCTGGCCATCGCCGATCTGCGCACGCCGATCACGAAGACCGGCGGGGCGGTCACCGTTTTGACCCGCCACCAGATCGGTCAGGCCAAGTTCGAACGGCGGCAGACCGCGTGCATCCGCTGCGGCCGATGCCTGGAGGTCTGCCCGGAGAACCTCAATCCCACGCGAATCGCCCATGCCGTCAAGAGCAACCTCCTGGACGTCGCCGAGAGCGATTTCATCAGCGCCTGCATCGAGTGCGGCTGCTGTAGTTACGTCTGCCCGGCCAACATCGAGCTGACCGGGTACATCAAGACCGGCAAGATCTTCCTGGCCAGACAGAGAAAGAAGATGCCGGCCTGACGGAGGCGCCGGGCCACAGCAAGGGACAACGAGGACTCGATAGATGCTCAAGGATATCACGGTTTCGTTCGCGCCGCATATCAGCCAGCCGCTTTCGACACGGCGCGTCATGATCGACGTGGCGATCGGCCTGCTGCCGGCCGTGGCGGTCGCGGGGATCTACTTCCGCATCCATGCCCTGCTGCTGATTGGCACTTGCGTCGCGTGGTGCGCCGCGACCGAATGGGTCTGCAATCGGATTCGCAGGAAGCCCAACTCGCTGGGCGATTTCAGCGCCGTCGTCACCGGCATCATCCTGGCGCTGTCGCTGCCGCCGGCGTTGCCGCTTTGGGCCGCCGCCATCGGCAGCGCCGTGTCGATCGTCGTTGGCAAGATGGCCTTCGGCGGGCTCGGAGCCAACGTCTTCAATCCCGCAATGGTCGGCCGGGCGTTTCTGACCGCCTCGTTCGGCGTGATGATGACCACCTGGACGGTGCCCGCCTCCATCGACAGCGGCATGCCGACTCTCTCACCGGGCGATGCGGTCGATACCCGGACCCAGGCGACCCCCTTGGCCTGGAGCAAGACCGCCATCAAGGAGGGCGGCGAAGCGAAGACCTACAGCAGCCGGCTGTTTCTCTCGACCATGACCGGCGAGGTGGCCGGCTGTCTGGGCGAAACCAGCGCGATCGCAATCCTGCTGGGAGGGGCCTATCTGCTTTGGCGAAAGACGATCGGCTTCCATATCCCCGCTGCGGTGCTCGGCTCGGCCTTTGTCGCGGCGGCTATCGCGTATCTCGTCAACGCCGACACCTACGTTCAGCCGTTCTTTCATTTGACCAGCGGCGCCTTGCTGTTCGGCGCGTTCTTCATCGCGACCGATCCCGTCACGGCCCCGCTGACGCGTCGCGGCATGTGGCTGTTCGGCATTGGCATCGGGACCATCACAATGATCATCCGTATTCTCGGTGAGTATCCCGAAGGCATGATGTTCGCCGTGCTCCTGATGAATGCGGTGACTCCCTTGATCGATCGGCTTTGCAAACGCATTCCGGCCGGAGGCAAATCCCATGCGTAGCATCAGGCACTTCTTCGAGCAGAGCTGGCTGCTGATCGTCGCGTCGTTCTTCTTTGGCCTGCTCATCGCCATCACCAACGCGGCGCTGTCGCCCAGGATCGAGCAGAACAGGATCTCCAAGCTCAATGAACTGGCCGGCGGCCTGCTGCCGGAGGCGACCGTGTTTACCGCCGTCACCGAGAGCATTGAGATCACCGCCCTCGACGGCAAACGGCAAACGGTTCCGGTCTACCGAGCCGAGACGAACAGCCGGACAGTCGGATGGGTCTTCCAGGTGGTGGGGTCGGGATTTGCCGACATGATCGAACTGGTCGTCGCGGTTGACGCCGAATTCCAGACCATCGCCGGGTTCGACGTCCTTTCCAGCAATGAAACGCCCGGCTTCGGCGATCAGATCAAGGGCAGCTACTACCGCGACCAGTTCAAAGGCGCCCCGACGGATGGACTGACTCTCGTCAAGACCGGCGACGCGACCGCGATCGACTCCGAGATCGTCGCGATCACCGGCGCGACGGTCAGCAGCGTCGCCGTGGTCCGCGCTATCGACCATTACCTTCCCCAGGTCAAAACGCAACTTCAACAGAAGGGGCTGATCGGCAATGGCAACTGACTCCGACGGACAGATGTGCGTGTACAAGGACACTCTGCTCGCGGGCCTCTGGCGAGAGAACCCGGTCCTGCGCCTGCTGCTGGGCATGTGCCCGACGCTGGCGGTCACAGCGGCGGTCAAGCCCGCCTTCACGATGGGCATGTGCGTGATTTTCGTGCTGGTGTGCAGCAACGTCATGGTCTCTCTGATGCGCGATCGGCTCAAGCCGCACCTGCGCATCCTGATGTTCACCCTGACGATCGCCACGTTCGTGACCATCGCCGATTTGCTGCTCAAGGCGTTCCAACCGGAGATGAGCGATGCGCTGGGGCCGTACGTCCCGCTGATCATCGTCAATTGCGCCATCATCGCGCGAGCTGAGGCGTGCGCCAGCAAGAACCCCGTCCTGCTGAGCATCATCGATGCCCTGGGCATGGGCGCCGGGTTCACCCTGGCCCTGTGTGTCCTGGCAGGCATCCGCGAGGTGCTCGGCACCGGCAAGTTCTTCGAGATCCAGGTCATGCCGGAGGCGTTCGTGCCCTGGGCGGCTCTGAGCATGCCCGTCGGCGCATTCCTGGCGCTCGGGTTCCTGCTGGGGCTCGTCGCCCTGATCACCCAGAAGCGTAGTTAAGAGGTCGCAGTATGGATACCGTCTATCTCCTGATCACGGGCTTCCTTTCGGTCGTCCTGATCAACAATCTGGTCCTGACGAAGTTCCTGGGCATCTGTCCATACCTGGGCGTGTCCGGCCGAGTCGACATGGCCTTCGGCATGGGCCTGGCCGTCACGTTCGTCATGACGCTCAGCGGAACGCTCACCTGGCTGATCGACCACATGGTCCTGATCCCGCTGGGCCTGGAGGTGACGCGGTACGTCTGCTTCATCCTCGTCATTGCCAGCGCCGTGCAACTCGTGGAGATGTACCTGCGGAAGTTCTTCCCGCCGCTCTACGACAGTTTTGGGATCTTCCTGCCCTTGATCGTGACCAACTGCGCCATCCTGGGCCTGTGCCTGTTCCTGAATCTCTGGGGCATTGACAGCCTGCTCGAGGCGGTCGTGCTGAGCGTGGGCGGCGGTATCGGCTTCACGATGGCCATTTGCATCATGGCCGGCATCCGCGAGAACCTGCGCATGGTCGATGTCCCCCAGTGCCTGCAGGGCGCGCCGATTACGTTGATTACCGCCGGCATCCTTTCGCTGGCGTTCATGGGATTTGCGGGAATCATATGATGATCGTAGCAAGTATCGTCGATTTGCTGAGCAATGCCTGGATGGCGGGCCTGATCATGCTGGGCCTTGGATCTATCTTCGCGGTCGTCCTGTTGATCGCCCACGAGAAACTCAAAGTCGAGGTGGACCCGCGAATTGTACAGATCCACGCGGTGCTTCCGAATATCGACTGCGGCGCGTGCGGGTTTGCCGGCTGCGGCGGATACGCCAAGGGCGTGCTGGAGAACCCGGAGCTGATCGGCCGCTGCTCGCCCGGCGGCGCGGCCGTCGCCGACAAGATCGCGGACATCCTGAACCTGCAAGCCAGCGAATCCGGACCGGCTCAGAGACCGGTCGTGCACTGCCGGGCCCACACCGCCGACCGGACGTACTACGCCGAGTATCAGGGCATCCCAAGCTGCACCGCCGCCAATGCCTTGGCCAACGCCCAGGCGTGCAAGTTCGGGTGCCTCGGCTTCGGGGACTGCGTCCGCGCCTGCAAGTTCGATGCGCTGCACATCATCGACGGCCTGTCCACCGTCGATTACAGCAAATGCACCGGCTGCACCGCCTGCTCGAAGGCGTGCCCGCGCAACCAGATCGAGATGGTCCCGTTCGGCCACGAGAACATGATGACCGTCGCGTGCAGCAGCAAGGAGAACGGCAAGACGACACGGGCGATGTGCCAGGTCGGCTGCATCGGTTGCGGCCTGTGCGCCAAGCAGAGCGACGCCTTCACCATCGCCGACAATCTCGCCCGCATGGACTATGCGAAATACGCCCCCTGCGGCGAGAACGAGGCCGCCCTGAACAAGTGCCCCACCGGCGTCATCGTCTACCGTGGCAAGACCGCCCCACCCCCGCGCGAACCCAAAGCCAAACCCGCCGCGTCGGCCACCTCATAGAGCCCAGGGCGAGCAATAACTCACGCTTTCAGCCGGCTGTGTCCACGCGAATCCTATCGCTGCTCCAAGATTCGTTCCAATTCGGCGATCAACGGCGGCAGGTCATCTGTGACTGTATCCCAGAGAACTCTCAAGTCGATCATGTCATAGCCGTGGACAAGCCTGTTCCGCATGCCTCGGGCCTTATGCCAGGGGATGGAAGGGTAACGCTGCTGTCCTGCATCGCTGACGCGGCTCGCTGCCTCGCCAACAACCTCGACCAGGCGTACCAAGGCCAACTGGAGCATTCGATTCCGTCTCAGATCCTCGGGGGCCTTCCCTTCAAGCATTTCCACAGCTTCGCGGGAATGATCCAGCATATGACGGATGCGCGTCAGATCGTCATGCTGCGTCATAGTGGACCTCCGCTTCGGCCAGGACCTCGTCCCTGAAGTAGTCTGAGAGGAAACCGGGGGTATTCAGATCGACCCTGCGGCCCAGCATGTTGCCCAGGTCGATCTCAAGACCGGCCAGACGAAGCAGACCGACTTTTGCCTCCGGCTCGAACTCGACGAGGACGTCGACGTCGCTGTCGGGACCGAAGTCGTCGCGGAGGACCGAGCCGAACAGGGCCAGCCGGCGAATGCGATTGGCCCGGCAAAACTCGGCGATCCTCTCTTTCGGGATGTCGATCCGTGCCTTTGCCATGACAACTCCATTGTAGTCGGGCGCGGACTCCATGCCAATGCGGATTCGCCAGCGGACTACTGGAGTGTGCATGCAGCTTGCCGGGCGAGCCCATTTCGGGCACAGACCGCCACCGGTGGCCTTTTGTAAGGGCGAGGCATGCGTCGCCCTTCATTCTGCGGCGCTACGGCGCATTTGTCCGCAGGGCTTGGGGATGGTGGGCCGTTCGTAGTGTGCCCGTAAGGGCATACCCTCCACAGAAGGACGAACGCCTTACGGCGTCACTACGAACGAAGAACAATAGCGTCAGATGTCGCCACCACAAACGACCCTCCCCAAACGCTACCGCGCTTGGTGCCCCCCCCATACCGGGGAATCTTCGCACACACCTACTGGACGTAGGCCTGCGCGCCGGTGCTGAAGACAGGTTTGGTGTTCTCTCCGTGCGGGATGAGGATCGCTTCGGTGTCGGGGACCTGCTCGATCAGGGCCAGGCCCTTTTCAAGGCCGAGCACACTGACGGCGGTGGCCAGCGCGTCGGCGCTGGTGGCGTCGGGGGCGATGATGGTGACGCTGGCGAGGGCGTCGGCCCCCCGGCCGGAGCGGGTGTCCATGATGTGGCTCTGCCGCCGGCCCTTGACCGTCGCGAAGCGCCGGTAGTCGCCGCTGGTGGTTACCGCTCGATCCATCACCTTCAAGACGAACAGCGGCTTGCCGGCCGCTATGTCATCGGGCGAGATGTTCGGGTCCTGCAACCCCACGCGCCAGGTCTGCTGTCCTCTGGGCGGCTTGCCGAAGCAGCGGATGTCCCCGCCGATGTCGATCATCCCGCCAACGGCCCCGGCCACCTTCATCGCCGCGACGGCCCTGTCGATTGCAAAGCCCTTGGCGATGCCGCCCAAGTCGATCCTCACACCGTCGACGGCAAAACGCACCGTCCGGGCCGCCGGGTCGAGCCGCAGCTTGTCGTAGCCCACCCTGCTTCTGGCTTCCGCGATCTCGGCCTCCGTCGGCGCGGTGTCACGTGCGGCCGCTCGGCGCCACAGATTTCCGAGAGCCCCTATTGTCACGTCGAACGCCCCGCCCGAAAGCTCGCTGAAATGCAGCGCTCTGTCCAGGACCTCGAAGGTCGCTTCCTCGACCGTGACTGCTCTCTGATAAGCCTCGCGATTGACCGTGTTCAGCTCGGAATCAGGGTCGTGATAGCTCATCAATTCCTCGACCCGCCTCTGTTCGTCGAATGCAGCCGCGACACAAGCCCGCCCCGTCTCCTCGCTCGGCGCGATCGCAACGACACGCGAAAACGTCCCCATAACCACCTTGAAGCCGCTGTCAACCTGGACCGTCTCCGACGGCCGCAAGCCAACGTACAACGCGGCCCCAAGCAGCAGACACAGAACCCCAACAGCGATCGGACGACCAGCATTTCTCATAATACCCTCACGGCTCTTGCAGCGGGAAGCGCCCCGCTGCGACTGTCAAAGACCTGCAATGCCGCGTATAATAACCGCATGACAGACAGAAAGACAGAGACACTGACCGACCGCGTCGAGCGCGAGTTCCTTCCTTTCGTACGCCGGCCGGCTCGCTATATCGGCGGCGAGATCAACCAGATCCGCAAGGACCTCGACCGGTGCGAGTTGACCGTTGCGTTGTGCTTTCCCGACGTGTACGAAGTGGCCATGTCCAATACGGGCCTGGCCCTGATGTATCACGTCCTCAACAGCCTGGATGGCGTGGCGGCCGAGCGCGTCTTCGCCCCCTGGGTCGACGCCGAGGCGATCCTGCGAGAAAAGGGCCTGCCACTGTTCAGTCTGGAGTCCAAAGCGTCGCTGGCGAGCTTCGACGTGATCGGCTTCGGCCTGACCAACGAACTGTGCTATACGAACGTGTTGAACATGCTCGACCTGGCCGGTCTGCCGGTCCGAAGCGAGCAGCGTACGCAGGACGATCCGCTGGTCATCGCCGGCGGCGGCATGGCCAACGGCTGCGAACCCGTCGCCGAGTTCATCGACCTGTTCGTCCTGGGCGAGGCCGAAGAGGCCATCGTCGAGCTAACGAACCTCATCATCGCCGCGAAAAGAGACGGCACACGCAAAGACGAGGTTCTGCTGGAGGCCGCCCGGCGTTGCGATTGGGCCTATGTCCCCCGCTTCTACGAGTTCGCGTACGACGATACCCACATCGCGGCCTTTGAAACTCGCCGGGAGGGATTGCCGACGCGCTTCCATAATGCCGTCGTCAACGATTTCGAGAATGCCCCGGTCTCGACACGACCGATCATCCCGTTTGCCGAGGCGGTTCACGAGCGGGTAAGCGTCGAGATCATGCGGGGCTGTCCGGGCCGGTGCCGGTTCTGCCAGGCGAGTTTCTGTCGGCGGCCAATCCGGAGCCGAAGCGCCGAGAAGGTCTTCGAGCTGGCCCGGGCCTCGCAGGAGACGACAGGATTCGACACGGTGAGCCTGCTGAGCCTCTCGAGCGCCGACTATCCGTATCTTGAGGAACTGGTCGCCCGACTGAAAGGACACTTCGAGGACAAGCGTGTGGGGCTGTCGGTCCCGAGCCTTCGCGTCGATCAGCAGCTTCACATGCTGCCCAAGTACTTCACCAGCGTGCGCAAGAGCGGATTGACCATCGCGGTGGAGGCAGCCCGCGAGCACCTCCGGCGTATCGTCAACAAACCGCTGCAGGATGAAGACCTGTTCGCCGCGGTCGAGGCCGCCTATCGGTCCGGCTGGCAGAAGCTGAAGCTCTATTTCATGGTCGGCCTCCCCGGCGAGACGCTCGACGACGTCAAGGCGATCGTCGATCTGTCCGACAGGCTGGCGAGACTCCGCAAGGGCATCGATAAGCGCATCGCTCATCTGAACATCACGGTCAGTTGGTTCGTGCCCAAGCCGCACACCCCCCTCGGCTGGTTCCCCCAGAGGCCGAGAGACTACTTCGAGCAGGCGCGATCGCTGATTCTCGACGAGAAGCAGCGGCGGCGTGCGAACTACCTGCGTTTCAAGTTCCACGACATCTGTCGCAGCCTGCTCGAATCGGCCATCGGCCGGGGCGACCGGCGTTGCGGCCGGGTTATCGAGACCGCCTGGCGCGACGGCGCGCGCTTCGACCTGTGGGACGAGTGCTTCGAGTACGAGCGGTGGCAGACTGCCTTTGCCCAGGCAGGCGTGGAGTTGGAGACAGCCGCACAGAAGGCGTTCCAGCCCGAGCAGATTCTGCCTTGGGAGCACCTGGGAGGACCCGACAGGAAGTACCTCCTGACGCACTACCGCCAGACACTCAACCTACTCTGAGCGTCCGCAACCAGCCGACTGCAAGGATCGGACTGCCGGCGATTTCGTCCGAAAACCTCGCAGGTCCAACACGTTCGATAGATCTGTCGCGGCCCGTCTCAGGGTCGCGATGCCCACCGACCCCAGAGATGCATCCACCACGCAAACGCGCCGCCAGAAGAACCTTAACATACCACTGAAAAAGCAGTTAAGGTGGCCCTGCTCTCTCTGGAACCGGCAAAACGACGCGCGCCTTGTCTCGTCACCGTTCTCGCCAAACTCATCCTGGGATCCAAGCGAGCCAACTGAAACAAGGCGGTGAATGTGCCGATGAACCCGACAGTGGCAAACAGGGACCGGTCGCATCCGTCATAAGAACGCAGGAGAGAGTGAGTCATGCGAAACTGCAAACCGATTCTGCTCGTGGAAGACGACACCATCGACGCCATGACGGTCAGGAGGGCATTCAAAGAACTCAACGTGAGCAACCCTCTGGCACACGCCCTGAACGGAGAGGAGGCCCTGCTGCACCTGAGGCACGACGCGAACGAGAACCCATGCGTCATTCTTCTCGATCTGAACATGCCGAAGATGAACGGCGTCGAATTCCTCCAGATCGCCAAAGACGACCCCACGCTCAAGAAGATCCCGGTCGTGGTCCTGACCACGTCGAACGAAGAACGTGACATCATCGAGAGCTTCAAACTGGGCGTGGCCGGCTACATCGTCAAACCGGTGGACTACCAGAAGTTCGTCGAGGCGATCCGAACGATCGACCTCTACTGGACATTGAGCGAACTGCCCGGGGGAAACACCGAGTCGAAAGTCCGATGTTGCGAGAACCCCTGCATCAGCGAGCATTGAAACGACGGCCATACGAGTGCATCTGACGTGTGCGGCTGATGCGACAGGAAGACGCTCGGTCGTCGCCGCATACGGCATCGTGCAGGCCGACACCACCACGCCCGTGATCCTGGTTATTATGGGACACGCATACGCACGGTAGCCATCCTCCACTTGGTTGCCTCGCGGACCGTGAAAAGCATCCCGAAATCTTGGAGAAACGCTCAACTCAGCAACGGTTCCGTTCGATAATAACTCTTGCCGCACAAGGATTTCTTCGGAAAGACGGGATGGCATCATGCAAATTGAGTACGTGATCTCTACGATGGTCTTCTGGTGGCGCGAGCATCCGCTCTCGTTCGAGCAGGAGTGCGAGTACCTGCGTTCGCTCGGCTTCGGCATCGAGCTGTGGCCGAGTCTCCGGGGCCAAAACGAGTGCCGATACGAACCGCGCAACTGGCCGCGACTGAAGGCCGCCACCGAGGGCATGCTGGTCTCCATGCGTTCCCGAACCGACCATCCCACGCTCGAGCAGTGGGAAGAGCAGATCCAGTGCGCGACCCTGCTCGGCGCCAACATCGTCACGGAGCTTCGCAGCCTCGGGATCCCCGACGGCCCCGATCTCAACGGGACGGGTCTTGCCGCCGACGTGATCAGGATGGCCGACGCCAACGGCGTGACCCTGTGCCTTGAAACCGGCCCGCTGCCGACCATGCTGCACGTCGCGAAGCAATTCGATTCGCTGCGGTACTGCCTCGACACGGGGTTCGCCCACATCGACCGCAACCACTCGTTCACGCAGTACGTCGATGCTCTGGCGCCTCGGGTGACCCACCTGCACCTGACGGACAATTACGGCAGGACGGACGACCATGAACCGCCGGGCCTGCACGGCGGCATTCCGCGAGAGAACTGGGACTACCTCCTCGATGTCCTGGGCCGATACGACAACGACATCATCGGGTCGTTCGAGATGTGTCCCTGCATGCCAAGCGTCATGATCCGCCAGGCCAGCGAGTATGTCTTCGACGTCCTGAAATGGCCGAACCGCCCCGAGAGACACGCGGGGCACGACCGTCTCGCCGACCATCCGATGTAGCCGATCGCCTCCGAGCGATGGGTCTGGCTATGCCGTCGCGCGGACCGGGCCCGAACAGAGGCGGTCGATATCGCGGGCGACGATCTCCGCAACGAGCTGCTCCAATCGGGCCGCATCCAGGGCCGACGGCTCGACGGCGCGTTCCGCTCGCAGAGCGACAACGGGCGGCGCTTGAATCTCATTCGACCTGGCCTGAACACTGCTCGGCGCCTTTCTCTTGCGGGCGGTCTTTCGACGCTGCTCGGCCAGGATCTTCTCGCCGAGATCGAGAGTGGGGATGTGGCCGGCCCCGTCAGCGGCGGGGGTCGGCGGGCTCGGTTCCTTCCAGATGGCTTCCTGCTCGCGGGGTCGCTTCCACGGCTGAATCCGCGCCCCGCCCGGTTCACCGACGGGCGGCATCTTGCCGCAATCCTCATGGAACGGCGGAATCACGTCCATTGCACGAAGCACCTTTTCCACGTTGCTTCCCATTTTCCCTGTTTCGTTCACGATTCGAACAACCTCCTTGTCACCGCCCCTGTCAGGCGGCCGCCGGGCCCAGCGAGTATTGCGTGAACCGGCTCAGGTCCAGTTCGCGGATCAGCGTGTTGACCTCTTCGACGCCAACGGCCCGGACCGCCTCGACGTCGTCTTCGACCGGACGATATTGCCCCAGGTACATCCAGTTGAAGCCCAGATCGACCAGGCGCCCCATCGGCAGCTCGTTCTTGATGACCAGCGAGCTGAGGACCTTGTTGCGGGCCTTGGTCAGCTCGTCCTCGGAGATGCCGTCGCGCAGCAGGTCCCGGAAGATGCCGGCGACGATTTCCATGACGCGCGGGACGCCGGCCCGGCTGCATCGCAGATAGTTGTAGAAAATGCCCGTCCCGTCGAGCGGTCCGAAGTGCATCGAGGCGGCCTCGGCGATCGCCTTGTCGACGAGTGCCCAGTAGAAACGAGAGCCGAACTCATCGCCGACGATCAGCGACAGCAACGACGCCGCAAAGCGCCTCGGGTCCTGCGCCGAGACGCCGGTGTGGACCAAGCAGATGTGCTCGCGATTCAAGCTGGGCTTGCCCAGCCGCTCGCTCGCCCGCGTGCCTTCGAAGTCCGTCAACAGGCGATCCACCGTCTGCGGTTGCCAGCGGCCACACCGCGCCTCCACCGTCGCGCAGAACCGGCCCCAATCGAAGTTGCCCGAGCAGGCGACGACCATGTTGTTCGGCGCATAGCGCCGGGCGAAGTACTGCCGCATCTGATCGGCGGTCATGCCGTCGATGCTGGCAACCGTCCCCAGCACGCTGTTGCCGCACGGATGCGAACCGTAGTGCAGCGTCCGACACCGGTCGATCACGTCGAACGTCGGCGTGTCTTCGTACATCGCGATCTCTTCTTTGATCACGTTCTTTTCCATGTCGAAGTCGTCGTCGCGCAACGCCGGACGCATCAGCTCGGCCCACAGCTCGGTGATCTCCAGCAGGTACTCGGGCAGAACCGATGCATAGTAGACCGTGTTCTCTTCGCTCGTGAACGCATTGAACTGCGCCCCCCGGCGGTCGAACGCCTCGTTGACCTCCAGCGCGCCGAGCGAGTCGGTGCCCTTGAACAGCATGTGCTCCAGGAAGTGCGAGACCCCGTTGATCTCAGGCGTTTCATCGCGCGAACCCGTTCGGACGAAGAACCCGACCGCCGCCGTTTTGGCCGACGGATTGATCTCGCCGATCAGGACCAGACCGTTCGATAGCGTCATCTGCTTGAATTGCATAGGCTTACTCGACACGAACCTCCCTGGGGCCGATGGTCACGACGGTGAAGCTCTCGAAGGGCTTTCGCTTCAGGGCCGCCACGATCGAATCGACAGTGGCGCCGTTGATCCTCTCGGCGATTTCCCCCAGCGGCCGGACCCGGCCCAGCATGTAGTAGTCGCTGCCGATCGCGCCGGCCCGGCTACCGGATGATTCGCTCTGCATGATGAGCGAACTCTTGAGTCCGACCTTGGCGCGCTCCAGCTCTTCGTCGCCGATCCCCTCGGCCAGGCGTCGAAACTCGGCGATGATGACGTCCAGGGTCTCCTGGGCCTTGTCGGGCGTCGTCCCGGCGTAGCACATGATGCCGGCGGCGTCCTTGAGGCTGTGGTATCGCGCCCCGATGGCGTAGCAGAGACCGCGCTTCTCCCGGACCTCGGTGAACAATCGCGCGCTCATGCCACCGGACAGGACCGACGTGGCCACGCGGATATCGTAGTAGTCGTCGCCGGTAAACGGCACGGCGTCGGTCATCACGCCGATGTGGACCTGCGCCCCCTCGCTTGGAATGTGTGTATACCCGCCCGTTCGGGTCCCGACCTGAACGGCTCCCGAATCGAGGCTCTCGCAGGCGCCAAACAGACTCTCCACCTGTCCACAAACGGCGTCGAAATCGTACTTGCCCGCCACCGACAGAATCGTCCGGCCGATATCGAACCTCGTCCTGACGATCTCCCGGACCCGGCCGGCGTCGAGCCGTTCGAGGTCCTCGATCACCCCCAGCGTGCTGCGGCCCAGCGGGGCTGGATAGAATCGCTTCCGCAATTCCAGCATCACCTTCTGACGAGGCTCGTCGTCGAGGGCCAGAACGCCTTCCAGGGCCAGTTGCCGCGCCGGCGCGAACTCCTCATCGCTCAGATGAGCCCGCAGGATGGCGTCGGTGTGCAGCGTCAGCGCCTCAGCCAGATTGCTCGACTCCAGCGCCGCGCCCACGCACAGGTGCGAGCTGCCGACCGAGTCGGAGCGGTGCACACCCAGCCCATCCAACGCATCGCCCAACTGCCGATTGTCGCGGCCGCCGGCCCCCCGGAAGACCCAGTCCGAGATGACGTTCGCCGCACCGCAGGCCCCGTCGGGCATCAGGGCCGCCCCGGCCGGCAGCATGAACTCGAACGCCACCGACTCGACCCCGCCCATCGGCTCGCCCAACAGCACCATGCCGTTGCTCAATACGTATTTGTCCGTCTTCTGCTCCATGCACGATTCCCAGCCATTCACAAAGGACGGCGGATTCTACCACCTGCGTCGGCCCCTTTCAACAACATCTCGCCACCCAATCGAATCGCGTCCGTGCAGACTCGTTTCAGGCACAGAGAAGCGAGGGTGGCAGCCTCAAGCCCGCAGGGCTTGGGGATGGCCGGCACCGGCAGATGCCCCGAACCGATGCGACAACTCGACTCGCCATCCCCAAACGCTACCGCGTTTGAGGCTGCCACCCACAGGACCGAAGGGGCAAATCATCGCGAAGCGACAGCAGTGCTTGAATCGCGGGCCGCAAGGCGATAGGATGAGTCGTTCGTCCCGCGGAATGGGGATCGAGAGTTGCTTCGGGCGCCGTGCGTCGCACAGCAAACGTCGGCGTAAGCCTGCCGGATTCGTAATTGATGGCCATCGTAACGCTGCAAGACATACACAAAGCCTTTGGCTCGGAAGTCGTGCTCGACCATCTGACCGTGGCATTTCACCCGGGCGAAAAGGTCGGCATGGTCGGCCCGAACGGCTCGGGTAAGAGCACCATCCTCAAGCTCATCACCGGGGCCGTGCAGCCTGAGATGGGACGGGTCATCCGCCAGAAGGGCCTGCGCATCGGCTATCTGCCCCAGGAGGCCACCTTCAGCGGGCAGCGGACGGTCATGGAGGAGATGCACGCCGGAGTCGATCACCTGCTGAGGCTCCAGGCGACCATCCACGAGGTTTCCCAGGAAATGGAGAGCCTCAGCGGATCGGCCCTGCAGGCCAAGATGACGCAGTACGACCGCCTGACTCGTGACTTCGAGCTGGCCGGCGGCTACGAGTACGAGATTCGCATCAATGCTATCCTGGCGGCGATGGGCTTCGAGCCCGAGTTGTACCACGCCAGGACCACGGCGCTGAGCGGCGGGCAACTCTCGCGGCTCGGGCTGGCCCAGGTCCTGATGCTTGAAACCGACCTGCTGCTGCTCGACGAGCCGACCAACCACCTCGACCTCCAGGCCACCGAGTGGCTGGAGCATTTTCTGAGCAACTACCGCGGCGCCGCCATCCTCATCAGCCACGACCGCTATCTGCTCGACAGAGTCGTCTGCAAGATCGTCGAGGTCGAGAACCGCAAGGCCCAGGTCTGGAACGGCAACTACGGAACCTACACACAGACCAAAGAAACCGTCCGGCTCCAACAGGAGCGGGAGCACGCCAAACGCGTCGAGATGGTCGAGAAGACGCTCGACTTCATCGCCCGCAACAAGGACCAGGAAGGCATGCGGGGCACCGCTCGGGGCCGCAAGACCCGCCTGAGCCGCCTGCTCAAGGAGAATCCCGACTTCCTGGACAAACCCACCGACCAGAAAACCATCCACTTCTCGTTCGGCAAGACGGGCCGCATCAGCGATATCGTTCTGCGCTGCGAGGGCCTGCGAAAGTCGTTCGGCGACCTGACGCTGTTCGAGGACCTGACCTTCGATATCCTTCACGGCGAACGGCTCGGCATCACCGGTCCCAACGGCACCGGCAAGAGTACCCTGCTCAAGCTCGCCCTCGGACGCATTGAGCCCTCGGCGGGCACGATTCGCGTGGGCGCCAGCCTGCGGGTCGGCTATCTCGATCAGCACGGAGACGTGCTCGACCCGGCCAAGACGGTCCTCGACGAGGCGCGGAGCGTTCGGCCCGATCTGTCGGCCGAGCAGGTCCGCAGCCGCCTGGGCGCGTTTCTGTTCTCCGGCGACGACGTGTTCAAACAATGCGACGATCTCAGCGGAGGACAGCGCAACCGCCTGATGCTCTGCAAGCTCGTTCTGACCGAGCCCGACGTGCTGGTCATGGACGAGCCGACCAACCACCTCGACATCGCCAGCCGCGAAATGCTCGAGGCGGCGCTTGACGAATACGCCGGAACGATCGTCGTGGTCAGCCACGACCGCTATTTCCTCGACCGATCCGTCGACAGACTCCTCGTCGTCGGAACCGATGAACGGGGCAACCGGAGCCTGGGCCGAACCGAATTCGTCGTCGGGGAGCCCGCCTATTCGGTCTATGCCTCCCTGGTTCGCCGGCGGAACGAGGCCGCCCAGCAGACCAGACGATCCGACAAGAATAACGCCCGCAAGGGCCGATCACCCGCTGCCGTCGGCGACAAGGCCCGGACGGCAACGCCCGAAGAGCTTCGACGGTTCAACAAGTATTCGCCAGAACAGATCGAGGAGATGATCCTCGAACTCGAACGGGAAATCGAGCAGATGAAAGAGCGATTCGGCGACGCGGACCTGTACAGGAACCCCGACCACATCGGACAGCTCCAGCGCGACTACGACGCCAGGACGGCCGAGCTCGATCTGCTCTACCGCGCCTACGACCACCGTATCGGATGAAACACACGGAAAAGGAGAAAGAGCATGGCAGAATCTGGTTCAACGAAGCAGTCAACGACTCGGCGTGAATTCATCAGCCGGGCCGCCGTCGGGCTGACCGCAACATCGCTGTTGTCCGCGTCAGGCTGCTCTCACTCGATGGCCGGGGTGTCCGGCCGCGAGGGAGGGCTGATCGGGCCCGGCAGCGTCGTCCTGTTCCAGGGTGACTCCATCACCGATGCCGGCCGCGACAGGAAAAGGGAAGACCACGCCAACGATACAAGGGCGCTCGGCACCGGATACGCCTTCCTTGCGGCTGCCGCCCTGCTGGCCGATCACAGCGAGGCAAAACTGACCATCTACAATCGCGGCATCAGCGGGCACAAGGTCTTCCAGCTCGCCGAACGCTGGGAGAAGGATTGCATCGCCCTGAAGCCCGACGTCGTCAGCATCCTGATCGGCGTCAACGACATCTGGCATACGCTCAACGGTCAGTACGACGGCACGATCGAGGTCTACGAACGAGGCTATCGCGCCCTTCTCGAACGGACGAAGCGCGAGCTACCCGGCGTGAAGCTCGTGGTCTGCGAACCGTTCGTGCTCCGCTGCGGGGCCGTCAACGAGAAGTGGTTCCCCGAATTCGACGGCTATCGGGCGGCCGCCCGGCAGGTCGCAACGGCCTTCGATGCCGTCTTCGTGCCGTTCCAGACGATGTTCGACGAGGCCGTGCGAACGACGCCGCCCAACTACTGGGCCGGTGACGGCGTGCACCCGACCATCGCCGGCGCCGCCTTGATGGCCCGGACGTGGCTTCAGGCCGTCTCGACCGCCCGGACGTGAAAGGTCGCGCCGTCGCCGAAATTGACCCTCCACCGCCTGCAAAATGGTGTATGGTTTGTATAGCAGGAATTGGGGGGCCGGTTATGAACCGACAGGAGAACATCGGATCCGCGCCGACACCGGCTGCGGCGGGGCGAGTGTTGTGGTCGGGCTTCGATTCGCGTGATTCTCGGACTGTGCCAGGGCGGTTGCTGGCCGGGCTTGTCCCGTCAGCTATCGTGGTGCTGTCGATGTCCATCATCACCGCAGTCACTATCGTGCTCATTACGACCACGCTGGCGCACATTCACAGCTACAACGAAACGTGGTCGCGCCAGAGTGCGACTCCGGAGATATGGTTCGGCGACAACGGCACCATCCCTGCCGGCCATATCGCCATGGTTGAGCAGCAGATAAGCGAATTTGCCTTCGGCGAGACACGCTCCGATGCAATCGTCACACCAGACCGATAACACCGACCATCTGCTACAGATCAGTGCAGGGAGACCCTGGCCTTCTCGGTGAACTTGATGATCTCGTTCATCATGGCGACCGACTCAGACGGGAACTTCCCTGCGGCGGTCTCGCCGGAGAGCATGACGTAGTCGGTCCCGTCCAGGATCGCGTTGGCCACGTCGGTGACCTCGGCGCGCGTGGGCCGGCTGTGCGCGGTCATGTGCTCGAGCATCTGCGTGGCGGTAATCACGAACTTGCCCGCGTCGTTGCACTTACGGATGATCCGCTTCTGAACGATGGGGACTTCGTAAATCGGGATCGCCACACCCATGTCGCCCCGCGCAATCATGATGCCGTCGGCAGCTTCGATGATCGAGTCGATGTTGTCGATGGCCTGGCGGTTCTCGATCTTTGCGACGATGCCGCACTTCGGCAGGCGGGGCTTGACCATCTCAGCCACGTTGCGCACGTCGGCGGCGTCGCGCACGAACGACAGCGCCACGTAATCGACTCCGTGTTCGATGCCGAACCGGACGTCCCGCTTGTCTTTGTCCGTCATGGCATCGAACTCGATGTTCGCGCCCGGCATGTTGATGCCCTTGCGTTCCTTCAGGACACCCCCTTCGACGACCACGGCCTTGAGGCTGATCGTCGAGCTTTCCTTGACGCGCAGGATCAGGTACCCGTCGTCGATGAAGATGAACTGGCCCTTCTTGATTCTCGTGAGGTCGCCGGCGTAATCGAACGGTATGGTCTTGGGACCGCAGGCCGTCTCGTCGTTGGTCAGCCAGACGATGGACTGATTCTTCAATTCGCGCGTCTTGCCGCCGTGGAATCGTCCCACCCGAATGCGGAAGCCTTCAAGGTCCTGCATGATACGGATGCGGCGGCGATACTTGGCGTTGAGCCGGCGCACCAGTGCCATGACGTCGGCGTGCTGGGCGTGGGTGCCGTGTGAGAAATTCAGACGGACCACGTCGAGGCCCGCCACGAACATCTTGCGCAGGACGGTGTAGTTGCTGCTGGCCGGACCGATGGTCGCGATGATCTGGGTCTTGGGCATGGCTGTCACATTCCTTTCCACACACGGTGCATCTTCTCGATCGGAGGCCCCAGTGTACCTGCGCCCCTGCCGAAGAATCAACCAAATCCCCTTTCGATCCGTCGCCCAATATGGTAGTCTGCCCCCGACGTTCCCACACGTGACAGAGTACGAGTTAAGGGGAGACGCCACAGATGCCGGCTGTCATCATCATCGCAGTGGTTGCACTAATCGTCGCAGGGGCGGTGCTGGGCCATCTGGCCGCGAAGAAGCGGCGCGAGGCGATGCTCGCCCTGGCGGCTCGGCTGGGTCTGCGGTTCGATCCGGGCAAGAGCCGGGACCTGGCCCGCCGCTTTGAGTTCCTCGACAAGCTGCGGCAGGGTTCCAACCGCTATGCGTTCAACGTCCTGTCGGGCCGCTATCAGGACCGTGACATCACGGCCTTCGACTATCACTACGAGACCCATTCCACCGATTCCAAGGGACGCCGCCAGACGCACCATCATTACTTCTCGTTCTTCATCCTGCACCTGGAGGCGTCGTTTCCGGAGCTGAAGATCGGGCCCGAGGGGTTCTTTTCCAAGATCGCCCAGGCGTTCGGCTACGACGACATCGACTTCGAGTCGCACGAGTTCAGCCGCAAGTTCTGCGTCCGCTCCAAGGACAAGAAGTTCGCCTACGACGTCTGCAACGCAAGGATGATCGAGTATCTGTTGGCTCATCCCGACCTGACGATCGAGATCGAACACGACTCACTGGCGATCTCGTTTGGCCGGAGACTGAAGCCCGAACAGATCGAACCCAACTTGCAGAGACTGGTCCAGGTCCGGTCGTTGCTGCCCGAGTACCTGTTTGCACGGAGTTGACGATGACGTGGGTGCCGCTCGCAATTGTCGCCGGTGTCCTTCTGCTGCCGGCCCTGTACGTGATCCTGACGTACAACACACTCGTGGCGTTGCGCAACCACATTCGCGACGCCTGGGCCAATATCGACACGGAACTGAAACGCCGATATGAACTGGTGCCCAATCTCGTCGCCACGGTCAAAGGCTATGCGGCCCATGAGAAGGATGTGTTCGAGCGCATCACTCAACTACGGGCCCAGTGCATGGCCAGTCACGGCAGCCCGGCCCAGCAGGCGGCCGACGAGAGCCAACTGGTGGCGGCCTTGCAGAAGCTGATGCTCGTCGTGGAGAACTACCCGCAACTGAAGGCGGACCGGAACTTCCTCGAACTCCAGAAGGAACTGGTCAATACGGAAGATCGGATTCAGGCGGCCCGTCGGTTCTTCAACGGCAACGTCCGCGACTATCGCAACAAGTGCGAAACGTTTCCGAGCAACCTCATCGCCGGTATGTTCGGCTTCCAACCCGAGGACTATTTCAACGTCGATCCGGCCCTTCGCGAGGTTCCCAGCATCGATGTCAGTCGCTAGATCCTGGGCCGAAGAGCCCGGCCGCCGGCTTACTTGTCCTCGCGCTCGTTCTCGGGCTTGACGCGTTGGATCGAAATGATTCGAACCGGGTCAATCGGCAGATGCGCATTCGTGACGGGCACCTCACCGATACGGTCGACCACGTCCATGCCTTTGACCACCTGCCCGAAGACCGTGTGCTTGCCCGTCAGCCAGGGCGTGTCGACCAGATTGATGAAGAACTGCGAACCGTTCGTGTTGGGCCCGGAGTTGGCCATGGCAACGAACCCCCGCTTCGGAGCGTGGGACTTGAGCTTGTCGTCGTACTTGTATCCCAAATTGACGTACGCATCCTTGAGGCTCATCGAGTGCACCCGCGTCTCCATCTCGGTCTGTCGCTCGGCAAGCTCTTCGTTCGACGTGATTCCCATTGCTCGGAACAGCGGATGCAACACCCTGTTGTTGAAATCCTCCTGCGACCGGATGGCAAGCCAAGGATGGGGCTGGCCCTCCTCGTCGAGAACCTTCATCTTGTCCAGGCCAAGCGCATCAGCGTTGATCTCGTCTTCGAACTGATAGCCAGGGCTTCCCTTGCCCGTCCCGAGCGGGCATCCACCCTGGATCATGAACCCCTTGATGACGCGGTGGAACGTCAGGCCGTTATAGAAAGCCTTTCTGACCTTGTGTTTGGTTTTCGGATCGATAAAAACCTTGTTCCCCTCGGCCAGTCCGAGGAAATTCTCAACGGTTTTTGGCGCATCCTTGGCAAATAGCCGGATGACGATATCCCCATGGTTGGTCCTGATGATGCAATGGGGATCTGGCATCGGTTCATGCGCTTCGGTCGCCAACAAGGCTCCACTCAGACAAAGGACAAGGGTTATTGCTACGGCACATTTCATGTCCACCCCTTCTTATGAAGATTTGCCCATTTACTCAAACAACCCATATTATAACGAATCCGGAGGGCCTTTGCCAGCCTTCTTTGGCCTGATGTCGCAGACACAGAGAAACGATCAATTCTCGTCTGTGTCGCCGATAACCACCCGCTGCCCCAGACGCTGGCAACTCTCGCAACGGCAGCAGCCGACCTGTCGCAGATGCGACGAGCCGGCCAGACGCCGCGTCTCAATCAACCGGGCCCCTTTCGCCTCCATCTTGCGAAACGCCATCTTGGCCTCGCGATTGTCGTGGTAGCCGACCGCATCGACCACCACGGCTACCCGCTTGTTCCGTTGGAGCAGGCCCAGGGCCGCCGCCTTGATGGCCCCCTCGGCGCACGCACCGACCAGAACAAACTCGGCCGCACAGACTTCGCTGAGCAGACGGTCGATTCGAGGCTCGTCGAATGGGTCCACACATCGCTTGTGAAGCACCACCTGCTGATAGCGTCGCAGCATGTCGCGAGGCAGGTCCGTACTGCCGTCGGCGGGGAAACTGATGCGATTGGGCATCAGTGTGTAGCTGATCTTCTCCTGACCGGGGGTGCCGTCGATACAGTACTTTGGATCGCCGTTGTTGCTGTCGGGGAAGACTTCACACGTCGAGATGACCGAAATCTCTCTTTGCCGGGCCCAAGCCATCATCCGGCGGATGTGGGCCAATACCCTGCGGTGGTTCCGGATGCAGGCTCCGCCGTCGGCTAAGAGATAATCTCCTTGGGTGTTGATGTCGACGAGAACCTGCCTCCGTTTCGCCCTGACCATCTGAAGTATCATCCTTCAACTTCCTTTCCGCGCCGTTCAGGTCCCTTTGCCCTGGAACACCTGCGGCCCACAAAAGGGTTCACCTGCCTATTCATCGTGTGCCCGTATCCCATGCTTTAGTAACGGCGGTACGAGAAAAGTATTCACGCCTTCACTGCGCATCGGGCAATTTGTACAATAGGAGACCAAGAACCCTACTACCGAGTGCATCATTTGCTCTTTTTGAACGCGACGGGGCGATGGGACGTACATTCAGAGAATATGACGGCATTGCATTGAAACCGGAAGATCTGTCGGAAAGGGTGGATTTCGCGCAGGTTTTCGGACGCCACGGACCCGTTCACGTTGAGATCGGATCGGGTAAGGGGACGTTTCTCGTCCGGGAAGCCAAGGCGCATCCATACGTTGACTTTCTGGGGATCGAATGGGCGAGCAAGTACTATCGCCACGCCGTGGATCGTCTCGGACGCTGGGGTCTGAAGAACGTCCGCATAATTCGAGCCGATGCGTCGGCGTTTCTTCGAGATCGTGTGCCCGCCGGGTCGGTGGACTGCTTTCACGTGTATTTCCCCGATCCCTGGCCGAAGAAGCGGCACCACAAGCGGCGATTCGTCCGAAACGACAACATGCAGATCTTGATCGACCGCCTCAAACCGGGCGGAACGATCCAGTTGGCGACGGACCATGCAGACTACTTCGAACAGATGCGAGATGTGACGTCGGCGTTTCGAGGTGAACTGGAGGAAGTCGAATTCTCTCGTCCGGCCGGGGCCGAACCCGGAGAATTCACGGGAACCAATTACGAACGCAAGTACATCAAAGACCGACGGACCATTCGCGTTCTCGCGTTCCGCTATGCGCCGTCGAAACGGCTCAACACGGTCAGCGCCACGCGTTTGACATAATCGTCTGAGTCTTCCGTGGCGGCTCGGATCTGCTCGAGCGCCGGTTGCGCCTTCGGTCCGAGCTTGTCGAGCGCCACGATCGCCAGCATGCGGGTCTTGTCCGTCGGGTGCTTCAGGGCCGCCGCCAGCACGGGCAGACCGTCGCCTTCATCGCCCCAGTCGCACATCGCGTGGGCGGCCGCAACACGCACCACCGCCGACGCATCAGCCAGCCGGGCCTTCACCGCCGACTTGGCGAACGCAACGTCAGCCGTGAGTTTGCCTGCAGCATGCAGCCCCACCACAGCCCAGTATCGAACCGAAGGCTCTGCATCCTCCAGATAGGGAGGATAGGAATGCACGGCGTCGGCGCCCTTGTGGTCCAGCTCTTTGAGCGTCTGGAGCCGCTGACGCAGCTCGGATGCGTCGAGCCTGTCGCGCCAGTGACCGGGCCTCTTCGGGCCTGCTGCTTCCGCCAGGGGATCGCCTGGTCTGTATGTCAGCAGATCGCTGTCGCGAAATCCGATGCGGCAGGCCTTGGCATACAGGGTCTCTCCGGATTCGAGCCGAACGGGGCCCGCGTACAACGACCAGCCCGTCCGGCTCGTTGGATCACCGCCAATTCGGTAGGCGATAGAGGCCCCGCGCGTCGGGCAGGCCATCGTCACGAAGCTGGCATCCGCCGAGCCGCCCGTTCGCTCGACGATCACGGGCGGAGATGTCCTCTCGTACTGCCCGCCGGGGCGCTTCAGTTCATCGAAGATCGGCTCGGGGATCAGACCGACGTCCCCCGTGTCTCTATACCATTGCTCGTGGACACGTCGCAGGCGCTGAAGCGTCTCCGCGTAGGCGGGATCGCCGGCCAGATTGCGAACTTCGTGAGGATCGGAGACGGTATCGTAAAGCTCTTCGATCGGTTTGGTCGGTTCGAAGTACTGCTTCTGGGGCCCCTCCAGCTTGCCCTCGGCGTGCAGGCGGCGCATCGCCTGCATGGTGGGCATCTCGTTCATGTAGCGGATGTCCTGTCCGCGAGTGAGATACCACATATAGTTGCGAATGTACTTGAAACGCTTGTCCCGCACGGCCCGAATCAGGTCGTAAGCCTCATCCATGCGGTCGCGTGCGGCGAAGATATACTTGCGCGGCTCGGCCTTCTGGCTTCCCAGGAACGCACGGCCCTGCATGTGGGAAGGGATCTCCACTCCGGCCAGCGAGAGCATCGTGGGCGCGAAATCGATGAACGCGATCAGATCGTCGCTGACCGTACCCGGCGCAACGGCCTCGGGCCGGTCCGGCATGGCGAGCTTGCGCCACTTCGGGGGCACGCGGACGATCAAGGGAACATGAAGACCAGAGTCATAAATCCACCGCTTGGCGCGAGGCAACCCACGTCCGTGATCGCCCCAGAACCACACGATCGTGTCGTCGGCCAGGCCGTCGGCCTCCAGATCGTCCAGCACCTGCTGAACCTGCTTGTCCATCAGGGTGATGATGTCATAGTACTGCGCCCAGTCGCGCCGGACCTCCGCCGTGTCGGGGTAATACGGTGGAAGCTCGGCCCTGGCCGGGTCGTGCCGCTCGGGCGGGCTCAGACTTGCCAGCCGTTTGAGCATCGCCTCACTGCGGTTGCGGATCTGGCTCTCGTGTGTGCTCGTAAAGTTGATGACCGCGAAGAACGGCTTGCCCTTCGGACGATTCCGCCAGTGCGCGCGGCCGCTCGATTCGTCCCACGCCATCAGCGGAGGATCGAACTGATAGTCCGTCTTCGAGTTGTTGGTGCAATAGTAACCCTCGGCGCGAAGGTATTCGGGGAAGCACTTGACCTCGTGCGGCGGCACACCCGCACAGCGCATGTGGTGCGTTCCGATCGTCGTCGGGTACATCCCCGTGATGATCCCCGACCGCGTCGGCGCACAGACGCCTGAATGGGAGAACACGTTGTTGTATCGCACCCCCTCTGCGGCGAGACGATCCAGATTGGGCGTCACGGCATAGCCGTCCCCATAACAACCCAAGTCCGGGCTGATGTCCTCGGTGCTGATCCAGAGGAAATTGGGCCGGTCCGACCTGGGATGGCCCTGCGCCAGAAGCGAATCTCGCGGCACCATCATCGCCGCCATAGACCCTGATGCCATCTGGAGAAATCGACGTCGGTTCAGACTCATTGGGGCGCTCCTAAAACCCTCAGAGAATCCTCAATCAATGGAAGGGTCTTCGTTTCCACCTTCGGTTCGTCCGCTGTCCCGGTGACCTCCATGCGAACGACGGCGCCGCCGAGCCCCTCGGTCAGCGACTGGAGGATCGACGGCCTCGCGGCGGTCACGCGCCGGCCTCGAGCCGTCAGCGTCAGTGCAATCTCCCGGTCGTCCAGGTCCATGGTTCCGCTGCCGGTGAAGGCGAGATTCCGTCCGGACATATCAAACGTACCGATCAACAGCTTGTCGCGTCTGAGATACGATTCCACCAGCATCCGCTCAAATGCATAATCCGCAGGCTCGGTGAGGCTCAATACGGACAACAGCACGGCCAGCGGCGAGACTCGTCCTACCTGCATATCGGCCACGTTGACTCGACAGACGCCCAGGCGAGACGAGCCATCTCCGATGCGGGCGCCCAACCCCAACGTCGCGTTCATCGTCCCGCTCGTATAATTCCTCTCGACCGCTCGGTCCAGCCTGCCGCCCAGAAGGAACTTCTGTAGATCGACGCGAACCAGGCCGATCGTCGCCAGATACTGCACAACACCCGCCGCGACCGGCTCGATCCGAAGACTGCCAAGGAGCCGACCCCCGTGACAACGGCCGAGGAAGTTCTCTGCCGACCATGTGTGGCTGTTCGGATCGTACAGAAGCTCGGCCTTCAAGTCGGTGACGTCTTTGCCTTTGACGCTGAGCCGGTCGGCCGCCAACTGCATCCGCCCGCTTGAGAATCCACTGCCCACATCATAGGCCCCTGCGAAGTCCAGAGTCCCGCGCAACTCCGCTCCGGCGCCGGAGAGGTTGAGGCTGCACGTCTTCAGGTCCATCCGGCCGTCGAACCGGACACATCGGCGATCCGATCCCGTAACCTCCAAGGTCTCGACGTCCAGGTCGAACGGCCCTCTGGGCGCCGAATCACGATAGATCCCTCGAAGCCCCTCCGGAAGCGACTGACCCAACGCCTGCGTGAAGAGAATGTCGCGGGCCCCTACGGTGAACGTCCCCTCTCCACGGCTGTCGGGCAGGAGACTGAGACGTCCATCGGCTCGCACCAACGGATTCAGGGACGGGTCGGACTGCAGGGCCGGAGCGGCTCTGATGCCCGTAAACGTCGCGGCCTTCCCATCCACAGTGATCGTGCCCTGGACATCGTGCAGAGGATACGGGAAGCTCTCATGGCTGACCCTGTTTCCGAGACAGGTAACCGAGATTGCGTAGCTGGGCGGTTCGTTGCTGTCGGATGTGGCGTAATCCACGTCCACGTCGACGACCCCCTCCGGACGAAACGCCAGCACATGACTGCGAACGGGCTCGGGCACGAGGCCCAGCACCGTCTCGTCCAGCGGCGTTCGGCTCGTGGTCACGTTCAGATGGTATTGGCGCGGTCTGCGCTCCTTGGCAGATTGCATCGCTCCCGCCAGGCGAACCTCACTTTCGCGGTAGCGCCCGATGCATTCCCGGACCGTCGCCGAATCGGGGGTGATGGACGCTTCGGCCGAGAGGTCCGACAGCACTACGGGCCACGCATCCATCTTCAAAGTGGCATTCTCGACGGAAACATCGGCGGCAAAGCTGACGGGGTCTGGGTCATTCGAATCGTAACAAGTGAAGACCTTGGCGCGAATGTCGGCCGTCCCGGTGGTCTCAAATCGCTTCGTCAAGGCCCTGTACTGCTCCGGCAAGGCCTGTCTCAACGTCGCATCCAACGGGATGCCGTCGGCGTCAATCGTGATGTCGTAGACCGGTCGGTTCGTATCTCGTCCGGCCACTTCACCGGCCAGTCTGATTCGGTGCCTGTCCCCCGTGGCAACGACGTCCGTCAGAATCACGCTCTCGTGATCGATATACAGTCGCCCGGTCATGCCTGTCAGGGGATACGGAAACCTCCGATAGGTGGCCCCCACCCCATGCAGATCGACGCTGAGGTAACTGTGTCTGTTCGATGGACTCGATCGATTCAGCCGGTAATCAACGGCCACAACGCCACTCGGCCGGAAGGCATCCCAGACCCGCTTCTGGTCGGGCTGGAGCGCCGCGTAGAGATCGTCGTCCAGGATCATGTTGTCGCTGGTGATCTGGTACTGATACTGCCGGTTCTCCCCAAACCCTCTGGTCCAACCGTGGATATGCACGTTCACCTTGCCGTGCTTGCCTCTGAGCCGATTCAGCGTCACGCCGGACTCCGAGAACTCCACGGTCCCAGTCAGATGATCGATCGCATAAGGGAACCTGCTGTCCCGGACCGAGAGGTCCTCGCATACCACGGCGCCCATGACCTCGCTTTCGCTGAGGGCATCGAAGCGCCCCCGGGCCGTAAGACTGATCGATGCAACCTTCCCGAACGGACGGTACCGAGCGAAGAACCGCTGCGCCGCCGCGATCGGTCCGGACTGCGGGGCGGTCTTATCCGCCGCCAGGCGAAGGGCATCGACCTCCGGACTGTGCTTGCTGTGCAAATCTTTGACCTGCACGTTCAACTCATAGGCCCCCGTATCGTCGAATCTCAGATCGGCAGCCAACACATCGACGGCCCAGGCACGCTCCAGCGAAGGGATGTCGGTCGAGGACAGGCCGCCGGCCATCTCGAATCGCCCGCGGCCCCACGAGCCTCGCAGGGCGCTGTCTCCGTAGCCGCCGGACAGCCTGGCCGTCTTGATCTCAAAACCGTAACTCGCATCGTCGCCGATGCCGGGGAACCCGAAACGCGCTTCGATAGGCACCGCAGTGACCACCTCGATCTCCCCGCCGACCACCTTACAGTACCGCAGCCTTCCCTGTTGAAGGGTGACGACGGGCACCCGGGCGCCCCTGCCCGACGACGGTTTCAGCCGCAAGCCGCCGATGTTCCATCTTCCGGAGTCCAGATCGCACTGCACGTTTACAACGAAATCGTCGATATGGATCTCAGTGACCTGCGGCGACAACAGGAGCAAGCTGCCCAGGCTGAATCTCGCGTGGACGCGCCTCGCCCGCAGAATCGTGTCGTCGTAAGGCAACTCTTCTCCTTCGGGACGGACGATCATGCCATCGATGGAAACGGATGCGTTGCGGTGAAAACGGAACGACCCCATCTCAATCCGCGTGCTCGTCAGACGACTGATCTCGGCGGCCGCAATGCCGGGCAACGCCCGGGCCACCCATCGCCCCACGCCGACAAGCGTGCCCAAGAGGATGACGAGGACGACCACCGTCCGCACAAGGATGCGCCGGCGCCACCCTCTTTTCGTGAAATCCACTCCACTGCGTGCACGTGTGGATCGCGCCATGGAACACCACGCACTCAATAGAACCGAGACGCTACCGCGACCGCTGAATCGCCTTGTCGGATATATCGCGACGGCAGTAGGCCCCTTCGAAAGAAATGCGATCAACCGCTTCGTAGGCCCGCGCCTTCGCCGCGGCCACGTCGTGCCCGAGAGCCGTCACACCGAGGACGCGTCCGCCATGGGTGACGACGTCGCCGTCCTGCTGCTTTGTGCCCGCATGGAAGACGACCACATCCTCCAAAGACTCAGCGTCGGTGATCCCGGTGATGACCTTGCCCTTCTCATAAGCATCGGGGTATCCCCCGGACGCCATGACGACACATACGGCCGGGCGCGGGTCCCACTGGAGATGGATCTGGTCCAGTTGGCCGTTGCATACGGCCAGAAAGACGTCCAACAGGTCGCTCTTGAGCCTCATAAGGATCGGCTGCGTTTCCGGGTCGCCAAAGCGCACGTTGAATTCGAGCACGCGCGGCCCACCGCTGGTCATCATCAGGCCGGCGTAGAGGACTCCTCTGTACGGCGTGCCATTTCGATTCATCGCGTCCACGACGGGCACGAGAATCTCACGAGAGATGCGGCTCATCATCTCATCGGTGACCACCGGCGCAGGGCTGTAGGCGCCCATTCCTCCGGTGTTGGGGCCCGTATCCCCATCGCCGATTGGTTTGTGGTCCTGTGACGATTCCATCAGGTAGATGTTGCGTCCGTCCACGAACGCGAGGATCGACGCTTCTTCTCCCAGCAGTTTGTCTTCCACGATCACGCGGTCGCCGGCCGCACCGAAGATCCGGTTGACCATAATGCGCTCGGCGGCCAGAATACCGTCCGACGGCTCATCGCAAACAAACACCCCTTTGCCCTTGGCCAGTCCAGCGGCCTTGATCACCACCGGCTCGTCGCGGCTGGCGATATACGACTTCGCATCGCTGAAGCGGTCGAACACGCGGGATTCGGCCGTCGAGACGGCGCTGGCACGCATGATCTGCTTGGCGAATGCCTTGTCGGCCTCCAACTGTGCCGCCGCTTCGCTCGGACCAAATGCCTTGATGCCCGCCGCCTCCATGGCATCAACGAGGCCATATGCCAACGGGTCTTCCGGCCCCACAACGGCCAAGCCGACCTTCCGGTTTCGAGCGAAGTCCACCAACGCATCGACATCATTGTCGTTGATCGCTACGTTCTCTCCACACCGGGCCGTGCCTGCGTTGCCCGGTGCGATATACAGCTTGCCAAGCTGTTTGGACTGTCGAAGCTTCCAGGCGATCGCGTGCTCACGACCCCCACTGCCGATCAGCAATACATCCATTCTCTTACCTCAACTCTATCCTGAATTCGGCCCACACGACAGCCGATGGTGGCCGTCCACTCTACCAGAGCCTCAGCGTCTGCTCAAGCCGATTGTTGAGCGATCTGACATTCGATGGAACGCGCGGGCATCAAACATGAGGGGACCTTCGGGCGCACTGGCGCAACCTGCGCATCGCGCCCCGCAGTCGAACACCGGAGGCCCGGCTCGTTTCACGGAGACTTGCTCGCCTGCACAGTCCCCCCGTAAGCCCCCATGTTGATCCGTCCGCCGTGCGGCTCAGGCTCATCGCCCGTTGCGATCGACGGGTCGCCTGCGTCGATACAGGGGCTCGTCACATCGTCGATCACCCAGGTTTCGGATTGCGAGTCCCATCGTCCAGCACCGGACTTGAGACGATAGTCGCCTCTCGCCGAGTCGGCAAACAGCGGATCGGCCTCGATGTTGCCTTCTCCGGGCCAGCCACCCTGGATGTTGTTGAAGCAGACCTCATATTCCCCGGCCGAAACATGCGGCGCGACGTACATCTCGTTGTCCCAGACGATGTTGTTCCGCACGATTGTCCGTCCGTTCGACCCTCCCGTCGAATCCAGGTGCAACCCATTGGGCCGGTTGCGCACGATCGTATTGTTGATCACAAGCGGATGGCCGTCCAGGCTGTAGAGACCACCGCCCCAGTAGGCCCAATTCCGCGCAATGACGTTGTTGGCAATCGTAGGATCGGCATTGGAGACGTAAATCGCCCCGCCATCCCAGTCGGCGGCGTTGTCGATGAGGGTATTGTGCGTGACTACGGCTTGAGAATCATCGTAACACGCAATAGCGCCGCCACAGACGGCGTAGTTGTCGGAGAAGACGCAGTGATCGATCGTGGGGCTCGAGGCGGGACCGGCCAGTATGGTCCCGGTGCGCGGGTCGCGCGCCTTGCAGCACAGCACCGCTCCACCGACCAGATCGACAAAGTCGGCCGCCCCCGCATACGGCTTGCCGGCATACTGAAAACGGCAATATCGCAACACGTCGTCGTCGCCGGAGTTCACAAAGCGAACGCCGAACCAGCCTTCGATAAGGTCCGTGGCCGTGAAGAGAATCGGATCGCTCTTTGTGCCCACGGCGCGAAGCATCGCATCTCGGCCAACCGTCAGTCCGAAGCGGCCGGCAAACTTGACGACGACCCCCGGCTCGACGACCAACGCCTGCCCGCTGGCAACCTCGATATCACCCGTGACCGTGTAGGGACTTGCGTCCTTCATCCAGGTACCGCTCACCGGCCCGCCGGGAACGATCGTGCCCGAGCCCCCAACACCCTGCAAGGCGAGTCGTCGATACGAGCCGTTGCTGCTGGTCGAGACGATGTGAAGCAGAGCCGAGTAGACGCGCTCCCTGTCCGGAGCGAAACCGATCCTCACCCGGATCGACTGCCCCGGCGAGAGCGTACGATCGCGGACCGGATCGAGCAGCGAGAATACACCTCTGGCGTCGGAGATGCTGAGCGAACTGACTTCGAAGTCCACCTTGCCGGTATTGGCCATCTCCACCGTGGCCACCGCATCGGCGCCGACGGCGACGCAACCGAATTCCACCGTGCCGGCCGGGCTGACGCCGAGCAGCGGCAGGTCCAACTGACTCTCATACGCTCCGATATCGACCACGCCGCTGTAGACCCGCCTGTTTCCGGCCAGATCGGTGTCGCCAGAGGCGTGCTCACTTCCTCCGTTGATGCACGCCGAGCACGTTTGCAGCGTCCAGTTCGCCAGCGAAGCATCGTGGTATGCTCCGGCGCCGTGGGTGGGTTCAACGAAACACGGTTGGTCGTTGATGTTTCCCTGGCCGGGGTAACCTCCCTGGATATTCGAGAAGGATGCGATCACCTCCGATGCGTACGTCTGGATCTGGTATTCGGTGTTGCCCCAGACGATTGTGTTCGTCACCTCCGTGCCGTACTCGGACTCACTGAAGACTCCGCCCGGCGCGTTGTTGACAATCGTGCAGTTGTCGATCCGCACGGCGCTGCCCCGGTCGCAGACAATCCCACCGCTCTGTGGAATGCCACCGATCGACGTGTTGTTCGCAACGAGCGTGTTGCTGACGACGGCCGAACTTCGGTAACAATAGATCGCGCCGGCCTTGCTGCTGGTGTTATTGGTGATCGAACAGTGCGTAATGGTCGGACTCGAATCGTAACAGCAGACTGCACCGCCGAAAGGATCGGAATTGGATGGGCCCTCGGGGGCCACACCTGCCGCCCCCTTCCTTGCGTATGTGATGGAGCAATAGCTCAGCAGATCGTCATCGCCGGAGCCGACGAAGCGAATGCCCTCCCAACCCATTTCGCGGTTGCCGGCGGTGAATTCCACCGGTCGAGCGGAGGTGCCTTGGGCTCGCAGGCGCGCGCCCCGGCCGACGGTCAGGCCATACGGCCCCATGAAGACGACGCGCACGCCCGACTCGATGAGCAGTTCGCGGCTCTGGGCCACGTTGATATCGCCGAGGACGTAATAGGGTGACCCGGCCTCGGACCACATGCCGGACACATCGCCGGGCTCGATCTGCGTACCGTCGGACGTCGCAGCGCCGTCGAGCGGCACAAACTTGACCTGGCCGTTGCCGTAATGCACGGTCAGCATCCCGTAGTAGGCCCCTGCTGATTCAGGATGAAATTCGACGTGGATCGGCACCTCCTGTCCCGGCTGCAGCACCTCGAACCCGCCGATGCGATTCGCGTATGTGCCGTCCGACAGCGAAAGGACGAAGCCGTCGGGGCTCACAATCGAATCGATCGACAAGGCCGCGGACGCGTTGTTCGTCAGGGACAGCGTCAAGGGCTCCGACACCTGGCCCGGAATCCCGCGGAAGCTCAGAGCGGCCGGTCTGACCTCGATCTCCGGCGCCTTCGGACGAACATTGACCAAGACCGAGGAGATGGCATTCAACGAGGCGGGAATGTCGACCGGCAGGTGATACCACGCATCAGTGACCCAGTCCGGGTAGTACCCGCCCCATCCGAAATTCAAATGATACTCCCCCTCGCTATTGTAGCCGTCGCACACAATGGCGTGCCCAACCATGCCGTCGGGCGCGTAGATCCCCAGGATCGCGGGCAGTTGGTTGCTGAGGTTCTCGCGAAGCAGCCGCACGGTCTGCTGTGATAGATCGCCGAACAAGTCCGCCGAATGGAAGCCGAACTTCTCCAGCAGACCGCGGCGCATGTCGTAGGCGAACGCGCCCGATCCCTCGCTGGAGTAGTCCATGCGCGACGCGATCCCGCAGGCGAAGTTCAACGCCGCGAGGTCCGCATCGTCCAACTCGGCCTGGGCCTCGTACTTGAGGCGAACCACCGCAAGATGCTCGTTGAGCTCACCGAACGAAGGGAAGTCGTAGCGAACGCTGTCGGCGTCAATGTCAATGCCGCTGACTACCGTATACGAATCGTCTGGCGTAAACACCGCCTCGCATTGACGGTGGTAGTGAAGGACCTGGGCCATGGCCGTGGCAACGCAGCCCACGTAGGACCGGAAACCATCCACGGGATCCCGCGGACAGAACGCATTGTACGGCGCGTCCTGGTGCCAGGTCGTCTCCAGCCAGCCGCCCGTGGACGTGCTACCTTCCGGAGGCCATTGCTGAAACGCCTGCCCCTGGGCCATCGCCGCACCCTGCCCGGAATGGACCACCCACCGAGCGTTGTTCTGCGTTGTTCTCAAGGGATCGGCGTCGTCCCCAGCCTCGCTGCGTCGCCGCATGTCTTCCATCAAGAGGCAATGCAGCGGATGACGCGGGTCCGCCCAATCGGCAAACGCACTCCGGAAGGAATACGCGACGATCGGCCTGATGTCCGTGTCGGCCGAAGTCACAACGAACCCCCCGGGCTCCAGTTCGATCACGTAGGCAAGAACGGTCCCATCCGTGTGGCGAAGCGCGTGGGGTTCGGCCTCACCAGCAACCAGGCCAACGCCTCCCAGGGCGGACAGGGCGGACACCCCACCCCTCGGAGCTGCTGCCATCCAGGGCGACGCCTTCGACAACCGGGCGCCTCGCATCCTCAAGAAGGCGGTTGTAGCCTTTCGCGCCTGCTCCGGCGAGACCGGGTCGGCCCACAACACCGAACAACACAGCGACGCCGCAAGCACGTACAGAATTCCTGCAAGCCGACGATGGACGAGACGATTCATGCGTCATTCTCCCATCTGACCCCGACGGTCATCGGGAATCGTAACGGTGGCCACGGCCACGCTGTCATTCGACCCTGTCGATCCCGGAGGCAGGGCCGTATAAAACGACCAGACGGGCCCTTCAACCCGGCCCCAGAGATTGCGGGCCACGACCTGCCAGTAGTACGTCGTGTCTTTCCGCAAGCCCAAGGGTCGGTGCCGACCGACCACCAGATCGGACGCCACCAGGTCCAGGTACGCCGGATCGGTCCCCAGGTACACGTCATAGACAGGCACCATCATACTGAATGCCGTGGCCCGCGTCACATCTTCCCATTGGGCGCCGTCGCCGGACGGACACCCGGCATCCGGACAGACCAGCGATCGATCGCAGCCCAACGCTGTATCTTCGACAAAGTCGTCCATGCCCCGGCAGACAATTCCTTCGACCTGCATCGAGTCCAGATTGATCACGGGAGACCCGGAATTGCCCTGGTACGTATCCAGGTTCGCCTGAAAGAACGTCGGCTCGGTGTTCTGCCGCACGGTCGCCTCGGCGTCATACTTGCGGGGCAGGCCCCAGGGATGCCCGATAACCACCAGCGGCTGACCGTTGGAGACCTGCCCGCTGCGGCGCAGCGGCAACGGCGTACGGCCGACAACGCGACGGTCCAATCGAACCAGACCCCAGTCGGGATAGCCCTCCTGATAGCCGATGACTTCGTCGATCCCATAGACCTGATCGGCGCGGAACGTCGTCGTCGCAGTGAACTCATCTTCCATGACGAAATCGAACACGACCGCGACGCTGGAATCGCGGTCGCAGGAGATGCAGTGCCCGGCCGTCGCCATCAGATCGGACGCGACGAGAACACCCGTACACATACCGGCCAACGGCTGATCGCCGAAGGGCTCATCGGGACATAGCGCATTGCCCGTACCCAGCGGATCGAGCTGCTCGTACCACCATGCGAAGGACCCCGCGTTCAACTGGAACGTCCCATTCCCGAGATCGACGAGGTCGGACCGACGGATCAGCACCGCCGTGGCGCTGCCCGCATCTCGGATGCCCGCATCTGTTACCTCATATTCTTCCATGCGGTCGTCCGTTCCATAGATGGTGCCAAGCGGTCGCGATGCAGTTCGGCTGAGTTGGATTGCGCTTCGGTCGGCCTCCGCAGTTCCGCCCTCGACAGACGCGTTGTCCCAGGACAGCACGATCTCGATCCAATCGACCTCGGCGCCGTCGGGCGGATCGGACCCGGCCGGCTCGGACGCAAGCAGCGCCGGATGCGGAGTGACGGTGAGTGTGTAGTCGCCCGTTTCATAGTTGTAGCCGGCCACGCGAATCAGGTACTCCATCCCCGCGATCATCGGCATCACGATCACCGAGTTCGTGCCCTCGCAATCATCGTCTCCGCAGGCCAGTTCCGTGCCGGACGCGTCGAACACCGCCAGCGTCGTGTCGAACTCATCGCTACGGACGCGGATCGTCACCAGCCCCGTCTGTGCGGCCGTGTACGAATGCCAGACGTCCAGCACGTCGCGATAGCCGCAACTGCTCTGCGTTTGTCCGGTCGCGCCGCGCGTGGTGCTCGAATACGGCACAGCCTCTTCCACGACAACCGGATAGTTGCGGTCATCGTGCAAGCCCACGTCCCACGGCCCCTCATAATAGACCTTGATCCACCAGGAGTCGAGATAGCCGACGTTTCCCACGCGCATGTCCGTCGCGCGCAGGCTCCAGACCTGATTGACCGTCTCACCCGCGAAGTCGGTGATCCCCGTGACCGTCTCGCAGAGCCCCTCCCCATCGCGTGCGCCCATCAGCCACAGATTGCGGCGGCGCGTTCGAGATTCGTTGCACAGATCGACCCACAGCTCATCCACCGCCGGATGCACGATCTCGTAGTGCACGTCCACACAGGTGACCACGGCCTTCGAAGGCGCGGCAGAAAGCGAGATGTCACTATAGACCCACTCCCATTCAGGGATGGTCTGGTTCATCTCATTGCTGTCGGCGACCGCTCCCGATGCGCGCAACGACGCAGCAAGCGTCTGCTGCTCCTGCTGAATCACTGTCTCGCCATCGAGCGCTTCCCACAGCAGGAAGTCGCGCAACACGGTGACATCATGTCCTTGCTCGATCAGATCGCCGACGATTGTGGCCGCCAACTGCGCCGTGGCGCGCCGGCCGCCATCGAAGACGAGAACGCGACTGCCCGGCGCCCGGGGCAACTGCGCCAGCCGGGCGGGCGTGAGAAACTCGTTCAGCGTAACATCGATCTCAGCAAAATGGCTGTAGGGTGCGCGCGCCCATTTGCCCGGAGATCGCAGAGCCGTGCTGCCCCTTGGATATCCCGTCGCCGTGCCATGGAATCCTTCAGCCCCAGTCCAAACCCCAGATAGAGACAGTACCAATGCAGCAACGGTCGACAGGGTGTGGCTCCCCCCTCGGACCCGACTCGGCAATGTCACCCTCATGGCACGCTCCTTCCGTCGGTCCCCTGCCCGGCGTGTCGCGCTTGCAGCACAGTCGCTCTATCCACCGATTCCAAAGCCGGGGGGGCCGACTGGCGCCTCATTGTAACGAGATGCACCCAGCAGAACAATTGCCCAGTCTTCCTATTTTTCTCACGGCACGCAAACCTCCCGCCCCTCGGACGCGGCAGGCTGAGCACTGGAACCTGGCCGTCGGAGAAAGCCGAAGTCACGCAAACCGCCGTATCCCTTGCAGAATGCCCACCTTGTGACACCCGTCCCATAAAAGGTAAAGCTTTCTAATCAACCTTGCCGATGAAGACAAGGGGTGATAGGCCCATTCTCAGTACTGGAAACATCATCCCATCCAAGAGCGTGCGGCGCTGTGCGGATGCAGCGAAACGCACGCGGAAACGGCAAATGAGAGCCTGTTGTCAAAGTCATAAGAAAGGAATCACAATGAGCATGAAGAAGGGACTCGACACAAGGCGACCCGCCATCATAGCGATCCTGTTCGGTGTCCTGCTGGCCTCCGCGTTCGGCGCCGCGGGGTGCGGCAGGCAAATGGCCCAGATGCAGGAGAACCAAGTCAAACTCCAGGCCATGGTGGCCGCCAACGCCCGGCAACTGGCCACCCTCTCATCCCAGGTCTACGCCCACCAAGGTGAGACGGCAGAAGGTCTGGCTCAACTCGAAGAGAGCGTCAATCGCGCCGATGCGAAGGTGGCGAGCGTTCGCGACGAGCAGGCCGAGCTTCACGGCACCGTGGTGGCGAACGATCGGGATCTCAATACGAAGATCGCCCAGCTTGCCGACAATCAGGCGTCACTTCGAGAGGGCCTCTCACACGTGGCCGACATTGCCCAGCAAACCAACGCTACCGTCAACACGGTCGCGCGGGACCAGGCCACGCTCCATCAACTCGTGCAGAACCACAACAGGGAACTGGCCGACAGCATCACGGCTCTCGCGTCCGACGTGACCACGCTCGGCAACGAACAGATGGCGCTGCACGAGACCGTCAGAACCAACACGACCACCCTGGCCGAGAACATCGCGGTGGTTCAACAGAACCAGAGGCGCCTTCAGGCCGGCATCGGCGGGCTCGAGGAGAAGACAAAGGCCGCCAACGACCGACTTGTCGTACTGGCTACCGGCCAAGACGCAATACAGGGCACGCTCAAGACCAACAACGAAATGGTGGCGGCCCGCATGGCAAACCTGGAAAACAACCACCACAACCTCCACAATAACGTGAGCGCTCTCCGTGATACTTCGGACAGACTTCTGGCCGATCTCGGGACGCTCGCTTCGGAGCAGGCCTCACTGCGGCAGGTCGTCTCAGACAGCCATGCACACCTTGTCTCGGTGGCGGAAGGCCACGACGCCCTTCACCACGCGGTCGAACGTCTCGACGGCAAGACCATGACGCTCGCAACAGATCTGGCCAACCGACAGAATGCCATCCGCGCCGGCGTGGATGGGCTCCAGGAAGGTTCGAATCGCCTGGGCGACGAACTCGAACAGATTGCGTCTCAGCAGCGCGCAATGGAAAGCCGGGCCAAGGCCGACAGCGAGGTCGTACTCGGCCGCCTCGTTGCACTGGCCGAGAATCAGCACAACCTTCAGACGGGAATCCATCACGTCGGAGAACAGACCAGCCAGGTGGCGGGCGAACAAGCCGCTCTGCGCGAAACGATCCAGGGCCACCACGATGTGCATCAGGAACGCATGACCGCACTGGCCGACGGTCAGCGGATGATCCAGACCGGGCTGAACACGATGACCGCCACGACGAACCAAGGTGCGATGACCATCCTGACGATGGCCAACCGGCAGGCCGAGATGGAGCAGGGCATCCAGGCTGGGATCGCCGGCCTGGCCACCGAGACGCGGCAGCTTGCATCAGGCCAGCAGGCCCTGAACCAAGGGCTCCGCGACCGCAGCGAATCGCTCAGCAATCAACTGGTCTACCTGTCACAGGACCAACAGCAGTTGCGAAGCGGCCTGGACACGCTGACGGCCACAACGGACCAGGTGGCACACAACGTGCTCGCCATCAATGATGCCCAAGCCAGCCAGACGCAGGCAATGCAGGCCAACCAGCAGTATCTCGCCGCCAAACTGGATGCGACGGTACAAGGACAGCAGCAGATCAGCGAAGGATTGGACACGATCACCGCAACAACCATCCAGACCGCTCTCGACATCATGGCTGTTGCGGACAATCAAGAACGACAAGTCGAGGCTACTCGGGCCAATCAGCAGCAACTCGTCGCCCGGCTTGATGCCGCCGCACAAGGACAACAGCACATCAGCGAAGGCCTCGATACGATCACCGCGACCACAACACAGACGGCTCTCGACGTCCTGGCCGTCGCGGACAATCAGAACCGACAAGTCGAAACCACTCAGGCCAACCAGCAGCAAATCGTCGCCCGACTCGATGCGACCACACAGGGTCAGCAGCAGATTGACGAACGCTTGCATACCATCGCCACGACAGCCGCACAAGTCGCTCAGGACGTCCGGACGGGCAACGAGGATCAGAGGCAACAGGCCCTGGCTCTGCAGGCCGGCCAGCAAACGCTGACGTCGGAACTGACGACGGTCGCCCAAGGCCAGCAGTACCTGCAGGAGGATCTCGACACCATCGCCACCAACACCACCCAGGTCGCCCTCGACGTCACCACGGTCGGCGACAGCCAGATTCGGCTTGAGCAGGCCTTCGAGTCCAACCGCCAGGAACTGGTCCAGCGACTGGCGCAGATCGCCGAGGGCCAGCAGGAGTGGCTGACTCGCTTCGACGCCGCCCAGTCCAACATCGAGACGATGGCCACGGGTATTGCCTCGCTCGAACAGCGTGTCGCAAGTCTGCAAGGCACCTTGCAGACCAGCCTGAGCGATCTCAACACTCTCCTCGATGCCAGCCGGCAACAGCGAGCCCAGTTCGAGGAGACACTTCGCTCGGATGTACAGTTCATGGGCGATTCGCTCGTGCAGTTGCGGCAGGCCCAAAGCACTCTGGAGAACCAGTTGCAGCAGATGCACAACAGCAGCGAGAACCAGACGGAAGACCTTCTGGCAGCCATCGAGCAGTTGCGTCGAAGGGCCGAGACCGATGCCGCGTCCGCGCCGGCCCAGATTCGCAGTTCCAAGGCCCAGACTGAGGAGATCCTCCTGCCCTGACCGGTAAACGCAACTCAATATCCCGCGAACAACCAAGGGGATGGCCTGCAAGCCATCCCCTTTTCTACTGCATTCCTTCGGCGCCCGATGCAGGCTACAGCAGGGCGATCCCCGCCGTTCGACAGCTCGCGATCATCTCTTCGGGCCAGACGCTGGCGTGAACCTCACCGACGTGCAGCTTCCGCAGGAAGAACATGCACAGTCGCGACTGGCCGATCCCGCCGCCGATGCTCAGAGGCAACTCCCCGGCCAGCAGACGCTTGTGCCACTCGTATTCACGACGCTCCAACGCCCCGCGAAGCTCCAGTTGCTTCAGCAGGCTGGTCTTGTCGACGCGAATCCCCATCGAGCTGATCTCAAACGCCCGACCCAGCAGAGGATACCACAGCAGGATATCGCCGTTGAGCCCTCGCGTGCTGTCGCTCGTCGGCGTCACCCAGTCATCGTAGTCCGGTGCACGGCCGTCGTGCAACGTCCCGTCGGCCAGTTCGCCGCCGATGCCGATCACGAAAACCGACCCCCGCTCCTGCACGATCCGGTCCTCCCTCTGACGCGGGGTCAGATCGGGCCAGCGTGCGAGCAACTCCTCACTGTGCACGAAAGCGATCTCGTCAGGCAGCATCGGCTCGATATGCAGGTACCGCTCGCACACGACCGCCTCGGTCTCACGCAGGACGCTATAGATGGTGCGCACAATGTCCTTGAGGAAGTCCAGATTCCGCTCGCTCTCGCCGATGACCCGCTCCCAGTCCCACTGATCGACGTAGACCGAATGCAGGTTGTCCAGGCACTCCTCGTCGGGCCGGATCGCGTTCATGTCGGTATACAGGCCCTCGCCCGGCCCAAAGCCATAGTCGGCCAGCACCATCCGCTTCCACTTGGCCAGCGAGAACAGGCACTCGGCCTCGCTGTAGCCGTCGTCCTTGATCCGGAAGGTGGCCTTGGCCTCGACGCCGTTCAGGTCGTCGTTGACGCCGCAGCCCTTCCGCACGAACAGCGGCGCCGAGACCCGCTGGAGATTCAGCGCCTCCGCCAGGTGGTCCTGGAAGAAGTCCTTCACAAACTTGATCGCCTGCTCCGTCTGGCGAAGGTTCAGAATCGGTCTGTAGTCGCCGTTCACGATCAGGTCGGGCATCGAAACCTCCAACTTCTTCCCAGGTTGACTTCCCCTCTACAATGGTTCCAGACCATACCCCGGAGCCCCCGGCCGGTCAAAAGAAAATGTCGCCTCCGCTTGAAAAGCATGCGATGGGACGCAATAATCGGCCCCTGGCGACGACAACAAGGTCAGATCGGCCTCACAAGGACATTCAATGGGAGAAAATCGCATGGCCAGGATCAGTCTTATCGGCACACTCGTGCTCGTGACGCTCTTCGTCGGATGCTGCGTCAACGTGGGCGACGACTATCGGGCCAAGGCCCAGCGAAGCGAAGACCTCACGGCCCCGACAGCGGATCTGGCCGGACTGGACGTCCGCACGAATGTGGGAACCATCACCCTGGACAGCGCCGACGTCGGGGAGGTGCGGATCACAGCGGAGATCACCGTCAAGGCCAAGACCCAGGAAGAAGCCGAGGCCCTCATCGAACAGGTGCGAATCGTGGCCGAACGATCCGGCCGGACTCTCATCGTCAAGGCCGAGAAGCCCTCGAACTTCGGCCGCAATCAGCTTGCGGTGGACTTCCATATCACGGCCCCTGCCCGCCTGGCCCTCGACTGCACAACCAACGTCGGCGATATCCGGATCGCGGGCTTCGCCGACCGTGTCGCCGCCAAGACGGACGTCGGCACCATTCGCTGCGCCGACCTGCGAGGCGACGCCGACCTTCGCACCAACGTGGGCGACATCGAGGCCACCTATACGGCGGACGCTCCGGCGGCGCTTGCCGTCAGCGCCACCACCAACGTGGGCAATATCGACTTTGCCGGGCCGGATCGCATGTCGGCACGCCTTGGGGCGAGCGTCAACGTCGGCTCCATCGACACGGAACGCCCCCTGACCGTCACCGGGCCCATCAGGAAGTCCATCAAGGCCACCATCGGCGAGGCCGAAGGCAACATCACACTCCGCACCAACGTCGGCTCCATCCGCATCCGGTAGGGAGCAGCCGTGAGCGGCTTGCCGCCACCGAATTGAATCCATGTCACTGCTGCGCGGCCGGTTGCCTCTGCTCGCGAAGGCGCTGGATCAATTCCTGGATTCTCTCCGTAGTCAATCCGCCGCGAGGAGGCAGACGGACGGCCTTCTCAGCAATCTCCAACGCCTCGGCCCCCGCCTGCGGACGATGCTTGCGTAGGAAATCTGCCAGCCAGTAGTGGACCACCGGATTCTCCGGCTCAATCTCCAATAGCTTGCGGAAGTGCCTCTCGGCCTCGTCGAATGCCCCCGTCTTCTCGAGCAATTGGGCCAGGCCACCTCGCAACGGCCCTCGCTCAGGACAGAGTTCCACCGCCCGAGCGATCGGTTCGATCGCGGCCCGCGCACCCTGCAACTGCATGCGAGTGGCCGCCATCTGCTGCCAGAGGTAGGCGTTCCTCGAATCGTCCCTGACGGTCTCCTCAAGGATCTGAAGGCAGCGGCCGAAGTCCTTCCGGGCCGAGAAGAGATTCACCAGTGCGACCGCCGCCAGAGTCCGGGATTCGCCCAAGAGCCACAGAGGCTCCAGAATGCGCTGCGCTTCATTCGGTTCGCCGATCTCCGTCAGGAACTGGGCATAGAGTATTTGTGTGTTGAGGTTGTTCGGGTCCAGTTCCAGCGTCCGCTTGAAGGATTGGCGTGCGGCATCCATGCGGCCGAGGTCCTTATTCACCATCGCCAGCATCCCGTGTCCGTAGGCACTGTCGGGCCGGAGTCGGAGAAAAGTGCGAATCATCTCCTCGGAAGATTCATGCCGGCCCGGGCGCACCGAACGCCTGATGCGCAGGGCCAGCGAGCAAGCCTCGTGAGCGTCCGAAGGACTCTGCAACGGCGCATCGACCCGGAGCAGGCGGTTCTGATCGAAGTCGTTCCCCAGAAGCCAAGGCACACGGGTGGCCGCCGCACCTTTCGCCTCGTGGCGCAACACTCCTGATTCCTCTCCAGTTCTGGTGATGCTGGCAAAACAGCCGATCGCACTGTCGGTCCCTGGGACCAGAATCGGCGATCCGCTCCACCCAGGCCCAAGCTGCCCGATCGCACCGAGCGTGACGAACTGCGGCTCCTGCCCGCGCACTGCGATGAACGCCACCGGCAACTGCTCCTCGTCCACCGCGAAGGTCTCCACATCGGTTCCCGCCTGATCCTCCATATGCTGAATGACCGAGTGGAGACCTGTCACACAGGCCGATTGGGCCGAGGCAATTGCCCTGGAATCGGCAAGCGAGAGGGCTGGATGGCCCTCCCATGGGACCTCCAGTACCGCCAGGTCCAGCTCCTCGTCACTCGCCAGCACCCGCGCGCTGCATGCTTCGCCCAGGTACGGGCTGAACACGGAAACCAACACCGCTGCTCGATGAGGACCGCCCTTGGACTTCTCGAAGACCGCGTGATCACAGGTAACCACCAGGGTTCCATCTCCGATCACGAAGCCGTTGTTTACAAGCGTCCCGACATAGCTGCTGCCGGTGACGATCACCAGTGAGGACTCGGGCAAGCCATCCGTCGCCATGGATTCAGACGAACCGACGGCACCACCAATGAGGACCACAATCGTGACGACGACACACACCCAAACGCTCTTCATGAGACCGTCCCTCGACTTCGGCTCTGCTCTACAGAAGTCAATGTACTCGCTGCCTCCTCGGGCGAGCAAGCATCTCGTTCTGAAAAACGCTGCTGGACAACGCCGGCGGAAGAAACCTTCACTCAAATCAGCACAGCAGCCGCAAGACCGGCGGCGGCGATACAAAGGGCGGCCGGGAGCACCTTCAGGATGATCCGTAGTAGAGACGTCTGGAAGTAGCTGGCGGACAGGGCCAGGCACAGGTGGATCGGGCTGATCGCCAGGCCGAATTGCAGGCCCGCGAAGGCCAGGGTTTCCAGGCCCAGATTGACCTGTCCATTTCGCACGATGTAGGCCATCAGGAACGGATAGGTGATCGCGACCGTCCCCGTCGTCACGCCGGTGCTGGCGGCCACGAGGAACGGCAACAGGAAGACGATCGACGCCACCGGCATATGGAGCTGGGCGAAGAAGTCCACCACGCTGCCGACCGCCCCGCCGGCTTCGAGGTTGAGCTTGAACCAGAGCGCCCCGAACAGCAGCAGGACCATGTCGGGCTCTTTGGCTGCCTTGAAAATGCCGGGCCAGCGTCGGAGATTCACCCGATGCAGCAAAAGCAGGCCGAGGATCGCCAGCAGGATCGCAACCGCAGGCGGCACGTGCAGACCGATGTACAGAACAGCCGTGAAGGCAATCGGCCAGAATGCGTGCACGAAGTCCTTCGTGTGCGAGGCCAGGCCGGCCTTCGACTCGCTCTGGTCCCGTCGCCGAGGCGGGATGCCCACCAGCAACAGGAACACCACGCCGCCAACGATCCCGGCAAGGGTCAAGACCAGGTGGTAGCCGACCAGCCGCCCGGCCGAGACGCCCAGCATGCTCTGAATCAGCGGGATCGCCGGAAACAGCGGCCAGATGGGCTCCCACTGATGGCGAAAGAAGAAGTTGATCGCCGCCAGCCGGCTTCGCTCGACGCCGATCTTATCGCCCGCCTCGCGCACCATCGGCGCCGAGAGCATGATGCCTCCCGGCGTCGGCAGCATCCCCATCATCAGCGGGACGACGGCCAAGGCCACCCGCCGGCTACGGAACAGCCCCTGCATGGCCGGCGCCAGACGCGACGAGAGCCCGATCTGCCCCATCGCCTCGCCCACAACGTTGACCAGCAGCAGTAGCGACGCCAGCGACACGAACAGGTACGGCGTCGTCCGCGTCAATGTCCCCTCCCGCCACTCGGCCGCCAGTTGCGCCCCCATCGCCTGCGGCGTCACCCCGAGCAGGACGGCCAGCACGCCGGCCGCCACCACCAGAGACAGCCCGATCTTGATCCTGAGCCGCAGCAAGGCGACCAGGACCAGCAACGAGACGACAATGGCCCCTAACGCGTACATATCAGCTCGCTGGCACTCCGGAAAAACTCTGAGGCGACAAACGCGGCACCTCCAAAAGACCGGGCGATTCTAACCGGTCTCTACGCCTTCGCAAAGATCCTCGCTTATTCATCCGGGGTCCGGCCTTTTCGCTTCTGACGCTCGGCGCGATAGACCTCCTCGTAGAGGAAGTAGTCCTGGAAGACCTCGCACTCGCGATGCTTCTTGCGGTTCTTGCCGTCGCGGCAATAGGGCTTGGCGATCCGATGGACGAGCGGGTGGCAGGACCACGGCGTGACACCCGTCGCCTGCACGAAGCCATCAATCAGCAAGTCCTTGGCCGATTGGGCCATGCTGGCGTGATAGTAGAGGCCCGGTCCGATGCTGCCGAGGATCGATGGAATGCTGCCGAAGAAATGAAAAGGCCCCGCCGCCAGGCAGGGCCTTTCAGACTCTGGAGTCTTGCGTGAATCAGCCGGGGATCACGTTGGTCGCGCACGGGCCCTTTTTGCCCTGGCCGACCGTGAACTCGACCTTCTGACCTTCGTCGAGCGACGCGTAGCCCTCGGTCCTGATTTCGGAGTGGTGGACGAACAGATCGTCGCCGCCATCATCCGGAGTAATGAATCCGTATCCCTTATCCGCGTTGAACCACTTCACCGTGCCTGTACCCACTTGCTCTTCTCCTCAGGCCTACCGGGCCTATAATGCGCTTTCCCTCTGACTGAACGCAAGGCGTAGACCTCGAGGGAAGAAAGCATACACCTTCACATGGCCGCCATGCTATCGCCCCGACCGTCCTGCGGCCAATAAAATAACGAGAAAAAGGAAAAAATTGATCGGCGGGACTTCCGACTCAGCTACCCGCTGGCCGATCCGATGGAGGGGCGCCCGTGACAACTCCGCTCCGGCGTACGGAGGGGGTTGACGCCGCAACGCACTGGTGGTAGTCTCAGCGGCGCCTTTTTGGGAGATGCTCAACCATGGAACTGTCATGGATTAACAAGGTCCGCATCGGTGCAGTCATCACACTGGGCGTTGTGTTCGTCGGCGTTCTCGCCTGGCCTCTGGCCGCTCCCCAGGATCCAACGTCCCCGGTCCGTTCGAGCGACATCGGCTTTATCGGAACGATAGGACTCCTTGCACTGAGCTTCGCCGTCGGCATCGCCAGCTTCTTTGTCGCGTGGCCGCACGGCCGGGAGATCGGAATCCTCGCCGTGCCCTTCGGCCTGGCCACATGGGCCCTTCGTTGCGGTCCCATGCAGTCGCTGACCCAATCCCACGTCACCGTCCAGGCAAGGCAGGAGCTTGTCCGCTCTCTCGTGTTCGAGCCGCTCTACTGGCTGCTGATCGTCTCGGCGGGTTTCGTCGGAGTCCTCGTGGCCCAGTGCATCTGTTCAGATCGGTCATCCAAGATAAGCGTCGCCAAGATTCGAGGCTGTCTCAAGCCAAACGCGGTTGTTATCGGCCTGTTGGCCCTGCTCGTGGCGGTCTTGGCGTCCGTGTTCTTCATCGGGGCCTTCGCTCAAGACCTCCCCACATCGGTAGCCGCCCAGCCTCGGCGGGGCCAGATTGTCTTCGCCGGCATTGGGGCATTTGCTGTCGCCGGGTTCATTGTCAAGAAGTTCTTCGACCTGGACTACACATGGCCGGCCCTGGCCGGAGTTTTCGTAATCCCTTTCTCCAAAATAGCTTACTACCGAGCTGATATGATTGAGAAATTCGCGGAAACCCAACCGGCGACGTTCTTCCCGCACGCGGTCTTCGCCGTCTTGCCCGTTCAACTCGTCGCTTTCGGGGCCATTGGCTCTGTCATCGGCTACTGGCTGGCCATTCAATACCAGTACTGGAGACAACACGAAAACACTGGATAACCTGCGGTGGATTCCTTTTTTTCTCCGAGCGGTCACAGCGCAACTCTTTTCTTTTTAGAGTTTTACACGCATTTCATGCCATGACCGGCCCTCTCCGGCCAAAGAAAGACAGAATTCCCTGGTTTCGCCCGCCTAATTGACCGACATATAGATGTCCTTACCCCCCTGTTGGAAGGACGCAGGACGGGCGCACGGCTGGCGGCCGCAGCCCCGCAGAAAATCTGGAACACAACAAGACGAACATAGAAAGACCCCTTTACGTAGGGAATACTGTAAAACCAGCAGCCAAAAGGAGTTAACGATGTTGGTTCTGAGCAGACAAAGAGATGAGTCCATTATGATCGGCGATGACGTGGAAATCACCATCGTCGACGTCCGCGGGGACAAGGTGCGATTGGGCATCAACGCGCCCAAGCACATTCCCGTTCATCGCAGGGAGATCTACGACGCCATCCAGAAAGAGAAGGCGGAGAAGGCTCAGGGCGGAGCCGAGGCCAGAGAGACCGAGCAGAATGTCTCTCCGAAGGAACCATAAGACGCCGTCACTCTGAATCCGCTCACCGCATCCCTTCTGTCACGCCCCCATTGATGTTCCACGACCCTCTCGTCCCATAAGAGGGTTTTTCGTCTTTCTGCTGTGGGCTCTGCAAACCGCATCGAGCTGCATTCTCTCTCACCCGCATTCATCTTCCTCATCTGCATCTGTCGCGCGCGGCCGCCCGACCCCACAGCGACCTGGACGCAGCAGAAGGTTGCACGAATCGCGACGAAGGGTATGATGGAGTATCCGAATCTTCCGTATTAACCTTCATGGCAAAGGATGGTCGAGATGTCACATCAAGCGAAGAGCACCACTGGCCTTGTGGCAATCATCGTCGTACTGGGACTCTTGTCGTCGTCGTACACCAGCGCAGACCAGGCGCAGCTTCAACGGGACTACCATGTCAAACCTGTCCCGTTCAATCACGTCCACGTCGACGACGGCTTCTGGACGCCCCGCCTGGAAACCAATCGCATAGTCACGATCCCCTACGCCTTCGGCCAATGCGAGGAGACCGGCCGCATCCGCAATTTCGAGAAGGCCGCCGGCCTGCGCGAAGGCAAGCATGAAGGGATCTATTTCGACGACTCCGATGTCTATAAGGTCATGGAAGGCGCCGCCTATTCGCTCCAGGTCTACCCCGACACCATGATGAGACTCTACCTCGACAAGCTGATCACCATCATGGACAAGGCCCGATGGGACGACGGCTATCTGTACACCTTCTATTCCCTTCCTGAAAAGCAGCCGGAGAAGCTATGGACGAACATCCAGGTCATGCACGAACAGTACTGTGCCGGACACATGTACGAGGCGGCGGTCGCCCACTACCAGGTCACGGGAGATTCATCCTTCCTGAAGATCGCCATCGACAACGCAGACCTGATCTGTGAGACCTTTGCCCCGGACAAACGCACCGATCCGTCGGGCCACCAGGAGATCAAGATCGGGCTCTGCAAGCTCTATCGGGTGACCGGTGACGAGAAGTATCTCGAGCAGGCCAAGTTTCTCCTCGACCAACGAGGCCGCAAGGGCCGTCGAGGCCCGGACGGCAACGGCGGACTCTACGGCGAATACGCCCAGGACCACAAGCCCGTAACCGAACAGACCACAGCGGTCGGCCATTCCGTGCGGGCGGCGTATCTATACACGGGCATGGCCGACGTAGCGGCGCTGACCGGCGAGATGCAGTACATTCATGCCATTGATGCGATCTGGGAAGACGCCGTGGGCACCAAACTCTACGTCACCGGCGGGATCGGGGCCAGCGGCGGCAACGAGGGGTTCAGCGAGCCGTACGAACTGCCCAACCAGACCGCCTACAGTGAAACCTGCGCCTCAATCGCGAATATCTACTGGAACCATCGCATGTTCCTCATGCACGGGGACGCCAAGTATATCGACGTCCTTGAGCGGACGCTGTACAACGCCGCTCTGTCGGGCGTTTCGATGGACGGGGATCGCTTCTTCTATCCGAATCCCCTCGAATCGGCCGGCGGACATGAACGGAGTCCTTGGTTCGCCTGCGCGTGCTGCCCGTCGAACGTCGCTCGCTTCATCCCGTCGGTCCCCGGATACGTTTACGCTCATAAGGACCGTAACGTCTACGTAAACCTGTTCGTCGGCGGCGACGCAACGATCCGGACCACCGACAACACGGTGACGCTGACGCAGCAGACCGAGTATCCTTGGGACGGTAGAGTAACGATCCGCGTCGAGCCGCAGAAGAGCGAGACGTTCTCGGTGTATGTCCGCATGCCAGGCTGGGCGCGGAACGAGGCGGTCCCCAGCGACCTGTATTGGTTCGAGGGCGTCGTAAAGGACGAGGCCGTGCTGAGAGTCAACGGCAGGCGTGTCACGCCGCCGGTCGAGAAAGGGTATGCCGGCATCGAGCGGCAATGGGATTCGGGCGACACCATCGAACTGCGTCTGCCCATGCCGGTCCGTCGGATCGTCGCCCACGAAGCCGTCAGGGCCACGCGGGGCCGGGTGGCCCTCCAGCGGGGCCCGCTGATCTATTGCCTCGAAGGCCACGACAATGACGGCCAGGTCCTCAGCCTGGTCATCTCCGACGACGCCCGATTCAAGGCCCAACACCGCCGGGACCTGCTCGGAGGCGTCACAGTGGTGACGGGCCGGGCCCGCGCCGCCAAACGCACGCTCGACGGGGACGTGGTCCTGACGCGCGAACGGCCCTTCACCGCAATCCCGTACTACGCCTGGGCCCATCGGGGACGCAGTCCGATGACGGTTTGGCCCGCCCGCGTGCCCGAGGCCGCCCGCGCCGAGCCGGCCGATACGCTGGCCTACATCAGTAAGACGACCGCTTCGTTCGTCCACAAATCGCTTCCGGCCGTCACCGATCAGGTCTTGCCGGCCAACTCGGCCGACGCATCAGGTGGCCAACTGGATTTTTGGCCGCGCAAGGGCACCACGGAGTGGCTCCAATTTGAGTGGGACCGCAGACACCCCGTCTCCCACGTCAAGGTCTACTGGTTCGACGACAGCAATCACGGCGGGTGCCGCGTGCCCCAGTCCTGGCGCGTGCTGTACCGCGACCGCGCGGGCCGCTTCCAACCGGTTCGCACCTCAGGCGCCTATGGGACCAAGAGGGACCAGTTTAACGAGGTGGCCTTCGAGACCGTCGAGACGGATGCGATCAAGATCGAGATCGTCCTACACGAGGACTGGTCGGCCGGTGTGCAGGAGGTCGTAATCGACTGACCCCACGCGTCAGTCTCAGAACCGGTTGAGGTGGACCTTTGAAGTCTTGAGTTCCTCCGCCGGCAGCGGCGTGCGCCGCTCGGCCGGGTAGCCGACCGCGACGATGGACTCGACCCGAACGTGCTCCGGGATGCTCAGGACGTTCCGGATGTAGTGCTCAGCACTGATCTGGTCATCGTGCATGCGTTTGCGCACCTGAATCCAGCAACTGCCCAAACCCACCGACTGCGCCGCCATCTGCACGAGGATCGAGGCGATGGAACAGTCCTCGACCCAGACGTCGCTGCGGGTGTCGTCGCCGCAGATCACGATCCCCAGCGGCGCGCCTTTGAGGAAGGCGGCGCCGTGGGGCTTGCATGCCGAGAGCTTCTTCAGCATCGTGCGATCGTCAACGAAGACGAACTCCCAGGGATGGATGTTCCGCGAGGACGGCGCGCGCAACACGGCCTCCTTGAGCAATTCGATCTTCTCAGCCTCGATCGGTCGATCCAGATACGTTCGGATACTCCGTCGGTCTCTGAGTAACTCGATCATGCCTTCTCCGCTCCCATCGCAGCGGGAACTCACGCGCGCTGCTCGATGGGCACGTACTGCCGTTTGTTCGTTCCGGTATAGATCTGTCGCGGGCGAGCGATCCGGGCTTTCGGGTCGCGCACCATCTCCTTCCAGTGGGCGATCCAGCCAGGCATCCGTCCGATGGCGAAGAGCACGGTGAACATGTTCGTTGGAAAACCGAGGGCGGTATAGACCAAGCCGCTGTAGAAATCGACGTTGGGATAAAGCTTGCGGCTGAGGAAATAGTCGTCCTTGAGGACCGCCTCTTCCAGCCGCAACGCGATCTCCAACAACGGCTGGTGGGCCGCCTCCTCCTCGAGCATCTTCATACAGATCTTCTTGATGATCTTGGCGCGCGGATCGTAGTTCTTGTAGACGCGATGGCCGAAGCCGGACAGGCGGAAGCTCGAATTCTTGTCCTTGGCCATGTCGATGTACTTCTGGACCTTGCCGCCGTGACGCTCGATCTTGGCAAGCATGTCCATCACGGCCTGGTTCGCCCCGCCGTGCAGCGGCCCCCATAGGGCCGAGATGCCTGCCGAAATCGAGGCATACAGATTCGCGTGCGCGCTGCCGACCATGCGAACTGTGGAGGTCGAGCAATTCTGCTCGTGGTCGGCGTGGAGAATCAGAAGGACGCTCAGCGCACGGACGTGGTCGTCCCGCAACTGGTAGTTGTTCACGGGCGACCAGAACATCATTCGAAGAAAGTTCTCACAGTACTTGAGGTCCTTCTTTGGATAGACGATCGGATGGCCGATGCTCTTCTTATAGGCATAGCAGGCCGTCGTGCGGATCTTACTGATCAGACGTGTCGCCGTCTTGTCGATGTGTTCGCGCATCGACAGCAGATCCACGTTCGTATAGAAGCTGCTCATCGCATTGACCATCGTGCCGAGGATGTTCATCGGATGCGCGTCGCGCGGGAAAAAGTTGTACAGGTGACGCATGTCCTCGTGCAGCAGCGAGTGCTGGTTGAGCAGTTGCGAGAAGCTCTCCCGCTGCACCAGCGTCGGCAGACGATTGTGCAGCAGCAGATAGGAGACCTCGGTGAACGTCGAATGCTCGCACAGGTCTTCGATGTCGTAGCCACGGTAGCGCAGAATGCCTTCTTCGCCGTCGATGAACGTGATGTTGCTGGTACAACTGCCGGTGTTGGCGAATCCCTGGTCCATCGTGATGTACCCGGTCTCCGCCCGCAATTTGGTGATATCGATCGCGCGCTCGCCTTCGGTCCCTTCGATGATGTCGAGTTCCAACTCGCGACCGTCAACGATCAGCTTGGCTTTCTTCTTCTTGGCCATCTGCACCTCTTTCGAAAAGACATGTTCTCTTGCTCGGCGCCGTCACGGCAAAGGGCCCCTGCCCGGACGTGGCGCGGCGGAAACACCACCACAGACGCTGCGGTCAAGCCGTATGGGCGGGATTATAGGTCATCAGAGGCGTTCCTGCAACAGCCATCAGCCATCTGTCCCCCGCCGGCTCACTTGACAGCGTCGCACCCATCTTCTGCTGTGCCGTGTGGGTTAGACAGGCGACGGAAGGGTCCAACCGTACCAATCCGAGACGGAATCGCGTCACCATCGACGGGGCCCGGGACAGAACGCCCTACTACCTCATCGAATTCTGAACCGGCCACGGCAATCTACAGGGGCCGGCTGAGGAAGCCGACGGTGGATTCCATGATGCGGGCCTGGAGCTGTTGGGCACCCTCGGCGGTCTGGCTCTCGAGGTCCTCCAGATTCGCCAGGCAGAAGCGGCAGCCCAGCACGTGGAGGTGGAAATCGACGTAGCGCTGCCAGGCGTTGTCGAGCGTCTTGAGCAAAAAGCCGCCGAGTGTGCTGCGCTTGGGACAACTGAACCGATGGTATTCCCAGATGTCGGTCAGCAGCCCCTCGAACTCCTCGGAGGCGGAACCGGCCGCAATCCTCTTGCCCTCGATGAAACGGCGAACCTGCTTGAGACTGCGATGCTTGACCAGCGCAACGGTCTTCTCGTCAATGCTCATCGTCTCGGCCACGCGTTTGTTGGGCAACTGGCAGTACAGCAGCAACTCGATGATCTGCAGGTCACGGAATCGCAGGGCTTTCTTGAAGCCGTCCACAAGCTCCTCCAGCGCCTCGGCCAGCACCGTCTTCTGAAGGTCGTACTGCTCATCGGCCCGGGCATACCAACTGGCGGTCTGGGCCGGAGAGGCGACCTGCTCGAAGGCGTCGGATGAGCCGTCATCGGTAGCCGGCTCGTAGGCGTCCTGGATCAGGCAGACCTTTCGCGCGTCCCTGCGCCGGTAGCTGTCGATGATCTTGCGGCGGATCAATGAGAACAGATAGGTCTCAAGATCGCACTCGCCGCGAAACCGCTCCAAGCTCCGGAGGAAGGCCATGAACGCATCCTGGACCACGTCCTCGGCGTCGGCCCGCTGCGGCAGTTTGGCCCGCGCGAAGCGCAGCAGACGGCCTCGATATCGCCCGATGAAGTCGGACCACGCCTGCTGGTCGCCCTGGCGAATCCTGTCGAGGAAGTACTGTTCGGGCCGAGAGATCTTTTCCATGGTTTCATAGGTCCCATAGGACCTACAAGACCTATGGGACCGATTCACCTCAGAACCAGAAGGATCGAGACGATGGCCGCAATCGCCAGGACAACCCCGGCGATCCGCAACGACCATACATAATACCCTCTCGTGGCCATGTTGAGGAAGAGGTAGGTGACGACAATTACGATCAGAACGCCGAGAGCCGAGAGAATCATATGAGCCCAGGCGACTCGCTCGCCGTGCATTTCGGCCGCTTTGCGGCTCTGGAGCCAGGCGAGCTTCGGCCCCGAGGCGTCGAGCAGGATGGACTGTCGCCAGATTCGTCCCGCCGAGCCGTCAAAGCTCTGGACGAATTGGTCGAGGATGAAGTCCCCTTCCTGCACGTCGCGGGAGCTGACCGTCAGAGGAGGCCGGCCGGGAACCGCCGTCCATTTCTGGCCGGCGATGTTGCTGAGCTGATCGCATGCATCGCGGATGGCCTGCTGTCGAGCCTCGTTCTCGCTGGTGCACGCCTCCCGCGACCGAGCGATCAGGAAGTGCCCGTCGGGCTTGCCGGCGACAAACGACGAGAAATCGTCGGCCCAGGGCTTGTCGATGTAGTCGGACCCGGCGCTGGCCCGGCGCTCGTCCGTGAAGACCGTCCCGGTGATCCTGCCACCCATGACCCGTTCAATGATCGTCAGACCTGTGCCCTGATTGCGAGGGACTTCCTCCTGAACCCGTGTTTCGGCACGCAGCGTCAGGCCCACTTCGCCGGGACGGATGTTCCTCAGATCGGCCTCGACGGAGCATGGCACGGCAGACAGCTCTCTCTGGAGGACGCGCTGAATCGTTGAAACGACCTGGCGATTGTTGCCTTCCTGGAACAGGACGATCCGAACCGGCGCATTCGGCTCGGCGACCACGGTCTGAATGGGCCCGACCAGCCGCCGGCCCAGCGCCTCTGCCGCCGCCAGAGCCGACGGATAGATGTCCGCCTCGAATTGATGCTCGACGCCCTCCGACCAGATGGGCGACGGCGCCTGAGGCGGCGCGGGCGTAACCGGCTGGGCGACGGCTGTTACAGTGTGAACGCTGCGGTGAGATGCGACGGGCATCATCACCCAGAAGCCGAGCACGAGCATGACTACGATAGCGACGATCAGGGCGGCCCCCACCTTCGGGGCCTTGGCCGTCAGGATGACCAGAAGGACAAACAGGAACGTCAACGGCACGACAAACAGCGGAACTGCCTCCGGATGGGACAGAGACCCCCTCGCCGCAAGGCGCAACAAGGCAACCGGAGCCAGAAGGAGGAGCCCCCCCACGACCCAAGCCCCTGCCTTGGGCGACTTGGCGACCAGGATGATGAGCAGGACAAAGACAAACGTCAATGGCACCACAACGAACGGCACAATATCAACGCCAGGCATCATAAGACCACCCCCTGATTGGGCATCGGTGCGAACATCGGCGTGTGTCGGCGCGGCGGCCAGGCCAGTATGAGTATGGAGACCAGGGCAATCACACCGGCGAAGATCGCCTCCTCCTGGCCCAAGGCGCCAAAGAGCCGTTCGAGGCCCGGGCCCACTTGCTTCTGGCTGATCAGATCGGCGATGCTCCGGGCCTCCGACGAAGAGACAACTTCACTTCGAAAGAGCGAGATCGCCCAGAAGAACCCGCCCAATCCCAGCAAGGCACGAATCAGATGGGCCGCCCCATTCTTGCGCCGGCCGATCATGATCAGGACCGCCGCAAAGAACAGCAGGGCCACGATGAGCAGGCCGCCGCCCTGCTCGACCATCCTCGGCCATTCGGCGTAGCCGAAGATCCCCTCCAGCTTCTCGGCCATCTCGGGATCGGGCCAGCCGGCCGCCACGACGGCGGGCAGGTGTAGGCCGATGGCCAGACCGACCAGGATCGCCGCCAGCAACAGGATATGACCGAGAGCACAGATCAGACCGCTGAAGGGGTGCCACGGCTCATAGATGACCGTTCCCGTGCTGGCATACGAAGGAGAGGACGAAGGTTCACGTGCGGGGGACACGGCGGCCGCGTCGGGCTTTGGGGCCGGTGCCGGTTCACTGCCGGACGCCGGCGATGCAGCGCCAACCGCCGGAGCCACCGCCCCGCGGCCCGGCACGTCTGCCGTTGCAGAGTCCGGACCGTGCCAGTTCACCACGGGCAGCCCGTTCTTGTCTTCAAACGATCCGACCAGGATCATGATGATATCGACAAGCTGACCGATGCCGAACAGCCCGCCTGTAAACAGCCAGAGAACGCCCGTGCCGATCTTGCCCACGTAAAACCGCTGGAGGCCGCACAAAGGAGGGAGCGGAACCATCGGAACTAAGGCCAGGATCAAAGCCCAAAATCGCTTGGCCGGCGAAACCGTGCCGCTCGGCGCCGTGCGAGCGCAGGAGCGGTGCCGCAGAGGGCCGCCGGCGGCATCCGATACGGCAACGTCGCGTACACCGAACGCGCTGGGCGGGGCCAGCAGGAAAACCAGAAACAGACCGTTCGGGAAGACGATGAAGAAGATCATCATGGCGACCTGTGGCCCGTGCAGACTCAGGTTTCCCAGCAGGATCGACGCGGTGACCACAGTTTGAACGCAAAGGGTCAACAACACCGGTCGAACCAGATACCGATACCAGCCGGTGAAGGTGCCCCGGAACATCATGACAAAGCACAGCACCGATAGGATGAAGGCATCAACGCCGAACGCGACGGCAAACCCGAAGGCGTTACCCCTCAGACTCGTACCGGCCAGAATGCAGAGGAACAAACCCAGTCCGATGCAGGCCAGCCAGCCGAACATCCACAACGGCCGGGCATACGCCGGGACGGGGCGAGCATAGATGCCCGAGCGGGTCTGCCGCTCCGCGTTCTTTGCTGCCTGGGCCCCGATGACCTCGGCAAGCGGTTGGCCGCAGGGGCTCAGGGTCTGAACCACCAGAGCCGTCCCGGCCAACGCACAGGCGACGACGACCGGAGGCATGCCGAACATATTGCCGCCGATGTAGCCGAGGAACCCGGCCCACAACGCCGGACCCAACGCCACCCGCGCTTTGCGCTGCGGGTCGCTTAGGTCCCACCAGTCCACCAGCAACATGGGCAGAGCCATCGCCAGCGCACTTCCGAAACGTACCCCGCCGACAAACGGCAACCATCCGAAGAGATGAAGGCCCCGGAATGCCGCACCGTTATGCCCACCCATACCGCCGAAAATGCCCGCCACCATCGCCGCGGCCAGGACCGAGGCAAAAGCGGCGCCGAAACACGTGGCGGCCTTGCCCAGCCATCGTGAATCGGCGTCGAGACCGGACCACCATTGCCGGCGAGAATAGAGGATGATCTTCGACGCCAGGCCGATCATCACGAAGACCATGGCCGCAGGACCAAAGCCGTGACCGCTGAAAATGCCCGCTCCGATGGCGATGGCCAGCATGGTCACCAGGGCCAGGGTGCGACGTTGCCCGGGGCCCATCGGATCGGCCACCGCAACCGGACGCAACCCGCTCTGCTGGGCCCGTTCCTTGGCGACCTTGAGCTTCTCGGCCATCTGCCCACTGAAGGCCTCGACCTTCTTGGCGATCAGTTCGGCCTTCTTGCCGATCTCCTTGCTGAAGTCCTTCGGCTCCTGGCCTTTTGCCTGCTGCGCACGGGCCGTGCCCATCTTGTGCGCGATGTGATCGGCGACGACCGACAACTCCTCCGGCGAAAACTGCGAGACGCTGTTGCGGACGTGCTCGGCGCCGAAGACGTCCTCGACCATCTGCTGCACGGTTTGGTAGCGCTCGTCCGGGTCCTTGGCCAGGGCCTTGCGAATGACCCGGCGGAACGGCTCCTCGATGTGTTCGAGCGGCGGCGCCGCGGTCATGTGCTTCATCAGGATCTCAGCCGGACTGGACCCGAAGAACGGGACCTGCCCCGTGAGCATCTCATACAGCAGCACGCCGAGCGCGTAGATATCAACGCTGCGGTCGTACCGGCCCGCGCCGATCTCCGGCGCCATGTAATGGACGGTCCCAACCGTGATCGTATGGCTGACGTGATGGCTGGTGCTGATCGCCTTGGTCAGGCCGTAGTCGCCGATCTTCACGTAGCCGTTCTCGTAGAAGATGTTGCTGGGCTTGAGGTCGCGGTGCACGATCCCGCACTCGTGCAGATACGACAGGCCCTTGGCGATCTCGCGCAGGAAGAAGGCCGCCTTCTGCGTGCCCAGCCCCCCGGACGACTCCTTGAGCAGATCGCTCAACGCAGGGCCGGAGACGTATTCCATGATCACGAACGGCCGACCCCGATCGTTGTGCTTGACGTCGAAGACCGTGACCAGGTGCGGACTCTTGAGGTTCATGCACTGGCTGATGCCCCGCAGCTCGATCTGCTCGTGGCTCTGGATCACCTTGAGCGCCACCTGTCGGCCGCTGTCGCTGACGGCATAGTACACCTCGCCGAAGCCGCCTCGCCCGGCCGCTCGCTGGATGGTGTATCCCTCCAGCGGTCGGTCTCCATATTTGTATTGGTACGCGTCCATAGTGTTTTCTGCCGGATCAAGAGGTCATCGTCACTTACCTTGCTGCTACGCGTGGAACCCTGCTAATACCATAGAGAGGTTGCCGATCCGAATCGGCTTGTCCATCATCAGGCCCTTCTCCGGCTGCATCGGTCGGCCGTCGATCGCAACAGGCTGACTCGCCCGGCACAGCAGCCGCTCGTTCTGCTCGAAGAACGTGATCGTCTCATCGAGGTGCTCGCTCTGAATGTGGTGGTTCGTGTACGGCCCGGCCAGGATGTCACGGCCCATGAGAAGTACGTGCCGGATATCGGGCCGGCCGAGCCTGGCGCCGCTGAGCATCAGTACGGCGGTCGTGCTCGCCGCATTAGGCAGACGGAATCGCAGCCGGCATCGGGGTGACAGCGCGATCACGTCGCCGTCGGCCAGCAGTTTTTCGGTCACGGGCGTGCCGTTCACCTCAATCACGCGCTCCGAACGGACGAAGTAGTCGGCGTCGATGCGCTCGATGCTGATGACAGGCAAATCCGGCTCGGCCATCAATCCCAGCGTCGGCCGGGCCGAAGAACTGATCGGGCCAATCGTCAAGCGTGCATCGCGAAAGACCAGATAGCTGCCAATGCCGTCCATCTGCATGACGAACGCCGAAGGCAGCGGCGACGTCGTCGGGTCGTTCCTTGGCGCATTCATAGCCCGTGCCGCCTCATGCATCGCCTCATCCCGAGCGGGGATATCGTTTTCATCGTGCATCGCCTGGTTCCGAATGCCGACGGCGTCGGCAATGCTCAGGCCCAGCGGCCCGGCGTCGAGTTCTTCCAGCGCCTCGGCTGCCTGCTTGACGTCGCCAAGGACCTTGTCCAGCCACCTGGCCGACGGATACATCGTCTTGACCTTTCGCAGCAGCGGCAGCGCCGCACCGGGCCGCCCTGCCGCCACCCGTTCGGCCGCCTCGTGGCATTGCATCAGCGCCCTGCGCAGCTCGGCGATCTCCTGACCGTCGCCGTCCAGCGGGGCCAGTCTCTGCAACAACGATTGGGCGCGGTCGATCCGGCCCTGTTCGAGACTGGCCTGGACCTGCTCGCCGGCCTGTTTCCTGATTCGGCCGAGCAATTCACCGACCCGGCCGTTTCGGTTCTTCGCAACGCCTGCGGCACGCAGGACATCGACGGCCGCAACGAGGTCTCCTCGCTTCAGCGCCTGCTCGGCCTTTGCGACGGCGTCTTCGGTGTGCAGCCGCACGGCGTCGAGTTCCTGCCTGAGCAACGCGGCCTGGGCGTCGCCCGAACCGGCCCGTTCCAGGATCTGCCCACCGACCGAATGCCAGCCGTCCGCAATCCGCTGCCGGGCTTGCGCGACCCGGACGGCCCCCTGCTGATGGCCCTGTTGCCGCTCGACGATCGCCCGGCACACGGCCTCTCGCAGTTGCGCCACCTCGGAGGCGCTGCCCGCCAGCTTCTCGGCCTTGTTGCAGTCGGCCAGCGCCGTCTCCAGTCGGCCGCCGGCCAGGGCCTCACGACCCCGCTGCACGTAGGCCCGCGTGAGCCGGCCAATGAGCCGCTGACCGTGACGGTGACGCCGGACGTCATCGGCCCTGGCGATCTCGAAGGCCTCGTCGAGCCGGCCGTCGGCCAACGCACACTCCGCTTGTTTGATACGAAGGATCAACACGGCAAGGCTCCTTCTCGTTACAATCGCCGGTGAAGTGGGCCTAATTCTGGATTCTATCACGCGGCACAGGTCTCTGCAACGCAACCGTGCTTCGGAAGAACATCGCCTGTCAACGAGACGCTTCTGGGCCGTGCGCCTTGGCCATCGGGCTCTGGGCTTCGGCCGGTCCTTCGTGCTGCTGGAAGTACTCGTCGACCTGGGCAACGAGGTCTGCTTCGATGACGGTATCGACCGGGATCGACTCGATGAACCGGCTCTCGTGGGCCAGCACGCGCTCGGCCACGTCCAGACGCTTCTGAATCTGAGCGATGAGCTTTTCGGTCTGGGCGAGCTTACCGTTGTCGACCTGGACCTTCGATCCGACGGACGCCGCCTTGACAATCCGATACTGGCTGGCCAGCGTCTCGATCTTGTTCTCAAGGATGTGCTTCTGCGACCGCGTCTTCTCCAGCAACTGCATGGCGGCGTTGAGCGAATTCTCGCGCGAGGCCAGCAGGCGCTGCTTGCTCGCCAGGACCAGTTCGCCCTCTTTGAGTCGCTCGAAGCGCGCGGCTAGATCGGCTTTCACGTCGCCTCGGCTGTATTGCCGGCCCGCAAACACATATTGCGCCTGCGGGGTCTCCAGCGACCCGCGAAGCGTCCTGATCCTGGCTCGTTCGTCTTCGAGGCTCTCTTGCCCCTTGGCGATTTCGGCCTTCAGAGCAGCCACTTCCACCTCTTCCTGGGCGATCAGCCGGATGTTGGCGTGCATTTCCGGGATGATCTCTTCCAGGAGATCGCGGGCCCGACGCAGCTCGAACTCGATCGGGACCGAGTCCTTGACCACGGTTCGCACGCCCTTGGCGGAACTGCGGACGTAGCTGGCCACGTCCTTCCCAAACAGCAGACCGCCGGCCAACCCCAGGCCCACCGTCGCGATTGCTCCCATTTTCAGCCATCTGGTAATCATGGTACGACTCCTCAAATCTCATGAACCCCACTGATTGCCTGTTTTCGGCCTGCAATTGGCCACATTGGGTTGGTCGCCGGCCAGGGTGGTTTATTGCGTGGAAATTCCCGCCCAGGGGCGGCTTCTCAATCCAAACTTGCGGGTTGGGAGCCGATCCGATAGCATGCGGCCCAAACGATCTGAAACGAGTGGTCCGGCAACGATAAGGAGAGCATGCGATGAAGGTTGTGGCGTTCAACGGAAGTGCCCGAAAAGACGGCAATACCGCCATTTTGGCCCGTCAGGTCTTCGCCGAGCTGGAGTCAGAGGGCATCGAGACCGAACTGGTCCAATTGGCGGGCCAGACCATCCGGGGCTGTACGGCGTGCGGGCGGTGCATACAGAACAAGAACGGACGATGCGTCATCGACGACGACGTCGCCAACGACTGCATCGAGAAGATGGTCCAGGCCGACGGCATCCTCCTGGCCTCGCCGACGTACTTCGCCAACGTGACGACGGAAATGAAGGCGCTGATCGACCGAGCCGGGTTTGTCGTCCGGGCCAACGATGACATGCTCCGGCGCAAGGTCGGCGCCGCCGTGGTCGCCGTGCGGAGGGGCGGCGCGATCCCCGTCTTCGACGCAATCAACCACTTCTTCCTGATTGGTCAGATGATCGTACCCGGCTCGATCTACTGGAACATGGGCTTCGGCCTGGCCAAAGGCGAGGCCGAGCAGGACGAGGAGGGCCTGCGCACCATGCAGGTCCTCGGCCAAAACATGGCCTGGCTGCTCAAGCGAATCGCATAGCCGCTTTGAACAGACATTTGACCCGCCCAAGAGACTGGAGCCTGGACCGCATGGATCCAGGCTCCAGCTACAACTCTTAACAACAATGCTCCATGCAGCCTCGAGCTACCGGAAACAAACCTCCTCGACCGGACCGCCTTAGAACGGTCTGTGCCGCGGCATCGTCTGTCCGGAAAGGCCGGCGATCTCGCCGTCCGACAGCGGACGGTTGTAGATCCGCACGTCGTCAACCAACCCTTCCAGGTAACGCCCGGTTGCGTCGGAGTTCTCACCGATGTACAGGTTGTGGGCGCTTGCATCGATCTGCCCGGTCGACGCCACCCGAACGTCCTCAATGCCGTCGATGTAGATGACCGTGTACTCTCCGTCGTAGACCACCGCCACGTGACGCCAGGTATCGGTGGTCACGATGGTCGAAGCATCGATG
>Ga0334890_1000313_pt1 | contig 91442 bp, 79 predicted proteins | sample GraSluR1_MG_3_FD_207220 | JGI IMG/M metagenome (GOLD analysis project Ga0334890, IMG submission 207220) | Sludge microbial communities from methane-producing bioreactor in Wageningen University, Netherlands - Granular Sludge_31_08-R1 | ecosystem: Engineered > Bioreactor > Anaerobic >... | reverse complement strand
AGGCAAGACCAAGATGACCGCCCTCGTCGCCGCCATGAGAAAACTCCTGACCATCCTCAATCTCATGATCGCAAAAAATGAACCCTGGAACCCAAATTATGCTTGATCCACAATACAGTCGCTACCACGTCGCGTTGCAACGGGCGGGAGGCTGGAGACGGGAGGCCGCAGGTCTCGGATCTACGCTTCTACCCATCTGCGCTTCTACGAGCCACGACCCAACGTTCCGCATGGGCTACGGCCGGAGGTTGGAGCGAGCGACGAGCGACGAGCGACGGCCCTTATGTGGCGGCGGGCCGTGGGGGAAGTTGAGGGTGGCGAAGGGTCCGTGGTGGCGACGGGCGGCGTTGTCGTAGGCGAGAGCGGCGTCGATCTCGTCGTCGAAGTAGCCCAGGGGGATGGTGCGGCCGTTGACGCCGATGCGGGCGAACCACTGGTCCATGGCTTTGTGGCGTGTCACGCCGCGATAGGCCGAGTGGCCGCCGGTGCGGCCGGCCCGGGCGCGGTTGCAGGTGTTCTGGGCGGGCGTGGCGCTGCGGAGGTTGGCTTTGCGGTTGTCGAGTCCGTTGCGGCTGATGTGATCGACGACGAGGCCATCGGCGACGGGCAGGATCTCGCGGTGCATCTTGATCGTGACCTCCTTGCGGGCGACGGGGTCCCAGACCTTGCGCTGGGCGTAGAAGGTGGTGCGGCCGCGTGTGGCGTGCCATTTGTAGCGGGCCAGTGCGGCGTAGTCTTCGGGATCGACGAGCGCGAAGAGGCCCTGGGTCAGCGGGATGCGTCGGAAGGTGTAGCCGTAGCGGAGCCGACGCCACAGCAGCACTAGCGGCACGACGAGGCGTTCGAGCCAGGCGGGCACTTCGATGGGTTTGAGGATCGTCAAGGCGGCGGCCCGCGAACCATCGGGGTCCTGCTGCCTCGGCCCGTCCCGGCGGCCGTGCAGCACTCGCGGCCGAACCAACGTCGGCCTCCATAAGGGGGCGGCGCTGCACGTTTTTGATCAAAAAAAGTGCGTCTTGCGCTGGCGAGTGGCTCGTAAGTGCCTTTTGCAGAGGGGATAAAAGAATCTTCAATGTCACGATGGGCATGCAAAAAGGTGTTGCGTGTTTGTGCGCTTCATGGCCGAGCAGGCCTGAGAGGATGACAGCGGGCACCGGGGCGTTCGCGCCTCGCGGCCGGGTCGGCCGTTGGGTGGGCCGTTCGTCGTGGCTCGCGCACGGTCCACCTGCAAGCGTCAAGTGCGCCCGGCCACCTCGCAGCAAGCGCGTAATGCTTGCCGGTGCGTTCCATAGACCATAACTGGGTGGGTAAGTATAACGTCGCCGGCTGATTCTCCCGGAAATCGATCTGCAGGGTCACCCCCTGTTGTGTCCCATGATGGGGCCGAATCCTGTACGGGCGGGGCGGCTTGTCGAAGCCGTCCATCCGCGTCGGCACCTGGCCGTGATACTGGTAGTCACCTCAGCGTGGCGCCGAATCCACAGTCTCGGGAGATCCCGACAGGGCAAGCCCATGCCGGAAAATGGCTGCTGTACGTGTTGCAGAGGCGGTCCAATGCAGGTAAAGTAGCAGGCCAATGTGCTTGCATGCGCCGTCGCGCGCAAGACGTCCGGGCCCGTAGCTCAGCGGTAGAGCAGGGGACTCATAATCCCTTGGCCACTGGTTCGAATCCAGTCGGGCCCAGTCAAAAACGCGGTTTCGAGGGCAAAAACGCCGATACCCCTTTCCTGTAGTGTGCAATAAGATGCAATAAGATGTGTATGTTTGGTCATAATTTGGTCATAGTAAAATGTCACGCTGTCCGTTCGGCTGCCTGCTCGGCTGCCAGTTCGCCGGGCCACGGATACTCCGGCAACCGCTCGATGGCCGCCCGGATCTCGAGTTCGCTTACGTGGGTGTAGATGCGTTTGCCGATGCCCTGGGGCTTGTGCCTCATGATCCGGTCGATGACGGCCTCGGATACCCGCTGGCGTACGAGTTCGGTCCTGAGCGTGTGCCGAAACGAATGAAACACCACTTCTTGCCCGCCCGGACTCCGGGCCGGTATGCCCGCCTCGGCAAGGTCTTCATGGAGCATATCCGCTGTCCGGGCCCACTTGCCCAGAGCGAATGCCTGTTCGTCGTCGGCCCGGTCCTTGAAGTATTCGCCCATGTGGGCCGCCAGGGCCAGCGTAACAGGCTGCTCGGCCTTGCACCGGTCCTTGGCCGCCTTGCCCTCCAAGCGAATCACCGCCCGGGCGCAATCGAAGGCGCCCACGGTCAGGCTCGCCAGTTCGCCCCGGCGTAGGCCCGATTCGATGGCCACACGATACAAAACCGCCCGCTGCAAGCCGGTCATACCGTACCGATCGGAGGCCTTGACGGTCGCTGCCAACAGCCGATGGACTTCCTCTTCGCTCAGGGGCCGCCGGATCTCTTCGGTCCTCACTGTGATTCGGTCCATGTACTGTACGGGGCTGTAGGCTGCCAGACCGTTCTTGACACACCACGAACAGAAGTGCCTGAAGGCCGTCAAATAGGCGTTGTAGGTCTTACCCTTGACGTGGAGCGTGCCCAGGTAGGTCTCGACCGACGCCGGTTGAATATCTGCGAACGTATCGAATCCGCAGCCGTCCACGATTGCCCGGATACGGGCCAGGGTCTTCTGTACGTGTTCTCGGTTGCGCAGGTAGCCGCTCCGGGTCTTGCTGGTGGACATCCACTGCTCGAACGCCGCAACGTGCTCTTGGAGCCCCTGGGGCTGCGATAGACGGCGAATCCATCGGCGTTCACAGAGGCCCAGGCTGATAAGCTTCTCCTGCTCCGTAACGGGCAGGTCCTGCAACCAGAGCCAGAGAGGTTCGATCGGTTCTGCCCGCCGCCGGCGGGTCTGTGCCAGTTCCCTCAGTTTGTCCTCGATGCGTTCGGATTCCCGCTTCTTGGTGCTCGCCGCCCAACGCAAGCGCCGCCCGTCGTGGCTCCTGAAATCAATCGTCCATCGGGGCGATTCCCGCTGGTTCCCGGAGCCGTCAATGTAACTCTGTTTGTACAAGCTCATGCTGTCACCTTCCTTCAATCTCTGGCGCGTGGCCTTTGAATCGCCCCAGACGTTGAACGTGGACGATCTGCTCTCTCAGCCCGCCGCTTTGCCGCATGATCCACGGCACAAGACAACGCCCGATTTCCCACAGGGCCATCTCGTATGTGTTCTGGTAGGCCGCCGGGGAGTCACTCGGAAAAACCGGCTTCAGCTCGTGGATGTTTTCTGCCATTTCCTCGTGCTCGTACTCCGTCAGTGGGTTCACGGAAACGGTGATGATTCGATAGAGTGTGTCGTCAGCGTCGCTGCCTGCCTGATAGTATTCCTCAATCGTTATCGGAATTGATACCGTTGGCGTTGGCGCAACAAGAGGCATATCAGGTTTTTGGTTTTGTTCATCATGATTCATGATGTCACCTTCCTTTCACGCCCCGGGGCGGCTTTACCCATTTGTTGGGTTTCGCCAACCACGAACGATGCCCCGGCCTGTCGAATTTCGCCCAGTCGATTGCATGGCCCTCACGGGATAGCTCGATGATCCAGTCTTCCGCCTGCTCGACCGTGGACTCGATCATCCAGACGACATCCGGCAGACGTTCCCAGACGGAGGCTTTCACAGCGCCGCCCTCCATCATCCCGCTGCCTTCGGCCCAGTCCTGCAAGGTGATACGGGCCGAGAATTGAGTGTCGGTTGCTTGCGTGATAGACACCGCCGTGATATGCCTGCCAGCCCGGGCCAGTGCCTCGCACCGATCAAGTAGCGGATTCATGGCGTTACCTCCCTTCTTTGCCGCCGGCGGCCAGTGGCTTGATCTCATCGGGCCGCCAGCCGGCCCGCTCGATGGCCGCCAGGATCGACGCGCCCCTGCACCAATAATTGTCGTTGCGCGCCTGCACGGCCCAGGTGACGGACGATCCGCAGAAGCCGTCTCCGGCCGGGGCGTGGCCCGTGGGCGTGCACTGGATGTCCCGGCCTGTGGGCGTCTGCGCCGCGACGATGCAATAGCCAGCCTGTGCCAGGACCTCGGCCACCGTCTCGATGCAGCCGGAGACGTGGGCCCGCTGGCCGGCGGCGCCCTCATAGGTCACGTCCAGGCCGCTGAGGCGCACCAGGTGTTTCGTCGCCTTCAGATCGAATCCGACATCGATCGGCAGCAGGCTCACGGGGGTGGCGTTGGTCTTTTCCCAGGGCGGATCATCATCGAAGACAAGCCCGTCCTTGATCTCGCTCTGCCGTTGGGCCATGCAGCCGAAGCAGGTGCAGTTGCCCCGGCAATCGAAATAGCTGTGACCGCACCGAACACAGATACCGTCCCAGGGCTCTGCCCGATGTGCGTAGTAGTCGCGTCGGTTCATGCGTCACCTCCTTCGTCCAATTGCGGACCGTCCGGCCACTGACAGAGAAACCGCCGGGCCGCCTCGCGCTCTTCATCGGTCCGCTCGGGATCACTGGCCCAGGCCGCCACGATGTTCGCCGCCGGCAATAGGCCTTGGCCGATACCGCTGAAGTCGATCAGGTCCGCCGGGCCGAATTCGCCGTCAATGTCTTCGGCGTCGATTTGCAACACCGGTGCGCCGTAGTGACTGTTCGGGCTGTTGCACGTCAGAACGGCCGTGCCGCCGTCCGGGTCCGTGATGATCGTGATGTCGTCGAGCATCGTGTCACCTTCCTTCAAAGTGGGGGCCAGCCGCATGGCGAGGCCGGCCCCCCAAACATAAAGACGAATGTCTTGGTCGTTTCGATGAAGAACGGTAGGGGCCGAGTTGCCCCGGCCCCCACCTGAGTAAACCGCGTCTTGTCTTGTCTGGTCTCGTCTTGTCTTGCGACACGACCAGGCAGACATTTGAAAAGCCTTGCCCTGCCTCGCCATGCCGTGTCATGAGTGTTCATCTGCTCCTATTCGATCTCATACCCCGATCGACGCGCCAGTTCCTCGAAGGCAATCTCTGCGATTCGAGGCCAGCGCTTGAGTTCGCCGCCGTGTTCCCCGGCAGCGCCATCGACAATGCTCTGAAGACAAGCATCATCCAGATGATCCAGGCCGACTTTCTCTTCAGACCGTGTACTCATGATACTCCCTTTCAAGAAAGGGTTAACAAGACGCAAACCGCACATCGCGGTCTACTTTCTTCAGTTGTCAAAGAGGTGGTTCGCCGATCAGGAGACGGGAACCATGCCATCCAACCACCCGATCAGCCAGTCTCGATAGGGGTGATTGTCGGGCAGACCTTCCGCCGCCTCGGCGCCCGTGCCCGGAAAGTACACCGCGTGCAGAGCCAGGGTGTCATTGATCCGGTCGATCAACCCCGCCTCGTTGTAGTGCTCTAAATCCTGGCTGATCCGATTGCAGAACGTGTGCATGCGAATCCAGAACTTGGTTTCCGCCGGCAGGCTCTCGAACATGCCGACGATGCGGTCCACCGCTTCGAAGCTCGCGTATTCTTCCTCGTCGGCAGTGGCTTGTGCGTTTCCCATGATAGACCTCCTTTGGTTTCGTCTACAGCGCCTCGATCAGTTCGAGCATGCGCGACAGCAGGACCGCGTCGGGGTCATTTGGCGACTCGGCCGCCAGCCGCTCGACGGACTCCGTGCCGGTGAAGAACGCTTCGGTCAACGGCCCGTGCCAGGTCAACGGCAGATCGTCGTCGGCGATGGATTCGACCTTCGAGAGGATCTCGAACAGGGCCCGGACCTTGATCGGCTGCGCCGCCAGCAGCGTGGCGAACGGACCGCCCAGGTCCTGAAGCTCGGCCGCGATCCTGGTGCGCTTGGCGTGGTCCGCCATGACCTTCGCCCGAGCCGCCTGGACGATCTGCCGGCGGTGCTCCGGGCGATGGTGGCACAGTTCGATCAGGGCCTCGCGGACGGTGTGCTGCATCACGCGGAGGCCAGGGCGGCCGTGCGTGGCCATCTCTTCGACGACCGCCTCCTCGATCTGCCGCGAATCGATGTCCGTCAGCCGGTCGGCGTGCTCGAGGATCGCGTCCAGGTCCTCGATCGTGCACGTGGGCCTGTGCGCCGCGAACAGGGCCACCAGTTCATCGACGGCCGCCGCGTTGGGGTTGTGTCGTGCGTTCATGGTATGCCTCCCGATAGAAAAGCGGCCCGGAGCTGAAACGGTTCACTGGATAGAAAACCGCCCGCGCGTTACCGCAACGGGACTCCGGGCCATCAATGCTGAGTCGGGATGCTCCAGTGAATTCTTTCATGCCTGCGATCCTACCGCCGCCGCTCCGATCTGTCAACTGGAAAAATCCGCCGATCCGGGAAAATTCCGATTGCGCCAGATCGATTCTAAGGGCCGATCTCGGCCCGGAGGGTGTCAGGGTACCGCCGTAGACGACTTCGGACGGCCTGCAACGGCACGTGGACAGGAACGGCCCGGCGTGCGACCGCGTCAACGGCCCGAACGGCTCAGGCCAGCCGACGGCCCGACGGGATGAACCGTATCCGCCGGCCGGCGTCCACGTCGGCGCTGTAGGCCTGGACGCGGGCCTGGCGCTCGGCAGCGTCCTTGGCCCAGGCGGGCATTATACCAGAGACTCGCGCGGGTGAATCGGGTTCTCAAAGAGCGGCCGCTCCTACTCGACGATGCGAATCGCAATCGCTAAGTACGAGGATTATCAAGCACTTATGCTGCTTGAATTTAAGCAGACGGTCCTCACCCCCTCGCGCGGGTGCGCGAATCGCAGGATTCCGATGGACTTGCCAAAGAACGTTTCCAGCTATATCCACGCCTTTTTCATTGCCCCATCACTGACTCCCTCGATCCTTCGAGGGGCTTCGCCGGTCGGCCACCTTCCGCCTCCCGAAGCATTCGATGGGCCGCCAGCAGGGCGGCCAGCAGAATGACGACGCACAGGCCCGCCGCACGCAAGCCCGCCAAGCGTTCAATCTGGACGCCCAACTGTTCGCTCTGGCGACGATCCGGCAAACCCGCGAACCGACGGACGATCTTTCGATGGTCGCGCAGCTCGACTGTGAAGTGCTTCGCGTCGGGGCGCTTTCGGAATACTCTCATCGTGTCACCGTCCTTCCGGCTTGTCTTTGCCCACAAACTGCGAATCCGAGTAGTCCGGGCTCTGCAACAGTTTGAGACAATCGGCGCACGTCACTTCGCCTTTGTCGCGTGTGCGAAGCTTGGCCCATCGACCGCACAACGCAACACCCGGCTCGTTGGGAGATATGCTGTAGTGGATGCTCCGCTTCGTCGTCACAATGTCACCGCCTTCCAGAATGTGGGGGGCGGTCGGATACCCGTATGCAACCGGCCCCGTGGTCGTGGTCTGCTACTCGTCCACGTCGTACACGTTTTGGCAGTCCAGCACAAATCGGGCGATCCTTCCATCGTTCGTGGGCTCGCTTGCTATGCGGACGACATCCTTCCGCCAGTCGCGACGAAGATCGTCGCCGATTTGGCCCGCGTATCGCTCGGTGTCCTCGATGTTTTGCTGGACGTCGCCCAGCATGAGATTCGCCAAGGCGATTGCCGCCAGCTTCTCGCGTGGCGTTCGGTCCAGGAGCCAGGCCACAATCGGCTTGAAGATTGGCGAGGCCTTGTCCAGCGTGCAGTCAGGTCTGCCGTTCGGCGCGTGTTCGATACGTTCCATTGCTGCACCCCTTCAAATAGGTGGGCACGGGAGTTAATGACGCCGTATCGCGGCGCGGCCAGCCTTGCGGACAGACCTTACCCGTGCCCGGATGTTTGGATTGGATGAACAGATTTGATGCGATACGTTTCATGCTGTGCATTCTATCGCCGACGGGCAGCCCGTCAAGGCAATTCTCGAGTTTTTCGATCCGCCCGGCCGCCCATGATGGACGCGCCCCCAACTTGACGCCAGGGGGCCCCAGGGCCCCGGATCGGTCCAGGTTGTAGAGCAGACTCAGACCGATCCCCAGGGCCTTGGCCGTGGCCGGCCCATCCAGCAGCAGAGCACCGCCGGCGTGGTCACAATCAGAAGTCTGGACCGTGCTGTCAACAGGCATGATCGCGTGGGCTCCGAAAGGCGACGGCTTCAATCTCGCAGATTCGGCGAAGGAACGCCGCGCGGTCTTCAACTGGCCGCGATGGGCGGATAGCCCTTGGGTTGACAGACCCAAACCAGGTGAGAACGGTCCCCGATGCAGTGTGCCATAGCGGTCGGATAGACGGCCGAAATGATGTCTATCTCCGGCCTTGCCTCCATCGTATCGAGGAGGATGTCCAGGCCGTTGTCGGGCAGGACGATGTTATTGTCCCACATCATCGCGTAACGATGTCCCTGGTTCATTGCGTGCTCGACGAGCGTGTTGTGATTCGCTGCAATGAACGGTCCAGACCGACAGTACCAACTCGCCCCGCGTGCGACGAGATCGGCGATGGCATGGGCTGCCTGGAAATGAACGGCCCCGCCCGGCGGGATGCACGTAAGAATCGCCCAGTCGGAAAGATTCATTTGGCTTCCCCGTCACGCTCGGTTTGATCGGCCCGCCGTGCATCGTGCCGGCAACGGACGATCCGGCCGTACTGCCGCCGAAGCGTCTGCCTCTGGCGACGAAACGCGGCAACGAGTTCTCGCGATTCGGGGCCGTCGCCTGTCTCAATCAAGAAGCGGTTCAACTCGCGTGTGAGGGTGACGTGCGCGGTCTTGATTGCTTCGATGTCACGGAGCAGGCCCTCGACGGCGCCAAGCGCCCGTTGCGCGTTCGTGAATCGCTCCCCGGCCTCGGCCAGGATGTGGCCGGCCTCGCGCTTGCGCTTTTGATACTCGGCCAGGCGGGCGCGGGCCTCTTGGGTGAGTTCATCGGCGTGCTGGACAACCGCGTCGATCTTTCGGCCCAGGGCCGCGATGTCGTCGGCGTGCCGGTCGATTTGCGATGTGAGGTCGTCGGCTTCCATCGGATCTCGTTTCCTGAGGCAAAACCTGAAAAAAGCCGGACGCCAGCAGAACCAAACCGGCGCCGGCTTTGGCATCGGGCCGGTCCACGAGACCGGCCAAACCGAATCGATCATCACGCCAAAACGCGATACGGGCCGTCGGGCATTTTGGAGATGGGGCCGTCGGTGTAGTCGCGCGCAGGCACAGCCTCGGGGGCCGGAGCGGGCGACACAAGCCGCCGGGCCTCATTGATCTGGCCCAGCAAAGCAGCGCAGCGCGACAGGTCCGCTTCGGCCGCCTCGCGCGCCGCGCGGGCACTCTCAAGGGCTGCCTCAGCATTGCGCGACCGCTCCCGCGCGACTCCCAAGACCTGCTCGCGGCGCTGGTCGAGGTCACGCAGTTTGTCGGCCAGGGCCACCCGCTCGGCTTCAAGACGCGGGACATCGACAACGGCCTTGCGGCTGGAAGCCAAGGCCGCGCTCATTCGCTTTTCATCGCCGACGGCCAGGGCCGTTTCGTATCGGGCCTTCGCAGCCTCGCGCGATGCCTCGGCTTGCTCGATCGCGCCCGTGAGGCGTTCGTGCTCGGTCTGGAGCCCGGAGAGTTCGCCCGCGATGGTGGCGACGGTCGCCGGGATGTCGATCTGTTGTTGTGGAGTTGCCTTTGCCATGCTGTGATTCCTTTCGTTGCGTGGTGATGTCAATGTCAATGTCACTTTTTCGGGTTGTGCCGCACATAGGCGACGTAGGCGTCGGGCCCGGAAAACTGGTCCCGCAACTGGGGCGTCTTCGCGAATTTGTTGCGCAATTGCGCGTCGGTTAAGTGGCGGTCGGTCGTGGACATTTCCAGGTCGATCAACTGCGCCTTGAGCCGGCCGCATTCCGCGCGAAGTTTCGCCAACTCGGCCTTTTTCGGCGCGTCGGCGATTTGCTGTTTGTACTTCGCGAGTTCGCGCCTCAGGGCCGCGTTTTCGGTGGCCTTGCTGGTCTCTTGTCTGCTTGCTGAGATCATGTGTGACTCCTTTCGTGGATAGAAATCCCGTCGTGCGGATCGGCAGGCCAGGGGGGGGGAGAGACGACCCCTCTGGCTGCCGTCCGCGCGAACGATACATCACGGCGACTCGCGTGCCGCGCGACAATGGAGATGTGTTTTCAAACACGATCATTCGTCACCCTCTGTCTTGCTGAGCATTGTCATGAGATCGGTCCAGAGTTTGCGCGCAGCGGGCGGAAGACGAAGCTCTTCGTCGAGCTGACACGCCGCGCGTTTTGCCTCGATGAAGAACGCCTCAATGATACGCGCGATCTCCGGCTCCGGCTGACCGCCCAACCGCTGACCCAATTCGGAGGCCTTCGTCGCGCTGAGCGTCTCGGCCAGTACGCGGGCGCGGGCGGCCAGGCCGGCCATCACCTGCTCGCGCGGCCAGAGCCGCCCCTCCAACTCGGCGACCTGGATCGCCTTCTCGCGGGCCTTCTGCGTCCGCAGCGGGTCGGTGTCGCTGTTCTTGCCCACGCAAACCTGACTCAGCAGGTGGTCGCGATACCAGGGAAGAAAGACCGCCAGGTCATAGGCGCCTTGGCCGTTTTGCCGAAGGCCCCGTTTTTGCCAATCCCAGATGCTCTTGCCGGAGACGCCGACGAGCCTGGCCAACATCGCGCCCGTGATGTTGTGGATGTCCACGCCAGGTTTGGCGATTGCCTCCCGCAGAGATCGTTCCACCGCACTGATGGCTTGGAGGGAGCCTTCTTTTGCCTTGGCCACTACGGCTTTCTTGACCGCGATCGTCAGTTTCAGCCTGGTCGAGTTCCATGCACGGGCGACCGTGGGGTCGGTGGCGAAGAGCTGCCTGAGATCGCCGGGCTCGATGCCGAGTACGCCGGCGGCTTCGTCGATGCTCGCGGCACTGCCGGCCAGCTTGCGGATGTCCGCGAGGAACTGACGACGGGTGCGGCCGCCATACTTCGTTTCCGGCGTGCTGGACGATGATTTGGTTTGCTTTGCCATAGTGTTGTTCACTAACTACTTGATTTTTTTCTCAGTTAGAAGCTGCTGCTTTTCGCCATGCCTTGAACTGCAAGTCACGACCCCTCAGGTAGGACCCGCGACTATCGCTCATCCCATGCAACGATGTCCGGCGATCCACAAGACCCGTGCGCGGTGACGAGGCCGCCGTTGACTTGCTTCTGCACGGGATGGTCGAACCCTTCATCGCACTGTGGGCAGTAGTAGAGATGCTCATCATCATCGGCAGCAGGGGCGTCGTCCTTGACTCCGTCGTCATCGTCCGTGGGCTGTTGTTGGTCCTCGGAACAGGCATCCTTGCTCTTGGCCAGCCGCTCCTTGGCCGCGGCAATGCCGCTGGGTGGCGGTGCTGCCGCGTCGGGTACGGCGCGGCTCTCGACTTGGCGACGCTCGCCCAGGTCCTCAATCTCATCGATGGTCTGCATACCCATCAGGACCTCGGGGCAGTGCATGCGGGCGAACCAGGCGGCCGCGCGGTAGGCGAACATCAGGCCGGGCATCGTCTTCCACTTCGAGCCCTGCTTGGAATGCCAGCCTTCGGCCTTCACAATGTCCCATGTGATCCAGGGGCCGTAGAGGACCTTGCCGGTCGAGGCCCTTGTGGCGTGGGCCCGGACCCGGTATCCGGTCTCGGCGGGGTCGTCGCCCTCGACCTCATACTCCAACGGGTCGGTGAAGCTGCCGCTGTTGTTGACCAGGGCGATCACCAACTTGGCCTCCACGCCGGGCCGGCCGTGCACGATATACGTGTTCTGGAGGAGCATCAGCGGCGCGACGCGCAGCCGCATTGCGGTGTCGATTGCGATCAGGCAATCCTCGGGCTTGCCCCGGTATGCTTCTGGCACGAACGCCGTGCGGCTCAGGGCCGTGGCGTATCGCCACGCCTCTTCCAGGGTCGCCGGCGTCAGACCCCGGTTGGTCATTGCCAGGGACGTCTTCTCGATCGCGGTTTCGTCGGTGGTACTGGTTGCGGTCTTCCTTGCTGCCATATCAGTTCTCCTTTTGCTGGTTCTTCGGCTTGACCACCCGCAACGTGCGGTGGGTTCCTTGTGAGACGATCTCGGCGTACAGGTCCGGGTGACGTAGCTTGAGGGCCTGCGTATCGACTTTCGGCGACGATCGCTGCTCTCGGTACGTGACCATCCGGCCGTCAGGCAGCCGTCCGGCCTCGGCGTCGAGCAGGGCGTCGATGATCCGGGCCTGTAGCGCCTGCTTGCGGGCGTCTGCGTCCTTCGCCTCGACCTTGACCTCGTCGAGCGAGTCGATCAGTTCGGCCACGCCACGGTCAAGGTCCACGACGACGCCGGGGTCGCGCCGCAGTCGCTTCAGGACTTCCATCGGCGGGGTCGGGTCTCCGTCGGGCACGACGCGGGCGACGACGTACTTACGCCACCACGCCAGCGCCGGGGCACGGAACATCTCGATCAGCTCGTCGTCCCTGGGGATCGTGTATATCCGCCGGTCGAGACCACCATGGGCCTCGATCGCCACCGGCACCCAGACCAGATCCAGGCCACTGACGAGAATCTGCTGCTGGCATTGGAGCACGACCGACGGCGGGATCTGGTCGGTCCCTTCGTCGCCCCATGCGTCGTAGTCCGGGTTCCATCGTCCGACCACCTTGGCCTCGATGCCGGCCCGGTCGCCCCGGACGAGCGCGTCGTGGGTCGCGCTGAAGACGCCGGCCCCGTCGCCGCTCTTGAGGACTCTGAGCTGGTTGCGGATGACGGAGACGCCAAGCTGGCCGGCCGCCCAGTCGATGAGGGCGTCCTCCAACCAGTGGCCGCGCTGCATGGCCTCAGTGGGCTCGTCGGCGATGTCGCACACCTTGCGCCAGTAGATGTCCCTCGGCGTCATGCTGTAGGGCGACATCCCCAAGATGATGGGCATCTCGGAAGCGCCCAGATGGTTCTGACGAAGCCGCAGTTGATGGTCAGTCAGAGGCATGGGGGTTCTCCTTTCGCCGCCGCGACGGCACCGGCGATCTCTTGGATGTCGTCCGCCCGCAAGACCAGCAGGAGGCCGGGACGGTTCTTCATGGCCAGGGCCAACACCGGCACTTTCTTCTCGGCCTTCGCCTGCAAAGCCGTCTGGTCGAACAGTCGATGGATCGACGATCGCGCCCGCAACTTGGTCTCGATGAAGACGTGCTCGTGCAACGAATCCGAGCGTGTATGACCAGAGGCGCCGCCGGACAGCGGCGTTCGGGTCGTGCCGAACAGGGCCGCAGCTTGTCGCTCGCGTGATTTCCATGTAGATCGGGCGGTGGTCATCGTGCCTCCGCAGTTGTGGTTTGCGTCGTTGCGCCGAGTTCGCGGTAGACGCGGCGGCGCTTCCGGCCGGCGGCGGCCAGGACGCCGACATTCACATCGACGTAGTCGAAGACCTTCGCGCCGGCCTTGCCGGGCGCCGGCCGGAGGATGCGCCCGAGCGATTGCAGCACCCGGCCGGAGAAGGTCATCGGCGTGGTCAGGAACAGGGCCGACAGCGAAGCGGCGTCGAAGCCTTCGCCGATCAGTTGGGCCGTGGCGACGACGACGGGGACCTCGCCGGCCCGGACGCGCTCGACGACGGCCTGACGCCGGCCGTTGGCCAGGTCGCCGGTCAGAAGGTCCGCCCGGCAGCCGCGCCGCTGTATCCGGTCGCGAAGATCTTCGCAGTGGGCCTTGCGGTCCGAGAGGACCAGGCAGACACCAGCCGTGCCGGAGGCCTCGGCCACGACATCGGCGGCGATCGTGGCGTTGCGGCCGGCGTCCCGGGTCAGCTCGGAGAGGACCTGAACGTACTCTTCGCTGGCGTCGAGGTCGGTGTCGAAGACCGTCGGGCGCTCGACGACCTCGATGTCGAACACAAGGTCGTCGTCGGTCAGATCCTCCCGGGCGATCTCCACCTTACGGCCCAGATACCAGCCGATCAGCCTGGTCAGGCCGTCGCGTCGCCAGGGCGTCGCCGACAGGCCCAGCATGCACCGGCAGTCGAAGGCGGTGACGGCCTCGGTGAAGGTCCGGGCCGGGCAGCGGTGGCATTCATCGACGACCAGGTGGCCGATCGTCGGGACGACGTCGCCGGCGACCTTGTACAGCGTCTGCACCGTGGCAACGGTCAGGGGCCGCCCCAGTTCCAGCCGGCCGCCGCCGACGATCCCGATCTCGTCGCGTGATAGGCCCAGGAAGGTCTCGGCCCGCTGCACCCATTGGTCGAGAAGCTCCCTGGTGTGGACGACGATCAGGGCCGGCTGCCGTCTCACGGCGATCGCAGCCAGGGCGACGACGGTCTTGCCCGCGCCCGTCGGGGCGTGGAGTAAGCCGAAATCGCGTTGCAGCAGTTCATCGACTGCGTTTTGCTGGTACGGGCGCAGAGACCCGTTGAATTCAAACGCGACCTCGTCCAGCGTCCGCCGGTGGTCGATCAACTTCCAGGAGTACCCCATGCTGCGAATCAGCCAGATGACCAGCCCCAGGGCCCCACGTGGTACAGCGAGCGAGCCGTCGGGGCGTAGGAGAGAGAGGTCGAGCGTCCGGGGCGTGTTGCCGTTCCACCGGCCGGCCCGGTCGTTCTCGGTCCACTTCGGATTGACCATCGTGAAGGTATCGACCAGCTTCTCGGCCAGGTCGGCCGGGCACGGCGGCCCGATGGTTAACTCGCGCCCGATGGTCAATGGTGTGGCGACGCCGGCCTTCCAGGTGGATCGCGCAGTGGTCATTAGTTTGGCCCTCCAATAGCGTCATACTCCCGTACAGCGCGAACGATGATCTCGGACGATTCGTGCTCTGCGTCGTAAGCCAGCTTCATGCACTCCCCGCAGATCTCGCCATTTGAGGTTCTCGCACCACACAGGGGACAGGGCAGCTCAGCCGTGGCCAGGTCATGAATGAAACGGTTCAGCCGGTTGTTTTCTTCTGCGAAGTAGCAGAGCCGTTCCTGTAACTCGGCGATCTGGCTCAACGCGTCTTCGAGGGTGGTTGGTTCACTCATGATCTTGTTCCTACTTCGTTCGTGTGGTTATTTAGACTCGGCAAGAGTCGGCAGCGCCCAGAGTAGTGCAAGAGTGTGCAAGAGTCGGCAGCTCGCGCCCCCCCCCCCTTTAGGGGGGGGCCGACTCTGTCCACTCTACTACTCTTAGACTCGGCAGTCTTTTGCCGGGTCTTTGCCGACTCTGCCGACTCTAAGGTTTCTGGTCTCATGTTTGGTCCCTCAGCTTGGTGATCTGGTCCGGGGTCCCGATGTACTTGTCGTGTTTGCCGGGACCTCTCGCTTCGTAGACATCGAGGGGGTCGTCGCGGGTGGTCAGGGCCCACTTGACATAGCGGTCGATCCGCTTCTGGCCGATGCCGGTCTTGGTCCGAAGTTGGTCCTTGAATTCGCCCATGTTCATAGGCACATCGCGGAGCATCATCAAGGCGACGGGGTGGCAGGCCTCGAAGGTGGCAGCGTCGGTCACTCTGGCGGTCATGCTGGTCTTCGGCGTCGGGGCCAGGTCGGGACGGACTTCGAATCGATACCCACCGTTGCCGGTGTCCGCCCATCCTGCTGTGATGGCGTGCTGGGGAGCGTAGTTCCTCAGTAGCGTCTCGATGACTACCGCATCATCCTCGGTCGCATGAGGCGTCAGGGTGAGGCAAGCATCGTAGTCCCGCCCGAGAACGCCAGACCCGCTCCCCCGGTCGCGGATGTCCCGGTCGCCTGAAAAGCCTTTGGCGTCGTGATGTACGTACACCACCGCCGCGCCAGTCCGCTCTGCCAGAACATCGAACAGCCCGAGGGTCTTCTTTGTGTCTTCTGCGGCGTTTTCGACACCTGTGGAGATTTTGTAGAGCGGATCGATGGCGATTACGTCCGGCTCGTCCGGCTCGACGGCCTGCAGAATGGCCTCCAAACCAGCCTGTCCGGTCAGGTCGATCCCTCGGCCGTTTACGATCTGCAATCGGTCTTGGAGGTCGTCCGGTTCGATCCCGAGGCCCGTGGCCATGCGCCGCGTCCGGCGGTGGAAATGATGCTTCTGGATCTCGAATTGTATCACGAGCACTCGGCGAGGCTTTGGCACGCGAAAGCCAAGAAACTCCAGCCCCGTGGCGATCGCCATCATACTGTGCAGCAGGAAGAATGACTTCCGCAGCTTGCTCGATCCGACGATTGCCACCTTGTCGCCCGCGTCGAACATGTCCTCGATGATCTGGTCAGATGCCGGCGGCTCGGTGACGAGGTAGTCGGCGGCATTGACGACGGTCAGGGTGATTTGGGACGCGGCAGATCTCCCCGCCGCCGGAGAGATCTCTGCCAGGTCCATCCGGGCGCCCGCCAGCTCGTCACCGACGTCGTGCCCCAGGTCGGTGGCGCCGCGTAGCAGTCTCTCGCCGGCCACCAACATCATGCGGCGCGCGTGTCGATCCTGGACGATCTGGGCGTAGTACTCGACGCTGGCCGCTGATGGGACCGTGTCCATCACTCGCTGAAGGTAGTCCGTGCCGCCGATCTGCTCCAGTGTCCCGCGCCGCTCCAGCTCCTCGCGGACCAGCAGACCGTCGAGGCAGCCGTCGCCGTTGCCGGCGGTGCGACCGTGGACCGCCAGGATGGCGACGAAGAGTTCCTTGTGCTCAGTGAGGTAGAAGTCGTCGCGGGTCACGCCACGAGCCATCACCCCGGCGATGCACCCGGGCTCGACGATCATCGAGCCGAGCACCGCCGCCTCGGCGGCCGGGTCGTGCGGTACATCGAGGGCCCGGCGGGTCATCGCGTCCCCTTCTGCATCGCCAGCCACTCGGCTCGACCGATCCGGCGCCCCTCGGCCCGGCACGTCTGCCACCAGTGGGCAACTTCTTCGCGGTCGAAGCGGGCCAGCCTGTCACCCAACTTGCACGGGACAGGCCCGATGCCACCGGTCGCCAGCCATTCGCGAATCTGCCTCTCGCTGACATCCAGCAGGGACGCCACGGAGCGTGTGGACAGTGCGAGTTTTGCGGGGGCAGGGGCCGTCATGATGTCGCCCCCTTCTGCTCTCTCTTTCGGGCCTCTTCTCGCATGGCCCGCTCTGCCTCAGCATATTCGACGGCCGCCCGGATGATCGCCCGTAGTGCGGCTGCCGCTCGGCGCTTTGTTTGCCTTGAATCCATGCGAGCAAGTCTACAGGCGCGGTTCCGCTTGCTTGGAGCGTTGGGGAGTTAATGGGGAGTTAGGGAGTTTGTAGACCGCCTCCGTAGGTGCCTTTCGTGGCGGAATTTTTTTTGAGAATTTTAACTCCCCGGAGAGTTGCAGCTCAATCGAGCAGTTCCCTTGCTCGCTTTTCAACGGCTCTCTGCGTCGCGTCGACTTGGTCTCTTTCCCGCCGCAGATAGTTCTGCCAATCGGCCTTATGTACGCGCCCGGCCGGCTTGCCAGTCCGTTTGCTCATGAATCGCACGCCGACACCGCGACGCCGAAGCAGCTTGTTTAATCCCCGCACGTCCAGTCCGCTCAAGTCGGGCAATTCGCAGTCGATTCCGCACTTATTCGCGAGTTCAACGGCATCGCTGTTCACTATCCATCCGTCGGGGCGTTTATCCGTCCAAGGTACTTCATATCCCGGCTGTGTGTGCCCTTCTTCGGTCACCTCGGCAACCGTGCCGCTCGACTCGCCGTCGCCCTTGCCGGCCTCGGCTTGTTGGGCCAGGAATTTCCGCGTCGTCTCACGACTGGCGCCAGAGGAAAGCATCTGGTCTATCTCCGGCAACGTGGCCATCTTGAAGATCTCCGGTTCGTATCCATACCGGGCCAGGGCCGCCCACAACTCTGCATAGGCGTCGGCGCCCGCGCGATGCCCACTAACACCGTTCGCCTCAGCCATCGGCCATTGCCGGAATCGTCGCCAAAACGGCACACGCAACAGCAAACCGGCCGCCAGTGGAAGGGCCAGTTCATCTTCCCTGGAAGCCGGGTCGAATGGCCGCTCTCTCCCGATGATCGGCACTTCATAATCACAGGCCCTCAGAGGCACTTTCACGTCGCGCGACCATTGCCAGCCGACAACCTCCCCGGCCTTCTTCAGCAACACGTGACACCCCGAAGGTATCGGCACTTCCTTGGCCTTCGAAGTCGTCGCGGGGGTCGTCTTCTTGGTCTTGCGGGCCTTCGTCGTGGTCGTCTTCTTCGCTGTTCGTGTCATTATTCACCTTCCCTTCTGCCCGGCCACGCCACGGGGGGAAGGTGAATCCCGTGGCGTGCCGAGCGAGTTTTGCCTACGGGCCGTCGCCCGCAGACACGTTCGTATCACAACATCACCGCGCCGTCAAGCCTCGCGCCCGCGTGGTCATAGCCACCGTCCCGATGCTCCGGGTGGTCATAGTAGCGGCCATAGTGGCGAGGGTCGCAATCACAAGTATCGCTTTGGCAGGGGTTTACACAATTGCAACGGTAGACTCATAATCCCTTGGCCACTGGTTCGAATCCAGTCGGGCCCAGTGTGGAACGGGTTGATGAGGAAGGAGTCATCGTATGGCAACTGTCTGGGGGTCGATGGGATGATGCATCGGTATGGCTTGATCTTTGATGTCGATGGCGTGGTTGCCGATACCGAGTCGGTGAATCGGCGTGTGTCGGTCCAGGTCTTCAACGATCTGTTCGGCGTCAAAGGGGTCAGGGATGAGGATTTTGCCGCCGGCTTGGGGCGCGGGGCGCACGAGTACGTCAAGGCTGCGGCTCGCGCGCATAGCCTCGATCTGACGGATGAGCAACTCGACAGGGCGGTACAGTACCGCCAGGATCTGTTTCTCAAGGTCCTTCAGAGCGAGCCTCTGGCTCCGTATCCCGGCGTGATGGAGCTGATCGAGGCCGGTCTGGCCAGCGACGATTTCGAGGTGGCGATCGCGACGTCGGGCACGCTGGAGAAATCGCGGGCGGCCCTGGTGGCGGCCGGCATCCCTTACACGAGGATGGTGTACGTCAACGGCGACGACGTGAAGCACAAGAAGCCGGACCCTGAGTTGTTTCTCGTCGCGGCCCGGCGCATAGGGCTTGCGCCCGTCCGCTGCGTGGTGATTGAGGATGCCCCAAACGGGGTGCAGGCCGCCAAGGCCGCCGGCGCCTGGTGTATCGCCGTGACCAACACGACGCCCGCCGAAGATCTTCAGGAGGCCGACCGGATCTGCGGTTCGCTGGAAGGAATCGACCTGACAGTGATCCGCTCGTTGGTGGACTGATGTGAAATGCCTCTGAGATGCCGATACCAGCGAGCCTGTGTGGCGCTTCTCTTCCTGGCCGTTGCAGGTCCGGGCGTCTGTGCCTCCGGTTCACTGGGCGAGTGGCTCGAACCGATTCGAGAGGCAAACAGACTGCCGGCCTTGGCCGCAGCCGTGGTGAAGGGAGGCGAGACGGTTGCTGTCGGCGCCGTCGGCGTTCGCAGGCACGATTCATCCGAGCCGGTGACGGTGGACGATCGGTGGCACATCGGCTCGTGCACCAAGTCCATGACCGCGGCGCTGGCCGCCATGCTCGTTGAAGAGGGCCGGCTGCGATGGGATACGACGTTGGACGAGCTGTTTGCCGACCTGGCCCCCCAGATGCCGCCTCCGTGGCGATCTGTGACGTTGGAGCAGCTTCTGGCGCATCGTGGCGGTGCGCCTCATGGCCTGGACGAGCATGGCTTGTGGAGGCAGCTCCGGCAGCGCGTGGACCGGCCGCCGCGCGAGCAGCGCGACTATCTGACGCGGGAGCTGCTCACCAGGCACACGCCGGCCGCGCCGCCCGGCACCCGGACCATCTACTCGAACGCGGGCTACTCCCTTGCCGGCCATGCGATTGAGACCCTGCTGGATTGTCCATGGGAGGATCTGCTTCGGGAGTGGCTCTTTCAGCCGCTCGGCATGGCCTCGGCGGGCTTCGGCGCGCCGGCGACCGTCGGCAAGGTCGACCAGCCTTGGGGCCACACGGTGGACGAAGACGGTCAATGGCAAGCGGTTGCGCCCGGTCTGCACGCGGACAACCCGGCGGCGATCGGTCCGGCCGGGACGGTGCATTGCAGCGTTGGCGATCTGGCCAGGTATGCCGCCTGGCAGTTGGCGGGCGCGCGAGGTGAAGGTCGTCTGCTTCACCCGGAGACCTTCGAGAGGCTGCATACGCCCGTCGACGCCGACAGCGAGTACGCCCTTGGCTGGGTCGCGACCCGGCGTTCATGGGCCGAGGGCACAGTCCTGACGCACGCCGGCTCCAACACGATGTTCTTCGCGGTGATGTGGATCGCGCCGCAGAAGGATTTCGCCGTCGTCGTCTGCACGAACGCTGGTGGCGAGGTGGCCGAGAAGGCCGTGGACGGCGTAGCCGCGACGCTCATCGGCGAGTTTCTCCCCTCGATTTAGAATCGACAGGGCCCGCCCCGAGGGTCATCGGGACGGGCCCTTCGAGCCTGCTGCCGATTGTGGAAGACAGGTCTTGCCAGCATCGCTGCGGAAGACTATTCCGTGGCGGCAGGGCGACCATAGCCGATGTCGTCTACGTAGATCACGCCGGTGCCTCCTGCGGATGGTGCATTGCGGTCGCCGACGCCGATGTACATCTTCCTGACCCGGCTCAGATTGACGCCGGTCAAATCGCTGAACGGGATTTGCCACTGGTTCCAGCCTGTCCGCGTCGTTGCAGCCGGGCTCGGGTGCTTGACAACCGTGATCGACCCGTTGGCGTCTTCCACCGCGACGTATACCGATTCCGACGAGTTGCCCACAGGCTGTGTGGCGCCGATCCCGGCGACCTGCCACGAGCCGCTGACGCTGCTGGTTGTGGTGATGTTGGAGAATTCAGCGCTCGTCGTCATGGCCGTACTATGGCTGGTCACGGCCAGACCGATGTAGACGTTGTTCGCCATCGGAATCTCGAGTGCCGGGCTGACCGGGATATCGACCCAGGTCTCGCCGTCGGCCGAATGTTGTGCGGTGAACACGTTGCCCGTCCGGGTGAGCTTGACCCAATACGGTGCGGCGAATCCGGGCGCGTCCGTATTGGCGCTGTCCTGCCCGGTGCCGGGACGGCGTTGGAAGCTGATGCCGTTGTCCGGCGTGACGCATACGAAGGCGTGCTTCGAGCTCGGCTCCAGCGTCTCGCGAATCATCACACCGGCCTTGGCCCACTCATGGCTGCGTTCCAGGCTGTCGACACGGGCCACGATCGATCCGTTGCCGCTGAGACTCTTGTAGGCGAAGCGGAACTGATCGCTTTGGTCCCAGATATCGGCGCCGATCCCGCTCATGACGATGTTGCCGCCGGCGTCTTCGGCGAAGGCCGGCGCGTTGCCACGAATATAGAGGACCAGGGCATTGGCCCCGTGCGTGGTCCAGTTCCGAACGGTTTCGAATTGGCGCGCCGTCTCGGAGTACCAGGGCGACTCGCTGTTGTCGTAGTGCAGCGGCATGGACTGTCGGCCGCTGTGGACGATCGTCCTCTCGGCAAATGGGGCCTCCAGATAGCCGACGGTCGAGCCGGTCTCGTTGACCCACCCATCGAGCCATGTGTCGAAGATCGCCTCGCCCGCGTCCACATCGTCCGTATAGGTTTCGAATCCGTCGATCACGGCAAATTCGCGCGTCATGAAGCTCCAGGTTTCGCTTTCCCATGAAGGGATCGCCTCAGCCTCATTGACCTCGACGACTTTCCAGTAGTACGTGCTCCCGAACTCCAGATTGGCGGGAGCTGCGCCGGGCTGGCTGACGGTATCGGCCAGGACGAGCGAGTCTTCATCGGGACCGAGGTAGACCTCGTGGGAGACCGCTTCTCGTCCGGGCTGCCATCGCAATGTGGCGTCCGGATCGACGTCCGTTGCGCCGTCGGTCGGCTGGGGGTTCTGCGCATAGGTGGGAATGTGCAGGAAACGGACTTCGCTCAGGCCGTACTGCCCCGTCGTGCCGTGGCCGCTGTTGACGATCAGGCGGACATACCTGACGGCTATACCGCCGAAATCGATTGTTGTGTTGGCCACATAGGTACTCCGGGCGGTTCCTCTTGCGAATTCGAAATCGCCCAGCGTCGTCCACTCGACGCCGTCTTCGGAGTATTCGATGGTAACGTCCTTGAGCCCAAGCCCGAGAATCAGCTCGAACTGCACGTTGTAGTTCCAGACCACCATCTGATGGAGCTTGTGGGTTCTCGGGAACTCATACTGCACCCAGGTCGGTTCATCCTCGGCAGCATCACCGAGCCACATGTCCGCTGCCGCAATCGAGTGCTGTCCCTGCTCGTTGAGTCCGGAGCCGTCGACGGTCCTCTCCGGTCCGGCGCCCTCTTCGCTGACGGCGTTGCTGGTGGCGATGATGTTCTCAACGGGATAGGCAAACAATTCGGCAGTAAAGGTCCAGACGTCGCCCTTGTGGATGGAACCGTCGGGCGGGGCGTTGACCTCGTCGATCCGCCAGTAGTAGGTCTGATCGAATTCCAGACGGCCGGGCGGGTCGTACGTCGCAGCGCTCTGGCCCTGGCTGACGAGCACGCCCATCGGGTTCGCCCGGTTGGCGTTGCTGACGTCCTCGAACACCGTGCCGAAGTATACATCGTGCGTGTGAGCAAATTCCCCGGGCGACCATTCGAGGACCACATCGCGCAACACGTCCGTGGCACCGTCGCTCGGGTTCGGCGCCGAGGCCTTCTCGCTGCTACCTTTGACCAGGATCGCTGTGCCCCAGGCCGATGGGACCTGCCAGTGGTCTCCGGCGGTGGCGAACGTGGCCACCTGGGCGTCACGCGAATCACCTCCGGTGTCGTCGTCGTTGATGAAGACGTCGATCCCGATGAGGTTTCCCATGGCGGGGGGCGAGCCCTGGAGCGACATCCACGGGAATTTCATCTCGATGCGCCAGCCGGTGTCGGTGGTCACCTGTGCGTGCTCGACGCCTTCGATGTTGGTGTTTGTGCCCTGGATGTCGGTGGCATCCCAGCCGAAGGTGTATTGGCGTTCGTTGCCGGACAGGGGCGAGCCCGGGCCTTTGGCGTTGCCTGCGTCGAAGTAGAATTCCACGCTGTCGTCCAGATACGCGCTGCCGGAATCGTTGATGAGAATGTCGTCGTTGACGTCCACGATGACATACAGATACTCACCATCCCACAGGGCGCGCCAACTGCCCGAGCAATCCTCCGGCGAACTGACGCTGCCGTCGATCGTTGTCTCGATGTACTGCACGCGCGCGATCGACCAGATCGGGTCGATTTCCCCATCGATGATCGGGGGCTTGTTCACGGACGGGATCTCCATATCCCAGTCTTGGGCCGAGACCAGACCGGCCAGGCCCAGAATCAGGACGAGCAAACAGATGGTTCTTCCGCACATACCGGGTCCTCCTTTCAATCAGTCTGTTGAATCACACTAAGCTGCATTCATTCGTGACCGACCTACTTACATCGCCCAGGGGCGAGATTCGTGCAGGGGCACCTCCTTTCCGACGTGACGACCTGAAGAACGGTCGGGACAGACGTGTAGACTGCGAGTGGATACAGGCGTAGCGCACCCCCCTTGCGCCATGTGCACAGCAAGACACATTGCATAAGGGCCTCCGAGTCCGATTTGCCGCGCGGTTGCTCGCTTCATGCCGCAGCGGCGTCAGGAACCCACACATCCGTATTCTACTTTATACCAGATCCGACGGCCGCACGCAACCCGATTCCGGAACGAATGCGTGGCTCGAGTGCACTCGTGCCGCGTTTGGCCTATGGAGTGCGGCCGGTTCGCCGAACGGACGATCGCGTGATCAACGCGATCCAGTCCTTGTCGGTATCGATCATCGGCTGGCCGATGTTCACGACGCCGGGGCCGCCGGTCAACGCCAATGTCCCGATCTGCAGAGGGCCGCCTCTTCGCGGATCGAACCATCGAATGCGAAAGGTCTCCGTCGCGGCGCCGAGGTCCAGATCGGTCGTCCCGCCTGAGGGCAGGTAGACCGCGTACACCGACCCGAGCTCGGCGAGACAATAGCTGTCCTTGGCCGTCGTCAACTCGTCGTGGCGGTTCATTCGGGCCAGCGGGAGATCCTGGAAGAATTCCACGGCATATCGCGTCTGGTCCCACAGACGGTCCCGGCTGCGCCAGCTTTCGCAGTTCAGGTGGTTGTGTGCGAAGCGGTGGTCGAACGTCCATTCGACACCCGCGCCACCGGCCATGAGGTTGGGCCAGAGATACCCCGTCCTGGCCTCATCGTGCAGGGGATCGTCGTTGTCGGGCTTGACGCCGGTATGGGCCGGACCGATTTCGTCGAGCCAGACGAACCATTGCCGCCCGGCCGCTTTCGAACCCTCGAGCCACTTGACCGTTTGGCGGTGCGTGTTGTTGGTCGCGAGCGAAGCGCCCTCGAAATCCGGGAAGTCCAGCAGCGGCCCATAGACCTCGTCGTGCCGGCCCGCCGCCGCACGATAGACGATCGGATGATCGTACGGGTCGATGTCCCGAATGTACTTGCAGAACGCCTTGCGCTTAAGGTCGGTGTTGGTGTTCTCCTTGCCCAGGTTCCAGACGAGCGCCAGGTGGTGGCCGAACCGCGCGATCAGCTCGCGGTAGTAGAGCTTGCGCCGTCGGCCGAGTTCGCCCCCGTCGAGGACCCGATCGTTTCCGGCCTCCTGGGTCACGATGTGGAGCATCAGGCCGAGCCGGTCCATGTGCGAGAAGACGATCTCCCATTGATCCAGCTTGCTGCAATCGAAACGATGCTTCTCCTGCGGACTCGTCCACATCCAGACGTCCCGGCCGGCGCCGCCGTCGATGGTATAGGTGAGGAAGCCGACGCTGTTCATGCCCTTCGCCGCCAGGTAGTTCAGGGCGCCGATGATGGCCTTGCCTTTGCCGTCCTTCCAGGTCGGGTCGCCTTCGCACCAATCCTGCAGGTGCGGCTCATAGCGGTGGAGGAACGCAGGGGCGGCCGGTGCGCCTTGCCGGCGCAGGTCTCCGGCGCCAAAGGTGCCGTCGAAGTCGGCGTAGGCCAGGAAATTCTCCGGACTGCCGGCCCCGGCTTTGAGGAAGGATTCGCCCGTCTGGGCGAATTGCAGGTACCGCTGGCCGGTGTATCGCAACATGCCTTTGGCCCGCAGGTCGGGCGCCAGCTTGTCGGTCGGGCCGACGAGGAAGCGGCCCGTCGCCCCGTCGAAGGCGGCGGGGACCCCGGCATTCGGATCGGTGACGACGGCGATGTCCGTGCCCGTCCGAAACGACGCCGTGTAGGTCCACAGCCCCATCTCGTCGGGAACGAAGTGGACCCGCCAGCGATTGCCGCTGTCGGCGCCGGTGTGGGCGGCGTTGCCGTCGGCCGCATAGTAGCCCGGCACGAGGTATCGCCTCTCGCCCCGGCAGAAGACCACGTTCAGACGGTAATCGAGGAAGGGATTGGGCTCGGCGCTCTCGCTTGTCTGGGGCCCCTCAAAGGTCAGCGTGACGGTGTGCCACTGCTTGAACTGGCCGCTCACGGCGACTTGGGGCTCCTGGGGGCTCGTTGCGCAGCCGGCCGCCAGGGCCAGGCAGACGAGGAACGCTCCACACAGGCCCCTCGCACCCTGTGACTCGTATCTGGCGGAAGCCGCGAACCCCCAATCCGCACTCTCCAATCCGCAATCCCCATGCCATTCCATGCCAGCGTTCCTTACCCGACGAGTGTTCGACAACGTCCCAGCATGGTATAAACGACGCCCGAGGCCCGCAACAGAATTCCCCGCCCGCCGACACGACCGTGTCTGTGGAGATTTCCTGGCATGGGGATGGTCATTTGGGGTGGCGTCGTCTGACGCGATCCTCGCCCGTTTGTAGTGACGCCGTAAGGCGTTATCCTCATTCCGTGGGAGGTATGCCCTGACGGGCACACTACAAACGGCCACCGGCGGCTCTCTGTGCCCGAAGTGCCGTCGCCCGGAAATCTGCACAGACACGACACGACGCGACACGAACCACGCGGCCATGATTGCGGCCGGCAGACAAGCGCCTATCCCCTGTGAAGATTGGGTATGAGAAGACGCAGATTTCTCCCTCCCGCCGTCCCCCAACAACAGACGCGCACGAAAAGGGCCGGACCTCCGCGGTCCGGCCTGGATCGATTCCGGAGGGTTTCACGCCTACGGTGCGACCGATGTGCGAACCTGTCGGGCCAGATCGAGGACCTTCTGATAGGTCACATCCGCCGGGGCCGTGCCGTCGTCGGCGAGTTCGGCCATCGCGCCAAGCACCCATTCGTCGAATTCTTCGGCCGTCTCGATCGTGAACTCGGGCTTCACGGTCAAGTCGTTGCTGGTAAAGTTGAAGTGATGTGCGAACTCAAGATTCCATCGGTAGAGCATCTCGTACCCGGTCGCTTGGACATCCACGGGAGGTGGGCCGTCGGGAACGTACAGACCCCACTCGACGAATCGGCCCTGTTTGCGTGTGAAGGCCAGATGGTACCCTGTATAGAGGGGTTCGCTGGAGCCGCCGGCCGGTTGGAGGGCATAGAATTCGATAGGCAGCTTCGGCAAGGGCCCGCCGAACGTCACACCTTCAAAGAGCACTGCCTGCTTTTCTGCGTCCATGGGGTCGAAACTCTGCCACCCGAGAACGATGCTCCCATCCGTCAGGGCAAAGGCCAGCTTCGGGCCGCAATAATAGTACCAGTCATCATCCCTGAATCCGGGGACCCCGTTCTTGCCGAGATCCATGGAGTAGGCGGTTTCGGGGGAATTGTCCGCTGTATAGCCCTCGGGCGGCTCCAACGAGAAGGTGCCCTCGGGCGGCTCGACGTTGTACTCGATGACCGAGTAGTCCGTTGCGACCTTCCATTCGCCCGAGTCCACCTCTCGCAAGAACTGGGCCCGCACCAGCCGGCCGGTATCGGCTGCCAGCCACTTTCTCCATCGTCCGCCGCGAGCATCATCCGATTGCCAGATGTCACAGGCGACGCCGTCGATTTGCTCGGCGCCGACCACGATGGAATTGGAGAGCTGTGTGATGTCGCCGAACAGTTGTCCCGAAATCAGCTTCGAGATCTGTCGCACGCCCAGCTTCTGTTGATATTCGCTCACATGAAGGTACGTGACCGACCTCCTGTCGTGCTCAATCTTCATCCAGGACGGACCATCGCGGACGACTTCGCTTACGGACACGTTGACGCCCACGTTGACACCGCTGGCGCCGCTGGTCCATTGCGTCGTGGTGAACCGGACGCGGGCGTTCTCCACGTCGGTCCAGTTGTCGATCGGCGACGGGGGGACGGCGCTGCCGTCGGGCATCGTGAATTCCGGGAAGTAGTGCCAGCCCTGCACGTGGATGGTGCGGGCCTGCTCGAACTGGGCGGGCAGGTCCGTGATGGCATAGGCGGGCGCGCTGGACCGGCTCCAGAACGTCAGACCCAGCGCCGCCACGGCGATGACCGCCGCGACGGAAGCTACTTTTGCGATTCGAGTCTTCATGATTCGTCTCCCGATACCCGGCCCGCAAGGGACCGGTCTGATTGGCATGGATTCTTCTCGTGCGTTCATGACATCCGTCAACAGTCGGTCGCGTAGCGTCGAGCCGGCGGCGAACCGCAGCTTGTTGCGAATGGCGTTTTCGACTTTCTTCTTCGGTTTCACTCTTCTACCTCACCGTTCAAGGTGCTTCGCAGTCGATTCAGGCCGTACCGGTACCGGCCCAGGACTGTGTTGACGGAGGTTTGTTGTAGCTTGGCGATATCGCGGAACTTCATGTCCGCCTTCAGCCGCAGCAGCACGACCTCACGCTGTTCGTCAGGCAGTTGGGCGACAGCCTCGTTGAGCTGAGCCGCCTGCTCGGTGAAGCTCACTACGTCGTCGGGTTCGACCGACTCGCGGGCGGGTCTGGCGTCGCGGCTCGACGCCTGCACGTGCCGCCGCGAACGCCGGCGATGGTCTCGAACGCGGTTGACCACGCTCGTCGCTAAGTAGCCGCTGAGCCGGCCCCGCAGGCGGAACCCCGGACCCAGTCGGGCGAACGAAACGAACACGTCGTGCACCACGTCCTCGGCGGCCGCCCGGTCGTTCAGCAGGCCCATCGCCAGGGTCAGCATCGAGTCGAGGTACTTCTCGTAGATCCGCGCCAACGCATCCGGGCTGCCCCGGCGGAACTTCCATTTCAACAGCTCATCTTCGGTTATCGCCATCAGCTCCCGTTGCCATCAAGAACGATCATTCTCACAATGTACCACGCACGAACCCCGCGTTTCGTATCCTGCCCGCGAATTTTCTCCGCGCAAAAGAAAAGACCGAGCCAACGGCCCGGCCTGGGTTTGACCTTCCGCATACGACGAGGGCCATTTCCTCAGGGTCTTAGACGGTGACGGAGGTGTCGGTGCGGCGGCGGGGGTACTTGGGGGGCTGGGTCTCGACGATGCGGGCGGCAGACGCTGCGGCGGGCCGTGCTGCGACGCAGCGCGACCGCATATTGTCCAGGACGTTCATGAAGTTGATGTAGGAGTCGTAGGGCGTGTCGTACGGGTTGAAGTACTTGTGCACGTCGCCGTCGGCGAAGTACTTGGTGCACATGTAGTAGAAATGGTCCGAAGTCTGGAGCCGCCGCCAGTCGCGCAGGATGTCCGGATCGCCGGTCTGCTTGACCACCTGCTCCATCCGATACAGCTCGGCGATGGCGTTCTGCTGCATGGCGTTGCCGAGCCAGGCGGACAGATCGCGCTCCGTGTCGGCCCAACTGATCAGGTGGGGCACATCGACGACGTCCACCGCCTCATAGGCATCGGCCACCTCGCCGGGGGTTTTGAAATCGTTGTCGGGATGCTTGAGGATCTCTTCCGGCAGGACGCGGAGAAACTCGAAGATCCCCGTGTCTTCCCACTGGTGTTCGCCGAAGGTCTCGTAATCGACGAACAGGTTCACGACGTACCCGTTGCCGTTGACGGCGTTGACCCACTGAGCGAACTTGCCGACGCTCAGCGGCCACTCGCTCCAGTGCCGGTTGGAGAAGCGGAAGGCGATGTCGTCGCTGAGGCGGTAGTTCTTCAGCAGCAGTTTCAGGCCCGGCGCCTCCGGGGGTTTATAGACGTAGTTGGGGCTTCGATAGCCCAGAATGTGGTCGGCTCCCTCGGCGAGAATGGCCTTGAACCCGCCGATCCGGGCGACCGCCTGGGCCAGTTGGTTGCTGTAGATCAACTCGGTGTTGCGGAAGACCTGGGGCGTCTGGCCGAAGAGATCGTGGATCAACTTTCGGTGGGCGGCGACCTGCTCGGCAAACTCGTCGGGCGAGAACAGGAAACTGAGACTGTGGTGGCACGTCTCGGAGAGGAACTCAACGCAGCCGGTTGCCGCCAGACGCTGGAAGCCGACCAGAACCTCCGGGGCGTAGTCGGCAAACTGCTCCAGCGCCGTTCCAGTGATGCTGTAGGCGACCTTGAACTGTCCGGCGTGGCGCTCGATCAGTTCCAGGAGGAGGCGGTTGGTCGGCAGGTAGCACTTTTTGGCCACTTTGCGGCAGATCTCGGCGTTCTTGTATGCGTCGAAGTAGTCGCTGCCGCTGTCGAAGATCGTGTAATGACGCAGACGGTGAGGCTGGTGAACCTGAAAGTAGAAACACACCGAAGCCATTGCACTCTCCCTGTATGACTCGCCTATGCGACGCCCAGCGTCTGGTGATAGATCTCATTCATCCGTGCGGCCGAGTCTTCCCAGCGGAACTTCAGCGCCTCACGCCGCCCCTCGCTGCGGAGAACACCTTGAAGCGGGGGGTGTCGCAACACCGCGACCATCTTGTTGGCCATTTCCTGGACGTCCCAGAAGTCCACCTTCAGGGCGTTGCGAAAGGCCTCGGCGATGCCGCTTTGCTTGCTCAGCAGCACCGGCACGTCGTTCTGGAGCGCCTCGAGCGGGGCGATGCCGAACGGCTCCGAGACCGACGGCATGACGTAGAGGTCCGCCAGTTGATAGACCTTGCGGACGTCGTCGCCTCGCAGGAACCGGGTGAACAGCACCCGGTTGCCGATGCCGAGTTGGGCGGCCAGTTCGATGCTCTGGTAGAGCATGTCGCCGTCGCCGGCCATAATGAACTTGACGTTGTCGATCTTCTCCAGGACGCGTCGGGCGGCGTGGAGGAAATACTCCGGGCCCTTTTGCATGGTAATTCGGCCGAGAAAAAGGACGATCTTATCGGACTTGTCCGGCCAAGTCTGCCGCTGGCCCGACCAGCAGCCGTTCTGGTGTTCGACGCCGTTGTAGACCACTTCGACCTTCTCGGCCGGCACACCGTACCGGCTGATGATGATGTTTCGCGTGTAGTTGCTCACGGCGATGATCCTGCTGGCGGCGTGCATGGCGTGCCGTTCAATGTCGTAAACGTACTGATTGACGTGCTCGCCGCTGCGGTCGAATTCGGTCGAGTGGACCTGGATCACGAGCGGCCTGCCGCTTTGCGCGGCCAGCGCGACGCCGGCGGGAAACGTCATCCAGTCGTGCGCGTGGATCAGGTCGAACGGCTCGGTCAATCCCAGCGCCAGCACCTTTCGGGTGTAGCGTGCCACCTCCGCGTACATGTCGGGGCCGTAGTTGCCCTGGTCGCATGAGTCGACGTCTTCGTCCGGCAGATCGGCGTCGGCGGATTCCTCCGTCAGGGTGGTTGTTCCGCTCAGGCGTGTGGTGGCGTAAGGGTTCAGCAGGGCCGCCACCGGCCGGAATTGAACGTGACGAAAGGCGAAGCCACCAGGGTTCTCACTCTCGAACAGGGGCCCCGAGCCACTGGACAGGTGCATGGGCTTGGCCCTGGGAAGCACAAATGTGATGGGCATGCCGAGACGGTCCATCGCCTTGGTCAGGCCGAGACACGCGGTGCCCAACCCGCCGCTGATAAACGGCGGAAACTCCCAGCCGAGCATGAGCGTCCTTATCTTCATTCTCTGTCCCTCCCTGGGCAAAGCCGAACAAGAACAAGAAATCACAGCCCTGTCACTTGGCTTCGACACAACACCGGGTTTTTTTGCGACGGGGCATGTCCTTTCTCAAGCGCCGCAGAGCATGGCAAGACTGAAGTTATCATTTATACGGATGCGGTCAAGAGGAATGTTCGATAATTTGTCTTTGCAGCCGGATTTTCTCGGGCCCCGGTCGAGCGTTTGCTGTCTTTGAGGGCGTGTGTGTCTCATTCCACCGGCCTTCAGCGGGATGTTGATCGGATGGAGAGGAGTGCTTTCAGGAATTTCCCCGTTCACCGATGTGGTCGAATGGGCGTATGATGCGCAGACGAAAGGCGCTATGCGTTGAACAGGACCGAATCGAAAGGACGTGAAGGAGTTGTACATGGCGGACAGAACGGTCGAACAGTTGTTGGGAGCCGAAGCGGAAAACCTTTTGGGATACGAATGTCGGGCGATTCCCAGGGAGATGTTGCACCTTCCCGGGGCGGCATTCCTCGACGATGTCTTTGCCGCTTCCGATAGGCCCAACCGGGTCCTCCGAAATCTCCAGGCCATCTTCGGCCACGGGAGATTGGGGGGGACGGGGTATCTGTCGATCCTTCCGGTAGACCAGGGGATTGAGCATTCGGCGGGGGCTTCGTTTGCTCCGAACCCCGAGTATTTCGACCCGGCACGTATTGTCGAACTGGCGATCGAGGGCCGGTGCAACGCGGTCGCCTCGACCCTGGGCGTGCTCGGCTCGGTTTCCCGCAAATACGCCCACAAGATCCCGTTTCTCGTCAAGATCAACCACAATGAGATGCTCAGCTACCCGAATTCTTATGACCAGCGGCTTTTCGCCTCGGTTGAACAGGCCTTCAACATGGGGGCGGTGGCGGTGGGAGCGACGGTCTACTACGGCTCGGAGGAATCCCGACGGCAAATCGAGGAAATCTCCGAGGCCTTTGAACGTGCCCACGAACTGGGCCTGTTCACGGTGCTCTGGGCCTATCTGCGGCACGAGGCGTTCAAGAAAGATGGTGTGGACTACCATACCTCGGCCGATATGACCGGGCAGGCCAATCACCTGGCGGTGACGATCCAGGCCGATATCGTCAAGCAGAAGCAGCCGACCAACAACGGCGGGTTCAAGGCCATCGGATTCGGCAAGACCCGTCCGGAGGTGTATGAGAAGCTGGCGTCCGACCACCCCGTCGATCTGACGCGGTATCAGGTCGCCAACTGCTATATGGGCCGGGTGCCTCTGATCAATTCGGGCGGCGCTTCGGGCGCCGACGATATCGCGCAGGCCGTCCGGACGGCGGTCATCAACAAGCGGGCCGGAGGGACCGGACTGATCTCTGGACGCAAGGCGTTTCAGAAGCCCATGAAGGAGGGCGTGGCGCTGCTCCACGCCATCCAGGACGTGTATCTGGATCAGCAGATCACCATTGCCTGACCGGTTTTGCCCCGGTGGCGAGGATTCGCTCCTTGTTCTTCGTGGACCGGGTCGTATAATCACCCATGCACCGGATGTGTGCAGAACCAACGAATTGGATGAACAATGGATTGGGAGGATCGCGGAATGTTTGAGACACTGGACAAGATGATGTTGGCCGGGCTGGGGGCTCTGTCGATGACGCGGGAGCGGGCCGAGCAGATGTTCGACGAGTACGTCAGCAAGGGGAAGACCGAGAGAGACAATCGCACCGGGTTCGTCAAAGAGGTGATGGACAGCGCCGACCGCACACGATCGGAACTGGAGAAGATGATCTCCAAGCAGGTGCAGGAGACGGTCACGACACTGCATCTGGCGACGCAGGAAGACGTCCAGCGGATCGAACAGAAACTCGATCAGTTGCTTGCGCAAGGGTAAGTTCGTTGAGTCTCTGGCGGCCTCGTCTCAGGGGTCTTCTGACCAGACTGCGTCGCTACCGGCACATTATGTCCGTGCTGATGAAGTACGGGCATGGGGAAATCGCCCAGGCGTTGCGGGCGAAGGTTCTGGTGCGCGTGGGCGAACGTGCGGCGCCGTTGCGCGTCAAACGAGAGGCTGTGGGCAAGAGCCGTCCGCATCGCGTGCGGTTGGCGCTGGAGGAGTTGGGGCCCACCTTCATCAAATTCGGCCAGCTCCTGAGCACGCGGCCGGATATCGTTCCGGCCGACTACGTCCAGGAATTCGAGCGCCTGCAGGACCAGGTCAAGCCGGACGATTTCAAGCGAATTCGCGCCGAACTCGAATACGAGTTGGACGGGAAGATCGAAGAAATCTTCGCCACTTTCGACCCCGAACCGCTGGCGGCCGGGAGCATTGCGCAGGTCCACCGCGCGACGACTCGGGAGGGTGATTCGGTCGTGGTCAAGGTCCGCCGGCCCGGGATCGTCGGGATCATCCACGCCGAGTGTGATATCCTCGAGGAGCTGACCGCCATCCTTAACGCGACGATCTTCGAGCACGGAACCGTCGATCCCCGCCAGATGGTCAAGGAGTTTGTTGACGCCGTTTCGCAGGAGACCAACCTCGCGGAAGAGCGGCGCAATCAGTTGCGTTTCGCCGCCAGTTTCAAGGACGACCCTACCATTCATATCCCGCGGGTCTACGAAAAGTACTGCACCAACGGCGTGCTGACCATGGAGTACATCGACGGGATCAAACCGGGCGATCCGAAGCTTCTGGCCGAGCACGGGATCGACGGCAAGATCATCGCACAGCGCGGCGCCGATTTCGTCCTGCGCCAGATCTTCGAACTGGGGTTCTTCCACACCGACCCTCACCCCGGCAACTTCTTCCTGCTGCCCGACAACGTCCTGGCCCCGATCGACTTCGGCCAGGTGGCGCGGATGAGCTCGCAGTACCGCCGGCTGTTCAACGAGATCGTTCTGGCCATTGTTGAGAACGAAAGCTCGCGGGTCATTCGTTCGCTGGAGCGCGAGGAAATGACCGATGAGCGAACGGACATCAACAAACTGACCGGCGAGATGGAACAACTCATCGACACATACCGCAACCTGCCACTCAAGAGCATCGCGTTTGGCACCGTGGTGACCCGAACATTCGACCTGTTTCGCAGCAACTACATCCGCTCGCCTGCGCAGTTCACCCTGATGCTCAAGACGCTGGCGACGGTGGAGTCGTTCGCGCGGTCGCTGGATCCGGACTTCAACATCATGGAGGCGATGAAGCCGTACGCGCGTCGGGCGATGCTGCGCGACCTCGAGCCCAAGCGGATGGTGCGGCAAATGCGGCAGGTGGTTCAGGACGCCGGCGACCTGGTCATGCGGCTGCCCGAGGATGTCAACGTGATCCTCAGCAAGTTTCGCCAGGGCCGCTTTCAGGTCCGCATCCACCACGAACACCTGGAGGACCTCACCAGAACCGTGCATCGCAGTTCGAACCGGATCAGCTTCTCGCTGATTACGGCGGCGCTGTTGGTGGCCTCGAGCATGCTCGTCGCCCAGGAGGGGACGGTCCTGGGGCTGTTCCGGCTGCAAACGATGGGGATCTTCGGCTACAGCATCGCCGCGGTGATCGGCCTTTGGCTGCTGATCTCCATTTCCCGCAGCGATCGGATGTGACGGCGGATGCAACCTCGCTACGACGGCGTGCAGCAGGCGCCTCCGAGCGATTCCAGTGCGGCCTGGCGGTCGACGGCGAACCGGAAGAGGCTCCGCAGGCCGACGCACGTGAACATCCGCATGATGTTGTCGGGGACCGAGCAGAGGATGAGCTTCTTGTCGTGGGCATCGAGCTGTCGCTCCATGACCATCAGTTGCGAGAGGATGCCTGATGTTATGACCTGAGTGCAGGAGAAATCGACGACCACGTGTCGCTGCGGCCTCGTGTTCGCGATGCCGCCGGCGATGTCCAGCGCCTCGCCGCCCCGTGTGTGGCGGGGCAGTGTGATGACAAGGATCTCATCGCACGGCTGCCCGGTGCTTGCATCAATTCCCCTTGCTTCGCTCATCGTTCCACGCCTTCCCGACGTCCCATTGGTGGAGAAGCCCCTCGACATAGCACCTTCTCCTACGTAAAGTATATGGTCACTCCCGCCAAATCCAAATCGGTCGGTCGTGCATATTTCTTCTGCTCGCGTCGAGATGGGTCCGATACCACTGTGATTGCCGCCGCCGTTGTGGAGTCGCCCAAGCGGAGAAACCAAAAGAGGCCGTCGCACGGAGCGACGACCTCTTGAATGGCTGACAGACCGTATGCATGCCGGTTACTGGACGGGGGCCCGCAGCAGGGTGATGCTCAGAGGGCTGACGACGATGGTGCCGGTCAGGTCCGTGGGCTCGGCGCCTTTGATGTCCACATTGCGCGGCTCGCCCGGCTGGTTATAGGCCATTGGATCGTCGCCGGCGATGACCCAGGTCTGGGCCGCGCCGCTCGCTGAGACGTTGCTCAGATTCAGCTTGAGCCGATACGTGTCCCACGTCGGGTTCACGATGCCGATCGTCAGCGCCTTGCCGTCGGCGGTCAGCGCCGCCGAGACGTCCAGCGGGGCCGCCTCATGCTTGACGGCCACCGGGACCGTCCCGAATTGCCTGCGGTACAGCATCAGCGGCAGGCCCGTCGAGTCAAAGTCGGCCGCCGTCTTGGTCGTCTTGATGCAGCCGATCACGTTGACGGTCTGGGCGTAGTTGGCCATGTAGATGATGTCGCTCTGGCGGAAGTACTCGTGCAGGCCGGCGGCGATGCCCAGTGCGTCTTTGAGGAAATAGCGCGTACCCAGCTCGCCGAAGACGTGCGGGCCGTACCAGTAGTTCCATTCGGTCATCGCGATGCGAATGTCCTTGCCCTCCAGCGAAGGCAGTTCCTCGCGAAGGGTGCGATGTCCTTCGGCCTTCCGCCGGATCTGGTCGGGCACCTGTTGGACGTGCTCGGCGATGTCGTCCCGGCTTCGGGTGTAGAAGTGCTCGCTGATCAGGTCCATGTGATCGGCGCAGTGGGTCAACATGCCTCGGCTCCAACTCCGCGGCCCGGCGTCGCCCAGATCGCCGCTCGCGACCGTCTCGATCGTTGGATCGACCTCGCGCATCATCTGCTCGACCCAATTGTGCTTGAGGACGTAGTGATTCAGGGACATATAGCCGAGCTGCCAGTTGCCCCACATCTCGTTGCCGACGCACCACCACTTGACATCCAATGGCGCGCGCTGACCGTTGTTGGACCGGAGTCGGCCCATCGGCGTGCTGCGAGGGCCGTTGGCGTACTCGACCTGTGCGGCGGCCGAATACGCGTCGCCAAAGCCCGTGTTGACCGTGATCATCGGCTCGGCGTCGACCAGTTGACAGAAACGAACGAACTCGTGCATGCCCATGTCGTTGGTCTCGATCCCGGTCCAGGCGGGATTGGTGCGCGTGGGGCGTCGATCCCGATCTCCGATCCCGTCGCGCCAGTCGTAGCCGCTGACGAAGTTGCCGCCCGGCCAGCGATAGAGCGGCGCATCGAGCTGCCGGAGCAGTTCGAGCGTGTCGGCGCGAAAGCCTTCGACGTTGTCGGCCGGCATCAGCGAGACGCAGCCGATCTTGAGCGTGCCTTCACCCGTGGCGACGATCTCCAGGCGGGCATCGTCGGTGTTCTTTCCCGCGGTGAATTTCAGCGGGACCTTGGTGTACCTGCTGCGCACTCGCTTGATCGTGACGGTGTCTCGGTCGGCGTCGGCGTCGCCCCAGATGAGACTGACGGTGACGGGCCCGGCCTTGCTGTCGCCGGCCAGGTAGAGATAGCCGGTGTAGCGCTTGCCGCTCACGACGCCGAGTTCTTCCTGGTAGATGCCGACACGCGTGCCACCCGGTACGGTGATGTGCGGCGTGTGGTCGCCAACGAAGGCGTCTTCCTCGACCATCTTCACGGTGCCCTCCGGGCCGATCACCTTCCAGGGCGATGCGGCCAGCACGCGGGCCTGGGCGCGGGTCAGACGCCAGATGTCCCCTTCGGCCGGCACGGGGAAGTGGAACTTGCGGTCTTCGAGCATCTCGGCCCAGATGCCGCCGTAGATGCAGCGGCCCAGGTGTTCGATGAATTGCCCGTAGATGTACGGGCTGATCGGCTCGAACGTGTTGCCCGCATCGATCGCGACGGTTGCCTCGATGGTTGTGGAGGCCGGCGTGGCGTCTTGTGCGCTGACGGCGGCGGTCAGGCCCAACAGCACGCACAGGCCTGCCCAGAACAGAACGTGGGAGCGGATGTGTGGCGTCATGACGGTCTCCTTCTCAAAACAGTGACATCAATGGGTTCGACCTTCTTGTCGAGACACGAGCATACCGATTCGGCAGGGGGCAATGCAAGCGTTCTTCCCGCGCAAATCCGATAAAGCGCTTCCCACTCCTTGCGCGCACGGGCATAATTGCTGGCGAAGGCGATGCGATCGCCGCCGAATTCGCCCGATTGCGGCTCGGCATACGCCAAAATGCGAAAAAGGATGGACAATGGCCTCATCTCGACAGTGGATTTGGAGTGGACGGACCATGAAGTACGGACACGGGAAGGGAACGGCATTGCTGCTGGTTATGCTGACGTTGGTTGCGGCTGCGGGGGGGTGTCGAAGGGGGGCTCCAACCGCCGAGTCGGACTACACCGGCGCGTGGGCCCAGGTGCCGGATATCCTGGCGCACATCGGCGAGTTGAGCATTCCTGATCGGGACTTCAATATCATGGCGTTCGACGCCGTGGCCGACGGCGTCACGGACTGCCGTCCGGCGATCATGGCGGCGATCCAGGCGTGCGAGGACGCCGGCGGGGGACGCGTCGTCGTTCCGGCCGGCACGTATCTCGTCAATGGCCCGCTCTATCTCGTCAACGACATGAACCTGCACCTGGCCGAGGGCGCGCACGTGAAATTCGGCACGAAGTACGACGACTATCTGCCGGTGGTTCTGACGCGGTGGAGAGGAACGCAGATCTACAACTACTGTCCGTTCCTCTACGCCTACCGCCGAACGAACGTGGCTGTGACCGGGACCGGGACGCTCGACGGCCAGGCGAAGGGCACGTGGAGCACCTGGACGGCGAAGGAGGACAAAGGCGCAGAGACGGCCCGCCGACTGAACGCCGAGGGTACGTCCGTTGTGGACCGGTTCCTGGGCGACGGGTATTTCCTGCGGCCGAGCATGATCGCGTTCCTGGGCTGTGAGAACGTGCTGGTGGAGGGCGTGACGATCGTCGATTCGCCGTTCTGGTGTCTGCACCCGATCTTCTCGAAGAACGTCACGATCCGAAACGTTCGGATCGAGTCGGACAATCCCGACAACGACGGGGTCGCCCTCGACTCTTGCGGGTACGTGCACGTCCATGGCGTGACATTCGCCAATCGCGGCGCCGGCGTCGCCGTCAAATCGGGCCACGGCCGCGAGGGCCGTGAGCTCGGCTGGCCCAGCCGCAATATCTACATCCAGGACTGTACGTTTGACACGGAGACGGCCATTGCGATCGACAAAGGGGTCGCCGGCGGCGTCTACAACGTCTTTGTGGAGAATTGCGGCGCGGCATCGGGGCTCCAACCGACGCTGGCGATCGCAGCCGGCCCGCCGGCAGACGGCGAGGTCGCGCACGTATGGCATCGGCATCTGACGTTTGTTGAGACGCCGGAAGAGACGAACCGGCCGCCGCACGTCTATGCCGGACCGGATATCCAACTGGATGAGAGGGGCGGGACGGTGACGTTGAAGGGCTCGGTCGGTGGCGACGGTGTGCCGAGCTATGCGTGGTCCGTGATCCAGGGCGACGCGGACGCCGTCACCATCGCCAACCCGGCCGCTCTGACCACCCAGGCGACGTTCTCCCAGCCGGGTGTCTATATCCTCAAGCTGGAGGCGAGCGACGGCGAGGCCGTGGGATTTCACTTCCTGATGGTCAAGGTGGGCGAGCAGCCCGACGGCATGGGGGATGTGGCCAAACCGATTTTCGCATCGGGTCAGTGAATAATCGAGGCAGGCGGAAAATGAAGATGGCACGCAGGGATCTCTTGAAGACGATTGGAGCGGCGAGTCTGTCGGCGTCCGCCAAGTCGCTTTGGGCCGGCGACGGTCCGCGCGTGGCGTTCAGTGTCAAGCGTTTGACGCTCAAGCACACCTGGACGATCGCGCGGAATTCCAGCGACTACAAGGACAACGTGTTCGTTCGGATCGAACGCGACGGTGTGGTCGGCTGGGGCGAGGCGGCGCCGAATGTCCGCTACGGCGAGAGCGCCGAGAAGACCCTGGCGGTCCTCGAACGGGCCCGGCCGCTGCTGGAATCGGCCGACTGGTTCGAATATGTGGACCTGCGCCGGGGGTGGGAGACCTTCACGAACGACCAGACGTGCGCCGGCGCAGCGCTGGATATGGCGGTGCTCGACTGGGTCGGCGGAAAACTGGGCGTGCCGCTCTGGCGGCTGTTCGGCCTCGACAGGAGCAAGGCGCCGATCACGACGTTCTCGATCGGGATCGACACGCCGGACGTGGTGCGGCAGAAGGTCCGCGAGGCGGCGGACTTCCCGGTTCTCAAGATCAAGGTCGGTCGCGACAACGATGCCGAGATCCTGGCCGCCGTCCGCGATGTCACAGACTGTCCGCTTCGCGTCGATGCCAACGAGGGCTGGCGCGACAAGCACCTCGCGCTCGATCGCATTCAATGGCTCCAGGAGTCGGGCGTCGAACTGATCGAGCAGCCGATGCCCGCCGCGATGCTCGATGAGACCGCCTGGCTGCGCGACCGCGTGGACATCCCCATCATCGCCGACGAGGCGGTCAAAGGCGCGGCCGACATCCCGAGGCTGGCCCAGGCGTACGACGGGATCAATATCAAGCTGATGAAGTCCGGCGGCGTCCAGGAGGCGATGCGCATGATCCACGTCGCCCGGGCCCTCGATCTGAAGATCATGCTCGGCTGCATGATCGCCAGCAGCGTCTCCATCACCGCCGCCGCCCACCTGAGCCCGCTGATCGACTACGCCGACCTCGACGGCAACCTCCTGATCGCCGACGACCCCTTCATCGGCGTCACCGTCGAGCGCGGCCGCCTGGTCCTGCCCGACCGCCCCGGCCTCGGCGTCGCCGAACGCAAGTGGTGACATCTCACTGCTTTGTCTCGATCCACCATCGCCAAGCGCTGCGGGGCCCATGCGACTTCGCTGGGCGCCAGCTCCCAGGCGGCCGCCGGCGGCTCTCTGTGCCTGAAGGGGCCTGGCCTGGCGGCACCCACGAATCTTCTCAACGAGGCGAATTTCTCTTGCCACCCCGCGAGGCGCAGCGTAGCATAAGGGCGGTTGAGGCCTGAACGGCGGCGGTTTCGGCGAGCGGGTCTCGAATCAGCGGTAGCGGCCTCTGGCGGCCGCCAACAGGAGCGCTCCTTCCGGGAGAAGGGAGCGACAAAGCGATGGGTTGCAGGACGAGACGATTCCTATGCGGATACCCGGCGCTCGCCGGGGCCGGGAGACGTATGATCCCCATATCGAAGGAGAAGACCATGAAGTGCAAGCGAACCTGGATTGTGCCCGTGGTGTGGCTGGCTGTCCTGGCGTGTATAGTCGTGTGTTTTGGCGCGGGCGCTGCAAGCGGGCCCGGCCAGGGCCCCGATCAGGGGGTCCCGCCGCTGTCGCAGCGTCCGCTCGACGCGAGAGCTCTGGGGGAGGCGGCCATCAACCGTCTGACCCTTAAGATCGACTTTCACGAAGTGGATGCGGGGATGCAAGGCAGGGAACGAGTGGATTTCATGCTGACGCCCGCGCTGCTGGTACAGGAGGCGATCTCGGACGGAGTGATTCTGACCTATCCTGTGGAGTAGAGCCATGAGAACGACACACACCCGACGCCGCCTGTGGATCGTCGTGTGCCTGGCGACCCTCTCGCTGGCCGCTGGCATCGGCAGGCGGCGACCGATTCAGCCTTCCGGCCAAAAGACCGGCCTGGTCCGATTCGACGTGGTCAGCGAGATGAATCTCGATTGGATGGGATTGGACAACGTCGTGGTGTTCGCGCGATACTGGGTCTGCCAGGACTATTACGTCGTCTCGGTGATCTGGAACGAGTACCCCCGACTTGGCTGGGACATGCGGACCCAGCTCATCCTGAGCGATGAGGCCAGCTTTCGCATGGACCAGCGGTGGTACCCCAACTGGTTTCCTACGAATACGACCTATCCCAAGCCGGTCGGCGAACGCCCGCCGTACCGCTGCAGCGCCCCCGTCCATGGCGATGACTACATGCGGTTTGCCGAGGTAGAGGCACTGGCCCGGCGCGTGTATGCCGCCGATCTTGGCTCGGCGGGCGATGGCCTGGTCGACGTGAACGTGCCGGCGGGGCCTTCGGACGTCGCGCGGACGCTGGCGCGTCTGAAGGCTCGGATCGCCGACGATCGGATCGAGTCGATGGAGCTGTTCGACGATTCGCTGCGTCTGCTGGCCTCGATGACGTACGAGTACGAACGCAGCGATGGGCCGCCTCGCCTGGCCAGGCTGATCGCCGAATTGCCCGTTCGGCCCGAGAAGCTCGCCATGGAAGGCCACGTGACGGTTCCGTCCAAGGACACGAAAGCGACCTACGCCAACCCCGACGTCAACTATGTCTCGCACAAAGGGGCAAGGACGTGCACGGTCACCTACCAGGATGTGACCCTGGGCGAGACGGTCCGGCGGCTTCCGGTGCAGGTGGCGGTGCACCGCACGGAGGACCGATGGCCCATGCGGTCGGCGCGGCTGATGAACTTCCAGCGCGTGGAGCTGGACAAGGACGGCGTGTGGGAGGCGGCCAAGGCGTTTGGCGGCCTTGACGACGCCTATTCGACGTGGGGGAAGCTCGAAGAGAAGTATCTTTACCATGTGCCGGATCTGGGGCCGCTGGAGGTCGATCCCAACGACTTCGCCCTCGTCCGGACCTTGATCGCAAAGTATCCCGTCTGGGAGATGCCGGCGCCGCCGGACAGACCCACCCGAGCCGATCGCGGGCCAGTTCCTCTGGACCCCGCAGAGGCGGCCAGAGAGCTCGACAGGCGGGACCAAATCCGCAGGCAGGAGGCGGCCCAATGGCAGGAGCAGATGCGCAAGTGGCAGGAGAAGGTGGATCGGATGCCCAGGCCCCCCAAGAGGGACATCGAGCCGGCCGACGCCAGGCGGATCCGCCGGCTTCGCGACCACTATCGGAACATCCTGGATACAAGAACCGAGGAACAGAAGACCGGACGGGACAGAAGGCCCGCCGGCATCTCCGCCGAGCCGGGAAGCAAGCGCGCCGAAATCATGGAACTGGGCCGTAAGTTGAGACTCATTCTCGGCTACCACCGCGCGCCGGTGCTGCCGGAGGACCGCCCGCCGCAACTCAGTGACGCCGATCGCGTGCCGATCGCCGAATTGAAGCGGCACTATGAGAAGCTCGTCGGCGAGTCCGACCGAGGGCTCGGCGGCCGGTTCAAGGCCCTCCACGCCCTGACCAGTCTGACTCTGATCATTGGGGACTATGACGCGCTCGAGCAGTGCGCCCATCGCTACTGGCGGATGCTGGACGAAGCCGACCTGCATCGAATGGTTCTGATGGGCGGGTATCGTTACATCGACCGTCTCATCGAGGCGGGCCAGTGCGAGAAGGCCAGCGCTCTTCTGAAGCATTGGGTGGAAAGGTCCGCCGCTGCCAACGACGCCGACGGGGTCTATCGTTTCTGCCGTTCCATCCAGGGCTCGCCGTGGGCGAAGGTCCAACTGCTGGACCGGTTCCTGACCAGGCCGGGGCTCTCGCCCCTGGAGCAATATGAGGGACTGGCCCTGCGGGCCATCAGCCTGGACAATCTGGACAAGGCGCTGGCCGATCGCGAGGCCCTCCAGGACGAGTCGATGGCGGCGCAGATTCGCTGGGTTCTGACGAACACGACACGGACCCGCATGGCCGCGATGGTCGAGCCGGCGGTCCGCCGGGCGCTGGCGGCGTGGGAGGCCCTCGGTCCGGCTCGAATAGACGAGGCCAGGCCCTATTCGTCCGCCAGCGTGGGGGCCGAGCAGAGAAACATCTTCGAGATGCCCGACGCCACGCGCCTGCAGGAGGTCTCCGCGCAACTGGACCAGATCACCCGCGAGCGAAGCGCCCGGCAGACGCCCCCGGCGCCCCACCCGGATGCGCCAAGGCGCCGCAGTCCGACGCGTCGATGATACCTGAGAATGAGGAGTGCAAACCATGATGACCGAACGAGGCCACCCCATCGGCTAAGAACTCTTGGATTTTGTTGTTTTTTTCCTTGCACACGCAATGGGGGGGGTGCTTTAGTAATAGTATCGTCGAGACCCGAGCGAGAATTGTCATCCATCCCTGGCGGCGGGCGCTTGCATCGGCGGTGGCGGCTTGCTGTGGAAGGCCGCGACGACGAAGGCTCCTTGTGGGAGAAGGGAGCGAAAACGATGGGACGTAACAGCGGGCGAACGGGCGGAGGCGGGTTGCTTGTGCGTCGGCCCCACCGGGGCGGCGATGCAGCGAGGCATGGGCCTTCGGCAGCGATCGACCTGAAGGGCTTTACCCTCATCGAATTGCTTGTGGTTGTCTCGGTCGTGGCCCTGTTGATTGCCCTGCTGGTGCCCGCCCTGCAGCGGTCTCGCAAGCAGGCACACGCGGTGGTCTGCCAGAGCAGACTGCGCCAGTCGGGCCTGAGCTTGTCGATGTACGTCCAGGAGAACGACGGGCGTTTACCGCTGGACGCCGGGGGTCAGATCTTCTGGTTCCTCACTCAGCGCGGGCATCCGGAACTGACGAAGGTGGCCCTGTGTCCTTCGGCGTCGAAGCCTTCGCCGGACAGAGAGCTGCGAGAACGCAATGCGGGCGACACGTTTCACGCCTATCCGTGGTTGATGGACCGGCCGGACCTTTATGGCAGTTATGGCCACAACCGCTACACAGGAGGCAGAGCGACTGACCACCCCGTCTTCCGTCTGTACTGGTTCACCTCGGACATCAAGAGAGCCGGAACGATTCCCGTGTTGTCTGATTCTCGTCTCCAGGGGGTGATGCCCACCGACGCCGATGCCCCGCCGGAGTCTGACGGGGGACCGTACACCTATACCCTTGGCATGAGCAATCTGTGCATTAACCGGCACAATGGCGGCATCAACGTGCTGTTTATGGACTGGTCCGTTCGCAAGGTGGGCCTCAAGGAGTTATGGACGCTCAAGTGGCATCCGGACTACGACACGGCGGGCCCCTGGACCACAGCCGGCGGCGCTCAGCCGGAGGACTGGCCCGAATGGATGAGGAAATTCCAGGACTATTGATTGCGAAGCAAGGAAAGGAGGTGATTCCAATGTGCCACGTGTCGAGGCTGCCCTGAGGGGCGTGACAGGAGGGGACCCATCGCATTCACAACAGAAGAGAACACAGAGAGGTGAAGCTATGGAACGCAAGCATTTCTGGACTTATACGATTATAGGCAGCGTTACACTGCTGGCTCTGATCGCGGTCGGCGATAGCCGGCTGCGGGGACAGAGTGTGGATCTGGCAGTGGATTCGGTTCACTCTGCCCGCCCATTCTACTACTTCTCGCTTGAGATCGGCGGGCAGGATGTGGGTATCTACGAGGACTGTCGCGGACTGGGCTCGGGCAATGACGTCGAAGAGGCCCTTGTCGAGACCGAAAGCGGTGTGATCGTGCGCCGGCAGTCGCCGGGTGCACTTGCATGGCACAACCTGAGGCTCCGGCGAAGCGAGCCGAGCCAGCTACTGGTCTGGTTCTGGCGCAAGGCAATGGAAGACGGCGATCTTGAGGCCGCCATCAGAGACGGCGCAGTGACGTTGTGGGGAACCGACCGCGCAGAGCCGCTGGCACGCTGGGAGTTTCGCAACGGCTGGGTCGCCTCCCTGAGCTTCGACGGATCGAGCGAGGAGATGACGATTGTCCATGAGGGCCTGACCCGCATAGACCCTGCGTGGAGTTCGCCAGCGCGACCTATACCTGGGCGATAGCGATTCCGCGATGTATCGAAGGCGACTCCGATGCAGATCAGTGCAATACGTTTCAACCAGATAACTCCATGTCATGAGTGTGAGCACATTGGAAGTCAGGAGGTCCAGGCGATGTTGAGGAAGCAGAGCAGTCAGAGCAAAGGTGACCATGACCGTCATGCCGTTGGCATGGGGATGTCCCGACGTGCCGCGATGAGATGCACGGGTGCGGCGATGCTGGGTGTGCTGTCGGCTTCGGCGCTCGGGCAGGAGCGGCGTGAGCCGCCGCCGGAGTTTCGCGAGATGGCGGAGCGATCGCGGGCCTTTTCCGAGCGGATGCGGCACGCCCGCGATCCGGAAGAGATGCGTAAGATCATGGACGAGCAAATGGCCCTGCAGCGCGCCCGGGCCGTTGAGAATCTGAAAGAGCAACTCGGTGTCTCCGAGGCCGAGTGGACCGTGGTGCGGCCGCGGCTCGAAGCGGTCTACGAACGGGTCCACGCCCAGCCCGTGCGAGGCAACGTCGAGCCGACCACCCCGGTCGAGCAGCGTAGGAAGGAGCTGCGCGAGTTGTTGCGCGACGAGAACGCCGAGGCCGAGCAGATCAAGGCCAGGCTGTCGGCCCTGCGCGCCGAGAAGGAAAAGGCCCGCCAGGAACTTGCCAAGGCCCGGCGGGAATTGCAGCAGATCATGACTCTGCGTCAGGAGGCCGTACTGGTCCTGGCCGGGCTGCTGGAATAACCGGTCACCTGTGGGCCGTGCGTTGTCGATTCCGCAGGGGTTCGACGGCGACTATACCGAGCAGGACTGGGGCAGGTTCTCCCGGGCGTAGCGCACGGCGTTGCGGAAGATCTTGATGCCGTCGGGGTCGAGGTCTTCGCCGAGTCGGGTCCAGTGGGGGTGCTGCGTCCGGCGGACGAACCGCTCGGGATGCGGCATCAGGCCCATGACCCGGCCGGTGCTGTCGGTCAGCCCGGCGATGGATTCAACCGAGCCGTTCGGGTTGATCGGGTAGGGGCCTTCCTCGCCGTCGGGGCCGACGTACTTGTAGGCGATGAAGCCTTCGGATTTCAGGCGGTCGAGCGTTGCGGCGTCGGCGGTGACGACCTTGCCCTCGCCGTGGGCGACGGGCAGATAGATTTGCCGCTGGGGCTCGATGAAGACACACCGGTCCGTCTGGGGCAGCAGGTGCACCCAGCGGTCCTCGAATTTGCCGCTGTCGTTGTACGTGATCGTGACGTGCTCCTGCCTGAACGCTCCGTTGCCCGGCAGGACGCCCATCTTGACGAGGACCTGAAAGCCGTTGCAGATGCCCAGCACGAGCTTGCCGTCGTCGATGAACCGGCGGATCGGCTCGGCCAAGTGGTGCACGATCTGGTTGGCGAGAATCCGGCCGGCGGCGACGTCATCGCCGTAGCTGAAGCCGCCGGGAAAGACGACGATGTGGTACCGATCCAGCAGCGTCTTGTCTTCGATCAACCGGTTGACGTGTACGCGGTCCGCTTTGGCCCCGGCCACCTCCAGCGCGTGGCGCGTTTCCATGTCGCAATTGACTCCGGCCGCCCGCAACACCAATGCTCGAATCTCTGCCATGTCAGACCTAACCTCCATTTTGTACAAGTCCGTTACCAGTCCAGCGTCTTCTGCCACACCTGCTTGAGGACGTCGATCTCGGCGTCGATGGCGATGCCGCCATCTCGGGATCGAACTGCGAGCTTCGAGCCGGCCGTGACCTTGCCGATCTGCCCGAACGGCAGATTGAGCATGAGCTTGGCAAAGGCGTCGTAGTGGCCGGGCTCAACCTCGACCACGTAGCGGCTGTTCGACTCGCTGAACAACTGCGAGTCGAGCCGGGTGCAGTCCTTCGAAGCGGGCAGGCCGCGCAGGTCCGCCTCGATGCCCAGCCCGCCGGCAAAGGCCATTTCCGCCAGCGCCACGGCCAATCCGCCTTCGGAGCAGTCGTGACAGCTTGCGACGAGGCCGTCGGCGATGGCCTGCGCCACCTTGCGAGCGATCCGCGGCGCCAGTTCGAGGTCCAGCTTGGGCACGTTGGCGCCGAGCTGGCCCCGAAGCTTGTAGTAGTGCGATCCGCCCAGCTCGTTGCCGGTCCGCCCGACGACGAACAGCAGGTTGCCGGGCCTCTTGGCGTCCATTGTGACGCATCGTTCAACATCGTCCACGATCGACATGGCGCTGATCAGCAGGGTCGGCGGGATGCGGATCGTCGTGCCGTTCTCGCAGGCAAACTCGTTGTTGAGCGAGTCCTTGCCCGAGATGAACGGGGCGCCGTAGGCCATGGCGCCATCGTAGCAGGCCTGTGCCGCCCGGACCAGCGTTCCGAACGTCAACGGATGCGTGCAGTTGCCCCAGCAGAAGTTGTCGAGCAGGGCGATGCGGTCGGCGCGGCCGCCGACGCAGATGAGATTCCGAACGGCCTCGTCGATCCCCGCCAGGGCCATCCAGTAGGGGTCGATGTCGCCGTAGAGCGGGTTCATACCGCAACTGATCGCTAAGCCGCGAGAGCTGGTCGGTTTCGGCTGAATCACGGCCGCGTCGCCGGGGCCGTCGTTGGTCACGCCGACAAGCGGCTTGACGACCGAGCCGCCCTGCACCTCGTGGTCGTACTGGCGGATGACCCACTCCTTGCTGGCGACGTTGTACGAGGCCAGGACGCCCAGCAGTTCGTCGTTGTAGTTGTCCTTCTCGGCCTCGGCCGGCTCGCTCAGGGCCGGCGCCGCCCAGACCGCCTTGCGGCTGTATTTCGGTACGCCGTCGTGGAGGAAGTCCATGTCCAGTTCGGCGACCTGTTGGCCGTTGTAGCGCAGACGCAGCTTGCGATCGTTGGTGAAGCGGCCGATGACGGTCGCCTCGACGTTCTCGCTCTCGAATATCTTTAGGATGGCGTCGCGGTTCTCCGGCTTGACGGCGATCACCATCCGCTCCTGCGCCTCGCTGATCCAGATCTCGGTATAGCTGAGGCCCGTGTATTTGAGCGGGACGGTGTCGAGATCGACCTCAGCGCCGAGTTCGGCGCCCATCTCGCCGACGGCGCTGCTCAATCCGCCGGCGCCGCAGTCGGTGATCGCCTCATAGAGGCCGGCCTCGTTGGCCTGCAAGAGCACGTCGAGCATCTTCTTTTCGGTGATGGCGTTTCCGATCTGCACGGCGTGTGAGAAGACCGTCTCGTGCTCGTGTGTCATTTCTCCGCTGGAGAAGGTCGCGCCGTGAATCCCGTCGCGTCCGGTGCGCCCGCCGACGACGACGATCAGGTTGCCGCTTTGCGGATGCTTGAACGCCTTGTCCTTGTCCATCAGGCCGATGTTGCCGCAGTAGACCAGTGGGTTGCCCAGGTAACGCTCGTCGAAGTAGACCGCGCCGTTGACGGTGGGAATGCCCATGCGGTTGCCGTAATCGCGCACGCCCGCAACGACGCCTTTCATGATTCGCCGTGGGTGCAGGACACCCTTGGGGACCTCGGCGAGGGCCATGTCGGGCTCGCCGAAGCAGAAGACGTCCGTGTTGGCGATCGGACGGGCCCCCATGCCCGTGCCCATCGGGTCGCGGATGACCCCGCCGATGCCCGTGGCGGCGCCGCCGTAGGGATCGAGCGCCGACGGGTGATTGTGGGTCTCGACCTTGAAGCAGACGGCCGAGTCCTCGTCGAACTCCACGACCCCGGCGTTGTCGGCGAAGACGGAGATGCACCAGTCCTTGGCGAGGTCCTGCGTGGCCTTGAAGACGGTCTCCTTGAGCAGGTTGTCGAAGTGGACCGTCTGCCCATCCATCGCCAATTCGACGGCGCTGCGCAGCGTCTTGTGGACGCAGTGCTCGCTCCAGGTCTGGGCCAGGCTCTCCAATTCGACATCGGTCGGTTCTCTCTCGATCCGGCGAAAGTATGCCTGAATCGCCCTCATTTCGGTGAGGTTCAGGAACAGGTCCCGTTCTTTGCTGAGGGACTCCAGGCCGGCGTCGTCGAGATCGCGAACGGGCCAGTGTGTGATGTTGAGTTTGTACGGGCTCAGGTGTGGGCTGGGCGGCTCGGCTTCGTCGCCGACGACCACGTCCTCAATGCAGTCGTTGGCCAGAACCCGCTTGGCGATCGTCTCGATCTGGGCGGGACGGACCTCGCCCAGCAGGACATACTTGCGAGCGGTCCGGACCTGCGCGCCGACAACGCCCATGTCGGCAATGGCCGCCGTGACGGACTCGGCCACCGGGTCGGTGACGCCGCTCTTGAGATGGACCTCGATCAGCGTCGCGCGGGCCAGCCCGGCCGGAGCGCTGCTGCGCCCGATGTAGTACTCCTCACAAACCGGATCGCTGAGCAGCTCTTTGGCCACGCGCTCGGCGAAGGCCGAATCGAAATCCGCTTCGATGAGAAACACCTTGGCCGACTGCACCGCCTCGATCGAGGTGACGCCAAGCTCGCGAATGTCCTCCAGCACTCCGTTGCCGTGCACGTCGGAGAAGGCGGCTCGATTGAACACTTCAACACGCCATTGCTTCACGACAGTAGTTCCTTCTTCTTGATCTTGTATGCGACCAGAGCGGCTCGCTTCTTGCGGGCCCCCTCGAGCAAGGCCTCGATGGCCCGTCTGTCCTCGGCCTCGAGCGCCTGCTTGATGGCGGAAAGCTCGACGAGGACGCGGTCGATCCCCTCGATGAGATTGTGGGTGTTGGCCAGCAGGACGTCGGTCCAGACGTTGGCGGGCCCGGAGGCGATTCTCGTGCTGTCGAGAAAGCCCTTGCCCGCCGATTTCATATCACGCGGATCGCTGGCGTTGACCAGACCGGTCGCGATGATGTGCGGCAGGTGGCTGACGTTGGCCAGAACGCGGTCGTGCTCGGCCGGACTCATCGTCTCGATGAAGCAGCCAAGGCCCGACCAGAACTGCTTGAGCGCTTGGAGGGCGTCGCGGCGCACGCCCGGGTCAGTCGTCAGGATGCACCGGGCATCGACGAACAGATCGTCCCTGGCGAACTCGACTCCTCTCTGTTCCGATCCCGCGATCGGGTGCGAGCCGATGTAGAGGCCTCCATCGGTGAGTCGTTCGGCCGCCCAGCGGTGCGGAAGCATCTTGGTCGAGCCCACGTCGGTAACGATGCAGTCGGGCCGGACCCGCCCGTTGATCTCAGCGAAATACCGTTCGAATGTGAAAATCGGCGTCGCCAGAATGACCAGATCGGCGTCGGAAACCGCCGTCGCCAGCTCGTCGGCGACCTCCGGGGCGATCGCCAGGGCTCGGGCCTTGGCCCGCGTGGCGGCCCGATGGCTGTAGCCCACGACCGAGATGCCCGGCAGGCGTTGGCGAATGGCCGAGGAGATCGAGCCCCCCAGGAGCCCGAGGCCAATGATGCATATACGCTCTAAGTCTCTCACGGAAAAGACCTTATATCTGAAGGATAGGAGCCGGCCGATGTCCAAGGGTATAGCTGGTGCGTGGGTGTGTCAATTTTTTTCTTTGCTTTGCCTTGGCAAAATGTTAGCATCAGCCGCTTGAAACCGAGCTAACGGATCTGGCAAACAAATGGCGAGTCCCCGCCGGCGGCGTGGGGCGTTTTTTTTGTGAACCCGCCGGCGCCGGACGAGCGTATGGGGCGGTGGCAACGGAACAAGACTGAGCGACGGTATGGCGCGCGAGAACAACAAAACGAACAACGGAGGCTGCCTGGACTTCGAGCAGAAGGTGGCCGATCTGGAACGACAGGCCGAGGAGTTGCGCATTCTCAGCGCGAGGAAGGGGATCGACTACTCCGTCGAGATCCGGCGCGTTGAGAAGGACCGCATCGTCGAGTTGAAGCGGACGTACTCCAATCTCACGGCCTGGCAGACGGTCCAGGTGGCTCGGCACGCGCAGAGGCCGATCCTCAGCGACTACCTCCGCCTCATGGTCAAGGACTTTCGCGAGTTGCACGGGGACCGGCTGTTTGGCGACGATCGCGCCATTGTCACCGGCATTGGGCAGATCGCCCGCAACAAGGTCCTGATCGTCGGGCAGGACAAGGGCAAGACCACCAAAGAGAAGATCGTGTGCAACTTCGGCTGTCCGAACCCGGAAGGGTACCGCAAGGCCCTGGCGAAGATGCGATTTGCAGAGAAGTACGGTCTGCCGATCGTGACGCTGATTGACACGCCGGGCGCCTATCCGGGCGTGGGCGCCGAGGAGCGCGGTCAGGCGCAGGCGATTGCACTGAATCTCAGCGAGATGTCCCGTCTGAGAGTTCCCATCGTCTCGATCTGCATCGGGGAAGGCGGTTCCGGCGGGGCGCTGGGCATCGCCGTGGGAGACCGACTGGCGATGCTGGAGTTCTCCTATTATTCGGTGATCTCTCCGGAGGGCTGTGCCGCCATCCTCTGGCGCGACGGCTCGCGCGCGTCGGATGCGGCCGAGGCGCTCAAGCTGACGAGTAAAGACCTGCACCGGCTCGGTCTGGTCGATGCCATCATTCCCGAACCGGTCGGCGGGGCCCACCGCAACGTGCACGATACCGTCTACAACGTCGAGACATACATTGCTCGAACGCTCACCCAGTTGCGGCGTGTCTCCATCGACGAGCTGGTGGACGGCCGCTATCGGAAGTGGCGCGCGTTGGGCAGCAAAGCGACGGTCGAAGGTGCGCCGATGGCGCAGCGCGGTTCTCGAATTGTCGCGACCGGGCGAGCCGCCGGCGCCAAACAGGCCTCCTCAACCGCCAGGGTCTAACTGGCCGGACGCGCCGCTGTCCCTTCTCGTCGTTCCTGTGAACGGTGCCCGAAACGGCTTTGCCATAGCATCTGGGCAGATACTCCGCGATCGATCGCTTGCTTGACGAGGCACACCTGGTGCCTTATATACTACGCTTGGCCTTCTGTCGGGGAGGCTTCGTTGGCGTGGAATCGAAGGGGATGTTGGATGACCCAAAAGAGTCAATGCGACAAGTGCACGGGGCTGTGTTGTCGGTATTTCGCACTGCCGATCGAGACGCCGGAGACCAGGGAGGACTTCGACGACGTCCGATGGTACTTGTGCCACAAGGACGTCACGGTGTTCGTCGAAGACGGCGACTGGTACGTGAACATCAAGAACAAGTGCCGCCATCTGTCCGAGACGGACTACCGGTGCCAGATCTATGCGAAGCGGCCGAGCATCTGCCGCAAGTACAAGCACTCCGATTGTGATTTCGTCGAGGGCGAATACGACTACGAACTCCATTTCACCAGCGACAAGGAGATGGAAGAGTACATTCGGATCAAGTTCGACAACAACGTGATTGAGAAGCAGCGCGCCACACAGCACAGAGGGAAGTCCAAGAAGGCATGAAGATACCACCGGTCAAAGGGACGCGGGACTTCTACCCGGCCGAGATGGCCCGGCGCAACTGGATCATCGACGGATGGAAGAACGCGTCGATTCGCAACGGCTTCGAAGAATACGATGGGCCGATCTTCGAGTATCTCAAGATGTATCAGGTCAAGAGCGGCGACGAGATCGTCGAACAACTCTTCTCGCTCCAGGATCGCGGCGGGCGCGATCTGGCGATCCGTCCGGAGATCACGCCCACCCTGGCGCGCATGGTCAATCAGCAGATCAACTCCCTGCCCCGGCCGATCAAGTGGTTCTCCGTGCCCAGACTGTGCCGCGCCGAGCGACCGCAGAAAGGGCGGCTGCGCGAGTTCTTCCAGTGGAACATCGACATCATCGGCATCGACCGCCCCGAGGCGGATGCGGAGGTCATTTGTACGTCGTTGGATTATCTCCGCATGGTCGGCCTGACTCCCGCCGACGTCCGCGCGAAGATCTCCAGCCGCAAGCTCCTGGCACTCGTGCTGCGAGAGATCGGGATCGACGAGAGCCGCCTCGACGCCATGTATGCCCTGCTCGACAAGAAGGCTAAGCTGCCGGCCGAGACGTTCGATGCCATGCTGGCCGAGCAGGTGGCCGATACCGAGCAGGCCCGGCGCATCGGTGAGTTCATGGCATTGGATTCGGTCGAACAGCTCGATCGCGTCGTTACGCCGGACGACGAGATTCGCGCCGCGACCGAGCAGATGCAGAGCGTCTTTGCGACGCTGGAATTGATGGGCGTGGCCGATTACTGCGTCTTCGATCCGAGCATCGTGCGAGGCCTGGCCTATTACACGGGTGTCGTGTTCGAAATCCACGATATCGTCGGCGAGCTGCGGGCCATCTGCGGCGGCGGGCGGTACGACAACCTTCTCCGCGATTTCGGCGGTCCGTCGATCCCCGCCACGGGGATGGGGATGGGCGACTGCGTGTTGGAGATCCTGCTCCATCAGAAGGGGCTCCTGGACAGCCAGGTCCCGCCGCGGCGACTTGAGTTCTTCGTCGCCTGCGCCGACGGCGCTTTGGCCAGGGCGATGTACTCGGTCGCGGCCAAGCTGCGCGCTGTGGGCCGATCCGCCAATTTCAGCTACAAGCTCGGCGGACTCTCGAAGCAACTGAAGGAGGCCTCCTCGCAGAATGCGAGTTACTGCGTGATTCTCGGGCAGGAATACCTCGACCGCCGAGAGCTGGCCGTCAAGGACATGACCAGCGGAGAGCAACGGCAAGTCGGCGCGGATCGCTTTCTGTCGGAACTGGCCGAGACGTGACATCGGCGGGTTGTGAGGTTGTGCGCCGCCGGCGTCGGCAAGTGAACACCCACGACGGCAGGAGGGAGCGGCATGAGAGAGGGTGCAGCCAATCACTACGAACGCGCGTTTGAAAGTTGGCTGATCGATCATCAGATGGCCTACGTCCGCGCCGATGAGCACCAGCGGATCGGCACGGTGGGGCGGTCCGTCAAGAACTTCGACTTCCTGCTCTACGCTCCGTTGGGCCGGCGTGTCATCATCGAGGTCAAGGGGCGGACGTTCGCCGGGACCACGCTGGCCGGGCTGCGGGGTCTGGACTGCTGGGTGACGCGCGACGACGTCTGGAGCCTGCGGGCGTGGCAGAAGGCCCTCGGGGCCGGTCACGAGGCGGCCTTCGCCTTTGCCTACCGAGCGATCAACGTCGATGTGGATTTCGACGGGCACGATGTCCTCTGCCTCGATGGGGATCGGTACTTCTTCCTCTGCATTCGCATCGAAGACTATCAGCGGCACATGAAGCGGCGAAGCGGCCGATGGCAAACCGTGGCGCTGCCGGCCGACCGCTTTCGGGAGCATGCGATCGATCTCTCAGCGCTGCTGCGATGATCCACATTGCACTTGATGGGCTTGGCCAACGAGACGGGCCGGATCCGAAGACCCGGCCCGTCGTGAACTGAGCCAACAATACGCTATGGACGAGGCAGCGTCTTCTCAAGCTCCGCCAGCACCTCAGCGCTGACGGTCTCGGCGTGCAGACTGCCGAAGATCACGCGGTACTCGGTCTCGGAAACCTGCCACCGCATCAGGACCTGATCGGCATCCTCGGGCGTGACGACGTCACCGTAGTAGGCCGGGTCCTTGTCATCCGCGAGGAGCATGGCGTGGAAGGTGCCGATGGCCTGGATGGGCATCAGGATGTCTGTGAGCTTCCTGATCCTCTCGTCCTCCGTGAGGTTCTTATTCTCGTCTCGAAGCTGCTTGAACAACGGATTCTCACGGTTTTGGACGAGTCCCATCTGCGACATGAGGCTCATCATGTCGAGCTTCTCCGGGTAGCGGCCCGTCAGTTCCACGCAGAGCTTCAACCCCTGGATGGCCGTCTCCTCATTTATGGCCGGCATCTTGAGCGGCCCGCCGGCCAAAGGTGTGTAGTCGTCCGGGATGACCGGATTGAACTCGGCCGCGTCGACCACCACGTCCCACTGGAAATCGTGCATCGCCGTATGAATGCGCGTCCCTTCGCCCATCCGGGCGTCGATTTCCATGCGCACAGGCAGTTGGGTCTGCACGTCCACGTAGATCATGACTTCGGGCCGATCCATCACGTTGCCCAGGAAGTTGGGGTCCGTGCTGCGGAACTTCTCGACCGCGACACCGTCGAGCATGACCCGTCCCAGGCTATCATAGCCCTGTCCTACGGCGAGCTGAACGATGGCGCTCGGGTCCTGATTCTGTCTGCGCATGCGTTCGGCCATGCTCTCGTCGTATTCCATGCGGATGTACCTCTTCTCTTCGGGCATGATCGTCAGCATGGTCCCATTCTGGGGCGACATGTACATCTCCTGAGTCATGGTCCTCGCTCGGCCTGGATCGGCGGTCTCCATGACCATCTTGGTTCCGTGGTCTTGCGACGTCATGACGATGCTATGGGATTCTGTATCTACTGTTGTGTCACCAACCTTCAGCCCGGTAATCGTCGCGGTGCAGTGGAATACGTAGGCTCTGACCTCTTGCATTCGGATCAGGACGTCGGCTAAGGCGACGCTGGATTGCGTGCCCGTCCACAGGAACAGACCCATGAGGCAGGCGACGACAACGGCTGCTGCAATGGCAAGTTTGGCGAATGGACTCTTCATGATCGATCTCCCTTTCACAATCAATGTCTCTGGTTTCTGTGTGTGTTCCTGCTGGGCCTGGAGTATGTCCCGAAAGACCCGCTCGTCGGCCTGGGGCCCAATGCCGAGCCGGGCCTCTTGAAACAACCTTCTTATGTGGTCTGCGGATTGCATTGTCGTACCTCACTCTCAAGCAGAGACCGCAGTCGTTCCATGGCGTAGCGATATCGGCCTTTGGCGGTGTTCAGCGGTACGCGTTGCACCGCCGCGATCTGGCGGAAGCTCATGTCCATCTCCATGCGAAGACTGACCGCTTCGCGTTGTTCGTAAGGCAACTGCTGCAGTGCCTCGGCCAGCAGGGCCAGTTGTTCGCTGAGAATGGCCCACTGCGCGGGCCCCGGGCCGCCGGACGCAGGCAGTGACGCAGCTTCCAGGCTGACTCCCCCGTGTCGGAGGTTGTTTCGCCTCTGGTTGCGGACGCGATTGACCACGCTCGTGGTCAGATAGCTGCGGAGGCTGCCGGTCAGTTTGATCCGCTCGGCCGAGCCGGCAAACGACACGAAGACGTCGTGCACGATGTCCTCGGCGGCGTTGCCGTCGCCCAGCAGCACTGTGGCCAGCTTGAGCATCTGGACCTTGTACTTGTCATAGATCCGGCGCAGGGCCTGTGGCGAGCCTCTCTTGAACCGGAGAATCAACAGTCTTTCCTCGACCATCCTGCGCACCTGACTGAAACGCGATCGCTGTTCGGCCTATTACACACCAATGCACTGTGATTGGGTATGGCGATCTTCCGGTGAACTGTCCTTTTCTCACAGGTGGTCACTGGAAGATTGGGCGGCGGATGTTACAATCGCCGACTCTGGAGCCCCATAGAGATGACACGAGAACGACAGACAACGAATTCGGCCGGAACCGGTCGCAGTTGGCCCTTGTACGGCGCGGCGTTTTCCACGGCGCTGAGCCTGGGCATCTGCTGGACGGCCATGCCCTTCGTCCTGACCGCCATTGGCGGTACGGAGACGCACGTCGGCTACGCGCTGGCGGCCAACAGCCTGGCGTACATGGTCGCCCTGATCCTCACCGGCTCGCTCCTGGGGCATTTGGATGTCCGATGGGCCACGCGTCTGGCAACGGTTGTAGCCTTCGTCGCGGCGGCGGCGATGGTGGCGGCGGTGTTTGGTGCGGGACGCCGGGACGCCGACGGGCTGGTGTGGATCTGGATGATCATCGTTGCCGGAGGGCTCGGCGGGGCCTCCATGACGCTGTACTGGCCGTTCCTGATGAGTTGGGTCTCCGCCCGCTACGAGGGGGTCGAGCTGAATCGACGGTTCGGACGCTACAATGGGTCCTGGTCGAGCGGCGGGCTGATCGGACCACTCATCGGCGCGTGGCTGGTTGAATGGAATACGCTTGGGCCGATGATTGCGGCGGCCGTGTGCTTTGCGGCGTCTTTGGCCATGCTGAGTTTTGCCAAGAACGGCGCCGGACATGCGAGCGAGACGGGGCCCTCCAATCCGGCGGCCGAGCCGATCCCCGATGCCCGTTCGCTTGCGGCCTATCGCTGGATCTCGCGAATCGCGCTGTTCTGCGCCTGGGCGTCGCAGGCGATCGTGCGATCGCAATTTGCCCTGCTCTTCGTCGCACTGGGGTATTCCGAGGCCCAGTACGGTGGCTACTATGCGGTCTTCGCGTTGTGCAATTTCCTGACGCTTCTGGCCGCGGGCCGTTGGGCGTTCTGGCATTTCAAGGTGGTCCCGCTCCTGGCGAGCCAGGCGATGCTCATGCTGGCTCTGCTGATGATGATCTACGGGCGCACGCTGGGCGTCTTCGCTGCCTCGGCGATCGTGCTCGGTCTGTCGTTTGGGTTCGCCTACAGCAGCCACCTTTACTACGGCGCTGCGACCAGCCGCAATCGCTCGACGCGCATGACCATCCACGAAATGGTGATATCGATAGGCATCGCTGTCGGCGCCGGGACCGGCGGCCATCTGGCGAGAAACGTCGGGCCCTATGCGCCGTACTGGTTCGCCGTCGTGCTGGTCGGCCTCGGCCTGATCGCCCAACTGGCGATCCACTTCACGTCCTCCTGTCGGGCGGCTCGTCGCCAAGCAAGCTGACAAAAGTTGGCCGCGGGGCGGAGAAATTCCTTGCAGAGATCGTCTGCTGCTTGGTAGAATTCGGGAAATGAGACATGAAGGCGGGCAGAAGCGTCTACTATAAGATTCTGGTCTGCTATCATATCATCTGTTTCGTTCATACCCGCCTGCCTTTGTGACCCGGTGAGTTTCTCTGCGGCTCGGACGCTCTGCAATCAGGGCTTCCCGATGCACGAGGTGCGACATGCGCGGAGAACTCCAATCTGGTCGCAGTCTGACGTCTGCACGGAGCGACAGCGGTGGCGGTCTGCGCGAAGCGGGCATGGGTGTGGTCCCATGCGATGTCATAGTCATCATTCATATCGAAAGGAGCGGAACATGGACAGGTTAGGGAGCAAGCGAATCATGGTGGCCGTGTGCGTCCTGGTTGCAGGACTCACGACGGCCGGCTGGGGCAGAGTCATCTATGTCGATGACGATGCTGCCGGCGCCAACAACGGCACGTCCTGGGCAGATGCCTTCGTGCATCTCCAGGATGCGCTGGCCGTCGCCGGCAGAGGCGACCGTGTCCACGTGGCCCAGGGCGTCTACACGCCCGACCGGGGTATCGGCATCATTCCTGGCGACCGCGACGCGTCGTTCCACCTCGTCAGCGGGGTGACGCTGGCGGGCGGCTACGCCGGCCTGACCGGCGACGACCCCGACGAGCGCGACGTCGAACGCTACGAAACGGTCCTCAGCGGCGACCTGAACGCCGACGACGGCGAGGTTGAGGAAGCGCATCACCTTGCCGAGTCGCCGAGACGACACGACAATAGCGTCAATGTCGTTGTGGCTGAAGGCGTGCTTGCCTCTGTGCTCGATGGATTCACTATCCGAGACGGACACGCGCCCGACCTCACTGGCAGACATGCAACAGACGGCGGCGGAGGTCTGCGTATCATCGGTAGCAGTCTGACCGTGCGACGCTGCACGTTCACATGCAATTGGGGTCCAGAAGGCGGCGCCCTATTTATCCGTCACGCTCGGGGAGACATGGAGACCCTTTCAGAGATCCATGACAGCAGATTCCTCGTGAATGCTTCAAGAGAGTGTGGTGGGGCCATGTTCGCGCAGGGGGGGCGTCTGGCACTGGTGGATTGCGAATTGGGCATGGCCTACTCCGCCAGGGGCGGGGCGATGTACACCGAAGGGGTCGATCTGTCCCTGTCCGGCTGTGTGATCTGGGGAAATGCGGCCGTCAACACGGGGGGAGGACTGTATCATGTCAACGGCAATCTGAGCGCGACGGATTGCACCTTCACAGCGAATACCCTCCAACCACAGACGGCACCCGGCGCTCGGAGTTCGGGCGGGGCCATGGCGATCTACATTGCCTCCAACTACCAGGTGTCTGTGGCCGACTGCGTGTTCCGCGACAACTGGGCCGATAGAGGTGGCGCCATTTCAGGGAACCTGAACCGTGTCGTGCGTTGTCGCTTCAGCGGCAACACCGCCTACCAAAGCGGGGCGGCCTTCTATGGTTTTGGCGGCCTGTCCAGCGAGCAATGCCTCTTTGTGGGCAACAGGGTGCTGGATGACGGCGCCGTGATCGAATCCCAGACTCCTCTGCTGCTGACAAACACCACGATCGCCGACAATCGGACACCCAACGGTTCGCTGTTTCGCGTGGTGAGCCGTGCGCCGGCGAGTGTGGTCCTTCTCAACAGCATCGCATGGGACGAGACACCGATGTTCGAAGATGGACGCGTCCGCTACATGAACGTATCGGTGAGCTACAGCAATACTCTGGGCGGCTGGCCGGGCGAGGGCAATCTCGACGTGGATCCGCTGTTTGCCGCCCCTGGGTATTGGGATGCCGACGAAGATGTGTGGGTCGATGGGGACTATCACCTCCGCAGCCAGGCCGGACGTTGGGACCCGGTCACGCAAAGCTGGGTCCAGGATGATGTGACCAGTCCGTGCATCGATGCCGGCGACCCGACCGCTCCGGTCGGCGATGAGCCGCTCCCCAACGGCGGCATCGTCAACCTCGGCACCTACGGCGGCACCGCCGAAGCCAGCAAGTCCTGGTTCGGCGGTCCGACGCTCGATATGCTTCCGAGGGTCGCTCGCTGATGTGATCTGACGCCGCAACGCCACCCTGTGCGTTGCGGCGTCCATTTCTGCCGACATCATGTGGAAAGCAAAGGCGCACCACGCAGCGCGATGGTTGCCGTCCGCCCGCAAGATGCTACAATGGCGACGGACCGGATGCACGTGCCCTGACTCTCAGGCCCGCTGCAAGAAAGGACACTGTGAGCATTGTTGACGGGAAGAAAGCGGAAATCCACTCCCTGTGCCACAAGTACGCCGTCAGAGAGGTGTACCTTTTTGGTTCGGCGCTGCGTAAGGACTTTGGACCGCGTAGCGATATCGATCCGGGGGTCGTCTTCTCGCGAAACGGCGTGGCAGGCAGCTTCGACCCGTACTTCGATTTCAAGAGCGAATTGGAGCGTTTTCGTCCAGATGCCGCACGTCCGGTAGTTGGCTATCCGTGCGACAGGCAATTCGTGTTGGGTTCCTGGGTCGGTTGTGGTAGACTTGCCGGAATGAAATGGAGTCATTCAATAGAGCACGATGCTCCAATCCAATGATTGAGGTGTGAACATGGGTGACCGCAGCAAGATGACATCGAGACGGCAGTTCGTCAAATCCGCCACCGGCGCTATCGCCGCCTTCACCATCGTTCCGCGTCACGTGTTGGGCCAGGGCCGGACGCCGCCGAGCGAGAAGCTCAACGTGGGCTGCATCGGCGTCGGCGGTCGGGGCGGGGCCAGCCTGCACGGCGTGCGAAATGAGAATATCGTCGCGCTGTGCGACGTTGACAGCCGCCGGGCGGCCGATGCTTTCGCGAACTTCCCCAGGGCGAAGGAATATCGCGACTATCGCAGGCTGCTCGACGAGATGGACGGCCAGATCGACGCCGTGACCATTGCCACGCCCGATCATACGCATACGGTCATTGCCCTGGACGCCATCCGGCGGGGCAAGCACGTCTTCTGCGAGAAGCCGCTGGCCCATTCGATTCACGAGGTCCGCACCCTGATGAAGGCGGCGCGCGAGCACAAGGTGGTGACGCAGCTCGGCAACCAGGGCCATTCGTTCGATACGATTCGCATGTTCTGCGAGTGGATCTGGGACGGGGCCATCGGCAACGTCACCGAGGTCCACGCGGCGTGCGGGTCGGTCTACAGCGCCATCGACAACCTGTCGAGGCTTCAGGAGACGCACGAGGTCCCCGAAGGGCTGGACTGGGATCTGTGGCTGGGGCCGGCGCCGTTCCGGCCGTATCACCCGATGTACGTGCCGGGCACATGGCGGCGCTGGATGCCCTTTGGTTGCGGCGTGATTGGCGATTGGGTCTGTCACGTGGTCGATCCGGTCTTCTGGGCCCTCGATCTTGGTGCGCCCAAGACGGTCCAGGCCCAGGCCAAAGGCTACGATCCCAAGGCGCACGGCGAGACGTTCCCCAAGGGCAGCGTCGTCACGTACGAATTCGAGGCCAAGGGCGACCGTGGACCGGTCAAACTCGTCTGGTATGATGGCGTCGAGACGATTCCCCGGCCGGACGACCTGGAGCCCGGACGCAACGTGCCCGGCACCGGCGCGATCGTGATCGGCGACAAAGGCAAGATCATGTACGGTTCGCATGGGGCCGGCGGCGCCCGCATCTTCCCTGAAGAGAAGATGAAGGCGTATCGGCAGCCGGCCAAGACGCTGCCGCGTGTAGCGGACCATTTCGCTGATTGGCTCGATGCGATCAAGAACGGCGGTAAGGCCGGCTCTGACTTCGACTACGGCGGGCCGCTGACGGAGATTGCCTTGCTGGGTGTGGTGGGCATCAAGAGGCTGGGCCAGACGCTTCAATGGGACGGCCCGAATATGCGGTTCACCAACTGCGACGAGGCCAATGCGGACCTCCATCCTCCCTATCGGGACGGCTGGGTGTTGTAGCTTGGGCGTGCGGTACGGCCCGTGGCGGCTCCGTGTGTCTGGAGATCGAGGAGCGGAGCGACCGGCGGCGTCTTCCAGACGCGGCACAGCGGCCTGTCCATTCGTTTCCAGCCCGGTGCGTTCCACTGGGGATTGGTGCTGTAGCGGACCCGGGCGGAATCGGCATGTCGGTATGGATACAAATCGACGATGTGCGGGCGCTCGCCCGAGGTCTCGGCCACCGGCAACGCGAAGAACAGCGGGGCCGATGAAGGCGATGGTTGCTGTGTGGTCAGATGCCCCTTCCGTTCGCTCTCTGCGTAGATCGCGATGAGGTCATCATCACTCGCCCGACCGGGCTCGACGGCATGGAAGGCCACGGATTGCACGCGGTCCCACTGTCTGGTCTGCGTGACGGCGTCACGAAGCAGATGGCGGTTCTGGCCCGCGGTGTCGCGGACGCGGTAGACCGGCGCCGGCAGGGTCAGTCGCGGGTCGTCCAGGTCCAGGCGGTACATGATCTGGTTGTAGTCGTAGCGGGGCGTTGCCGCTTCTTCGGAGCCGGAGAAGGTCCACGTATACGTGCCCTCGAAGTAGATCGTGCGGCCCCCGTCCTGGTCGAACAGCGGGTGATGCTTGGGGTTATAGAACGAGTACTTCTCGTGCGTGACGATCTTGCGGGCGTAGGCCCACGGGCCGACCGGCGTATCGGCCTCGGCGTACCAGATCTCGCCCAGATAGGACGGATCGCCGAACTGCTGGCTGAAGACGCCGATCCATCGCTGCCGGTGGGCGTTGTAGTGCACGGTTCCGTTGTGCGGTACGACGGCCTTGCCCGATTCGGCATCGTAGACCCGCAGATCTTTGGCCTCCGCCTCGAGGGCGTCGATGACGGCGGTCTTGCCGGTGTCCATCCCGGCGAGGGCCTCAGCAAACGTGACCCATCGGGGCCTGCCTTCGCCGGCGTCCGGCAGCAGGGTGGTGAGCACCTCGTAGCGGTTGGCGTCGATCACGTGATCCCACGTGGCTCGGACGCGCAGGCGCGGGTTCATTGGCGAAGGGGCTGTGAAGTAGTAGTAGGGCTTGCCGTCAACATCGACGCGGAATGCGTGTGCGGTGTTTCGGTAGGGCAGAAACTCCAGTCCCGGTCGCACGAGCGGCTCGAACGTCTCGGTCTCGTCATTGAAGACCATCAAACCCCGTTCGAGCACCTCCGAGAGACTCTGGAGCCGGGCGAACTTGGCGAGCATCCGCTCGTTGCCCTGCCGGTCACGAACCGTCAACAGTCGATCGAGCCAGACCATGCCCGACTCTTCCAGGGGGGCCATCCTTCTGCCGAAACCGGTTTCATCGACGAAGTAGTCCAGATCGACACCGACCGCCGGGTTCAGCCCGCCGCGATCCGGCAGGTCCGAGACGGCGCCCGACATGGCGAAATTCCCCAGTGGATACGATGGTTTGCTCGTATCGCCCCACATCCAGAAGATTCGGCCACGATAGCGGCACGTGAACACCGAGTCCTGCCCCATCACCTGTCCGTTGAGGACGGGGTTCTTCAGCGGCGCCGCCCGGCCGGTCAGGACGCTGTCGCGGTAGATGCCCTGGCCCGTGATGCGGTAGAGCCGCTCGGCGATGTTGATCCGATCGATCCGGATTGTGGCCGTCGTTCCAGGTGTGGTTCTGACGCGCGCCCCCCGGTAACCGAAGCCGTTGGGGGCGAGAGCATAGCCGTGGCTGTTGACATGGAAAAAGACCTCCCGATCCATCAGGCCAGGCTCGAGAAACGCGACGATACCGTGGCTGTCGGTATAGTACCGGATGCTGTTCGTGGTTTTCAGTTCCACCAGCGGCACGCCGCGACCGGTCTGCCGGTCCACGACCTGGATCGCGAAGTAGGTGCAATTCGCATTCGGATCATCTGCCGCCTTTGCGCCGCCGGCAAGAACAAGGGCCATGGCGGCGAGTACAGCATGGTTCCGCATTGTGGCCTTGCGCATCGTGCATACTCCTCGGTTGTCGGGTACGTCGTGCGTCCTCGCCGGACTTCAAGTTCAGGCGAACGAGGATGTTCGTCCTACATCTAATCGAACGAGCGGCGTAGAAGGTTCCACGACAGGCGAAAAATTGGAGATTGCCGTCGGCGCGATCATGACTCAGGTTTGGCCGCCGTTCGCTTACCGGCTCAGATCCTTGACCTTGATGTTGCGGAACTGAACCTCATCGTTGTGGTCCTGAAAGCCGAAGAACCCGCGTCGTGCCATGTCCTTGTAGGCGATGGTGAACTTGTTCTTCGTCCCTTGCGGATTCTTGCCGGCCTCGGTCCACTCGTCCAGATTCATGTCGATGATCTGTTCGCCGTTGAGCACGACGTAGATCTTCGGGCCCAGGGCCTTGATGCTCATGTGGTTCCACTCCCAGGCCGGCTTGGTCATGTCCTTCGACGGCGACAGAACGTCATAAATCGCGCCGCACTGGCCGTGCTTCGTTCCATCGGTGCTGTCGTGAATCTGCACCTCGATCGCCGTATTGATCCAGTTGGACAGGTCGGCCGTCCGAATGAACACGCCGCTGTTGCCGCCTTCTTCGACCCGGTACTGGAGGTCGAGAATGAAATCGCCGTACTTGTCCTTCGTCCAGATGTCGCCGCCGCCCTTGCGCGTCAGGACGCCGTCTTCATACTCCCACGACCCCTCTCGGAAAACACAGTTGTTCAGGTCGTCGGCCAGGAGGTTCTTCCAGCCGGTCGGCTTGAGTTGCGAGGCAATTGCGTTGAAGTAGTTGACGCACTGCTGGACCTCGGGCAGCGAATTGTCCCAGTTGTGTTCGTATTCGACCGAGAAGTATCCCTTGAACCCGCTGTCGTGCAGGTAGTGCAGGATCTCCTTAACATTGGCCTGGCCCGTCCCCCAAGGGACGTCGTGGGCGCCGCTGCCGAATCTATTGAGGTCCTTGAAATGGAAATACTTGAGTCGCCCGGCCTCCTGAAACTTCTTGACCGCCTCAAGCGGATTGATGTCCGAACGCATCCAATGCCCCGTGTCGGCGCAGGCGCCGATCCATTGGCTTCGCCCTTCGCAGGCCTCCAGCACTATGTCGGGGTCCCAGTAGCGGGTTGGCTTCGGATGATTGTGCAGCGCGACGGAGATCTCGTATTCCTGGCACAGCCTGTCAATCAACGGCAACGCGCGCTGATCCGGCTCGGAGGCGATGGTGTCAATCCCCATGTCCTTGGCAAACTCAAACACCCTGCGGTTCGCCGCTTCGTCGCTGCCCAGACCCACCACGCCGTAGCTCGCCAGGCGAATGCCACAGGAGGCCAGCTTCTCCTTGACCCGGTCTCGGATCTCTTGCGAGGCGTTGTGGTCGAATCGCGTGTTGTCGTCCTTGCTCAGGCGCTGGCCGGGATAGATCTCCATCCAACTGACGCCGAGCGATTGGGCCTTGTCAATGGCCTCGAAAAGGGTGAAGCGATTGAACGTGTAGGCCTGCGGGCCGATTCGCCACCCGTCATACACACTCGTATCGGGGTGACTGGTCAGCGGCGCCGCCTGGGCCGCAAAACAGATCGACAAGGCAAGCAACCACAGCAATCCGGTCCTCTTCCAATTCATCATTCATCTCCAAAAAATTACCCGTTTGTTTCGTAATCTGGAGTTCTGTACGATCCCCCGGAGCATGACGCCGGGAACCGTCCACGGACAGCGGTTGACCGGGTTTCGGTCCATCCCACTGTCGCAGAGAACGCATGGCGTGTCAAGCCATTCGCCGCGTCTTTTCCAGGCGGGGTCCACGAGCGGCGGGGCTTGCTCACTTCGGTTGCCGCAGGAGGATTCTCAGGGATTCTCGGACCGGCGCCGAGTTCGGGTCAAGCCGCAGGGCGGCCTGCAATTCCTCAATCGCCTCGGCCCGTTGGCCTTGCCGGGCCAACAGGGTGCCGAGGCTGCCCCGCAGGACGGCGCTGTCGGGCGAGAAGACCAGCCCCCGCCGGCAGATTTCCGCCGCCTTATCCAATTCGCCTTCCTGCGCCAGGATCCGGGCCAGGCTGTTGTAGGCGGGTATGCAGTCGGGTTCCCACCGTATGGCTTCGACGTAATGCTTCTTGGCCTTGTCGATGCGGCCTCTGTTGTGCCATTGCTCGCCGAGGAAGTAGTGCGTCCGCCCGGACGTCGGCTGGAGCTGCACGGCCCGCTCGTACAGCCGCATGGCTTCGTCCGTGTTGCCCATCGCCGCCAGCACAGTTGCCAGACTCTGATGGGCCAGCCAGGAATGGGGCAGATGATCCCGTACCCACCGAAATTGCTCGGCGGCGTTGCGATAGTCCCTTCGGGTCTCGACGAGAAACTGGCCGTATTTCCAGCGAAGCAGCCAGTCGTCGCTGCGGTCCTCGACGGCCAGACGGTACCGCTCGGCCGCCTGCCCGAGTGCCGGCGGACTTGCGCTCGCACGCAGCGCGGCCAACTCCTTCTCACGTTGCCCGATCTGCTCGTTGTGATAGAGCCGGTTGCTGAACGGCGGCCGCTTGAGAAAATCGTTGAGGATCTTCTCGGCGATCCGGTAATGGTCCAGGTCGGTGTAGGCCAGACGCCGGGCGCATTGCGCATCGGTGAGCGGTCCGCCTCTCTCAGCTCGCGCCTGCTTGACGCGTTGCGGCAGGGCCTGCTCGACCACGTCGAGGACAGAACGGGCGAGCAGGTAGTTGCCGGGGAAATTCATGTGGACGTGCTCGTGGAACAACTCGTCACCAGGCACCCCGTGAGGGCTGTCTTGTGCGAAGATCTGAGCGGTATCGACCAGATGGACGCCATCGGAGTAACCGGCGGCTGTTGTGCGGATCGTCTCGTTGATCCCGCTGTCGGCGCGGAAGCGCAACGTATCGGCTTCTCGGGCCGCGACGTACCGTTCAAGGGCCTTTTCGTATTCGCCCGTTCGCCAATAGCATCGTCCCAGGCGGAATTGCAGGTCGGCGTGGGATGCGTCGAGTCGGGCCGTCGCCAGATAGGCATCGATGGCCTCCAGATATCGGCCGGCCTCCTCGTGCGTGACGCCTTGCCGATAGGTCTCATTCCAGCGTTCGACGTCGGCGGCGCTGAGGTCGCGCCGCAGTTGCGAGCCGAAGGGCGGATTGTCCTTGAGGTTGGTCGCCACGGTGCAGAGAACCACCTCGGCGCCGCTGCGCAGGCCGGTCCGGACGATGTCGCCGAGGTTGCTGGCGAAGTGATCGTAGACCGCCTGGAGGCCGGCATCGTCAGCCCGCACGTGCTTGTCGACGAACATCTCGAGCCCTCGCCACATTTCAGGCGTCCCGTCTCGTGCCGTGATGGCTGCCAGCACGTCGGTCATCAACTGGCCGAGCCGCGTGCCTTTGACGGCAATGGCCGCACGGATCACCGACAGGTTGCCCGCCAGAGGCGCGAATACGCTGCCGGCCCCATAGGGTCCTGTGACCTCATTGTTGCCGAGGTACACCACGAAGACGTCCGGCTCGTAACGGGCGCAATTCCGAGCGATAGGCAGGATGCAGTGTGAGTTGATCGCGGCCATCGCCGTGTTGATGACCTCGAACCGCACACCGGGATAGCGGTCCGCGAGCATGACGTGCAACATTCGTGCGAAGCTGAAGGCCGGTTCGGGCACGCCCATCGCCGCCGATTCGCCCAGCACGAAGATGCGACACGTATCGTCCGGCTTGGCCTTGGCAAAGATGTAGGGGCTGGCCTCCCTGGCCAGATGCCGGGGGAAGAACCGCCAACCGAATCGGCTGTTGTCGCAGGCATACGTCCGCCCGTCTTTCTTGATCTCGAGGATGGCACCGGGAGGGTATCCATAGCCAACCCCGCGCAGACCCACCTCCGCCACGATCAGGACCAGAAGGGGCACGCCCACGGCGGCCGTCAATCGAAAGGCCCAGAGACGGCGGCCCGTCGGCGCAGAGACCGCGCGCTCGGGCTCCCTCTTCGAGGCCGGTCTCGATGTCTGGCTACGCCGCGGCGATCTCTTCTTCTTACGTTGGCTCGTCACGTGTTGCGTTCCTTCGTGAACCCGTTGCCCATGGGATGCGGATGGTCCCTACTATAGCAGCGACGGCGCGCACGTGCCCACCTTTTCTGAGATGGTGAAGACACGATGTTGATGGCGATGGAGATCGGTGTTACCATTCGCCGTGAGCCGTGCTGTGTGGAGACCAGAGACGATTCGCTGAAAGGAGCCATCCAAATGGAAACGTCAAACGAACGAAGCGAGACCGGGTGCTGTCCGCGATTCGATCCGGGGCCGTGGGAGGACAGGGAAGTGGTGTTCGAGGGCAAGCCGTTCGTCAAAGACCGCGTCCGGAGCATTCTGCACATTCCGCTGAACTTTGGCCAGGTGATGGTCCGCAACATGGAGCGGATTCAGGCGGCCGATGCGCTGCCGCCGGAGCCAATTGTGCTGTCGGACGAGAACTCGCTCTGGGGCGCCGACGTGTACATCGCCGTGACGAAGGATGTGCCGGGCGCCGAGATGGCGCGGATCTCCGGGACGTTCCTGTCGCGGGTCTTTGAGGGGCCCTACAAGGACATTCGCAAGTGGGTGGCCCAGATGAAGGACATCGTCGCGTCGCAGAAGAAGACGCTGGAGAAGCTGTACTTTTTCTATACGACCTGTCCGAAGTGCGCCAAAGTCTACGGCAAGAACTACGTCGTCCTCCTGGCCCAGGTGTAGATCGCGCGTTGCGACCGGACTTTGCCTGTTGCAACGATCTCAGTGGGCGATGCCGAATTCGGTGTATCGGGGATTGTGGGGGACCGGCTCGATCCGCGTTTCCCGGATGTAGCCGGCGAACGAGTCCTGCACCTCCCCGATGCAGCGGTCCACCTCGTCGGCTGGTCCTTGGGCCAGCATTTCGACCGTCCCATCAGGCAGGTTACGGACGAACCCGGTGACATCGTACCCTCGGGCGGTCCGGTACGTCGCATAGCGGAAGCCCACGCCCTGGACCTGTCCGGTGAAGATGATATGCTTTGCGATCTGGTCCATTCGCCCACACCCATTCGGTCTTGACGAATCGCTTCGTGCCGTTATCCTGTGCCGGAAGTTCGCGTACGGCTCCATTGTACTCGTTGTCCGCAGTGCCTTCAAGGACTCTGGTGAGGCCAATGGGGAGCACGCCGGGGGCCGCCGAATCTTCTGGAAGTGAAGTTCTACCCGATGCAGCGAACGGAACAGTTGGGCCAGGATGGCCGGATGTGCATCGCCGGGCCGTCCACGAACGGGACCGTCCGGGCGACGGCGACGGCGTGGCTTGTGCGCTGGCTCGGGTCGCGATACCTGCCCTTGGTCCTGGCGGTTACGACCGTTGTCGTCTCGTTGCCCGCGGTGAGAGCAGGCTTGCTGAACGACGACTACATGCAGCGGGCGATGCTTGTGGGGCCCTCGCCGTTCGTCGAGCGTCTGGCGGAGAAGGGATTGGCCCCGGATCGTTCGGGCACGCTGAGACGGACCCTGTCTCATCTCTATATCGCCGTGGCTCCCGGGACGAACCTGGAGCCGCTGCAGGCCTACGGTGCGCTGCCCTGGTGGACCTACGAAGGCTATCGCGTGGCGTTCCTTCGGCCCGTTGCGGCTGTGACACACTGGCTGGACTACCGGCTCTTCCCCGATTCGCCGGCCCTGATGCACCTGCACGGCATTCTGTGGTTTGCGGCCGTCGTCTGGCTTGTCGCGATGCTGTACCGCAGGTTCATCGACGCGGCGCCGGTGGCGGGGTTGGCGGCTCTGTTGTTCGTGTTGGAGGACGGCAGTTTCTTTCCGACGATGTGGCTGGCAAACCGCAATCTGCTGATCAGCCTGTTCTTTGGATTTCTGTCGGTTGTCGTACACGACCGCTGGCGGCGCGACCGCTGGCGGCCGGGAGCCGTGCTGGCCCCTCTATGCCTGCTGCTGTCGCTGCTATCGGCCGAGGCGGGCGTGGCGACCGTTGCCTATCTGTTCGCGTATGAGGTGATGATGGCGACCGGACGGCGGAGGGACCGGACGCTCGCCCTGGCGCCGGCTGCGGGCGTGGTCATCGTCTGGCGCCTGTGCTACAACGCATTGGGTTATGGTGCTTTCGGCGGGGGCTTCTACTTCGATCCGGCGCGCGAGCCGGTCGGTTACGCAGCGGCCTTTTTCCAGCGAGTTCCATTTCTGCTGGCCGGCCAATGGATCAAGGTCCCGCCGGAACTGTACAGCTTTCTGCCACCGACCAGCAGGGGCGGGCTCTGGCTCGCACTCAGTGTCGCGACAATCTTGATCCCGCTGGTCCTCTGGCGTTTCCTGCGCTCGCACAGGCGAGGGAGGTTCTGGTTCCTTGGGATGGTGCTTGCGGCCGTTCCGTTCTGCGCGACGTTGCCGATGAGCCGGTCGCTGCTGTTCGTGGCGGTCGGCGCCTTTGGTCTGATCGCCGAATTCCTCGCCGGCTGGCTCGCCCACAACTGGGACGACGGCGGAACGGTGGCGCCCATTCAGGCCGACTATGCCAGGCCCTCATGGCTGAGGGGATCGGCTCGCAACCTGTTTGTCGTGTTCATGGTTGCTCACCTGCCACTGGCCGCCGTCGGCCGGTGCTTGGCCCCCAGCGTGACCGACCGGATACGGGAGAGGGTGGCCCGGACGATGGATCTGGGCCCGATGGAAGGCATTGAGAACCAGGACCTGGTTGTAGTCAACCCTCCAAATCCCACATCATTTCTGTATCAGCCATTCGTTCGGGCTTATGAAGGCCAGTCCTTGCCGAGGGGCTTACGCCTGCTGGTGCCCGGCTTCGACGAGGTCGAAGTGGTCCGCCCATCTGCGCACGCACTGGTGGTCAGATCGGTCTCTGGAAGTCTCTTCGACTGCCAGCGGGAGGGTGAGCGGGCGGATTTCGTCTTCTTCTATCGCTATCTGAGCGACGTTCGCGGTCCCAGGCATCCGCTGAGGGTCGGAGACCGGATCCGCCTCGAGCGGATGGCTGTAGAGATCCTGGCCGTCGATGAAACGGGCTTGCCGCAAGAAGTCGTTTTCGAGTTTGCGGTCCCGCTGGAGGACGCCTCGCTGCGGTGGCTCTGGTGGGATTGGGACAAGCGCCGATATGAGGCGTTCACACCGCCGCCAGTCGGGGGAGCGGTGACCCTGGTCGGGCCCTTCTGATCTGGGTTCAAGGGTCGGTTTTGTGCTTGGCGCCGAGTTTGCCGTTTCCGACGGGCCCGATGTCGCTTATAATGCCCCGCTGAAAGGGTGGAATTGCCAGAATATGGGTAGAACCAAGAGAGATATCGAACGAAACGAGCAGGTCTATCAGCTCAGTACGCTGGTCGCGGGCGAGTTCTCGCTCCAGGAGGTGCTCGACCGATTGGCCGAAGCGGCGGTCAAAATCGTCGGCGCCAGGGCCTGCTCGATCCGCCTAGTGGACGAAGAGACCAACGACCTGAAGATGCGCAGCACCTACGGACTCAGCGAGGAGTACCGCAACAAGGGGCCCGTGACGAAGGACGACGAGGTCATCCGGGCCGCTTTTGCCGGCGAGGCCGTCGTCATTGACGACATGCGGGACGACAGTCGCATCCAGTACAGGGAGGCGACACAGAAGGAAGGGTTGGTCAGCCAGTTGACGGTGGCCATGCAGTTTCGCAACCAGTCGATCGGGGCGCTGCGTCTCTACAGCCCGCGGCCGAGGGGCTTTCGAGAAGCCGATACGATCGTCGCGCGGGCCGTCGCATCGCAGTGTGCGGTGGCGATCACCAATGCCAAGCTCTACGCAGAGGCGATTGCCGGCCAGCGGATGGCCGAGCAGATGCGTCTGGCCGGCCTGATTCAGCGCCGGATGATCCCGGAGAAGGCCCCGAAGATCAGCGGATTGGACATCGCGGCGACCTATATTCCCTGTTTTGACGTGGGTGGCGATTTTTACGATTTCCTGCCGATCAGCGGTGGACGGATTGTCATCACCATAGCTGACGTGATCGGCAAGGGCGTTCCGGCGGCGATCATGATGAGCTGGTTCCGAGGCGCGCTCCAGGCCTATACCGAGGGGTTTCGGGAGGTGCTCAAGGATATCGGCCCGATCGAGGGCGACCTGAACAGCGGCCTCCGGACGGCCGTTCGGACGAAGAACGCCATTGAGAATTTCAACAAGATGGCGTGCATTGAGTGCCGTGAAGGTGAGTTCATTACGCTGTTCTACGCCACGATCGACGCCGTCGAGAAGACGATGACCTACTGCAGTTGCGGACATGAGCCCACGGTGCTGATACGAAACGATCAGGTCGAGGACTTGGACAAGGGCGGTCTGGTGCTCGGCGTCGACCCACAGGCGAAATACGAGATCGAGACGGTCCAGCTCGAAGAGGGCGACTGCCTGCTGTTCTATACCGACGGCCTGGTCGATGCGATGGACTTCAACGGAATGCTGTGGGGCCGGGACCGGATGGTGGAGGCGGCCAGGCAATTCGCCGATTGCCCGGCCGACCACATGGTTCACAACGTCCTGGCCTATCGGCGTAGGTTTTCCGGGCTGGCCCGACAGGTGGATGACACCAGCGTGATCGCCGTCAAGGTGGGCCCGCCTCGCCGAACAGAGGGATGCTGCGACTGTGACCGGCCGGCAGACACCAGGAGGTAGCCCGAGAGCGATGGCGTCGTTCGTGGTGACAATCGACGGTCCGGCCGCCAGCGGCAAGAGCACGGTGGCGCGCCAGGTGGCGCGCCGGATCGGTGCGACGTTCCTCGATACGGGTGCGATGTACCGCGCCGTGACCTTCGCAGCGATGCAGGACGCCGTCGATTGGAGCGATGAGGCGCAGTGGGTGGGCGTCGTGGAACGGCATGCCTTTGAATTTGCGGGCGACGACGACGCGATGCGGGTCTTCGTCGATAGGGTGGATGTCACAGATCGGATTCGGGCCCCGGAGCTGACGGCCAACGTTCGCCACGTCGCCGCCTCGCCTCCGATGCGGGCCAGGCTCGTCGAGATGCAGAGGCAGTTCGCCCGTCGCTTCGGGCGCGTAGTCACCGAGGGCCGCGACCAGGGGACGGTGGCGTTTCCCGACGCCGACGCCAAGTTCTATCTCGTCGCCGACGCGACCGAGAGGGCCCGCCGGCGCAAGATCGACCTCGAAGCGCAGGGCGTCGCGGCCGACCTCGACGAGCTTCGTCGCGCGATCGAAGCGCGCGACCGCAGCGACGAGAGTCGCTCGGTGGGCCCCCTCAGGCCGGCGGCCGATGCGATCTGCATCGACACCACCCGCCTGACTGTCGAGGAAGTCGTCGAGCAACTGCTCGATCGAATCAACCCCGGGGGCGAGCAGCCTCTGGAATAGGTTCTATGAGTCCTATCGGTCCCATAGGACCCATCGGACCGATAGGACACATGCCGAACGCTTCGCGTCCGGGTTTTTGCCATGCTGAAGGAAACGATCAAAGTCAAGTGGTACTTCGTAGCGCGGTTCCTCTGCCAGGTGTTCACGCTGCTGTTCTTCCGCTACCGCGTGTACGGCCGCAACCGCATCCCCACTGAAGGCCCTTTTATCATCGCCGGCAACCACCAGAGCTTCCTCGATCCGGTCTTCATGGGCATCGGCGCCAAGCGTCGTTTGCTGTTCATGGCCCGCGATTCGCTCTTCCGCTCGCGACTGTTCGGCGGCCTGATCCGTTCGACCAACGCCATCCCGCTGGCACGCGACAAAGCGGACATCGGCGCGATCAAGCTGGTGCTCGCCCGGCTCAAGGAAGGTCACGGCGTCTGCCTCTATCCCGAAGGCACCCGCAGCACGGACGGAAAGATCACCGCGTTCAAGCCGGGCTTTGGTTTGCTGTGCCGCCGCTCCCAGGCGCCCGTCGTTCCGGCCCTGGTCGATGGCGCCTTCGAATGCTGGCCCCGCCACCGCACGCTCTTTTCGCCGGGCCCCATCGTCGTCTGGTTCGGCGAGCCTTTGCCCCCGGAAGAGATTCGCAGGATGACCAACGAGCAACTCGCCGACTGGCTCACCCAGACCCTCCGCCAAATGCAGCACGACTGCCGCCTCAAGCAAGGCAAGCAACCCTACGACTACACCGACGAACCACTGCCCGACTCCCACCAGAATACAGAATAGCCTTCCCGTCGAGCAGCCCTCCTGGGGCTCCTTACAGCATGTCCATGGTGCCTTTGTAGAAGGCGACGTCGAGCGTCATGACCATGGCGCCGCGGGTTTTGTCGAGGTCGCCGGTGATCGACTCGATCCCGTGGACGATCCTGGCCTCGTCCTGTTCCGGAATCAGCGTCAGGATGGTATGGCTGATCTTCACGTCCTCGCGCATGAACCCCAGAAAGCTGGCGAACAGCGGCAGGTTCGAGATGTATGCGCCCATACCCTCGGAGCGGAGGATCGTCGCGCCATCGACGTTCACATCGATCAGGTACTCCAGCACGTCGTTGAGCAGTTGATCGTAGTACAGTACGATCAGCAGCAGGCGGCGCTTCTGCCGGTCGCCCTGGACCACAGGGGTCTCTCCGCTGAGATGCCGGACCAGCACCTCGTAGAGAATCTCCGGCGTGCGGGTCTTGATCGCCTCTTTGCGGAAAGTGGCCTGGCTCAGGATACGCGCCAATCCCGCCAGTACCTTGAGGTGTTCGGCGACCTTGTCCGACGGGGCCAGCACGACGAAGAAGATCTGCACCCGCCGGCGGTCGATCGCATCGTAGTTCACGCCGTCGGGAGCCAGCAGCACGAAGATGACGAAGTCCTTGAGGCCGTCCAGTCTCGCGTGCGGAATCGCCACGCCGTGTCCGATCCCCGTCGAAACCGCCGCCTCGCGCTCCGCCAGCAACTGGTGTATCTGCTCCTCGGGAATCCCTTTGAGCGGTGGCGCCTTGGCGGCCAGAGCGGCGATCTTGGTCAGGGCCTGCGCCTTGTTGCGCGCCCCGAAATCGACGCGGATCAGGTCTTTGTGGATGTAATCGGCGATGTTCATTCGGTCTCCATTTCGTTGCCCCGGAGTATGGCATGACGCAGCAAGAACGGCGACGCTATTTCGTTTACGAAGATGGACGCCAGGACGATGTTGACCATTTCCGGGAAGACGCCGTAGAGCGGGTCGCCCTCGATCAATCCCACAGCCAGCGGCGACGACTGGATCAGCAGGACGAACCCGAGCGCGATGCCGCCCTGTGAGAACATGCACAGCCCGAGGTTGCGGCGAACCGGCGCCGCCAGGCCGCAGGCCAAGGTGCCGGCGTAGGTGCCCAGGTACTTGCCCGCCGCACGCACGGCGATGTAGAACAGCCCCGCGATCAGCACGGTCCGCTGGAGGAAGATGCCGGGATTCATCTCGATGCCCGCAATGACGAAGAACAGGGCATAAATGGGCGGAGTCAGCGGCTCGATCTGGCGGAACAGCCGGTGGTTTCCGCTGGACAGGTTGATCAGGACCGCGCCCATCACCATGTTCGCCAGCAGCGGCGAAAGGTGCAGTACGATGGCGAAGCCGGTCATGATGAACAGTACGCCGATTGTGGCGACCAGGTGTTCGCCCGGATTCTGGATGCGTCGGGACAGCAGGTGCAGAACCAGGCCACCAATCGCTCCGGCCACGACGGACAGGGCGATCTCCCGCAGCGACGAGATCAGGGTATAGGATGCGGGAATCTCCACGTTCAAAATATTGGTCACGACCGTGAAGGCCAGGCCAAACACCACAACCGCCACGGCATCCCCCAGCGCCACGACGCCAAAGAGGTAATCGACGAACCGCCCGTGCGCCCGCAGGTGATGAATCTCGGCGACAATCACCGCCGGGGCCGTCGCGCAGGCCATCACCGCCAGGAGAATCGCGTAGGGATATCCGACCGGCAGCTCCGGGAAGACCCGGCTCAGAGCCATGCAACTGACCAGCACCACGAGAAAGGTCACGATCAACCCGATGAACGTGATCCGCACCACGTTGCGTCCGATCCGGCGCATCTTGCGGATCGAGAACTCGGCCCCGACGCTCAGTGCCAGCAGCCCGATGGCCGTCTCCGTCACGATGTTCAGCGATGCGGTCAGTTCATGAGCGACCAGGCCGGTGGTGAAGGAATTGACCATCAGGCCCGCAAAGATGAAGCCTGCGATCTCGGGCATGTTCAGCCGACGGAAGAGCTTGCCGAGGAAGTAGCCGATGATCAGAAGAAGGCCCACCAGGAACAGGGGGTGTTCCATGAAGAGCGTTTTTAGTTCTTGCCAGTATGACCCTTGCGACCACATGATTGGATTCCGTACTGCGGCTTTCGAGATCCGGTTGCTCCCGCACCTTGTCCTGCCGTAGACCGGGCGGCTTGGGCCAAGTGCGTCGCCATGCGGCCCACGTCGTAACCGTGCCACTCTATGCGCCACCCCTCGAAAAGTCAACGCGCCCATTCCCGCAATCATGACGAGCGAACGCAACAGGCGTCTCCTGCCGCCACCGAATCATCTTCATGTCGGATCCTCCTCCATGTGCAGAGGGGGCCATCCGGAAAGTTTGCCGCAAGAGGGTCGAGTTTCACGAGCGTTTGCAGTAGAATCGTCTTCGGGCAGGGCGTGCTCGGTGCCGTATTGCCGTTTGATGGGAGGACCTGGAGTATGAAGGCAGGACGATGGATGGTCTTGGCGGCGCTGGTCGTGTGCCTGGTCGCTGTACGTCTGTGCCGGGCCGAGGCGCTGCCGACGGGCCCGACGCGCCCGGCGGTTCCTTTGAGGCACTTTCCGGGTCGGTTGCACGCCTTCATCTGGCGCAACTGGGAGCTGATTTCGCTCGAACGCATGGCCGAGGTGCTCCAGACCACGCCTGCGAACGTCCGTGACATCGGCCTGTCGATGGGCCTGCCCGCCCACATACGCCCGCCGGCCGAGTATCAACAGCGGGGCTACATCTCGATCATCCGGCGGAACTGGCACCTGCTTCCGTACGAGCAATTGCTGACGCTGCTCGGCTGGGACGCGCCGAAGCTCGCCTTCACGCTGCGCGAGGACGACTTTCTCTGGATCAAGCTCGGTTCGCTCAAACCAACGTGTGCGCCGATCCGATACGCCGAGCCGAACGAAGTGACGCAGAAGCGCTGTGCCGAGATTCGTCAGATCGTCTCGTCCCACTTCGGCGAGGCCCTCGCGGCGCCGGCAAAGGCGAGATTCGACTTCTTCCCGGAGACGGGTCCCGCGACGGGTGCGGAGGCCGTCAGACGCGGGAGCCGGGACGGCGAAGAGCCGATCCGCTTCTTGTATTCGTATGCAGGGCTCTTCGGCGACCCTCTGCTCCATCCGGAGTTGGACCCGTATCCCGATGCGTTGCTGCGTCGACTTTCGCAGTCGGGCGTCAACGGCGTCTGGCTGCACGTCGTGCTCTCGCAACTGGCCCCGAGCGATGCGCTCGGCCGACCTACGGCCGATCACGAAGTGCGTCTGGCCAACCTGGCGAAGATGGTCGAGCGGGCCGCCCGTCACGGCATCGCCATCTACCTCTATATGAACGAGCCGCGCGCCGTTCCGGCTTTGCTGCTGGAAGGCAGGGACGAACTGCGGGGCGTGCGGCAGGGAGACCACGTGGTGCTCTGCACCTCCGCGCCGCAGGTGCGGCAGTGGATCACGGATTCGCTGCGGCACGTGTTTTCTCGCGTCAGCGGCCTTGGCGGCGTCTTCACGATCACCGCGTCGGAGAATCTGACCAACTGCTACAGTCACACCCGCACGGCTGCCGGGTGTCCACGCTGCTCGAAGCGGTCGGGCCCGGAGGTCATTGCCGAGATCAACGCCGCTATCGCTGCCGGCGTTCGCGCCGGCGACCCCAAGGCCAAGGTAATCGTCTGGGATTGGGGCTGGCCCGACGGCACCGGCGCCGGATGGGGCAGCCCGGACTGGGCCTCGCGGATCATCGAACGGCTGCCCGACGACGTCTATCTGATGTGCGTCAGCGAGTGGGGCAAGCCCATCACACGAGGCGGCGTCGCCGGCGCGGTCGGCGAGTATTCGATCTCAGCCGTCGGCCCGGGACCCCGGGCGCAGAGGCATTGGGCGCTCGCTCGAAAGCGAGGGCTCAGGACGCTCGCCAAGGTACAGGTCAATTGCACGTGGGAACTATCGGCGGTGCCGTATCTGCCGGTGATGAATCTGGTCGCACAGCATTGCCGCAACTTGAGCCAGGCGGGCGTCGACGGCCTGATGCTGAGCTGGACGGTGGGCGGGTATCCGTCGCCGAACCTCGAACTGGTCCGGCGGTTCCAGCAGCCGCCTGCGCCGACGGTCGAGCAGGCGCTCAGCGAACTGGCCGAGGCGCGGTACGGCCGCGGGGCCGCTTCGGAGATGATGGCCGGCTGGTCGAAGTTCAGCGAGGCCTTCTCGGAGTTCCCGTTCGACGGCAGCTATGTCTATCGCGGTCCCAGCCAGGTCGGCCCAGCCAATCTGCTTTATCTCGAACCGACCGGATACCCGTCGACGATGGTCGGTTTTCCCTACGATGACGTGGACGGCTGGCGGGGGATTTATCCGGCCGACGTGCTCGCCGGACAGTTCGAGAAGATTGCAGCCGGCTGGCGGGAGGCCCTGGCCATCTGGACCGAGGCGCATGATACGATCGAAGGGCCGCAGGAGCGGGCAAACGCCCGCAGCGATCTGGTCGTTGCTGAGGCAGCCGGACTGCACTTCGACAGCGTGGCCAACCAGATTCGGTTCATCCTGGCCAGGAATGCGCTGCGCTTCGGCTCGCTGGATCAGGCCGAACGCGATGCGGCGGTCGGCACGATGCGGGCGACGGCAGATGCCGAGATCCAGAACGCCAGACGCCTCTTCGCGCTGACGCGCCAGGACCCGCGCATCGGGTTCGAGGCGTCCAACCATTACTACTACCTGCCTCTGGATCTGGCCGAGAAGCTCATCAACTGCGAGTTCATCCTCGATGAGCTGTCCGGCCGGAGGCCAGGTTCGGACAGATAGCGACAGTCGATACACCACGAGAGACGGAAAGGGAAAGGCCCATGAGCGATCGCATCAGCAAGACAATGACGCGGCGGCAATTCCTGGCGCGCGGGGCAACGGCTGCAGGCGCCGCTGCGTTGCCCTATTATGTCCAGGCCTCCGCGTTGGGGCGCGGCGGCGCCGTGCCGCCCAGCGAACGCATCGTCATGGGCGGCATCGGCCTGGGCGGACGCGGGTCCTACGACCTGGCCTACATGCTGACCCAGCCGGACGTGCAATGGGTCGCCGTCTGCGACGTTGTCAAGGGCAAGCGTGACACCGCCAAGAATATGGTGGACCGCAAGTACGAAAACAACGACTGCGCCGCCTACGGCGACATGCGCCGCTTCCTCGCCGAGCGGACCGACGTCGATGCCGTCCTGATCGCCACCGGCGACCGCTGGCACGCACTGGCTTCGGTCATGGCGATGCGGGTGGGCAAGGACGTCTATTGTGAAAAGCCGGCCTGTCTGACGATGGCCGAGGGCCGCGCCGTCGCTGAGACCGCCGCTCGTTACGGTCGCGTCTACCAGACCGGCGCCCAGCGGCTCAGCGAGGCGCACCATGTCTTCGCCATCGAAATGGCCCGCACCGGCCGACTCGGGCCGATCCACACCGTCTACGCCGACTGTCGCTGGCGCGACGGGCTGCGCCACGACTGGCTGGACGCCCAGCCCGAACCACGCAAAGACGAGTTGGATTGGGACCTCTGGCTCGGGCCGAGCCCGTGGCGCCCGTACAACGCCGGTTACGTCCAAGGTGGCGGTTGGTACCGCTTCCACGACTTCGCCACCGACGTGGCGATGTGGGGCGCGCATACGGTCGCCCAGGCCCTGGCCGGACTCGACGCCACACAGATCACCTCCATCGGGTTCGAGTTCGCCGGACCCGATGCCACGATGGTGACGCGCCTGTCCAACGGCGTCAAGCTCGTCCTGTTCCGCGTCGCCGGCTCGGTCTGGGACCCGTGCGAGTACTGGCACGGCGCCTGCGGCGAGCGATTCGACGGCCCCGAAGGATGGGCCGGCGCCGCCGACGGCTATTCGGCGCCTGACGTCTCTGCGCCGCACCTGCTGCGCGATTACCGAAAGATTCTCGCCGATTACACCGCCCGCACCCAGCGCCCGCTGGATCACGTGCGCGATTTCCTCGACTGCGTCCGCTCGCGCCGAACCCCGGTGGCCGGCCCGGAGGTCATGGTCCGGTCCATGAACATCTGCCTGGCCGCCGACGTCTGCGAGCGATTGCAGCGGAATCTCACGTTCGACCTGGCCAAAGCGGAATTCGTCGCCGACCCCGAAGCCAACCGTATGCGTAGCCGGGCCATGCGCATCCCCTACACCGTCTGAGACGGCCCGTGCCAGGGCGAGCGTCGGCCCTCGCCGGCGACGTCGGGCAGCGGCGTGCCAGTTCAATGAAGACAATCGTTCTTGGATCGAGACAGACGGTGACGGCCAGCGGATCGGATCACGGGCGTCTTCGAGCCGTGACGAAATAGCCGCAGCTCTCCAGCGTCCAGTCGATGTCCAGGCGATCCAGGAGCGGGGCGACGCATTGTCCGAGCCACCAGAGGACGGCCAGAAGATGTCGGATCAGCCAACGCAGGGCCCTGGGGCCGCGAATGAAACGAGCACTGAAGTAGTTGGCTTTGAGAACGCACATGGTGCAAAACCCACCCTGCGGCTCGATCTGGACCTCCCCGAATCCCGCCTTGCCGAGCAGGTGCCTCAGACCGTACGGTGAATAGCGGAAATAGTCATGCGGCCGCTCGTGCAGCCACCACTGCCACGGGACCTCAAGAACCAGAGCGCCATCGGGCTTGAGGATGCGATGAGCCTCATCGAGCAGGGTTTGCGGGGCGTACACATGCTCCAGCACGGACAGACAGACCACCGCATCGGCCGACTCCGATTCGACCGGTATGGGCTGGTTCAGATCCGCCACGATGTCAGCCTTCAGGTCGTGATAGGATTCGGCCCAATCGATCCCGATGTAAGAGTCGGCGTATTGTGTGAAGAACTCGCGATACGGCGCCGAGCCGCAGCCGAGATCGTAAATCGCGCCCCGATACAAATCCGTATGACCCAGAAGGAATGCGTCGAGCATATCATAGATGAGCCAATTGTGGGCTCTGCGATTGGGATGCCGCTTGCTTGGTTTCATACCCTGTCCATTTCTTGTCGACCCAAACAGAAACCACTTCCCTCGTGTACGACGGTCGTAGAGCCCAAAAGTGTGACTATACACAATCTGGCCGTTTGCGGCCAGCGGCTTGTCGTCCTCACCCGGCGGGTGTCCGCCTATCGAGGGGCCAGGTGCTGTGCGAACAAAGCGGTTGACGCTTTGGCCCCCTTGCGGTCCAATCGCGGCATGGAGGGTCCGAGCCATGCGGGGCCAAAGGTTGTTGTGTCCGAGTCCGGGAAAGGGGATGACATGATACGATCGAGATGGACGCTGGTTGTGATTCTTGCATCAATGCCCATGGCTGCTTGCGGCCAGGACGCCGCCTCACGCGCCAGAGAGGTCTTCGCCTATCTGCGGGGCCTCGGCAACGGATCCTATCTCTTCGGGCAGATGGCGACCTGGGTGCACGATGAGAACCCGGACATGGACCATCCCAGCAACTGGCTTAGGAAAGTGTACGACCACACGGGGCACTGGCCCCGCTACGGCTGTGTCACCTATGATTTCGACGACGACCCGTATCCCGATCACGAATGGAATCGCGGGGTCAGGAAGATGTGGGATCGCGGCCTGATCGTTGGCGTCTACTCGTTCTACGCCAACCCCTCCGGCGGGGCCTGGAACGACCCCGTCGAGATCGACCGGATCTTCGAGGCCGAAGACAATCCGACGAAGGCGCACTTTTACCGCCAGATGGACCGCATGGCCGCCAATCTGCAATGGCTCAAAGACCACGGCGTCCCCGTGATCTACACCCCCTTCGTCGAGAGCGACGACCGCAACAAGTGGCACGCCAAGGGCGGCAGCAAGCGGATCATCCGGCTCTATCGCCTCGTGCACGAGGTCTTCACGCGAGAGAAGGGCCTCGACCACATTCTGTGGGCGTACCACACCACGCAGAACCACGGCGCGCTGGAACGGGACTATCCGGGCGACGAGTATGTCGATATCCTGGGGAAATCCGCCTATGGGACGGGCCTGCCCTTCTCGGAGTACGACTGGGCCGTCCGGAAGAAGAAGGACGCCGGCAAGGTCATCTGGTGGGCTGAACTGGGTGTCCGCGGCCGGTCCGATCCGCCCGTCGATTGCATGGCCGTGCTGGAGAGACTGGAGACCCGCTACCCCGAACTGGCCGGATTCGTCTTCTGGAGCGACGCCGGATTCTACAACGTCGTCGGCAACCACAACGGCATCGAGCTGATGACGTCACCAAAGACCGTCATCCTCGAATAGGAGCGCGGAACGGTAGAAGCGAATCCATCCGGGCCACGCGGCCGCAGGCCGATGGTTGCCGAAGCGCGCTGTGGCTGTTATTCTGCACGGCGTGGATGTCCGCAGCAAGCGGCCGATCGTCGTGTGTTGTTCGTATGGAAGGAAAGGGGATTGTCGATGAGCCGAGCTTTGCGATTCAGACTGATGGTGGCGAGCGTTCTGGTGGTCCTGCTGACGGCGGGCACGCTGGGAGCACAGACCCGACGGGAGATTCAGTTCCCGGACATACTGGGATACAAGACCCTGAAATGTGATCTGCACATCCACACGGTGTTTTCCGACGGCCTGGTCTGGCCCACCGTCCGCGTGGACGAAGCGTGGCGGGAGGGCCTGGATGTCATCTCGATCACGGATCATATCGAGTACCAGCCACACAGGGCGGATATTCCCACGAACCACAATCGGCCCTATGAGATCGCTTTGCCGAGGGCGAGGGACCGCGGGATTCTGCTGATCCGGGGCACCGAGATTACGCGGGACACACCGCCCGGACACTTCAACGCGATCTTCCTCGACGACGTCAATCCGCTCGATACGCCCGACCTCCTCGACTGCATGGAGGCTGCGGCCAAGCAGGGGGCGTTCATCTGGTGGAACCATCCCGGCTGGAAGCCCGACAAGAAGGGCTGGTTTGACATCCACACCACGCTCTATGAGAAGAAGTACATGCACGGGATCGAGGTCGTCAACGGCCGCAGCTACTACCCCGAGGCCCACGAGTGGGCGCTGGAGAAGAACCTGACGTTCCTGGGAACCTCCGATATCCACGCGCCATCGATGCTCGAGCAGAGCAGCCCGGAGAAACATCGCTCGATGACGCTGGTCTTTGCGCGGGGCAAGACCCTCGCCGCGGTGAAAGAGGCCCTGGTCGCCGGCCGGACCCTGGTCTGGTATGAGAGCCAGCTCATCGGCCGCAAGGAGTACCTGGATGCCATGTTCGATGCGGCGACCACGATCATGGATGTCGAATACAACCGGGACAACACCGTGCGTTTCCGGTTGAGAAACCACTGCGATGTTGTCCTCGAATTGGAGCGGACCGGGCAACTGGGGCCGAAGTCGGTCACGGTGCCACCCCACACGAGCACAATGATCCGGGCGAAGGTGCCGGCCTCTTCGGAGGCGCATGCGTTTGAGTACGTGGTCCGGAATTTCCGGGTGGGCCCGGCCAAGGGGCTTCCGGTTCGTCTGGAGATTCCTCCCCAGATTACGATTGAGATCGACGTGGTGACGGAGAACTGATTCGGACCCGTGTGGCCCTGCGCTATTTCGAATCGCGGTTCATGGCGTCGATAAACGCGTTCGCCTCGGCGATGGAGGCCTCCATCTCACGGATCAGACCGGCGACGTCCGTCTGGATGGTGGTCAGTTCGTTCTGAAGCGAAGCCAGCGCCTGTGCATTGAGGTTGTGCTTGAGAAACAGGACCTGATCGCGAAACGCCGTGAGGACCGGCTCGATTTTCATCTCGGCACTGCGCATGGCGGCGACCAGGCGGGCGTACCGAAGCCGCGTCTGGCCCAGCCTATCCTCACTGGCCCGCCGCAGGTCGGGGCTGGAATATTGATCGAGCTCGGACTGCCATTCCTTGAACAGGGCCTCGCCGACGCTCTCGACGTCGTCGATGCGCTTGCCGACTGCTCTCGCCTTCGATTCACTACGCTGCAATTGATCTCGGAGCTTGTTGTACGTCCTCTCCAGATCGCCGCCCTGAAAGTTGGTCACGGCGATGAATTCCTCCAGAGCCGACTGAAACTGCTGCTTGGCCTCTTCCTGGGCGTCTCGCGCCTTCTGCACGCGATCGACGAGGATCTCTCGCTTGGGGTAGCCGAGCCTTTCCATCGTGCTGTAGTAGACTCGGCCGCAGCCGCAGAGCGCGACCAGCGCAAGGCAAAGGGCGCCCAAGGTTAGCGATCTCATGTCTGTCCCCTTCAAGAACACTAAGCCGGTATGCATCAGCTATTGTAGGGTGTGTCGAAGTGGGATCAATCAGAAAAAGACGGCTGGCGGCAGATTCAGGTGGGCGGGCCGACCACCAGGGCCAAGCCCCGTCCCATGCGAGACGGGGCTTGACTGGTGGAGGCAGGTGATAGAGAGCTGCTACCGTAACAGAAGCGATAGCGGGCAAGATGTCGACTGTGACCTACGACCTGACCTGGGTTCACCTGGGTTAGAGTTAGAGGCTGTGAGGGCCTTTCTGGGTCGTTTCAAAACGAGGTGTGCGGACGACAGACGGGATCGGCCGGCAACGATGCTGCCGTCGTCCCAGCCCTGCGGTACGTCGATTCGCCGCTCTCTGCCGTCCGTCATCGTGCCACCTCCTTATTCCGAATGCTGCTGTGTTCTGCGGTGCCTTCACCCTATAAGTGCCACACCGCAGACTGTCGGTAACGCGATTTTCGTGAATCCGGCCGGATTTTTTCGGACGTACTGTAGGCCATTTGTGGCAAAGGACTTACATTCGGGCTGTTCTGGGCCCCGTTCCGGGCTCCTGGGTGGTTATTTTGGGGGCCGGACGCGGGCCAGGGTGTCGAGCAGATAGTGGTGGAGCGGGGCAGTCAGGCCGAACCCGGCCTTCAGATCGTCCGCCAGGTTCGTCACCAGGTCGCGCAGCGGCTCGAGCAGGTGCCGCTCGTAGTCGGTGCGATGGGCCTGGAACCAAGCCTTGTCGTTATGTGTTCGGATGTCCTTCAAGAACCGAAATGCTTTCGGGCCAAATCCCTGGAACCGTCGCTGCCGTTCGCGCATGTCACTCACGGCGACCTCCTGTCTCTTCGCCTCTTTCGTACTTCGTCAGGTTGTCCAGGATTCGCTGCAAACATGCCTCGAATCGATCCGCTTCGGCGTCGGTGAAGCCTCGGTACCAGATTTCGGTCATCTGCTCGGAGAGCTGCACGTACTGCGTCTCTGTGGCCCGGTCCTTTTCGGTCCGGTAGATTAGGATCTGCCGCCGATCCTCGTCGGATCGTTGCCGGCGCAGGTAGCCCATCGTTTCAAGCCGATCCAGCATACTGGTCAGCGTGGACTTGCCCAACTGCGTCTTCCGGGCCAGCTCCTGGATGGAGACGCCATCCTTCTGCCAGAGGGCGAACATGATCCGCCCCTGGGCCGGGTTGATCTCGATGCCCGCCTCCTTGAGCCGGCGCAGGAAGAGGCGCTCGCCCACCTGGCGAATCTTCGCCATCAGGAAGCCCGCCTGTCGCTGCTGTTTCATGCTGTCGGTCATGGAGCCGTACGCCTTGCCGGGTGGCAGCCTCAAGCGCAGCTTGGGGATGGGACACTCTGGATTCAGAAAGGTCGCCCGTTCGGAGAACCATCCCCAAGCCCTTCGAGCTTGAGGTGGCCACGCTCATTTCACTTGTTCCTTGATGTCGATCAGGGTTCGGATCGCTTTCAGATCGGTGGCCTTCTTGACCGTGACCGTCACGCCTCGGATCTTGCCATACCTCTTGCCCTGAGTGAACTGGTCGATGTATTACACCTCCTGAATGTCCTTGGAAGCCTGCATACTCGATTGGTCCATTGTGCTTCTCCCTTCTCCTGCGCGTTGGCACAGGTCATTGCCCGCCGGCATCGCTCGTTCGTACGGCATCGCCCTGCGGACTGTTGTCGTTGTTGCTCGGACCGCCGCCGGATACTTTCGTCGGGGCCAATTAGTTCGCCATAGAATAGTACTATATAGAACTATCTGTCAAGAGAGAGTATCCCAGATTTCCAAGAAGAGATCGTGGCCGAAAGCAGGGCGGTATGCACACCTTAAGGCCCCGCAAGGCGAATTGGCCTTGCCCGCCGATAGGGTTTCTGGGATTATGCAGGCCTCGTTTAAGAGAATGACCGATGGAATTGACGCCTGATCCCACGAGAGCTGCCTTGGCCGAGCGCGCCGCGGCCCAGGAGGTTCGGCGGCAGTCTCGCCTGTTCAGCGAGCGGATGCTGCTGCGAACCCTGCCTGAGGTCGTGCCCTGTGCGCTGGTCGTGCTCAACGCCCAGCGGCAGATCGTCTTTGCCAACGATCGCTTCTTGGACTTAGCCTATCCAGGCAAGCGGAGAGATCAAATCTACGGGCTTCGTCCGGGCGAGGCCCTGGGCTGCATCCACGCCTCCGAGGATCCGGGGGGTTGTGGGGCCACGGAGTTCTGCAGCACCTGCGGGGCCGTCGGGGCCATCCTGGCCAGCCAGCAGGGGCAGGCGGAGGTCCGGGAGTGTCGCATCCTTCGTGGCGAGAGCAGCGAGGCCCTCGACCTGCGGGTGTGGGCGAGTCCGGTGGAGGTTGAGGGCGAGTCGTTCTCGGTCTTCGCGGCCCTGGACATCAGCCACGAGAAGCGCCGCCAGGCTCTGGAGCGCATCTTTCTGCACGATATCCACAACGTCGCATGCGGCCTGTCCTGGTGCATCGGCTTTCTCGACAAGGCCGGGCCCGGTGAGCGCGGCCGGCACATCGATGATGTTCGTCGCCTGTGCCGGGAACTGAACGAAGAGATCGGGGCCCAACGCACGCTGCTTCAAGCCGAGAGCGGCGAGCTGGTCCTTGCGCCGGCCGAAGTCGGCACGCTCGCCCTGCTGAAGGAGGCCGTCGATCTCTATCGGGGCCATCCTGTGGCCGAAGGTCGTGTGCTTTGCCTCGATGAGCGGGCTCAGGACACGATGGTTGTCAGCGACCGGGTCCTTCTGCTGCGCGTCGTGTGCAATCTGATCAAGAACGCACTCGAGGCCTGCCGTGAGGGGCAGACCGTCACGGTTGGATGTACTGCCGCCGACGGGGTGGCCGAGTTCTGGGTGCATAATGCCGGCTTTATGCCGCGCGAGGTCCAGTTGCAGATTTTCCAGCGGTCGTTTTCGACCAAGGGCCTCGGGCGGGGGCTGGGCACCTACAGTGTTCGGCTGCTGACCGAGCGATACCTCAAGGGCCGCGTCTCGTTCACCAGTTCAGCCGACCTCGGCACCACCTTCCGCGTCCGCATCTCAGCCGCCGGCGCAGCCTGAATGCCTGCCGCCGGCTTGCCACGTATCGTCGTTGACAGAATCCCGTTCGGGCACTATAGGAGTAGGCCGTCCCGTGTGTTAAGGAAACGGCAACCGAAGGAGATGCCATGACCAGGATCAATGCCGTTGCAGTGTTATCGCCCGTTCTCGTGTTCTATCTGTCGGAGACCGCTCCGGGGCAGATGCGAGAGCGTTCGGAGATTGCGCCGGCGTATCAATGGAAGCTGGAAGACCTTTACCCGTCGGACCAGGCGTGGGAGCAGGCGAAGGAGGAACTGGCCGGCCGGTTGGAGGGGATCGAGCGGTATCGCGGCAAGCTGGACGATGCCGCGACGCTGTTGGCCTGTCTCGAACTGGACAGCGATATCTCCAAGGCGTTCGGCCGTCTGTACAGCTACGCCTCGATGAAGTCCGACCAGGACACGCGGGTCTCGAAGTATCTGGCGATGCGTCAGGCGGTCGAGCAGCTTATGACCGAATACGGCAGCCGGGCGTCGTATATCGAGCCGGAGATCATCCGACTGGACGCCGAGACCATCGAGCGGTTCATCGCCGCCGAGCCGGGACTGGAAGTCTACCGGATGGGCCTCATGGATATCCTCCGCCGCAAGGCGCATAAGCTGTCTGAAAAGGAAGAGAAGATCCTCGCAGAGGCCGCCTTGATGGCGGGCGGCCCCGGCTCGATCTATTCGGTCTTCAGCAATGCGGAGATGCCCTACCCTGAGGTCACACTGAGCGACGGGACGCGGGCTGTGCTCAACCAGGCCGGCTATGCGCGGCATCGCAGCTCGACCGTCCGCGACGATCGCGAGGCCGTCTTCGAGGCGTTCTGGACCGCGATCAACCAGTTTCGGCAGACCTTCGGCGTGCAGTTGTACTCCCATTTGCAGGGCCACGCGTTCACGATGCGGACACGAAACTACGAGAGCTGCCTGCACCAGGCGCTGGATCGCAACAACATCCCCACCGAGGTCTATCACAGTCTCATCGACAACGTCCGGGCCAACCTGGACACCTTCCACCGCTACCTGCATCTCAAGAAGCGGATGCTGGGCGTCGAGACGCTCACGTATCCCGATCTGTATGCGCCGGTCGTCAAGGACGTGGACCTGAAGTACAGCTTCGACGAGGCCAAGGCCCTGGTCCTCGACGCCGTCAGGCCGCTGGGACCCGACTACGCCGGGGTCGTCGAGAAGGCCTTCAACGAGCGCTGGATCGACGTCTATCCCACGCCGGGCAAGCGGTCCGGCGCCTATTCCAGCGGCAACGCCTACGACGTGCACCCGTACATTCTGCTGAACTACAACGGCCGGTTCGACGACGTCAGCACGCTGGCCCACGAGCTGGGCCACACGATGCACAGCTACTACAGCAACAAGAACCAGCCGTTCCCGCTGGCGGACTATTCGATCTTCGTGGCCGAGGTGGCCTCGACGTTCAACGAGGCGCTGCTGATCCACAAGATGCTCAACGACATGAAGGATGACGATGTGCGCTTGTCATTGCTGATGAACTACCTCGACGGGATCAAGGGGACGGTGTTCCGGCAGACACAGTTCGCCGAGTTCGAGCTGCGGATGCACGAACGGGTCGAGCGTCGCGAGCCCGTAACGGGAGACGCGCTGACGGAACTCTACGGCGGGATCCTGAAAGACTACTATGGCCACGAGAAGGGCGTCTGTCATATCGAGGATCTGTACGCCGTCGAGTGGGCCTACATCCCTCACTTCTACTACAACTTCTACGTGTACCAGTACTCGACGTCGTTCACCGCAGCGACGGCCCTGGCCGAAGAGGTCTTCGGCGGCGTCGATGGGGCGGTCGAACGCTATCTCGACTTCATCTCGGCCGGCGGCTCGGATTACCCGGTCGAGATCCTGAAGGAGGCCGGCGTCGATATGACGACCTCCGGTCCCTTCGAGAAGACCATGCTCGCCATGAACCGGACGATGGACGAGATCGAAGCCATCCTGGCCCGCCGGGGCGGGTGAGCATGCGATCTTGCGAGGGCTGCGAAGCGACGTTGGGCCTCCGACGCCCGTTCGATGGGGAAGAGTTTTGATCTTGATTTCCCTCGCGGTCGCGGGCATATAGTGCATGTGGCTGTGAGCCGATGGCGGCGTGCGGCGGCGTCTGCCCCCACGACGGGTCGGGTCGAAATGGATTGGCTACGAATTAGTGAGGGCAGAATGATGCGACGGACTGTGGGCAGGATAGCGATGTGGGTGGTCGTCGGAGCGGCCATTGTTGGGCTGACGGGGTGCAAGGGGGTTCTGAAGTCGGGCTCGGACGGGAAGAGGGTGGCGTTGTGGAACGGCCGGGATTTCACGGGCTGGCAGCGTGTGCTGGTCGATCCGATGGTCGATGTCGATGACGTCTGGCGGGTCCAGGGCGACGTGATCTACTGCAAAGGAGAGCCGTTCGGTTACCTTCGCACGGAGAAGCGGTACAGCAACTACCATCTCCACGTGGAATGGCGATGGCCGGAGAAGCCGACGAACAGCGGCGTCTTGCTCCATATGACCGGGCCGGACACCGTCTGGCCCGAGTGCATCGAGGTCCAGCTCAAAGCGGGCAACGCCGGCGATTTCGTGTTGATGAACGGGGCCGGCCTGACCGTCGACGGGACCGATCGGAAGGACCCTGCCAGGCAGTTTGTGGTGATTCCCAAGAGAGCCGCCACCAGTGAGAACCCGGCCGGGCAGTGGAACAGCTACGACATCTACTGCAGAGGCGACTCCATTCGCTGCTACGTCAACGACGTTCTCCAGAACGAGGGCACGAACGCCTCGCCGATGTCCGGCTACATCGGCCTTCAGAGCGAGGGCAGCCCCATCGAGTTCCGGAATATCTACATCGTTCCGCTGGACTGAACCTGGCACGTCCCGGTCTCTGAGCAGGCACACGCCCCGCGGAGCGGAGGGGGCGAGATCGGAATGTCCGAGAATGCCCTTGCCTGTGAGGTGCCGGCCTGCTAAAATAGGCAATGGCTGCGCAGGCCCAGTCGGGGCCAGGGGCAGTCCGTGAACGGTGAGCGTCCGTACTGAACGGGCCACAGAGTGCGGTTGCCGTGATAGCCAGAATCGAAGGCCTTGGCATGGTCGGTTCTTCAGGGTCGGCGGCTGGCAGAGGCAAATGCAATGGTTGCGCACTTCCGGGGCCGTTTGTATGTGGTTTACTGCTGTCAGGTGGTGTGTTGCATGCCGGGAAGGAGGTGCTCTTTCGACCTGAGAGAGGGGTTGCGCCAGTAGTGTGTCGTTTGCGCTGGAGTTGGGTGCATTCATTCGAATGCTGCCCAAGGGTAGGTGAATGTCACTATGTGAGGAGACGATTATCATGAGAAGGTTGGTGTTGTGGTGTGTGGTAGCGGTCCTGCTGGCGGGCGGGGCGGCGACAGGGCAGGAAATGTTCGATATCACGAATCCGGGTGACCCGATTGTAGGCGTCCCGGATGCCGGGAATTGGCCGGCTGGCGAGGAACCACCGAACGCGATCATCGACAATGTCGCCCAGAAGTACCTGTGTTTCGAGACGTCCTTCGTGGATATCGAGGGTAACCCAGATGCGGCCAACGGAGGCGCCGGCTTCCGGGTAACGCCGTCGGGGCCCAGGGTGGTGGTCAAGGCGCTGAACTTCGCCAGCGCCAACGATGCGACGGAGCGCGACCCGGTGGCCTTCCGATTTTCCGGCTCCGATGAGAGCATCGATGGTCCGTACACGTTGATCGCCGAGGGCACAATTGATGACTTTGCCCAGGCGACAGCCTGGCCTCGAAATAGCTGGATTTCGGCCCCCATTCCGATCGCTAACAATCGGGCCTATACGCACTATGAGGTTTTCTTTACGGACATTCGGGACCGGGGTCCGGCCAACAGCATGCAGATCGGCGAGGTGGAACTGCTCTCCGACGGCAGTCTGCCCGGCTCGGCCAGCAATCCTGTCCCGGCCGATGAGGCGATTGATGTGCCGCGCGACGTGGTGCTTGGCTGGGTGGCCGGTGAAATGGCGGCGACGCGCGACGTCTATTTCGGGACGAGCTTCGACGACGTCAATGATGCCAGTCGGGCCAATCCGATGGGCGTTCTGGTCAGTCAGGACCAGACGGCGCTGGCCTACGATCCGGATGGATTGCTTGCATTCGGCCAGACCTACTACTGGCGCGTCGATGAGGTCAATTCGGCCCCCGATTTCGCCATCTTCAAGGGCGAGGTCTGGACGTTTACGGCCGAGCCGTTCGCGTATCCTATTGAAGATGTCGTTGCGGCGACGAATGCGATCTCTGACCCGGGCGCCGGCATCGAGAATACGATCGATGGTTCGGGACTTAACGAAGCCGATCAGCACTCGACGGTCAGCAGCCACATGTGGGTTGGCGAGACCGACGATGGGCCTGTCTGGATCGAGTACGGGTTTGACCGCGTCTACAAACTCCACGAAATGCTTGTTTGGAACTACAACGTCGAGTTCGAGTTGCTGTTGGGCTTCGGCGTCAAGGATGTTACCGTGGAGTATTCAGTGGACGGCGAGGAGTGGACTCTTCTGGGCGACGTCGAGTTTGCCCAGGCCACAGCTCGGAGCACCTACACGGCCAACACGACCGTTGCGTTTGACGGCGCGCCGGTCAAGTACGTTCGGCTGACCATCAACAGCAACTGGGGTGGGATGGCCCAGCGTGGCTTGAGCGAGGTCCGCTTCCTGTATATCCCCGCGCACGCCCGCGAGCCGCAACCGGCCGACGGCGCAACCAACGTTAGCGTGGAGAGCCCGCTGGCCTGGCGTGCAGGACGCGAGGCCGTTTCGCACGAGGTGTACTTCGGCACCGATCCGAATGCGCTGGATCTGGCCGGCACCGTCAGTGCCGCCAGCTACGCCCCCGGCGCGCTGAATCTCGACAGCACATACTACTGGCAGGTCAACGCCGTCCAGGAGGACGAGTCGTGGGCAGGCGACCTCTGGAGCTTCGCGACACAGGCGTATCTTGTG
>Ga0334890_1000309_pt1 | contig 91679 bp, 73 predicted proteins | sample GraSluR1_MG_3_FD_207220 | JGI IMG/M metagenome (GOLD analysis project Ga0334890, IMG submission 207220) | Sludge microbial communities from methane-producing bioreactor in Wageningen University, Netherlands - Granular Sludge_31_08-R1 | ecosystem: Engineered > Bioreactor > Anaerobic >... | reverse complement strand
CGGCTACAAGCTCCTCGGAGAAATGATCCGCGGAGTCGTTTTTAAAGACGGATTACCGGTAACGGAACAATCTGGGAGGGACGCCGCTTGAGCCCTCATACACCAGATTTGACAATAACTCCGACCCCTACTACCATGGCAAACCGGTGGATCAGTTTGTCTTCGATATGGGAGCGGGGGTCTCCGGAAACTATGCGGCTGCCAAGGTGGGGTACCGCCTCATGGATAAGGTCTTCATCAGCCATCTGCATGCGGATCATATGACCGACCTTGTTCATACCTACTGTTTCGGCCCCGCCAGCGACCGCAAATCCCCTCTCTATGTCTGGGGTTCCAAGCCCTCGGGGGTAAAAAACCCCTCTTACTCCAGCTCCGGCGGTGGTGGCGGAGGCTGCAGCATCATGGGCTCCCAGTCTCCCCAGGTTCCCTACTATAACGATGGAGTTATCGACATGTGCAGCTATCTTCGGGAGGCCCTGCGGTGGCACACCGAGAGCTTCAGCTTTCAGACCACCGCCTATGCGGGGTACACCCCCCCCACTCAGGAGAGCTGGGGGCTTCCACATAGCCCGGTGCCCGTGGGGAATGACAGCCCCAAGGACGCCTACGCCATGGTTCCCATCGAGCTGGATTGGACCCAGGTGGGAGGGGTAGCGTACCACAACAAAACCACCGGGGTAAAAATTACCCATTTTCCAGTGGTTCACGCCCGGCGGGGAGCCATGGGGTACAAGCTTGAGTGGACCACCCCCTCGGGGGATCCCTTGAGAATGATCTACACCAGCGACACCAAGCCCGAGACCAACAGCATCGAACAGGCAAAGCATGATGGTGAGGGGGTGGACGTGTTCATTCATGAGATGGTGGTTCCCCCCGAGGTATGGGCCTACAAGAATATGGGGCTCAATGGCCCTCTCGCTCCGGGGGATCCCGGGTACGAGGAGTTTCAAGAAACCGTGGCGGGGATGATGAGGATTCAGAACAGCTCCCACACCACTCAGGGGGCCTTCGGCTATCTTCTCAGCCAGATCGAGCCCAAGCCAAGGCTGACCGTGGCCACCCACTTTCCTGTGGCGGATGATACGGTGGAAAGCGCCTTGCAGAGCGTGCAGGCTCACTGTCCCGAGGTGGAGATGGGAACCGATATCGTCTGGTCTTTTGATCTTATGATATTCCGGGTCTTCCCCAACCGCATCGAGCAGTGCCGGGCGGATGTGTCGAGGTTCAGCTTCACCCCCCCGACTCGCCAGCCCAACGGACTCTACCCCCCGAAGTATCACGATGCCTCGGGGGCAGGAGATCCCTACGCTCAGATAGACACTACGGATACCATTCCTCCGGTGAATGATGATGGTACGGTGAACTACCGGGAGGACGGCTATTAGAGACAAAGGTTACACCACCTGCGGTGTCGCATGAAAGAAGAGGGGAAGGGGGGGAGAAATTCCCCCGCCTTCCCCTCTTCTTATGGTTGCTCCTCTCTTCAGTTATACCGGCTATCCCAGCTCGAAGGTGGTGACCCCGAAAATCTGCTCCAGAGGAAGCTCTGGAGCGGCTCCCCGGTACATGCGGGCGGTATGAAAGGCGGGGTGCATGCGGTATTTTTCCGCCAGACCCAGGGCCTCCCGGTTCGGTTCCGGCACGTCGAGATAGATGGGGGTTCCCCGGGGAATATCCTCAAGAACCCGGAGAAAAAGGGCTTCTGCAAGAGGAGCATGCTCTGCAAAGAGAGGGCCTATCTTGTACCCTTTCCGACACTCCCGGAGGGTGATGTATCCCCGGATTGCCCCGTTTCTTTGAGCCAGCAGGGAACGGCCCTTTTTCAGAGCAAGCCAGGAGCCCAGAAACTCCCGGCGCTCTCCTCCAAAGTGAAGGGCATCAAAGGCCGCAAGTTTTTCAAAGGGCAGTTCCTCCGGAGAGACAAAGCTCTCGGGAACCTCGGGAATGCTCTCCCCTTCGCTCCCCCGGAGATACTCGTAGCGGACATTGCGGTAGGCCAGATGAAAGCCGGATTTTGCGTAGTTCTCCTGCTGGGCGGGGACTCCGTCCAGCCCCAGAGTGCACCCATCGCCGTATTGCATGGCGTGGTTCCAGATCTCCAGGCCATACCCCTTTCCCCGGTATTCCGGGGAGACCATATAAAAACCGATAAAAGCGAAGTCGTGAGGATAGCGCACGCAGGAGATGCAGCTTACGGGTTCTCCATGCAGCTTCCCCACAAAGAATCCTGAAGGGTCCTGGGCGTAAAAGGCCCGGGCATCCGAGAGCCCGGGGTTCCAACCCTCCCGGGCGGCCCACTCCACCGCGAGTTCCACCTCCTTCAAGGTGGCGGTATGCAGGGTGTACATGTTTTTCCTCCTTTTTCAGATATCCATAATTTCCACTCTCTCCCGAAGCTCCGGGGAGATGATAAGGCGGTATTCTTCTGCAAGTTTTACGTTGAGTATCAGTCGTTCTCCCTGGACATTGCTGAAGGGGATATCTCCGGGGGAGGTTCCCTGGAGTACCTGAAGAAGCTTCTCCGAAGCCTCCAGCCCCGCATCGAAGTAATCCCGGGCCGCGCAGAGTATGGCTCCGTACTTCATCTGGGGGGTGTCGAAGGTGTAGACCGGAAGATTGCGCTCCCGAGCTTTTTTGACGATCTGAGGAAATCCCGGCCGGGTGGTGTTATCCGGAATCTGGGCTATCAGATGGATATTCTCGGCGCAGAGGGTTGCTGTGGCCTGGGACATCTCTCCCAGGGAGTTCACAGGAACGCTTACCAGCTCCAGCCCCTGGGCATGGAGAGCCTCCTCGAACCAGTCGCGGTAGAGCTGGCTGTTGATCTCTCCGGGGGTAAAAAGGGTTCCCACCCGGCGCACCTCGGGAAGAGTCTCCCGGATAAGTGCCACCATGGTTTCGAAGGCGGGGCGGGTGCTGATGCCGGTGACGTTTTTCCAGTGATTCTCCGGGCTGGTTCCCGCCCCCGCCAGCACGGGGTCCCCCACGGCAGTGAAGATGATGGGAATCTCCTTTCCTATTTGGCGTAACGCCGCCTGAAGGGTGGGGGTGGAGATCACCATGAGAAGATCCGGTCGCTCTGATCGAAGAGACGTCATGATGGTGGAGAGGGTGGCTATATCCCCCTGGGCGTTCAGGATACGAAGGTTAAAATCCCGCCCCTCCACCAGTCCTCCCCGGCGTAGCCCCTCCTGAAAGCCTTGAACGCTGAGTTCCGAGGTCTCTGTATCGTTGTAGAGAGCCATGCGCAGCTCCAGAGGTTTTGCTCTCTCCTCTTTCTGGGGGGCTGCTTGCTCCTCTCCCTGAAGAAGCTTCTGAACCCGCACCTCCTCCATGGGAATATTCTCCGGAGGGGTGCCCTGCAGAATACGTACCGCCTGATCCGCCGCCTGATCCCCCCAGTTGCGAAAGTCCGGCCCTATTCCTCCGGTGGCTCCCAGAGCTACCAGGCCGAGGTCGCTCACAAAAATGGGAATTCCTTCCCCCCGGGCTACCTTGAGAATCGAGGCAAAGCCTGCACTCACCAGGTTGTCTGCGGAAAAGAGAAAGACCTTTGCTCCTCGCTGTATCAGGGAGCGGGCGGTGAGGGAGAGATCCGACACTGTGGAGGCGGTTCCCTCCAGAACGGTTATTCCCTGCTCCCTGCCGAGTTTGCGAAGAATTTCCACCTCCAGCACCGACTGGGGCTGAGCGGGATCGTAGATAATCCCCACCTTATCCAGGCCTTCGGAAGATTCGCGAGCCAGTTCCAGAAGCTCCTTCATGGTGGATCTGGCGTAGACTCCGGTAATGTTCTTCGGAACTCCCCTGGAAAAGAGCCCCAGCTCTACGGGGTCTGTGGCTACGCAGTAGACGTAGGGAACCTCCCGTACCCGGTTTGCCCCCGCCACAAGAGTGGGGGAGGCGATGGAGACCAGAAGATCCGGTTTACTCCGGAGGGCGGCATCGAAGATCTGAGGAAGAAGCCCCTGATCTCCCTGGGCGTTGAACTCTTTAAGCAAATAATCCCTCTTCTCCTGAACCCCCCGGCTTTGAAGTCCCTCAAGAAAGCCCTCCCGGGCCTCCTCCAGCACAGGGGTGTTGATGAGATTCACCAGGGCAATGGTGGCAGGGCCATGAAAACGCTCTCTCAGAGAGAGGGCCTCTCCGGGATTTTCGGAGGAAGAGGTCTTCTGAGGGTCTCCAGAATTTTCGGCGTTTCTCGAAGCTATTCGGTTTGTGCGATCCGAATAGAGCAGAATCCCCGAGGTGAGGCAGAGAAGGAGCGTCATAAGTCCCAGATGTTTGAAAATCTTAAGCATCTCTCTTTTCTCCTTTACCGATACTCCGAGAGCAGCAGGGCTCCTACGGATTCGTCGAAAAGATCGCCTTTTGCCACGGTTTCAAAGACCCGCATCAGATCGGGAATCCGGATACGTCGTTTTTCCTCTCCCCGGAAATCCTCCGCCACCCTGCCCCGGTGCATCATGATAATGCGATCCGGCAGATCTATCGCCTGCTGCATGGAGTGGGTTACCATCAGGGTGGTGAGTTTTTCCCGGCTCACCATCTCCCGGGTAAGCTCCACCACCTTGGCGGCGCTTTTGGGATCCAGCGCTGCAGTATGCTCATCCAGAAGAAGCAGATCTGGCCGGTTCCATGTTGCCATGAGCAACGTTATGGCCTGACGCTGTCCTCCCGAGAGGGTGCCCATGGGATTGTCCAGCCGATTCTCCAGCCCCATCTTCAGAGAGGCCAGCCGCTCTGTCAGCATCTCCCGCACCTCTCGGGTAAGAGCCCGTTGCAGACTTCGGAATTTTCCCCGGCTCAAAGCGATAACCATATTTTCTGCGATACTCATCTCTCCTGCGGTGCCTCCGAAGGGGTTCTGAAAGACCCTTCCGATCCGGGCCGCTCGGCGGTGTTCCGGGAGTGCAGTGATATCCTCCCCTCCCAGAAGAATCTTTCCCCGGTCTACAAAGAAGCTTCCTCCCAGGGCGTTGAGCAGGGTACTCTTGCCGGATCCGTTAGAGCCGATCACCGCGGCGAAGGAGCCTTGCTCCAGTGTAAAGCTCACTCCCTGGAGAGCCCGAACCTCGTTAGGGGTGCCGGGAAAGAATGTTTTCGCCAGGTTCTGTAGCTCAAGCATGAGAGCCTTCCTCCGAGATCGAAGATTTTTTCCGGGGTTTCAGGATCTGGGGAGCGATGAGGGCCAGAAAGACAAATCCCGCAGTAACGAGTTTGAGATCGTTGGGATTCAGACCCCACCGGAGCGCTATGGCAATGAGAAGACGAAAGAGGATGGTTCCCATCACAGTACCCGTAATGAGAAGCCCCACCTCTGTGGACCGCACCAGAGCCTCGCCCAGGATGATACTTGCCAGTCCCCAGACCATCATTCCCACCCCCATCTGGATATCCGCAAAGCCCTGATACTGGGCCAGTAGCGCCCCCGCCAGGGCCACAAGACCGTTGGAGAGAGCCAGGCCGAGAAGCACCATGCGCTTATCGTTCAGCCCCTGGGCCCGGGCCATCTGAGGATTATTCCCTGCTCCCCGGAGCCCTGTTCCCAGATGGGTGAGCAGAAAGAAGCGAAGGAGTCCTCCCACCACGAGACAGAAGAGCAGGCTACTCAGAAGGGCCGCAGCGTCTTCCACCGACACGGGCCAGCCCAGGAGGGAAAGCTTTCCCGAGACCCCACCCAGGGGTTCCAGAAGCTTTTCCAAGGGGGTGGAGATGGTAGAGCTGTTCAGAAGGGGGATGTTACTCTTCCCCATGATTCGAAGATTAATGGAATAAAGTCCTGTCATCACAAGAATCCCCGAAAGAAGTCCCGAAATGTTCCAGCGTGTGTGGAGCAATCCGGTGACGCTTCCCGCACAGAGTCCTCCCAGAAGAGCCAGAAATGTCGCCATCCAGGGGTTCATCCCCCCCGAAATAAGCAGCGCCGCCACCGAGGCCCCAAGGGTGAGTGATCCATCCACGGTGATATCCGTAAAGCGGATCATGCGAAAGGTCAGCAGCATCCCCAGAGAGAGAAGCGAGAGAATAAGTCCCAGGGTAAAGGCTCCGAAGACAAGACTCATGAGTGATCCTTCTCCTTTTCCGATTCCAGAGGCCCCCACCAGGCAGCACCGCTGAGAAAGGCGCTCTCTCCCAGCCCCTGGGGGGTACGGAAATCCTCTATCAGGTGGAAAACCGCCCTGGGAGGAGCACCGAAGAAGAAACGGTCTATCTGTTCCTGCAGATTCACCATGCCGTTTGGAAGAATCTGAAAGGGAAAGATCGCTCCGTGGGCGTGAACCGAAAGAGCCCCTTCCTCATTTCGACGTACCACTCCGGCCACGGCGGCAGACTCTCCCGGAAAGGCCCTCTCTCCGCAGAAGTCGAGCCACTCCCGAACTTCCGGAAAATGCATGGGCTCGGAAGAAATCCGTTCCCCCGGAGAGCGGACAAGCGATGCCCCCACAACTCCCTCAATCTCTCCCAGAAGAACGAAGGCGAAGGAGGGGGAGAGGGAGTCCATCTCCTTCACCAGGGTGGAGAGAGCGTAGCTGGAGATTTCCTGGGAGGGGGAGAAGCGCAGAAGATGGGAGAAATGTCCTCGAAAGAGAAGGGCCTGGGCACAGTAGAGGGAGGGGGAGAAATCTTTTTCCCGCAGGAGACAGTCTGGCCTCCCCCCTCTGTTCGGGGGTTGAAGCGCCAGATGTCCCCCCAGAGCGACAAACTCCCCCATGTGGGGGCGTGCCTCTTCGCAGTCTGTGCCGCTTCCTCCGATGCCGAGGCCGTAGCTGAAAGCATCGAAACTGAGAGGGCGGCACTCTTCAGAGCAAAGGGTATTCCAGGGTTTCCAGGCGGCCACCTCTTCCAGTTCCAGAGGGGCTCTCAAAGGAAGGGGAAAGTACTGCAGAGCTTTTTTTCCGGGTTCTTCACCGGAGTCAGAGAGAAGAGCCTGCCAGTCGAGAAGCTCTTCGGAAAGCCAGCTGTGGAGCCCCGCCATCTCCAGAATCTCCCGGGCCATCCCCGAGGCGTGCACGATCTGCAAGGAGCCTCCCAGAGGGGCAAGCTCCCGGTGGATCTGCATAAGGGCCCGGATTCCCAGGGAGCTGAGAAACTCCAGATCCTCCGCATGGAGCACCAGGTGATGTTCTCCCCGGCGGATATGTTCCATGGCTGTTTCCCGGAAAAAATCCGACCAGGATGCATCCAGCCGTCCCTGAAGGTGCAGAATAAGTCTCCCCTCCCGGCGGCATTCGTGGATTTTCATAGCGTGTCTCCCTTCCAAGGTAAAATAATGTCTCGCATTGTACGCTTTTTGGGTATTTCTGGAAATATGGCAAAGGTCTCACGGCAGGTGAAAAAAAGGAATTTTCGTGCAATTTGGCGATGGCATAATTTTTATGCATTTTGTACAATGGAGAGGGCTTCTCCGAAGAAGCACGTACAGAACAGGAAGACGAGAGAAAAGAGGAGAGAAGATCATGCGTGTACATTTGCAGCTGCGGGGAAAGATCATCTTTATGGTACTTTCCATGGTGCTTCTTGTCTTCGGGATCATTCTGGGAAGTATAACCTGGATGAACCGCAGGGAGAATGTGCAGAGCGCCCAGGAGCGTGCTCTCAGCCTTTCGAGAGAATATGCACACCAGATGACTACAGAGTTTGAGGCTGCCATGAGTACCGTCCGCACCCTTGCCTGTATTTTTGAGGGGCTTGCGGAGGCGGGGAATGTGGATCGTGAGACCTTGAGCCAGGTTCTTAGAAAGACCCTGGAGGAAAATCCCGGTTTTTTTGGCGTCTGGAGCTGCTGGGAGCCCAACGCTCTGGACGGAAGGGACGAGGAGTTTGCGAATACCCCGGGGCATGACGAGACAGGGCGCTTTATCCCCTACTACCACCGTGAAGAGGGAGAGGTCGTTTTCGAGGTTCTTACTGACTACGATAATCCGGGAAAGGATTACTGGTATGCAGATCCTCTCAAGAAAAACGGCGAGAGCATCACAGAACCTTACTACGACGATCAGGTGGACGTTACCATGGTGAGCTTGGTAATTACCACGAAGGCGCACGGCAGGACTGCGGGTGTGGTGGGGGTGGATATGGCCATGGAGGGAATTCAGAAGATAGCCCTGGAGGCCCGGCTCTACGAGAGAGGCTTTGGGCGGCTCCTTACCTACGAGGGCATACTGGCGGCCCATCCTGATCCGGAACAGATAGAAAAACCTGCTCCGGAGATGGAGGGTTCCGAAGGGGAGGCAATTCTTCGGGGTATTCGAAGCGGAGAGAGCTGGTTTCAGGAGAGCTGGTCTGAAACGATGAACGAACCTACCTACAGGGCCTTTGCCCCGGTGCTGGTGGGAAAGACGGGAACCCCCTGGAGTTTCAGCGCGGTCATCCCGAAGAGAGATGTGGTGGCCTCTTCCCAGAGGCTTTTTTTCATAAACGTCTTCTTGAGCTTTCTGGGAATGTTCCTCATCACTCTGGTTATATTCTTTATTGCGGGACGGATCGCCAAGCCCTTGAGGCGGGTGGAACGGCTTGCCCGGCAGGCTCAGGAGGGGGATCTCACCATCTCCCGGCGGGATTTTCAGATCTGTTCAAAGGATGAAATGGGAGCCATGGCGGATGCTCTGACGGCGATGATAGCGTCCCAGGCCGCCATGGTGCTCGAAATTCGCCATATGGCAGAGAGTGTCTCAGCCAGGGCGGATGCTCTCGTGCAGGTTTCGGAAAAGGTGGATGCTGCGGCGGAGGATGTGCGAAAGAACGTTGACGAAACCGCGGAACTCTCCGAATCGAACAGCGCTTCCATAGAGGAGACCACAGCGGGGGTCGAAGAAGTTGCCGGAGCTGCCCAGACCATAGCGAGGTCTGCTGGCGAAGGGGCCGAAGCGGTCTCCCTGATGGAAGGCTCTGCAGAAGAATCTGTGGAGAAGGTACGCATCATGCTCGAAGATCTTCGGGGCATGGGCGAAAAGACCCGGGAGAGTATGGCTGCTGTGGCGCATCTCTCTGAGGCGGTGCAAAATATTTCTGGTTTTGTTTCTACCATTACAAAAATAGCGAATCAGACGAACATGCTCGCTTTGAATGCCGCCATTGAGGCGGCCTGGGCGGGAGAGGCGGGGCGCGGTTTTGCTGTGGTAGCGGAGGAAGTACGCAAACTTGCGGAAGAATCGAACCTCGCGGCGGGGGAAGTCTCCAAACTGATAGAGCAACTGGAGGAGAACAGTAAAAATTCCATGCAGGTGGCGGAAGACTCCGGGGCTATTCTGGGAACCACCCTGGTTCAGGCGGGAGAGGCTCACGAAAAGCTTGAAGAGACCCTTCTGCAGATTCAGGGGGTTCTGGGGGTTATCGAGAACGTCGCCTCTATTTCTCAGGAACAGGCTGCCTCAAGTGAGGAGATGGCCTCTGCCATGGATCAGATCAGCCTCAGCAGCACCCAGATGGGGGAACGTATCAGCGTCATCAAAAGGGATGCGGAGGAGACCGCCGACAACGCCAGAGAAGTAGCCCAGATGGTTCAGGAGATGCGATCTCAGGGAGAGGAGCTTCTCACCCGGGTTGCCCGCTTTCGAACCGGGGAATCGCTGCAACTGCCCCGCCGGTAGCCTGCGGCGTGCTGATATGGTAAGCTTTCGTCTTGTGCGCCTGGGGGAAGCTCGCCCACCTATGGGGGCTTCGTGAAATGGCAGATGGCACATCATTTATGAATAATTTCTAAAATCTACGATCTGCAGTCTGCAATGACATGTATCACGAAAGGGAGATGTATGGTATGAGCGAACATGCTTCGGTAAAAGCCCTCTGGGAGAACTATCTCGCCACTCTGGGAGAGACTCCGGAGAATACGAATAAAGTCTATAGCTCCTGGCACTTCTGTGACAACCAGGAAGATGCGGATGCTCTCGCAGAGCTGGTGCTCCGGGGGATCAAGCGCGCCACCGCCAGTGCAATGGCATGTTACGAAGAGGAAAAAGAACCTCTTCCTCAAGAGGGGGATTACAGCATTGTCACCGATTGGGAAGGGCGGGCCCTCTGCATTATCCGCACTACCAGGCTGCAGATCTTTCCCTTCAACGAAGTGCCTCGGGAATTTGCCGCCCGGGAAGGAGAGGGGGATGGCTCTCTGGAATACTGGCGTCAGGCACATGAGGCGGCTTTTTCCCGGGGGCTCCGGGAGTGTGGCCTGGAGTTCCGGGAGGATATACTCGTGCTCTGCGAGGAGTTTGAGGTGGTCCATCCCCAGTAAGGGTGCAGGAAGAACAAGGAAGTAAAAACAAAAAACTGGGGGAGACGTCTCTGCTCCCCCGGGATCACTCTGGAACTCACACATGTACGAATGTATCACCTCATGGTTTTAGAGCGGTTTCAGAAATAATGTGTCATGTGCTGTTTCACGGAGCCTCCGCTTGTGTGTCCCCTCTGCTCCGAAAGTGGCGAAACCGCTCCCTTGCTTTGCTGCTCCGGCCCGTCGCCCCAGGCGCGCCGACCAGCTGCGCGGCTGGGGCTTACCGGCACGTCCTGTGCCGGCACCGGGCCTCCGCGACGCAAAGCTGCGCTCGCCGACCACTATGGTCGCTGCCGGGGACACACAAGCTCCGGCTCTCCCGTTAATATAGTGTCACATGGCAACGAGAACCGCTCTAAGAGACAACCCGAGAGGCAACCCCAGAAGAAACAGTAAAGAAAGCCCCGAAGCCGTCCCGGCTCCGGCGTTGCACCCTCCGGAACCGCCGCCTCCCGATGCGGAAGCTTTCGTTTCAGCCCGGATGGAGCAGACCCGAAAGGTTACCACCCCCGCCTCGGGATTGAGGTCGAAGGGGCCGTTATCCGTCACCAGGTTACGCCACGTCATGAGTCCCTCTCCCGGTTCGTAGAAATCCGGAGGCGTTACGCCCTGGGGGAGATCCTGCCCCGGCCGAATCTCGAACTGTATGCCCCGTTCGGGAATTTCGTATCCCGAGCCGTCGGCTCTGGAGAAGAGTGAATAATAGCGCACCCGGTCAGGCCAGGAAGCGGTGTATTCCACGGAAAGATCTGTGCTCTCCAGAGCCACGTTCTCAAAAGCGTTGGCGTAATAGAGGCAGGCGTTCAGTTCCGAGAAAGAGGCAGAGGTTTCTCCGGAAAGCTCTCCCAGATCTGCTGAAAGGGCCTCCGCCACTGATTGAAAGAGATGGCTTTCCGTATTCGCCAGATCCCGTGAAACCGTACTCACGTCCGCATCCTCCACAATGGAACGAGGTTGTGGTGCCGTATCTCCCGTATATCCTCCAAAGGCGGTGGCGCTGTGATTGGGGGTGTCGCCTATGGTGCAGCTACCGTCGGTGGTATAGGTGGCATTGATATTGTCTTCGGAGTTACCTGTAATAACGCACCCCTCTTCCAGGCGAAGAGATGCGGCGTTGTGCGATCCTCCAGGTTTGTAGATGCCCCCTCCCTTATAAGCGCGGTTATGTTGAATGGTGCATCCACGAAGGATGGCGGAAGCTCCTTCTCCAAGCATCAATCCCCCCCCCAGGAGAAAAGCGGTATTCTCTCGTAGAGTGCAGCGTTCCATAATTACTGTACCCGTACAGAATATTCCTCCCCCGGAATTGGGAAAAGGGGCTCTTCCTCCCTGAATTGTAAGATACCGCATGGTGCAGGTAACATCATTTACCGAAAGGACCCGGCAGTTTCCGGTTTGAGTGATGGTGGCAGGGCCTGTGAAGGTGAGGCCGTTTCTGATTACAAGTTCCGTAGTCAGACGAATATCGGTACCCGCTCCGTCAAACCTTATGGTGTCTCCAGGGTTGGCTCTTGCGAGCACATAACGCAGGGTGCCCGGAGAGCCATCGTCCGCACCGCTTGTAACGCATCGCATGGCGACTCCCGAAGCCTCCCGGAAGCTCAGGAAGAGCAAAAAGATGGTGCATGGAAGCAGACAATACAAGAAAAACCTTCTTTTGGGAAAAATCTGCTGATATGTGCTTTCTTTGCCGGGATTTTTCCATTCGTATCCCATTATTCTTGGCTCCTTCTCTTTTTGGATAGTAGTGAACCGGGGGGGTTCTTCGTACATAAAAAGGACGAGGAATGTCAATACATCCTCGTCCTTGCGGCGCCGGGGGAAATTTTTATTTGGGGAGAATCACGTTTCCCGTGTTCATTCCCTCGCCTCCGGAGAGATTTTCCAGCTCTCCATCCTCCAGTTCGCCGGGTTTCCGGTTCTTTTTTTCCTTCAGCAGAGCCTCTTTTTCCATCTCTTCGGAATGCTTCGTAGCTTTGTCTTTCACGGAACTCTCCTCCTTCAATCTCATGGGTTTTTGCACGCGGTGCTTCTTTCATGGGATCAGCATACACCTTGACACAGTGTCAAAGTCAAGGGGCAAGAAAAAATTTTCTTTTTTTCAGAATTCCAGAATTACTTCTTTTTGAGCCGAAAGATTGCCAGGGGCAGTCCCAGAAGCAGCAGAGAAAGCCCCGAAGCCCCTGGGGCTCCTGCGTTGCATCCTCCGGAGCCGCCCCCCGATGCGGGAGCTTCTGCCTCCGCCCGGACGGAACAGACCCGGAAAGTTACCACCCCCGCCTCGGGATTCAGGTCGAAGGAGCCGTTATCCGTTACGGTATTCCGCCAGGTACGCAGCCCTTCCCCGGTCTCGTAGAAATCCGGAGGAGTTACGCCGTCGGGGAGGTTCTGCCCGGGCTGAATTTCAAACTGAATGCCCCCTTCGGGGAGAACGTAGCTTCCGGGAGCCAGCATTCTCGCATATCCGCCTCTTGATGCTGCATCCTCCTCCGCCAGGGCGAAGGCGGCGTAGTAGCGTACGTATTTCGGCCAGGAGGCGGTGAACTCAACCTCCAGCTCCCCGCTGCCGGAAGTATCTTCCAGGGGAATGTTCTCGTAGGCGAAGGCATTGTAGAGAGTAGCATTCATCCCCTGCAGAGAGGCGGAAAGGTTTCCTGGAATACCCCGAAGATCTCCCGAAAGGGCGGTCTGTATCTCTTCGTAGAGGGTGCTTTGGGAGTTTCCAAGATCTCTCTCCGCAGCGGTGACGTCGGATTCTCCCGCGGTGGAGCGGGGCTGAGGAGAGGCTCCGGAAGCCATTCCAGCCAGAGCCACGGAGCTTTTCCCCGGAGCGGTGCCGATGGTGCAGGATCCGTCGGTGGTGTAGGTTCCGACGATTTCCAGAGGGGTATTGCCGGTTATACTGGAGGATTGCGTGATGTTGGCAAGGCCGTGGTTTTCTATGCCCCCTCCGGCGGAGCTGGCGTTGGCCTGATTGGAGCTTATGGTGCTTGAGGCGGTACTCAGGTTACCGCTGTTGTAGATGCCCCCACCTCGACTTGCGCTGTTACCCGAGAAGGAGGTGTGGGACGTCAGGCTTGCGTTACCATAGTTTGCCAGTCCTCCCCCGTTTCCTCCGGCGGAAGTGTTGTTCCGGAAGGTGGATGTGAAGGTGGTCAGCGTGGCCCCGCTTCGGTTGTAGAATCCTCCTCCGCTGCTCTTATCGGCGATGTTGTTCTCTAAAGTGGTAATGTTAAGGACCACGTCCTTACAGTTATCCACTGCTCCCCCGTTGGTGTTGGAGGTGTTGTTCTTGAGGGTACAGCGGTAGAGAGTGAGATGGCCCCTGTTCAAAATGGCTCCACCCCCCGAACCGTCCGAAGCATTTCCTCCCGTGATGGTAAGATACGAGAGCTTCACGAAGCGGTCTGAGCCTATCGAAAAAACCCGTTGGTTTGCTGCGGTCTGTCGGATGATGGTGGAGCTTCCCATGATGGTGACAGCCTTGGAAAGAGGGAGTTCCCCCTGAAGCTGAATTTCCATGTCGGCATTTTGAAAGGTAATGGTATCGTTGGCCCAGGCGTTCTGTATGGCGTGGCGCAAGGTGCCGGCTGCAGGATTGGCAGGGTCGTCTCCGGTGTTCGTGACGGTCCATATGGTGGCTTCTGCGGGGTTGTGCAAAAGCAGCAGGAATATTGCCGATAAAATCACTCCATTTATTTGATATCTTCGGAAGCGTAAAAATTCTTTTTTCACAATAAATTCTCCTCTCATCGAAACTGGAATTTACGGTTTTCTCTATCAAAAAGTGGATGGATCAAGCCTCTTTCTTCTTCTGGACAAGGAGGCGACTCCCGTATGACCGGGAGTCGCCTCCTGCAACAGACGTTTCCTCTTATTTATTAAAAAATAAAGTTCCTGGAAGTCCCAAAAGAAGCAGCAGAGAGAGCCCTGAAACGCCTGTGGTCCCGGTGCTGCATCCCCCAGAGCTACCCCCCGATGCAGGAGCAGGAGCTTCTGCCTCCGCCCGGACGGAGCAGACCCGGAAGGTTACCACCCCTGCCTCGGGGTTGAGGTCGAAGGAGCCGTTATCTGTCACTACATTCCGCCAGGTTCGCAATCCCTCCCCGGTTTCGTAGAACTCCGGAGGAGTCACTCCATCGGGGAGGTCCTGCCCGGGCTCGATCTCGAACTGAATCCCCCGTTCGGGAAGAACGTAGCTTCCGGGAACCAGGGTTTTTGTGTTCCCCCCATGCGCCGCATCCTCCCCCGCCAGAGCGAAGGCGGCATAGTACCGCACGTAGCGAGGCCAGGAGGCGGTGAACTCGATCTCCAAATCTCCGTTGCCCGAGACATCTTCCAGGGGTACGTTTTCGTAGGTGAAGGCGTTGTAGAGAGTGGCGTTCATGCCTTCAAGAGAAACAGAAAGGTTTCCCGAAATGCCATGAAGATCTCCGGAAAGGGCATCTTTCACCTCTCCATACAGGAGGCTTCCGGAATTCCCCAGATCCTCCTCCGCATGTCGTACGTCGGAATCTCCCGCGGTGGAGCGAGCTTCCGGGGAGGCCCCCGAAGCCACCCCTGCCAGGGCCACGGAGCTTCTGCCGGGGTTGCCGCCGATATAGCAGTTACCGTCGGTGGTGTAGGTTCCGGAGCCTGCGATCTGGTCCGGAGTGTTGTTCTTGATTTTGGTCCCCTGGGCCAGATATGTTTCGGTGTAGAGATTCAGGAGCAATCCTCCTCCGGATCCCTTGCTCTTATTGTTATCCACGACGCAGCAGTACATGTAGAGAATTTCCCCGTTCAGAATGCCCCCTCCGGCGGTGTCGTAATTCTCGTTTCCCTCTACCACGCAGTTGTACATGGTAAGAACCGGGGTGCTGTATCCGCTGGCTTCGTTATTGATCCCCGCGGCTCTTCGGGGCCAGTTGGCGGTGTTGTAGCTCACGGTGCAACTGTACATGGTGAGGTTTCCCGCATTCAGAATGCCTCCTCCCACGGTGTTGTTCGTGACGGTGCAGTTTTCCATGGTAAGTGTGCCATGGTTGATGAGCCCCGCTCCGCAGGCGGAGCTTCCCGAGAGATCTCCTCCGGTGATGGTGAGGCCCTTGAGGGTGCAGGTGATGCCGGGAATGAAGTAGACTACCCGTTCCCCTGTTACGGTCTGGCGGAGGGTGGCGGAGGGATATCCGCTTATGGTGAGATTCCTGTTGACGAAAAGGTATCCCCTAAGGTTCACCACAGGCACGCGAATGGAAACGGTATCCCCCGCAGCGGCGTTTTCCACCGCATGACGCAGGGTCTCTCGGGCTCCATCGTCTGCTCCGCTGGTGACGATCCAGGTGGTGGCGTGTGCTGGGCCCTGGAAGAGAGAAAGCCCCAGGAGCATCAAGGTGCATAAGGTCAGGTAAAAACAAGCTCTTTTCCCGCAAAAGAAAGGTTTTTTGCTTTCTCTTTCTCCGGAAGAATCGTGGTCGCAATAACCGTGGTCTTTTTGCATGGGTGTTCCCTTTCCTTTCTAAAATCTCCTCGTTTTCGTCTTTTGCCTGAATTCAGAAAGACGAATCCCCCTTCGAGTTCCCGGTTCTTATGGGCATGTCCCTGCAGGTGGAGAGAAAATACGGAACGGCGGAGATTTCGATGACATATTTTGCGGCACATCATTGTGTAAAGCCGCTCCATAAGGAATGACGTTTGTACCTATACGTGAAGGAGGAAGGGAACCGGGCCGCCTTGGTCCTTCGCGGGCAAAGCAAGGGTGTATGTTTTAGGGATTGATGATGTTTCCCGTGGTCATTCCCTCGCCTCCCGCGAGGTTCTCCAGATCCGCGTCATCCAGCTCATCGGGTTTACGTTCTATTTTTTCCTTTGCGAGAGCTTCCTTTGTTTCCTTTTCGATCTGTTCGGTTCCCTTCTTCTTCATGGCAGATTCCTCCTTGTGATGTTTATGGATGTTGGTCTGTGACGGTGAACCTTCCTTCGCTGGATCAAGCATATACCTTGACACTATGTCAAAGTCAAGGGCTGAGAAAATATTTTTCTGTCTTTTTCGAGAATTTCCGTTTATCTCTCTCCCCGGAGTCTCTGAAATTTTGCGAAGACGGGCACTCCCAGAAGCAGGAGAAGAGAGAGTGGCGATGCTGTTCCTGCTCCTGCTCCTGCGCTGCACCCTCCGGAGCCGCCCCCCGATGCGGGAGGTTGTCTCTCTGCCTCCGCTCGAACGGAACAGACCCGGAAGGTTACCGCTCCAACCTCGGGATTAAGGTCAAAGGAGCCGTTATCGGTTACCACATTCCGCCAGGTCCGCAGCCCTTCCCCTGTCTCGTAAAAGTCTGGGGGGGTAACCCCTTCGGGGAGAGCCTGCCCCGGCTGAATCTCGAACTGAATGCCACTTTCGGGAAGAACGTAGTTTCCGGGTGTGAGGGTTCTTGCATCCCCGCCCTTGGATGTATCCTCTTCCGCCAGGGCGAAGGCAGCGTAGTAGCGCACGTATTGCGGCCAGGAGGCGGTGAACTCGATCTCCAGCTCCCCGCTGCCGGAAGTATCTTCCAGAGGAACGTTTTCGTAGGTGAAGGCGTTGTACAAGGTGGCGTTCATGCCTTCCAGAGAAACAGAAAGGTTTCCCGAAATGCCATGAAGATCTCCGGAAAGGGCATCTTTCACCTCTCCATACAGGAGGCTTCCGGAATTCCCCAGATCCTCCTCCGCACGTCGTACGTCGGAATCTCCCGCGGTGGAGCGGGGTTGGGGAGAGGAGCCCGAAGCAACTCCTCCCAGGGCCACGGAGCTTCTTCCCGGAGCGGTGCCGATGGTACATGTGCCGTCAGTGGTGTAGGTTCCGACGATTTCCAGAGGGGTGTTATCGGTTATGCTGGAGTATTGCGTGATGTTGGCAGAGCCGTGGTTTTCCACGCCCCCTCCGGCGGAGCTAGTGTTGGCCTGATTGGAGCTTATGGTGCACACGGTGGTATAGAGCGTTCCATCGTTGTAGATGCCTCCCCCCCGAAGGGCGGTATTGCCCGAAACGGCGGTGAGGAGACCTATGTGAACGTAGCCGAAATTGGCTAATCCTCCTCCCAGAAGGGCGGTATTGCCCGAAAGGGCAGTTTGGAGAGTCAGGGTTGCGGTACCATAGTTTGCCAATCCCCCTCCGTACCCCTCGGAAGTATTGTCCCGTATGGTAGAGGTTAAGGTCTTCAGGGTGCTTCCTATCCGGTTGAAGATTCCTCCCCCCTGGTGCTTGGCGGTATTGTTTTCCAGGGTGACGGTGTCCAGGGTGAGATCTCCATAGTTCTCGATGCCCCCTCCGTAGATGGAGGCGTAGTTATCCCGAAGAGTGGACTTACCGAGGGTGAGACGTCCCCTGTTCAGAATGCCTCCGCCTCCACCACTGCCGCTGTATCCCTCGCCTCCGGTGATGGTGAAACCCTCTATCCGCACGGAGGCCCCGGAAGCCACCGAAAAGACCCGGTGATGCGGGGCGGTCTGGCGAACCGTGGTGGAGCTTCCCCAGATGGTAACGCTCTTGCTGATGGGCAGCTCCTCCACAAGTTGAATTTCCATGCCGGGGCTTGCGAAGACGATGACGTCGTAATCCGAGGCGTTCTGCAGCGCATGGCGCAGGGTTCCCTCGGCAGGGTTGGTGGCGTTGTCCTCAGTACTCGTAACGGTCCATGCCGCAGCCTCTGCGGGGTTTTGGAAAGCCAGAAGAGCTGGCCAAATCACCAGAACCAGCAAGGCGGTTATCAGAAAAGGCCTTCTTCCTGGGGGAAATTCATCAAAGGCACGCAGCTGTGATGCTTTCGGTGTCATGGAACATTCTCCTTTCTACCACTTAAAGTATCGCTGCACGATCTCTCCAGACAATACACCTTGACACAGTGGTAATGTCAAGGAAAAAAAGCCGGAACCCCGATTTTTTAAGGGTTCCGGCTTGCATCTGACGGTTTGTAAAGAAAAGCTATTCCGCTTCTCTCATGGGGTAATCCATCTATTCTGAAGCTTTAAGTTCCTCTCGCAGGCTCTCCAGATAGGCTTGGCTCTCGTCGGAAAGTTCAATGCCTCCCTTGGGGAACTCCTCCTTCTTGAGGATTCTCGCCTGAAGGGGGGCGTATTCCTCCATGGGGGCCCAACCTCCTCCGAGGGACTTGAAGATCTGGATAAGGTTGGAAAGCATCTGTCCATCGCTCAAAGCAAGCTGTTCTTCCAGATTGAGCAGGGCGCTCTGAGCGATGATAACGTTGTTGAAGTCCTTGAGACCGTGCTTATACTGATCCTCCGCCACCTCCATGGCTGTGGTAGCAGCGGTTACTCCTCGCTGGAGGGATTGGTTTCGTTCTCTCTCCTGGGTTTCCGCGGTGAGGGCGTTTCGTACCTCCCCCACGGCGTCGAGTACGGTTTGCTCGTAGGTAGCCAAGGCCTGTTCCTGTTTTTCCGTTTGAACCTCGATATTCTTTCGTATGGCCCCTCCGTGGAAGATGGGCCAGGAGATCTGGGGGCCTATGGAGTAAACCCCTCCGTCAGAGATGGAAAGACCGCTGGCGGAGCCGTAGGATTCCAGGCCGATGGAGCCGAAGAGGGTCAGCTTGGGAATAAAATCTTTTTTGGCCGCATCCTTCCGGGCCATCTGGGCCGCCAGCTGCCGTTCCGCCATAAAGATATCCGGCCGCTGGCGCAGGTAATCCGCAGGAATTCCCACCAGATTGATTTTCTTCGGATTGGGTAGAGGCCGGAATTCGAAAAGATCCTTTGCGAGGCTTCCCGGAACTCCCCCTACCAGAATGGCCAAACGGTTCAAGGCCTCCTCAATGCCCGTCTTGATGGGAGGAATGGTGGAGTTGGTCTGCTCCATGGTGTACTTGGCCTGGCTGAGATCCAGTTCATCCGCCAGTCCCGAATCGTACCTGGATTGGAGCAGCTCCACCGTCTCCAGCTGGAGACTCAGATTTTTCTCCGCCACCAGAAGCCTTTTCTGAAGGGTTCGGAGGGATAGATAGTTGAGAGCCACCTCGGAGGAAAGGCTTACCCAGGCGCTGTGCAGAGCGCCGTACTGGGCTTGCAGATCTGCGGCGCTGGCCTTAATCTTAAGGGCCTGGGCTCCGGAAAAATCAATCTCCCAGGAGGCGTCAATGCCGAGTTTGTACAGATCCACAGGTCCCACCTGCTGCCCGCTGAGGCTGGCGTTCTCTCCGTTTTTAAGATTGGTGAAGGAGCCGCTCCCGTCGATCCAGGGAAGTATTGCAGACTTGCTGATCCCAAGGGCTGCCCGAGCTTCGGCGAATCGGGATCGGGCGGAGCGGATATCCCGGTTATTCTCCAGAGAAGTCAGAATGAGTTCCGTCAGGGTGGGATCTCCCAGGAAATCCCACCAGCGGGCCAATACCTCCGGAGCCGGAGCATCCGGCACCTCGGGCGAAGCGAAGTAGGGCATGGGATAGCGCTTGGCCATGTCGGTCCATTTGTAGTGTTCGAGTGGTAGCTCCTCCGCAGCCGAAGCCTCTGGGGCGATTTCCGAAAGGGGAAAGCCCGCAGTCAAGGCCAGAGAGATCAGAATGGCGATGGTGCGTTTTTTCATGTTATTATCCCTCTTCCTGGGTATCCGGTTTTTTGCCAAGCACCATCCGGCCTATGGTGGCCTTGATTTTTTCCCGATAGGTCTGAAGGAGTACATAGAGCCCGGGAATCAGGAATATGCCGAAGGTGGTGGCGATGCTCATGCCGAAAAACATGGTGGTTCCTACGTGGGTACGGCTTCCCGCTCCGGCGCCGCTGGCGAAGAGCATGGGGAGCACCCCTATAACGCAGGTGAAAGCGGTCATCATCACCGATCGGAACCGTTCCGATGCAGCGATTCCTGCAGCATCAAGAATGGAGAGCCCCTTTCCGTCGTGCTGCTCCTTGGCAAACTCGATAATCAGAATGGCGTTCTTGGCGGAGAGCCCCACCAGAAGCAGTATACCCAACTGGGCGTAGATACTCAACGACAGTTTCATTACGAAGATTCCCATGAGTGCTCCCAGTAGCGCCACCGGAAGGGAAAGGATGACTCCCAGGGGAACGGACCAGCTCTCGTACTGAGCTACCAGGAAGAGGTAACCGAAGAGCACCGCCAGTCCGACAATGATGCCGGTTTGGCCGCTGGATTCCTTTTCCTGATAGGTCATGCCGGAGAACTCCACCTTATATCCTTCGGGAAGTTCCGAAGCGATCTGTTCCACCGCGGCCATGCCCTTTCCGGAGGAGAAGCCCGGAGCCATAAAGGCCATGATGGAGGCGGTGGGGAAAAGGTTATAACGGCTTACCGCTCTGGGGGCCACAGTTTTCTTCACTTTCAGGAAGCTATCCACGGGAACCCGGTTTCCCCCCTTGTTTTCCACGAAGATGTTTCCCACGTTCGACACCTCTCCCCGGTAGGGCCAATCGGATTGAAGGATAACTTTGTTCACGGTGGTGCCTATGTTGATGTCGTTCACATAGGCCGTGCCGAAGTAGGTTTGCAGGGTGCTGAAGGCGTTACTCAGGGGTATTCCGAGCATCTCCGCCTTCTCTCGGTCTATGTCCAGAAAGAGGTGAGGCGTATTGGCGGTGTAGGTGCTGAAGGCGTACATGAATTCGGGAGCCTGGTTAAGCTTCATCAAAAATCCTCCCATCACCTGGGCTAGCTTCTGGGGATCGTTGTCGATGGTGGACTGAAGCCGTACGTCCAGCCCCCCCGAGATGCCGAGTCCCTGAATGGCGGGGGGAGTGAAAATATTTACTTTTGCCTCCGGCATGGATGCGGTCATGGCGCGTACTTTGCCCACAATACTCCCCTGACTGGTTTCAGGGGTATTTCTTTCGGACCATGCATCCAGAACGATGATCAGCGATGCCACATTCTCTCCCGAATCCCCCAGAATACTGTAGCCGATGATATTGATCACAAATTCGACCCCGGGGATTTCCTCCAGTTGCGGCACCAGCTTGGCGGTAACTTCCTCGGTACGTTTCTGAGACGCCCCTTCGGGAAGCTGAACCACTGCGTAGGCCGCTCCCTGATCCTCATCGGGAACGAAGGAGGTGGGAGTCATCTTGAGAATTCCTCCGGAAACCCCTATCAACAGAGCCAGTAATCCCAGAGTGACCAAGGTTCTGCGGGCGATCCACATGGATCCCGCCACATAGCCCTTGGAAGCCTTGGTGACGAGAGTATTGAACCACGCCAGGGGGCCTCTCGTCTTGGGTTGAATGCCGTGGAGCATATGGGCACACATGGCGGGACTCAGGGTAAGGGCCACGACCAGGGAGAATACCACCGAGAAGGAGACAGTGACGGCGAACTGGCGGTAGATGACTCCGGTCATGCCCCCCATAAAGGCTACGGGGACGAAAATAGCAAGAAAGACCAGGGTAGTAGCGGTCATGGGGCCCGTAACGTCCTTCATGGCTTGGATGGTTGCTTTCACAGAACCTTCATTATCGCGGTGCATTATGTAAAGTACCCGTTCCACCACGATGATGGCATCGTCCACTACGGTTCCAATAACCAGAACAAAAGCGAAGAGGGTAAGGATGTTAATGCTGAAATTCAGAACGATGAGCCCGATAAACGTCGCCAGTAGGGAGATGGGAATGGCCATAACCGGTACCAGGGTAACCCTCCAGTCCTGGAGAAAGACGTAGCATACCAACACTACCAGAGAGAAGGTGAGTCCCAGGGTCAGGAGGATCTCGTGGATGGTCTCCCTCACATATTCCGTGGAGTCATAGCCGATGACGAACTTCGTATCCGAAGGCAACGTTTTGGAGAGTTCTTCCAAAGCTTTTTCCGTGGCCCTCATGGCATCCAGGGCGTTGGAATCCGAGGCCTGGGAAAGAAGCATCATGGCCGCGGGAGCACCATTGAGCCCCGCATGGAAGGTGTAGTCCTCGGAGCCCAGTTCTATTCGGGAGATGTCCTTAAGCTTCACCAACCCCCCGTCTTCGGTGGTTCGGATAACGATATTCTCGAAGTCTTTCACATTGCCCAGGCGTCCCTTGGTGGTGAGGGTGTAGACCAGAGGGGTTTCGCCGTTGTTAGGAGCCGCTCCTATGGATCCCAGAGAGGCCTGTCGGTTCTGGCTGGCGATGGCGTTTGCTATATCCGAAGTGCTCAAGCCCAAAGAGGCCAGCCGATCCGGGGCCAGCCAGACCCGTATGCTGTACTTGGCTCCCATAACCTGAACGTCCCCAAGTCCGGGGACCCGTTTCAGGGCGTTGCTCACATTGTTTTTGGCGTAGTCTGTCATGAAGGCCGCATCCCGGGTGCCGTTGGGGGAAATCAGGGCCACGAAGCCCAGCACGTCGGAAAACCGGGCCTCCGTGGTGATCCCCCGGGCGGTAACTTCACTCGGAAGCAGAGGCTCTGCCTGTTGAACCCGGTTTTGAACCTTCACCAGAGCCATATCCGTATCGGTACCTGTCTTAAAGGTTATGGTGAGAGAATAGCGTCCGGTGTTGCTGGAGGTGGAGTTCATGTAAATCATGTCGTCCACCCCGTTGATAGCCTCCTCCAGGGGTACCCCCACGGTATTGGCCAGGGTTTCCGCGTCCGCCCCGGGATAGCTGGCCTCCACGCTGATTTGAGGAGGGGCAACGTCGGGATACTGCTTTACGGGCAGATTCAAAGCTGCGATGATTCCCGCCAGCGCCAGAACCACCGAGACCACCATGGCGAATCGGGGACGTTCAATAAAAAACGTTGAGAACATGATTTACTCGTCTTTCCCGGTATTATCAGGTGAAAGGATGGGGAGATCGTAATCCGAAACCTGGGCCAGCTCCGCAGGAGATTTTGTTTCGTCCTTTTTCTCCGGAAGAGGAGCTACCACCATGCCGGGGTGAAGAGCCTGAAGCCCGAGAAGTACAATCTTCTCCCCCCCCTCCAGGCCGGAGACCACTTCGCACACCTTGCCTACCGACTCTCCCAGAACGATACGAACCGGATTTGCCCGGTTTTCGTCGTCCACCACATACACGAAATCTCCCTCTCTATCTGCCATAATTGCCTCCTGCGGAATCACCGGCACGATGGCTGATTTGGCGGGCCGCACCTGAACCCGGACCATGGATTCCGGAACTAGGGCTCCCTGATCATTCTCGAAGCGGAGGCTTACGGTAATGCTGCCGGTTTTCTTATCCATTTCGTTATTTTCGAAATCCCGGGCCCCTTTTTTGGAGTATGCCTTTCCGTTTGCCAGTGTTATGCTGGCATCGTATACGGTACTCTCGGGATTGCGGAAGGCTTCAAGCTGATTCAGATATTCCCGATCCGGAAGGGCGAAGGTAACTCTTATGGGATCCGTCTGAACAATGGTGGTCAAAGGCATGGTGTTTGAGGGGGTGACGTAATTCCCCTTGGTGAAAAAGGCCTTTCCCGCCCGTCCTGAAATGGGGGCAGTTATTTTGGTGTACCCCAGGTTTATCTGAGCCAGTTGCAGCGCTGCTTTGGCCTGCTGCACTTCTGCTTTGGCCTGGAGCACATCGCTTTCTGCCATATCCATGTCCGAAGCGGAGACGCTCCGGGAATCTGCAGCCTGAAGACGGTTTTTATACTTCGAAGCCCGATCGAAATTGGCCTCGGCTTTGGCAAGTTCCGCCTTCCGGAGAGCCACGCTGGTTTTGAACTCCCGATCATCCAGGGTAAAAAGAAGATCTCCCTCTGCGATGAGAGATCCTTCTTTGAAGTGAACGGTATGGATGGTTCCACTGATTTGGGGGCGGAGATCCACCGTCTGAAGGGGTTCTACCCTTCCTAGGTACTCCCGAGAAACCGCAAGATCCGCTTTTTCCACCCTGTGGAGCACCACTCCGGGGGCCTGGGGCTTACGCTGTTCCTGGGCCTGAGCCTGCTGTTGCTTTGTCTGTGCCGGTCTGTCCAGGAGGTAGTACTTTCCAGCGAAGCCCCCCGCGAGGAGTATCAGTACGAGGAGGATCCCCTTTGCGGATCCCTTTCTGCCATTATTTTTCATATGTCGAAACACCTGCCTTTCGTGATGTGAAACCCTTGATATCGAAAAAACTTTTTGAAAAATCATGTGTTTGTCTCACAAGAACAAAACCCTTGAAGCACAATTTTTCGAATGGTGGACATGTAGGCCTCTTTAGGGAACTCCGCCATATTCATGGCGAACTGCCTAGCCACTCCCATGATCATGGCATTGAGGACGGTTTCTGCCATGAGGGGGTCCAGGGAGCGAAAAACCCCCGTATCCACCCCCTTGGCGATAACCTCGCGTATGAAAATTCGGACTTCCCAGAGGGGATGTCGTTCCTGCATGGTATGATGCGATTCAAACTCGTTCCGTAGATTTATGTCCTCGTAGTAGGCTTGTACCGTAGCGGCGATGAGCCCGCTTTTCTCGTGGAGATCCTCTAAAATTCTGCCCAGAATCTTCTCCAGAAGATGTTGAGGGTTTTCTCTCTCCAAATCTAGGGAGCGCACGAAAAGCCGAATATCCTCGGTATTTTTCTCCAGAAGAGAGCAGAGAATCTCTCTTTTGTCACGAAAATAGTTGTAGACTGTTCCTTTGGAAACCCCCGCCTCCTGGGCGATTCGCTCCACGGTGGTTCCCTTCCATCCCTCCTTCTGGATGAGTTTTTCCGCCGCAGAGAAGAGAGATTCTCTCATTAAGGTCTCCAGGACAGCCTTTTTTTTAGCCGAAAGCCGTGCCATGATACTCCTCCTCTCGTAGGTGCTTTGGAAATGACTATGAGTTCCAGAAATGACTATGTGGTTTTTATCATGACCATCGGTCACTAAGAAAGAGGATTCTACTCCTCCTGGTGGTTCTTGTCAACAGCGGATGCTGCGTTGAACTACAAGGCGATGGCTGGTTTTTGTGGTATGTTTCTTTAGGAAAATGAGCTTTAAGGAGGGGTGACGTTGGAATACCGGGTGCAGGAATACCGTCCTCAGGTGCACTACTATTCAAGCCGCCTGAAAAAAAGATTGGAAATGATCCGGCAATTTCGCACCACCTTCATCGAAGCCCCTTCGGGGGCCGGAAAGACCACGGCGATTCAGGATTTTTTTGCAGATCCCGAAATGGCTGGGGTTACGGTTCGATGGTTCATCGCCAGCGAAGAGCCCCCCACATCGGGGTGGATGCGCCTTTGTGGAGTTTTTAACGATATGGATCCCTCCGCAGGGTCGCGATTGCTTGCTCTCGGGTTGCCGGGGGAGGAGAACCAGGGAGAAGTTGCCCAGGCCCTGAGGGATCTTCGCTGTCATCATGAGACCTATCTCATATGCGATAACTTTCAGTTCCTTCAGAAAAATCTTCCCGGGGCGGTATGGAGGGCCCTGGTGGATCACGGCGGAAAGGGGCTTCGAATCCTTTTTCTTACCCAGCAGCTCTCCTCTCGGGGAGTGGTAGTGTTGAGCAATGCAGAGGTTCTGCGGATTGAAAACGAGGATCTCTGCCTTCGGGAGGAGGAGATAGAAGAGTATTACCGTCTGGCGGGGGTGGAGCTGAACAAAGAGCAGAGGCAGAACCTGTACCGTTACTCCGAGGGATGGATGGCTGCCCTCTATCTCCAGCTTATCAGCTTTATCCGTACCGGTTCCTTTGAGAGAAGGTCCAGTATTTACGAACTTGTGAACGAACTTTTTTGGGAAGGCCTCCCCCGAGAGGAGCGAGAGAGACTCTTCCGGCTCTCCCCCTTCGATACCTTCACGGTGCCTCAGGCCTGCTTTCTTCTGGATCTGGAGACTCTTCCGGGGTTTTTGGGGGAGGCTTTAAGTCGCTGGATGTTCTTCCGCTACGACCTGGAGAGCCGCCGCTATTTTCCTCACGCCATTCTGCTCGATTTTGTGCGTTCCGCCCTGCAGGAGGAGCCCGAATCGCTGAGGCGGGAGATCCTCTATCGAGCCGGAAAGTGGTGTGCCCAACAGGGCGAAAAGACCCGGGCGCTGAACTTCTTCTACGCTCTGCAAGACTATACGGCCATACTTTCTCTCCATCTCGACTGTGCAGATCTCTCTCGGGCCATTCTCGATTCGAGCCCCCGAGAGATGCTTCAGATTCTACGAGATGTTGTTCAGAACGCTACCCCGGAGATGCGTCGGGATTACGCCTTTACCTTCATATCCATGGCGTTCGAAGCCTTTACCCTGGGGGATATGAAACTCTACGGGGGGCTCTGCAGGGAGATGAGGGAACTTCTGGAAAGCTGTGAAATGTTGGAAGATCGCCGTTGCTCCCTCCTGGGGGAACTTGAACTAACCACCTCCTTCGGGTTTTACAACGACATTGAAGGCATGGGGAAGAGGCATGAACGAGCCTATGAGCTTCTGGGAACCAAAAGCCGCCTTTTTCAACCCGGTTCTCCCTGGACTTTCGGCTGGCCCTCGGTGCTGGGCATGTATCACAGCGAATGCGGCACCCTGGAGAGAAAGATGGAGCAGATGGATTACTGGCTCCCCCGTTACAATCGGCTGACTTCGGGGAACGGCAGCGGAGCGGATCTGCTTTTTCGTGCGGATGCCCTGCTCCACCGGGGATTTTTTAATGAAGCGGAAGCTCTGGCACTCAAGGCCCTGGATGTAACCCGACGTTGGAACCAGGACAGCCTCTATCTCTGTACCACCTTTCTGCTCCAGCGCATATCCCTGGGGCGGGGCGATACGGAAGGGCTCGAAGAGAGTACCTCCCTTCTGAATCACTGTGTTTCCAACTCTGTCTACGCCCTCTCAAGACGCATCGCCGACATGGCGGGAGGATTTCTGGCGGTTCTGCTGAACGACCCTGGGAGTATTCCTTCATGGATTCGAGATGGCAACTTTCTGAATACCCTCTCCCCGGCGGTCCCCTTTGCCTGCATGATCTACGGGCGTCTCTTACTGCTTGCCGGAGGAGAACGAGAGCTGATTCTGCGGTCCGAGGAGTTTCTTGCGATTACCCGGAAGCACAAGAATGTGCTGGCGGAGATCTATATGACCCTGTATATTGCCATTGCGCAATCCCGTTTGGGGAGGAACTCCGAGGGATCCCTCTCTCTGGAGGGGGCGCTACATCTGGCACTTCCCGATGGCCTGATTCTCCCCTTTGCAGAGAATGCGGATCTTTTGGGACCCTCCCTGAAGGATGCTCTTCTTCAAAGGGACATTTCCGAGGGGGAGAAAATTTTGGAGTTCCAGGAGGGTTACTGCGGAGGAAGAGAGAAAATTCTCCGGGGCTCCCCGGAAGAAGAGATTCCCCAGGGGCTCACCCAGCGGGAATACGAGGTAGCCCGGCTCGTGGCAGAGGGAAGAACCAATCGGGAGATCGGGGAGGAACTTTTCCTTTCGGAAAACACCGTGAAATTTTATCTGAAATCTGTCTTTCAAAAGCTGGAGATCCGCTCCCGGCACGATGTGAAAAAGATTCTCTCGTAGATTTTTTGGCACAACCTTCCGCAGAATCTAAAAACCACCCGTAAAACTACCCGAAACGAGGGTACTCTTACAAGGCCGGACTCCCTATTCTATGTGGAAGGAGGAGTCCGGCCTTTTGAAGAGACGTGAAGAAAAATGCCATCGTCCGGTTTATAGGGCGAAGAAGATACGAGAGGGGTTGAGAAAGACATGGTCCTAATAAAGAGAGTGCTCATGATGTCTCTTATCACAGCGGCTTTAGCCATGCCGGGTGGCGCAGAGGTGATGGAACCCTTGACCTTCAAGGTGGGAGAGGGATTCCCCACACTGACGGTAATCTTTGTCGAGGATGCCCTGCATGTTATGGACGGCACAAAAACGATGCAGCGTATCCCCTGTGATGAAGATGTGGTGAGGGCGGTGGAAGAGATGTCCATGGAACTTGTATCCCTCGTGGATATGAATTTCGACGGATTTTTGGATCTTCAAATTCCGGAAAGTCTGGGTTCTATAAATGCCTATTATGCATGCTATCTCTGGAATCCAGAAAAGAGCCTCTTCGAGAAAAACGAAGCCCTGGAGGAGATTGCGAGCCCCCAATTCCAGGAGGATACGAAAGAAATTTTCAGCTTTTGCCACGGTACCGCCACGGATAACGTGGAAGCCCTCTACACTTGGCGGAACGGAACACTTACCCTGCTCTGGCGAAAAACCCAGAGTTATGCGGAAGATTCGGGGCGATTTGTAATCACCGAGGAAAGCCTGAAGGGGGACGGAACTCTGAGAATCGACCTTGAGCGTTCCTTCTCGGAGGAAGAGCTAGATCGGTATCTGCAAGGCGACTCGGGGGTGAACGAAAAAACTCACAGCCTCATGAAGGCAGCTTCCGAGGCGATACTCGGCACCACGATATCCGGAGAACCGAGGTATCACGGGGAATACGTCTCCCCCGAGGGAAAGCATATCACCGCATGGCTTGTGGATTTGGAAAACGGAGAGATAATCTGCTTCGAAGTTTCTGATGGCGATACCGCCCTCTACCTCAATAAGGGGGGTGACAACGGAACTTTCCTGATTAACTTTGGAAAAGGGATCACCCTGGGAGAGCGGCTGGAGGAATAGGGAGCAAAAGGGAGTTCCCCAAGATTGAGGCGGAGGGGGGGCAAAAAATGACCTTTATCAAAACAATCATGCCGCTGAACGACTGGCGCCTCTTCGTGGAAATGGAGACGGGAAGCGTGATGCTGGTGGACATGAGTCGGAAATTGGATACCGCTCGGTACGGGGATTTGCGGGATGAAACCCTCTTTCGTTCGGTTACCACGGACGGGGATGTTATTTCCTGGGGGCATGGCAGGATAACCATTACCGTGCGGGAGCTTATGGAGACGGTTTTTGTGGATCTGCATCACAGATGAGCCCATGGTGTTGCAAAGATCTACCGACATAGAGTGCAAGGAGGCGTAATAAAGTATGAAAACCGGAGAAAACAGCAGCAACAGAAAAAGGTTCTCCCGAGGGTGGCATTTTTTTGTGGCCCTCATGATTTTGGGAGGGACGCTCTTTGCTCTTTCCCCCAAGGCAGAAGCCGTGAAGATCATCCTGGATAATCATAGGGATGAAAAAATAAGCGCAGCGTTGGTTTATTACGACATCAATGAAAATTCCTGGTGTTGTCAAGGGTGGTGGGGGGTAGCTGCACGGGACAAACGAACCATTAACGTACCCCACGACCCCCGCAAAAGAATATATTATTACATAGAGTCCAAGGGCGAGGTGGTCCACAAGCGCAGCGAGGGGTGGGCTCGATGGGATGTGATCAGCAACGTCTTTAAATACTATGAGCATGATGGATGTCCTAGTGGAAAGAACTATCAATCCGTCTATTTCAATTGCAGTCAGAAGGTTACCGGTGATTCCTGGGAGCTGGATATAAAGTGAGGTCCCTGTGAGTGCAACCTGGGGGGGTGCCCTGCTTCTGGGAGGAGCCTTGTTATGGCGGCTTTGGCAGCCCCCCATTCCTGAATCGGGCTTTCTTTATGCAATTCGTGAGGGCTCTGAGGTTTGGCGGATTCAGGGCATCTTCCAATCATCCCGGGTGGAGCATATGGAGATCCGGGGTATGGAGGGAGGGTTCCCCCGCTTCTACAGTTGGGGAATTCTTTCCTCTCCCGACGCGGTGAAAGAAGAACCTACGGGGGTTTGTTTCTTCGACAACGACGGAGATTTTTCCGGGTTCCTCCCCCTTCCCGTGGAAAGCCTGCAGCATCTGGAGGCGGTGCGAGGGGAAGGGGAGGCCTTGGTGGTGACCTTTCGAGATCCCATGGGGAAAAGAGATCTCTCTTTTTCCAAAAAGAGTGCGGATATTGCCTGGTCTTCGGGGGAGTCTCAAGGAGACCAAGAATAGTGTTGGAAACGATTTTTACAATCTACGGTAGGAGTGATATTCCATGGTAAATATGAAAAAAGCTTTATGCAGTTTGTGCGTATGCCTCTTTGGCTTGGTCTTCCTCATGGAATCCGCAGCTTTTGCGGATGAAGAAAGGTATTTTCTCAGGGACCAAAGAATTTACCGGGTGCATCCCGACGAAACAGAAGACTTCCTGGAGGAGGAAACTCCGGAGTTCTGGGCTACGGAAAAGGGGATTTACTCCTGGATTGTGGTGGATCCCGAATTTTCCGATGCCATGCAGGGATCGGAAAGCGGTATTTACTTCTTCGATGAGCAGGAAAATCCCCGGGGTTTTCTTCCTCTTGAGGGAGCAGCGTACTGCAGCGTGATTTTCAGCCCCGACGGGGAGAGATTTATTCTAAGCTGTGGCACCGATGTCTCCCAGGATTTCCTTCTCTACACCCTGGAGAATCTGGAGCAAAAATCTTCTTTCCGAGGACTCGCATCTCCCGTGTGGGTGGACTTCGCCCGATTTGCCTTTACCCAGGACGATGCCGCAAAGGGATCCCGAGGGAAGGCTCTGGACCAGCAGGAGGGATGGCTCTCGGTGGTATTCTATGATGTTCTCATGGAGGAGCTGCTCCCCCTGGCGGAGGCTACAGAGACCCAGGATTATATGCTCATTGGAGTGGAGACCGAAGATGAGACTCTACGAATCCTGGAACGCTTCGTGGATGATCCTGAAAATTGGGACCACGAGGAATGTATCCAAGACAGGGAAATGACAGTTCCCATTCCTGCGGCGGGCTAGAACAGCAGAGCAGTACGATCATAAAAAAGAGGCGAAAAAATGAATAATATAAAAAGTAGGAAAAACAGAATGAAGTGCGGCGTAGGGATCTTTTGTGTGGCAGCCTTACTTTTGGGGGGGAGTGCCTGGGGAGCCCCGAGTGACAAACAGCTCAAGGCCATGGGACTCTTTTTGAGTAACTTCACCGAGCTGGGCTTTATGAACGTGAGCACCCAAGAGATGGCAGATCCCGAAAACTACCCAAATATCATCCGGTTCGGGGTCTGGCACAACTACATCAACAACTTCAAGAGCCGCATCGAGAATGCCCCGGAAGGCTCTCGGGAAAAGGGGGATCTTCGCATCAAGGCGGCGTGGGTGGAGGAATCGGTACGAAAATATTTCGGCCTGAAGATTGAGGCTAATACATCCGTGGATCAATCGGATCCCCCCTATCTCTATGAAAAGGGGTACTTCTATTTTTGGGGTGCCGATGGAGAAGCTGCCTGGTACGCCCGGGTCAAAGAGGCGTTGAACCCTGAAAAGGGACTTTGGGAACTCTCCGGAGAGGTCTACAACGCCGATGATCCCGAAGAGATACTCGGGGACTTTCAGGCTACCATCAAAGAGGCCCTCTGGAATCAAAAGCAGACCTACGTTTTGCTGAACATGAGCACTGAGTTTCGGTAGATAGAAGAGGGGGCTACGCAAATCATGCATTATGGGAAAAAGTGCGCCAAAATCCTATTATTTTGTTACCTCATAGCTTCAAGTCTTGCCCCGGTAACCTCCAGAGCTTCTGGCAACGACTGTAAAAACTGCATTGCCGTTGCCTATACCCAGGAGAACTATCAGGGTATTTCCTGGGAAATATATGAGGTTGGGGAGTACGATCTCTGGTGGAAAATCCGCCGGGAGGATCCTCATCCTCGGAAGATTTTCGATATTCCCAACGACAGCATCGCCTCCCTTCGAGTATGCCCGAGCTATACTGTAACCCTCCACAAGCATGCGGAACTTCTTGGAGACAGTCTGGTTTTGGAAGGAGACATCCCCTCTCTGGGAGATGCGTGGAATCGCCAGGCCTCGTCTCTCACCGTCTTCCCTCGGGAGACTGAGGAGGCACGAGAGTGGATGGAGGCGGTTCGCTCCGCTCCCGGGGAATTTACTGTTTCCCAGAGCGACGAGGCAAAGATCACGGAGCTTCTCGAAGACTATCCGGAGCAGTTCGCCTGGTTGATACATTCCGGAGAACCCGAATGGTACGGGGATACCACCGACGAAGAGCGGATCGAGATGGGCGGGTTTTTGGTGGATTTTTTCCAGGCCTTGGGATACGACCTTTCCTCCTGGACTCCGGAAAGCTTTGCCCAGCAGATGAATAATTTCTACGACTGGCGGAAGGATCTTAGCGTTTGGCGCACCGCGTGCCTGGTTTTGAATATAGATCCCGAGCCTTACGAAGAAGCTTTTACGGAGATTGAGCAATAGCCGCACTCTGTACTGATCGGTCCGTTTTTAAGATAACCCGAGGGAGGCGAGAAGATCGACAGAAATCGATTTTTTTCGCCCCCCTCAGGTTGTTTTTGCAGTCTTTCTTTCGGTGAAAAAATTTTTAAAAAGTATCTCCGTGTATCTCCGGATTCTTCTTCTCCCTGCCATCGTACAGAACAACAAAATTGCGCCTGATCTCTCGCTGAAAGCTTTCGGGCAGCTTGTGCAGCTCAAAAATATCGATCAGAAAAGGGATGTTGCTCTCCGTGAGGGCTTCTTTCAGCTCCATGTAATTAGCGTCTTCCCCTCCGTACTCCACAATGGCCAGATCCAGATCGCTGCCGGGGTGAGCAGAGCCGTCGGTCCTGCTTCCGAAAGCCCAGACGAGGGCTTTGGGGGAGAGTCTTTCAAAAATCCCTGTAAGCTCCGTAAGATGCCTCTTCTCGATGAAAATTTCAGTCATGATCGATCATTTCCTTGAGTCTATACGCGTCCTTTATAAACGGCTCGATGAGTGTCAGGGTCTCTTCTGCAAAGGCCTGCCCGTAGTCATGGGTGGTGCTGTTTCGGTTATCCCTGTATGCGAACCATCGCTCAACTTCCTGGGCTTCCAGTAAGCCGTGCCGTAAGGCATGTCGGTATAAATCTTTGTAGGTCACCTTATCCAACTCTCGTTTGCTCGAAAAATAGGGGGCAAGCTTTTTTCGCAGGAGTTTACCGCTTTGCTCGATGGTCATTTCAAATCCTTTAACTAAAGAGTTTCGGTACATTTCGTACTCGATGGAATTTTCCTCCGCTGCCTGTAACAACGTATAGGACCGCTCCAGGGTTTGTATGCACTTCTCCAGATACTCCGTATGTATGGTCTCCATGCGAGGAAAATCCTTTCCCTACCCCTGCCCGGGATAGTAGGGCTGTCCCGCCGCCTTAGGAGCCTGGGAGGTTTTGGAGAAGAGCACCAGGGCTATGAGGGTGACCACATAGGGAAAGCTCTTGAGCAGCAGGGGAGGGATCACCGCCAGCTGGGGGATCACCTGGGAGACGTTCGCCACGGTGGAGGCGAAGCCGAAGAAGAGGGTGGCTCCCAGCACTCCCAGGGGTTTCCACTGCCCGAAGATCAGCGCCGCCAGGGCGAGAAAGCCTAGCCCCGCCACGGTGCCGTTGAACTCTCCGGAGTAGGTCACCAGAATAATTCCACCTCCCAGCCCCGCAAAGGCTCCGGAGATCATCACCCCGAGATAGCGCATGCGGTAGACGTTGATTCCCGCCGAGGCCGCCGAGGAGGGGTGCTCTCCGCAGGCCCGGAGGCGCAGGCCGAAGGAGGTTTTGTAGAGCAGAAACCAGGAGATTGCCAGAAGGGCCAGCACCACCCAGGTGGTCCAGTAGGTCTGGGTGAAGAGCAGAGGGCCGATGCCGGGAAGATCCGCCAATCCCGGTATGTTCTGGCGCAGGATGCCGCTGCGGATGCGGATATTCCCGCTGCCGGTGATGGTGCGGGCGAGATAGACCGTCAGGGCGGTGGCCATCATGTTGATGGCGGTGCCGCTGATGATCTGATCCGCATTCAGATTAATGGAGGCGAAGGCGTGCAGCAGGGAGAAGAGCACCCCCGCAACTGCCGCTGCAAGAAGCCCCAGGGGAATAGCCTGAGCGGGAACAAGAACTTCCAGTCTCTGCACAGTGATGGCGGCGGCGAAAAATCCCATCACCATGAGCCCCTCCAGGCCGATATTCACCACCCCGCTGCGTTCGCTGAAGAGCCCCCCCAGGGAGGTGATGAGAAGGGGAATAGTCAGGGCAACGGCGTAGGGAAAGATCTGTATCAGAATGTGCCAGATATCCATGTCAGGCTTCCTCCTTGTCCTTCATATCCTTTATCTGCTGTGCTGCATCTCTGGCCTCTTTTTTGCGTCGTTTCCAGCGGCTCCAGAAGCGGCCCAGAAGGACGCTGGTGGCGGTGAAGTAGATGATGGTGGCGATGATGGTGTCGGAGATCTCCGGGGGGATGCTGGTCATGGCGTTCATGAACCCCTTCCCCGAGTGGAGCAGCCCGAAGAAGAGCGCCGAGGCGAAGACCCCCCAGGGCTCTGTGGCTCCCAGTAGCGCCACGGCGATGCCGTCGAACCCCTGGTTGGGAAGAATGCCGATCTGCATGTTCGAGGCGTACCCCGTGTAGAAGGTAGCCCCCGCAAGCCCCGCAAGCCCTCCGGCGATCATCATGGAGAGGATTACGTTTCGCTCTACCCGGATTCCCCCATACTCCGCGGCGCTGCGGTTGTATCCCACCGCCTTAAGTTCGTACCCCAGGGTGGATTTTCTGAGAATCACCGAGATGACGATGACAGCCCCAAGAGCGATGAAGATGCCGAGGTTGAGATAGGAGCCCTCGAAGAGACTATCCAACCAGGGGGTTCTCAGGGAGGCCACCTCGGGAATAAGTCGGGACTCCGTCTCCAGATAGGCCCCCTTGAGCCATGCGGGGACGGTGTAGTAGACCACCCAGTAGGCGATCCAGTTCATCATGATGGTGGCCACCACCTCGTGCACGTTAAAGCGCGCTTTGAGATATCCCGGAAGAAACCCCCAGAGAGCCCCTCCGAGAAAGCCCGCTCCTATGGTGAGGAGAAGGAGAATCAGCCGGGGGACGGGAACGAGAAGCGCCACCGCAGTGGCACAGAGCCCTCCCATAAGCATCTGCCCCGCCGCACCGATGTTGAAGAGCCCTGTCTTGAAGGCGAAGGCCACGGAGAGCCCCGTGAGGGTGAGGGTGGTGGCGGTGGCCAGGGTGTTCCCCACCCGCTCGATGTTCATGAGCCCCCCCTTAAAAAGGTAGGTATACCCCTCCAGAGGATCGCTTCCTATGGCAGCCATGAGGAGGGCCCCCGCCACAAGCCCCAGAAAGACCGCCGAAAGGGACATGAAAAATACGTTTTTATTGTTCCTCATCGGGATTCCCCCCTCTGCACTCCTGCCATCATGAGCCCCACTTCCTGTTCGTTGGTCTCCTCGGTCTTTACGATATCCACGATCTCCCCGCTGTTGATAACGGCGATACGGTCCGCAAGATTAAAAATTTCCTCAAGCTCCAGAGAGATGAGAAGCACCGCCTTGCCGGAATCCCGCTGCTCCACCAGACGTTTGTGAATGTACTCGATGGCCCCCACGTCGAGCCCTCGGGTGGGTTGCACCGCGAGGAGCAGATCCGGATTGCTGTCGATCTCCCGCCCCACGATGGCCTTCTGCTGGTTCCCCCCCGAAAGCCCCCCCGCGGGGGAGTCTATCCCTTCGCCGGAACGCACGTCGAAAAGTTCCATAATGCGTCTTCCCTGCTCCCGGATGTTCTGGAAGTTGAGAAATCCTCTGTAGGAGAAGGGAGGGCGGTAGTAGCTCTTGAGAATAAGGTTCTCCCCCACGGTAAATTCCAGCACCAGGCCATGTTTCTGCCGATCCTCGGGAATATGGGCGATGCCAGATTCGCTTCGCTCCCGTCTCGAGAGGGGGTTCAGCGGCTTTCCCCGGAGGGTCATGGTTCCCGAAAGGGGGGTTCGCAACCCCGTGATGGTCTCCACCAGCTCTCTCTGGCCGTTGCCGTCCACCCCCGCAAGCCCCAGGATTTCACCGCTACGTACCGAGAGGGAGAGGTTTTTCAGGGCCTTGTACTTTCGGGCATCCAGCACCGAGAGATCATGAACCTCCAGCACCACCTCTCCGGGCTCCGAGAGCTTTTTATCCACCTTGAAGGAGACCTCCCGTCCCACCATCATGGAGGCCATCTCCTGCTGGCTCGTCTCCTTCACATCCACCGTGCCGATGTACTTCCCCCGGCGGATGACGGTGCAGCGATCCGCCACCGCCTTGATCTCCCGGAGCTTGTGGGTGATGAGGATGATGGATTTTCCCTCCCGCACCAGGTTGCGCATGATCTCCATAAGTTCTTCGATTTCCTGGGGAGTAAGCACCGCCGTGGGCTCGTCGAAGATGAGCAGTTCCGCATTTCGGTAGAGCATCTTTAAAATCTCCACCCGCTGCTGCATCCCCACGGAGATATCCTCGATCTTGGCGTTTTCGTCGATATTCAGGCCGTAGCGCTTTGAAAGCTCCTTGATCTTTCGGGCTGCCTTGGAACGTTCCAGCACAAAGCTCCCTTCGCTACCGAGAATGATATTTTCCGTCACCGTAAAGTTATGCACCAGTTGAAAGTGCTGGTGCACCATGCCAATTCCCAGGCGGTTCGCCACGTTAGGGTCTGTGATGCGAACCTCCTTACCCCGAATGCGGATAGAGCCCCTGTCGGGATGATACAGCCCGAAGAGAATGCTCATGAGGGTGGACTTTCCCGCCCCGTTCTCACCCAGCAGGGCGTGGATCTCCTGGGGCCGCACCTGGAGGGTGATGCCGTCGTTGGCCACCACTCCGGGAAACTCTTTGCGGATCTGCAGCATCTCAACCACGTAGTCCATGGGTCAGTACCCCCTTTACATATTCTGCCGCCTCCTAAATATACAGGTTTTTTCGAAAAAAGGGGAAGTGGAAAATATGCGAACCCCTTTTTTGCCTCTGTGGAAGGTTTGAATCCTCTCCCCGGAGTGTTATGATATATGCCATAGCGGAAGAAGAGAAGGGGGCTCCCAAGGGCTCAGGCAGCTGTTGTATACCATCTTTTTTGGCTTTGCAAAGTTCTTTTTTTAACCGAAATGTACACATAGAGTCGAAAGAAAAACTACTCGAAGAGAGGCGATACTCCTTGGAAAATCTGGCATCCTATATAGATCATACGCTGCTCAAGCCCGAGGCATCAGCCGAGGCGGTGCGGCAGCTCTGCCACGAGGCTCGGGAACATGGGTTTGCCTCGGTCTGCGTGAACTCCTGCCGGGTGCCCCTGGCGGCGGCGGAGCTTAGGGGCTCTTCTGTGGTGGTCTGTGCGGTGGTGGGCTTTCCTCTGGGGGCCATGGATTCCGATGCCAAGGCCTTCGAGGCAAAAAAGGCCGTGGAAGCCGGGGCTCGGGAGATCGACATGGTTATCAATATAGGAGCCCTCAAGGATGAAGCGTATGATCTGGTGGAGGAGGACATCCGAAAGGTCAAGCAGGAGTGCGGTTCCTTGGTGCTCAAGGTGATTCTCGAAACCTGCCTGCTCTCGAAAGAAGAGATTGTTCGAGCCTGCGAAATTGCCCGGCGGGCCGGGGCGGATTACGTCAAGACATCTACCGGCTTCTCTAAGGGAGGAGCCACCGTAGAAGACGTGGCCCTCATGCGGCGTACCGTGGGATCTGCCATGGGGGTAAAGGCCTCGGGGGGGGTGCGCTCCCGCAAAGATGCCCTTGCCATGATTGAGGCGGGGGCCTCTCGAATCGGCGCAAGCTCCGGGGTGGCCATCCTGGGGGGAGATGCGGGAGAATCCGGCTACTAAGGGAAGGAGAAAAGCCCATGCGTATGCCCGATATTATTCGTAAGAAACAGCTAGGGGAGGAGCTTTCCCAGGAGGAGATCGCCTTTTTCGTCTCCGGTTATACCTCGGGAAAGGTAGGGGATGACCAGGCGGCGGCCTTCTGCATGGCGATCTGGTTCAACGGCATGACGAACCGGGAGACCGGGGATCTCACCCTCGCCATGGCGGCCTCGGGAGAGACCGTGGATCTCAGCTCCATCGCCGGAATCAAGGTGGATAAACACAGCTCCGGAGGTGTGGCGGATACCACCACCATCGCCCTGGCTCCTCTGGTGGCGGCCTGCGGCGGCAAGGTGGCCAAGATGTCCGGCCGGGGATTGGGGCATACCGGGGGCACCCTGGATAAGCTCGAATCCATTCCCGGCTACAACGTGCATCAGAGCATGGAGGATTTTGTCCGTATCGTGAATAGCTGCGGGGCCTCGGTGATCGGTCAGACCGCCTCCCTGGCTCCCGCGGACCGCAAGCTTTACGCCCTTCGGGACGTTACCGCCACCATGGATACCATGCCCCTCCTCGCCTCCAGCATTATGAGTAAAAAACTCGCCGCCGGAAGTGACTGCATTCTTCTGGATGTAAAGTGGGGCTCCGGGGCCTTCATGTCCACCTCCCAGGGGGCAGCAGAGCTGGCACGGATTATGGTGGATATCGGCAAACATGCGGGAAAGAGCACCAAAGCCTACGTCACCGATATGAACCAGCCTCTGGGCAACGCCGTGGGAAACGCCCTGGAGATTCAGGAGGCTCTGGAGATTCTACGGAATGAACGTACCAGCGGAGCGCTGCGGGAACTCATCGTTCTTCTTGCCTCGGAGATGCTGGTGATGGGAGAGATTTTCCCGAATTTTGAAAAGGCCCAAGGGGCGGTGTTACGGGCTCTCGAAAGCGGTGCGGCCCTCGAGAAGTTTCAGGAGATGATAACCCTGCATGGAGGAAATCCCCGGGTCTGTGAGGATCTCTCCCTGCTTCCCCGGGCGGCCAAAATCCTTCCCGTGAAGGCGGAAGCCTCGGGGTATCTGGTGGGGATGAATGCGGAATCTCTGGGCATCGCCTCGGTGATGCTCGGAGCGGGGCGGGAACGCAAAGAGGATGCGGTGGATCCCGCCGTAGGGTTCTGGATGTGCAAACGCCTGGGGGATTTCGTAGAGAAGGGAGAACCCTTGGCGGAGTTTCATGTGAACCACAGAAAAAATGAAGAGGCGGCGGTACGTCTCTTTCTGGATGCCCTCACTCTGGGGGAGGAGCCTCCCGAGGTGCTTCCTCTGGTGGTGGAAGAAGTGGTATAGAGCAGCGAGGAGTAGGTGTATGGTGTAGGAGACGTATGGTGTATTGTGAAGACAAAAAAGGAGGAATGTGTATGAAGCGGTTCGGAAAGCGTATGGCGGGGATTCTCTGTGTGGTGGCTCTGGCAACTCTCAGCTTCGGCGGTATGGCCTGGGGGGCACTCAAGGTGGGGATGGTCACCGATGCGGGTACCATCGATGACAAATCCTTCAACCAGGGAACCTGGGAAGGGGTGCTTCAGGCGGAGAAGGAGCTGGGGGTGCAGATCAAGTATCTCAAGCCCGGCGGCACCACCGAGGCGGACTATCTCAAGGAGATCGGTAACCTCTATGATGCGGGGTACCGCTTTATCATCACCCCGGGCTTTAAGTTCGAAACCACCATCTTCAAGGCCCAGAACAGATACACCAAGGGCAAGTTCGTTATTCTCGATGGGGCTCCCCATAAGGGAGACTATACCCCGGAGGTAAACGAGAACACCGTGGCCATCTTCTTTGCGGAGCATGAGGCGGGCTTCATGGCGGGGCTTGCCACAGCGCTACAGCTTAAGGAAGGTTCCGTGGGCTTCGTGGGGGGGATGGAGATTCCTCCGGTGCAGAAGTTCAACTGGGGATTCCAGCAGGGGGTCGCCTTTGCGAACGAGAACTACGGTACCGAGATCGTGATGAGCCCCGAGAACGTGCTCTATCAGGGAACCTTCAGCGACGTAGCGGCGGGGCAGCAGATTACCGCTTCCATGTATGACCGGGGTGTAAAGGCTGTCTTTGCCGCTGCGGGAGGCGTGGGCGTAGGGGTCATCAACGAGGCCAAGACCCGGGCTGCAGCGGGGAAAGAGGTCTGGGTAGTTGGGGTTGATGTGGATCAGTACGCCGACGGCATCTACCAGGGAGAGAAATCCATTATCCTTACCTCGGCGGTGAAGCGGATCGACCACGCTGCCTTCGATATGATCAAGGCGGAGCAGGAAGGAGCCTTCCCGGGGGGACAGACCCTCGTCTTCAACGCCACCAACGAAGGTGTGGGAATCCCCGAAAAGAACCCCAATCTTCGGGAGGATGTGCAGCAGATCGCCGACGAAATCTTTGCCAAGCTTCAGACGGGGGAGATCACCGTCTCGGCGGAGCGGGGAGATCTGATCAAGTAGCAAAGGCAGCCTGAAGCAGCGGAGGCACAAAGCAGTAGAAGAGCTGATCGAAAGTATACCAGGTACACATAACAATCCGGCTTCCTCTCCTGTGAGGGGAAGCCGGATTGTCGTTGTTCTCTTCGGCTCTCTTAGGGCTACTCTTCTAAAACTTCGGAGGAAGGCTCTTCCCGCTCCGGAAGGGTAAAGAAGAACGTGGCTCCCTTGCCGGGAGCTGCCTCTACCCATATGCGCCCGCCGTGACGCTGGATGATGCGCTCGGTTATGGCGAGTCCCATGCCGTTTCCGGGAAAGGCCTCCCCGTGAAGTTTTTCGAAGATGCCGAAAAGCCTCTCCTCCTGGGCCATATCAAACCCTTCGCCGTTATCTCCCAGAAAATAGACCTTCTGAGCCCCCTGTTTGGCGCATCCCAGGGTAAGAATGGCTCGCTCCCGACGGCTGGTGAACTTCCAGGCATTGTGCAGAAGATGTTCCAGAGCCGTTCGGATAAGCTCGGGATCCCCCCAGGAGGTCATCCCCGGAGCTATGGAGACATCTGCCAGGCGGTCCGGTGTTTCCCGCCGCAGATCTTCCATGATGTGTACAGCCATGGTGGTGATGTCGAGCTTCTGTACCTCCACGGGGCGCCGGATGATCCGGAAGAATCGCAGAAGATCCTGTATCCGGCTATCCAGATCAAGGGCTCCCTGGCGTACTTTTGAAAGCACCTTCCTCCCCGGATCATTCAGAAGGCGGGCATAGTCTTCCTCCAGGGCCTGGCTGAACCCCTTTACCGTTTGCAAGGGAGGGCGAAGATCCCGGGATATGGCGTGAAAAAGGGCTTCCATCTCCCGGTGAACATGTTCGAGCTGCATTGTTCGTTCCCGTACCCGTTCCTCCAGCTCCCTGTTAAGTTGCTGCACCCGCTCTTCTTCGGCCTTTCGGTGGGTGATGTCGAGGATAACTCCCTCAATGTAAAGAGGGGTCTCCTCTTCGGTGTAGATCCCCCGGGCTTTCTCAAAGATGTGTCGGATGGTGCCATCTCTGGAGCGGATACGGTACTCCGCATGGTAGCTTTTCTTCTGAAGAACTCCGCGGTTTATCGTCTCCTCTACCAGGGAAAGATCCTCAGGGTGCACAATATCTCCCCATGTGAGATCCCCCAGGAAATCTTCCTGAGGGTACCCTGTCAGGGAGAGCACCTCTTCGCTGATGTAGAACATCCTCCAGGGGCGGTTGACATCACAGAGAAAGACTACTCCCGGGACATTCTCTATGAGGGCACGGTAGTGCTCCTCCTTCTCCCGAAGGGTAATTTCCATGTTTTTCCGCTCCGTAATATCCCGCCCTACCACCACAAGATACTTTCGGTCTCCCTCCTCGGAAAAGACCGGGGTCTTGATAACATCGAAGACCGCTGTCGCTTCCTCTGGAAGATTGATGTGTTGATCTTCGCGGTGGAGGGCGCCTTTTTTCCAGGTTGTTTCGTCTGTTTCGGAGCAGGTAAAAAAGGTGCGAAAGTGTGCGGGGCTGTAGGCCATAAGTTCCGGCCCCGTCTTGCCCCGATAGTCCACATGCTCCAGCCCGAAGAGCCGAAGGGTGTATTCGTTTGTCTCCATCCATCGCCCCTCCCCATCCCGGAAACAGACGATATCCGGCAGGGTATTCAGAAGGGTGCGCAGAGAGTCCTCCGCCTTCTGCCGGGAGGCGAGTTCCTGTCGGAGCTGCCCCGTACGAAGCTGTACCCGCCGCTGCAGAGTTCGATTCCAGAGGAGAATCCCCCCGATGAGCAGAAGAAGAGGAGCTAGAAACCAGAGGATAGAGCCCAGCACATCGTGAAAGGTCACGGTAGATTTTGTATACAGCCCAAACCATCTGTCATAGATAACATCGTAGGTGCCGTTTTCCTTGAGAATCCGCAAGCCGTCGTCGATCTTTCCCAGCAGCTCCTCTCGTCCCTTGGGGAGGGCTATGCAGTATTTTCGAGGCTGTACATCGATGGGGATATCCCGCAGATTAAGGAGCTTCTCGTCGCGAATAATCTGCAGCCCCTGGAGGCGGGCGAGAAGAGCCACGTCATGCTCCCCTGCGGCAAGCTTGCGAAGAGCGAGAATGGGGTTCTCTACGGGAACAATGCGAGAGGAAAGACGTTCCTGCAACACGTAGTCGTGCATGATATCCCCCTTCTGCACCAGGATCTCCTTGCCGTAAAGATCCTCCAGGGTGTCAATGGGGGAGTCTTTTCGTGCGAAGATGGCGTTGGTCACCATGATGTGGGGGGTGCTGAAATCGACCAGTTTCGCCCGCTCCTCGGAGAAGAACATCCCCATGAGGAGATCGATCTCACCCATCTCCAGCCGTTGGCGTACCGTGTCCCAGTCGTCCAGCCGGATCTCTATGGAAAGGTTCAGCTCCTTCGCCAGGGCCTGCATAATGTCCACGTTAAAGCCTTTGGGGATGCCGTCTTCCAGATATTCGTAGGGGGGGTAGTGATTGTCTCCCTGAACCTGAAGAATGGAATCCAACGCAAGGCTCTCCGAGGGGAGGGCCCCGAGGCTCCCGAGAAAGGTAGCCCCCAGAAAGAGTATGACCACAAGACGGAGAGCATCTGCTGTCCGGAAGTAGCGGGGCGGTGTGCGAGTGCTCTGCGGGGATGTATAGGCGATGCGGTGTATCATGCATTGTCCCTCCCATCATCAGGAATGCAAATATTTTGAAGATACGGTTATTCTAGCATGCTTTCAGCAGGAGAAAGGGGAAAAGGTTTTTTTCGCAGAGACGAAAAAAACCGCCCCTGAAAGGGGCGGTCTGTGCAGCTTCTGTCGCTTTAGTTTCGCTGTAGTTTGTAGAGATGTTGTAACGTTCTGGAGCCGGAAAAAACCGAAAGAGGTATTAATACCCTACAGGAACTCCCAGACGCCGGCTGTCTGCGCCGCCATTCATCTGGTTTCCCTTCAGGAGGATCCCCTGAGCGGTGCCAAAGTAGCCTCCCCGGGGGCGGACTTCCACGTTGTGGCCCCGCATGGTTAGGAACTCTACGGTCTCTTCGGACATGGTATCCTCGATGAGGAAGGGGCCAGCCTTGCCGTTCATAGCATAGGTGAAGATTCGGGGCTGCTCGATGGCTTCATCCATGGTCATGCCGAAATCCACCACGTTCATGATGATCTGGGTGACAGCGGTGATGATTCTCCAGGCTCCAGCAGCGCCGATGGTCATGAAGGGCTTGCCTTCGGGATCGAGCACGATGCTGGGGCTCATGGAGGAGAGAGGGCGCTTCCCAGGCTCGGGGGCATTTACGCTGGAAGGATCGGAGGAGAAGTCATCCATCTCGTTGTTCAGCACGATGCCGTACTCGGGAACCACCACGCCGGAGCCGAAGAAGTAGTTCACCGTGTTGGTGGAGGCTACGATATTCCCCTGGGCATCCACCACGGAGAAGTGGCTGGTGGAGAGATGCATATCATCGGTGCCACCGAGATAGCTGGTCTTCTGCTCCCGGGGCTGGTACATCCAGGGATCGTCGGGCCATACTTCGGTCATTACGTTGTAGGGCTGAATCTTCCGGAAGAGCCGGAGGGCGTAGTCCTTGTCGGTGAGCCCCTGAAGGGGGAGATCCACGAAGGCGGTGTCTGCCATGTACTTCTGCCGATCCGCAAAGACGAGCTTCATGGCCTCGCCGAGGTAGTGGAGATGCTCCGGGCCGTTATGTACCCAGGTATTCACGGGGACGTACTCCATGATATTCAGAAGCTGCACGATATGGGTGCCGCCGCTGGAGGCGGGAGGTGTGGAGAAGATCTGGTAGTCTCGATAGGTTCCCGAAACGGGCTCCCGGATCTCCATGGTGTAGTTTTCCAGATCTTTCATGCTCATGTTGCCGCCGGTGCGGTTGACCGCTTCCACCAGGGCTTTGCCGATGGGGCCTTTGTAGAAGGCCTTGGGGCCCTGTTCGCCAATGAGCCGGAAGGCTTCGGCAATGCCGGGCTGCTGCAGCACGGTTCCCGCTTCAATCGGAAGACCGTCCGCATCAAGGAAGGCGATCTGGGTGGGGGAGTTGTAGGCCAGAAGCTTATCGAGATTATCGGTGATGATGCCGTTCTGCATCTCCGCCAGCTCGAACCCCTCTTCCGCAAGACGGATCGCCGGAGCGGCGACTTCCATCCAGCTCATGGTGCCGTACTTCTGCAGGGCGGTCCACATTCCCATAACCTGACCGGGAACGCCTACGGAGGTGCCTCCCAGCTTGGAAGCTCCTGCGGCCTTGGCCTCTTCGGAAGCGTACATATCCTTGGTGGCAGAACCGGGGGCTACTTCGCGATAGTCCAGCTCCACCACTTCACCGGTACGGGCGAAGCGAATCACCATGAAGCCCCCGCCGCCGAGCCCCGAAGCGTTGGGCTCCACCACGTTCAGCGCCAGAGCGGTGGCTACCGCCGCATCAATGGCGTTGCCCCCCTTCTGGAGGATCTCCACCCCTGCCTTGGATGCCAGCTCGTGAGCCGAAGAGACCATCCCCCGCTTGGCGTAGACGTCGTCGACCTCCACCGCAAAGGCGGCTCCCGCAAGACAAACACAGAGAGCAAGAGCGAACAGAACACGGTACTTTCTCATTACACAACCCCTCCTTGAAAAAATAAAGATATTTTCTCGGGTCATTTCCTCGTTAGAAAACCCCCGAGAATGATGCCGAAAGAAATCTGAGGATACGTTTCTCCTGTCTCCACAGTAGCATATCATAGATCATGGATCAGAAAGAAGAACTTTCACGAGAAATCAGCACCTTGCAGAACTTTGCAGATAGAGTTTAAAAAATTCCCCTAGTGTTAGCTCCCCAAAGGCTGAAGCCAGGCGCCGAAACCCTTTTCGGTTAGATCTTCCATCCCCGGCACTCCTTCAAGGAGCACCTCTTTTTCTTCGTCAAGAAAACCGAGCATCTCCATGAAGGTGAGGATGGACTGGGTGTGACGGCCGATGCGGTAGTCTAGAGGCTGGTCTTCTTCGTAAGGGATGAAGAGAAGCCCCAATTTGGAAGCCTTGGCGTAGCTCTTATCACGTCCGGTGAGTGCCAGTTCTTCGTTGGTGCGTCCCCGAAGCCGTCCCTGGCTGGGATTTCCCGTTTCCATGAGCACCGGCAGGGTTTCGGTGTAGTCTCCCCACTCGCGGTGGGTGAGCCCCCGGAGGTTCTTGGGGGAGGGTTCTATCCGCAGGGGGATGCCTATATCCTCCAGCTCCATGGCCACCATGGCGGTAAGCTCCATGCTCCGCTCGTGGGCCACCGCAGCGTTTACCACGGGGTACTCCGGAGAGGCCTCGTGAAGATCGAAGGCGAGATCCACCTTTTCCGCGATGATAAGCTGCCGCAAGGCGTAGGCCAGCCGCTGGGTGAGGGCTCCATCTGGGGTGCCCGGATGAGCCCGGTTGAGATTGCTCTTCTCGCTCCCCGCAAGCTCCTGCCCGGACTGAGGATGGATATAGACATCCGGAGCGGGCCACTGGAAGATGGGGTTGGTGGCCCGGGATCCGTAGCGGAAGGTTCGGGAAGAGCCGTCGGGAAGCCTAAAGGAGATCTTCTGAGGCGAGGCCTCCTGAGGAGAGTTGTGGGTAAAGGCCATGGCGTTTCCGAAGGGAATCACAATAAGCCGTCCCGTCTCCATCTGGGCCCGCTCCAGAAAGAGCACCGCCGTGAGAGCCGAAGAGGGTTCGTTGGGGTGGGTTCCCCCCAGAATGAGTACAGTGCCTCCGGGGTTTTCTCCAGACTGGATGTACACCGGGGTATCCGCGGGGGTATCTTTGATCCCCTCGAACCACTCCGAGAGCATATGCTCTTCGAACCCCGGAGCGGGAACCACTCTATCGGGCTCCCACATCACCATGAACTGCTGAGCCCCGAGAAAGGCGGCTCCTCCCGCGAGAAGAACCAGGAGCAGCGCCGTCAGGCGGGTGCCCCGAAAATTGATGTCCCAAGACATAGGTTACCGCCTCCTACTTGATCATAAGAAACCGGAGAATCAGGGGTATCAGCACGAGAGCCCCTGTGGCCTGCTTCCAGAACTCCTTCTCCCGGAACATGCAGCGCACCACCAGAAGGAGCACAAAGAGCACGATGGCGCGGTAGATAAGGGTCATAATCATGAGTAGTCTCTCTCCTCTCTAATACAGCACGCCCGCAATGTACTTGGAGCCGAGAATCACCGCAATACCCCAGAGGGCGGTAAGAACGCCTGGGAACCAGCAGAACTTAAGCACCTTGAAGTAGTTCTTCTCTCCCACCACCTGGGCGGCGAAGATCCCCGCCAGTGCCGTGGGGGGCATGAGATCCCCCAGCCCCGCAATAAGGCTGAGCGCCGAGGCAACGATGATCTCGTTACGCCCCAGCAGGGCCAGAAGAAAGGGAACCCCCAGCACCGAAGCGGAGCCGAAGGATGAGACCGCCCCGAAGAGGGGCATGGAGGTGGCGATCCCCACGTAGAGGAGCCACGCCGGGAGGGCCAGAGCAGAGACCACCACGAACCCTCGAACCCCCGTAAGGGTCATCACCTGGATGAACATCCCCACTCCCATGAGAATGCCCATCACCGGAAGGGCGTCGTTCACCGCATCCGTCACCGTAGCCAGAGGCTTCCAGCTCTTGGGAGAGATCCCCGTAAGAAAAGCCGAGGCGGAGGCCAGAAGAAAGCCCAGGGGCATCCCCAGGCTAGGCCAGAAGCGGGGGAGGAGCCGCTCTCCTCCGAGAAGCACCACCAGCAACAGCACGGGAAGAAAGAGAAGCAGCGAAAGAGGGGTGCGCTCCATCCGCAGCAGCTCCTCCTCCAGAGCGGCTTCATCCTCCACTTTCTTGCGTAGAGAGGGGTAGATGAGCAGAAGAGCGGTCACCACCGCAAGAGGCACCGTGCAGATGAGCAGGGGAAGCCCGAACCCCACGTAGGGCATGTCGATCCCTCCGCCGATAATCATGGCGGGAAGGCTGATGGGGGGGGCGATCATGCCAAAGATGGCCCCCATGGCGATCACCGCGGCAGTTTTGTGCACCTGTACTCCCAGCTTGAGAAGTACCGGAGCCACCAGAGCACCCGTGGTAAGTACCGCAGCGGTGGAGGAGCCGGTGATCATCCCGGGGATCATGATGAGCAGCATAATACCCATGCTCAGCAGCAGAGGACTCCGGCGGAACTTGCGGATTACCCAGGCCGCCACCGCCTCAAGAAGGCCGATATTCTCCACGGTTTTCATGAAGATCATGGCCGCCGCAATGATGAGAATCGTATCAAGATAACCGAAACACCCCTCCACGAGATGTCTCAGGGGGAAGCCCTCCCCCCCCGCCACAGCGCCGGAGACTGCCGCAAGAGCCATGGCGATGGCGATGGGAAGCTTCAGGGCAAAGGCCCCGAAGGCGAACACGCCGATCATGAGAAGGGTATAGAACCCTTCGGGCCAAAACCATTCCATAAACTATCCTGCCTTTCTGCTTCGGGGCCTTACTGACCCACGCCCCAGGAAGCGAGAAGAGTCTTAAGAGGCTCTTCGGTTTTTTTCACCGACTCCGCCGTATAGATCTGCACGCCCGCCCCGGCAAGATTGGTGAAGATGCCGTCATGGTCAGCACCTGCCACAAGGATGATGGCATCTCCCTTGGGGGTTACCGCTTCGATGAACATATCCGAAAGCTGTCCCCGGCGCCCTTCGCCTCCTACGTGCATTACCAGGATCTTCATCCCCTTTGCCTTGGCTGCATCGAGCAGAGCCAAGGCCCGGGCAAGCTCCTGATCCTTGTCGATCCCTGCGGCTCCAAGTCCCTTGGAGCTACCCCCCACCACGGCGATGAGCACCTTCTCATCCGTCAGCGCCGCAGGCTCCATGAGCTTGTCATACTCCATAGAGATCTTGAGGCGCTTCATCACCACCTGTACCATGGTGCCATCCGGGCTCTGTCCCACCGATGTAAGCGCTACCTCGGCGGCGAAGGCGGTGCCTGCCAGAAGAAAGAGGGCGGCCAGCGTCCCCAGGATGATACGTGCTTTGCAGCTGTTTACAACCTTCATAGTTACATTCCTCCTTGTGTGCGACCCCTGATATCTCTCCTCGTGAATTCGGGAGGAGTTTCCAAAAGACAAAATTTGAAAAGATCTCGAAGATCCCAAAACCTTTCATCCTTTATCCTAGAGCTATAACGAAGAAAGGGCTAGATTTTTTCTCATATTTCTTTTGTGGAAAACCTCCCCGGAATTGCAGAAAAACCCTGGTATACTCCTGTGGTGCTCAAGAAGTGCAGAAAGAAAAAGGAGGTTTTTGTATGGTCCTGAAAATAGATTTTTATGTGGAATGGCTGAGAAAAAACCCGGCCATGGCGGGAATTCTCGCAGCCCTGGGGGCGACTGCCATCTGGTCGGGAAACTTTATCGTCGCTCGGGGGCTCAGCTCTGCCATCCCTCCGGTGCAGCTCGCCTTCTGGCGTTGGGTGGTGGCGGTACTTGTCTTTCTCCCCTTCGGTCTGCAGGGGCTCTTGCGAGAGCGAAAGGTTCTGGTGCGGCATCTCCCCTATCTTGGCGTCACTGCCTTTTTGGGGATCGCTCTCTTCAACACCCTTATCTACGTTGCCGGGGGGAGTACCACCGCCATGAACCTCTCCCTTATAGCTATTACTTTCCCCATCTTTATACTTCTCTTCTCCCGGATCTTTTTCGGAGAGCCCTGCCCGCCACTCAGAATTGCGGGAATGGGGGTGGTGCTTCTGGGGGTGCTTCTGCTTCTTACCCGGGGAGATTTCGGAGTGATCCGAAACCTTGCTTTTGCCCGGGGGGATCTCTGGATGCTTCTGGCGTCGGTTATCTTCGCGGTCTACAGCCTTCTGATCCGGCGCAAGCCCGGAGAGATCAGCATAGCGAGCCTGCAGCTCTCCACCTTTATCCTGGGGTTGTTCTTTCTTGCCCCCGCCTTTTTCTGGGAGCGGAGCGTACATCCCTGGGTAGGGTGGAATCTCACCATGGTAGGAGCCATCCTTTACGTAGGAGTGGGGGCTTCGTTTCTTGCCTTTCTTCTCTGGAACAAGGCCATCGCTACCATTGGCCCTGCCCGGGCGGGGATTATCTACTATACCCTGCCTCTTTTCAGCGCCCTTCTCGCGCTGTTATTTTTGGGGGAGCATGTGGGGGTTGTGCATCTTACCAGCGCTCCCCTTATCGTGGGGGGGATCCTGTTGGCAAATAAACGTAACGGGAGATGAGAGGATTGTATATCACTATTACAAAGGAAAACATCGGGACGGAACACATATGTTGCGCCTTCTCCGACAAGAAGTGTGCAGAAGGGTACCGCCAGAAGAAGCAATGGCTGGCGGAGGAATTTGACCGTGAGTATGTTTTCCGTCGCCTCGACGAGCGAGCCAAGGTCTTTATCGAATACGGTCCGGCGGAAACTGCCTGGGTTCCCGTTACGGCGTCGGGTTATTTGATGATCGGTTGTTTCTGGGTTTCCGGAAAATACAAGGGCTGTGGGCATGGCAAAGCTCTTCTTCAGGAGACGGTGGAGACTGCGGAAAGGTTGGGAAAGAGCGGTTTGGTGACGGTGGTGGGGACGAAAAAGTTTCACTTTATGAGCGATACGAACTGGCTGTTGCGGCAGGGGTTTCGGATTTGCGAAAGCCTTTCTTCAGGATTTTCTCTCCTTTCCCTGGACTTCGGCACTTCCCAGGAGACTCCATGTTTCAAGGACTGTGTGAAAAACGAAAGAATCCCCGAGAAATCCGGGTGTGTGGTCTACTACTCGAACCGGTGTCCTTATTCGGAGTACCATGTTCGGGAGTCCCTTGTGGAAAGCTGTACGAAACGGAACATACCGCTAAAGATCATCAAGCTGGCAAGTATGGAGCAGGCTCAAGCTGCTCCCACCCCTGCCACCATCTTCAGCATGTTTTACGATGGAAAGTTTGTAACCACCGATATCAGTGCCTGTATGAATAATCAATTTGACAAGATTCTGGAGAACTACGATGCGTAAGCTCGTGATTCGGGATCTCCGGATGAAGGATCTGGATTCGTATCTTTACTGGAAGCATCCGGGGCGGGAGCATCACAAATATAACGGACCCTATTACCTCAGGGAGACCGAAGAGGAGCTGAAAATTCTCGGCGAGGAACTTGCATCACGAATTAGAAGTGGATCCGGGCAGGTGATGCGAAACAAAAAAGTAGTAGTTGACTTGAATGCTGACGAATTGGTGGGGGAAGTAAACTGGTATTGGAAATCCCAAGAGACCTTCTGGATGGAAGTAGGGCTGGTTATTTTCAACGAAAAATATTGGGGCCAAGGGTTGGGAACAGTAATACTAATCTCCTGGATAACTGAAATTTTCAAGGATTTTCCGGAACTGGTTCGCATCGGCTTGTCCACTTGGTCCGGGAACGAAAGAATGATGCGCCTTTCGGAGAAGATCGGGCTCAAAAAAGAGGCGGTGTACCGCAAGGCGAGAATCGTGCAGGGGAAGTATTATGATTCCGTAAGTTACGGAATTCTGCGAGAGGAGTGGGAGGATTTGCGGAGGTGTGCTCAAAAAGAAGACCTCCCAAAACTCTGAAAAGGGAGCTTTTTTTCTCTGATAAACCCGAGATGAAGATGCACCTCATAGGGACCCGCTGAAATTTCTCGGGTTTCTGCCTTAGTGGTCGTAGAAATCCCCTTCCTTCAAAAAGGGGAGAAGGTCAATATGCAGCCTTGAAGGCGGAAGGTGAGGTTTTCATGTTTCGTATTCGAAGGATTTTTGACGATCTTCTTCCTGTAAATCGACACGCTCTTGAACAGGTGAACCATCTTTTGCGGCAGCAGTTCGCGAGTTTGGAGCAGTATAAAATTGACCGTATACCCGAGGTGCTGCGTCATCCGCTGAAATATGGTTTTCGCAGCATCCTCTATGTGGCGGAGGATCAGCGTCACGATCTGCTGGGTTTAGGGCTTCTCGATTACGATGGAGATCTCTCCTTTTGTTTTCTCGATTATCTGGCGAGCGAGCCCGCTTGTTCTGGCCGAGGAGTGGGGGGAGCCCTCTATGGCCGTATTCGAGGAGAAGCTCTCTCTCTGGGGGTTTCTGGAATCTTTATGGAGTGCCTTCCCGATGATCCTGCCCTCAGCAGGGACTCCGAAATTCGAAAACAGAATGAAAAACGCCTTCGCTTCTACGAGCAGTACGGAGCCCGCCCCATCGTAGGAACCGCCTACGAAACCCCCGTAACTCCCGGAGGTGACAACCCCCCCTATCTTGTCTACGATGGCCTGGGGCGAAACCGCCCTCTGGAGGCGGGGTATGTGAGGCGGGTGGTGGCCTCAATTTTGAAGAAAAAGTATGGCGATATCTGTACCCCTGAGTACAACCGGAAGGTGCTGGATTCCATTTGTGAGAACCCCGTCAAGCTTCGTCCTCCCCGATATCTGAGAGCCCAGAGCGTTGAAGAGAAGGGCGCCCGGATGGGGGAGGATTTTGAAAAGATCGCTCTGGTGGTGACCGATAAGCATGAAATTCATCACGTCCATGAACGAGGCTACGTGGAGTCTCCCGCCCGTATTCGGGCTATTCTTCCGGAACTCCTGGCCACGGGGGCCTTTGTGGAGATCCCCCCCGCACACTTTCCCGAGCGTCACCTTACTGCGGTGCACCATCAGGAGTATCTCTCGTATTTTAAAAAAATTTCCCGGACAATAGATGAAAAGGCCCCTCTCTACCCCTACGTCTTCCCTCTGCGCAATCGAGCCCGCCCTCCGGTGGAACTGCCCGTGCGGGCGGGGTATTACTGTATGGATACCTTTACTCCCATTAGCCGTCAGGCCTATGATGCTGCCCGGCGCGGGGTGGATTGTGCCCTGACAGGGGCTCGGGAGGTTCTTTCGGGGCGAAAAATTGCCTATGCCCTGGTGCGCCCTCCGGGGCATCACGCGGAACGAGGCTTTTTCGGGGGATTTTGCTACTTCAACAATGCTGCGGTGGCTGCCCAGTATCTCAGTGATTTCGGCAGGGTGGCGATGCTGGATCTGGATTATCATCACGGCAATGGGCAACAGGACATTTTTTATGCCACATCTCGGGTGCTTACCCTCTCCATTCACGGGCACCCTCGCTTTGCTTACCCCTATTTCTCCGGCTTTGCAGATGAAAAAGGAGAGGGGGAGGGGCTGGGGTTTAATGGCAACTATCCTCTTCCTGAGGCTGTGGATGGGGCGCTTTATCTCGAAACTCTCCGGAAGGCACTCCAGCGAATTTTTCACTTTGCCCCCGCCTATTTGGTGATCTGTCTCGGCCTTGATATCGCCAAGGGAGATCCCACGGGAACCTGGAGTCTTCAGGCCCGGGATTTTACCGCTTTGGGAAGGGCTGTGGGAGAAATGAAGATTCCCTCCCTGGTAATGCAGGAAGGGGGCTATCGGATAGGTGGGCTCGGAAGAAACTGCCGCTCTTTTCTGCTGGGACTCCGGTCTGGAATGGCCCAGCGGAAGAGCCGGAGTAGGCAAAAAACTGATACCGGAGCGGGATTTCGCGGAAATGTTTTGGGGGTTGACAAAGATGCAGGAAAAAAATAGAATTGCATTCCGTGCCCTAAAAAGTTGATGTATGCAATAAAGTGATGCATGGCTGTGCTACTGCTGTGCCTTCACAGAGGAAAGGAGCGATTCGTCATGAAGGACGTACGCAAAAGAATGTTGATGGCGGATTTGGGAATGTTTGGAGCAGCCCTTTTGTGGGGAACTGGTTTTGTGGCCATGAAAGCGGCGGTGGATGGCATTCCTCCCTTTTTTCTGGTGGGTGTACGATTTCTTATAAGCGCCCTCTGTCTCTCCCCCTTTCTCTTCTTCCGTCCCTGGAAGAAAGAGGATCTTCAGGGGGGGGTGGTGGTGGGATTCTTTCTCTTTCTGGGGTTTTTCTTCCAGACCACAGGGCTGCAGTACACCACGTCGAGTAAACAGGCCTTTTTCACGGCTACCTATGTGGTTTTTACCCCCCTTCTCGTCTGGGGGCTTCGGCGGATCTTTCCGGGGATCCGGGTCTTTCTCGCTGCGGGGCTCTGCTTCTGCGGGGTGACCCTTCTGAGTTTCGGGGGCTCCCTTCTGGGGGGTATGAATAGCGGTGATTGGCTGAGTCTTATAGGGGCCTTCTTCTTTGCGGGGCACCTTATCGCCATCGAGCACTATGCTCCCCGGCAGGATGTGCTGCTACTGGTGTTTTTCCAGGTTCTCGTGGCGGGGGTTATCAGTATCTGCTGTGCCGGGCTCTTTGAGACCTGGCCCGATACCATTCCCCTCTCAGCCTGGGCGGGGCTTGCCTATGCGGTGGTCTTCAGCACCCTGGTAGCCTTTCTGCTCCAGAACTGGGGGCAGAAGTACACCCCCTCCAGCCATGCGGCGCTTATTCTGGGGCTGGAATCCCTCTTCGGAGCCATCGCAGGGGTGCTGCTCCTGCACGAAGCCTTTACAGTTCCCATGATCTTCGGGGGGTTGTTGATTCTTAGTGGGGTGGTTATCTGTGAACTCGGACCTGTGACAATGCCCTTCGGAAAGGTGAATTCCCGCTCCTGAACGGCGGGTTTCGAGAATGTTTGAGGATATCCGAGAATAGCGTAGAAAAGGAGGTTCCTCACCGTGGATGCGCGCAAAAAAATGTTTCTGGCGGACGGAGTGCTCTTCTTCGTGGCCTTTCTCTGGGGCACCAGTTTTGTGGCCATGAAGGGAGCCGTGGCGGGCATTCCCCCCTTCTATCTCGTGGGCATGCGCTTTCTCGGTGGAGCCCTCTGTCTTGCCCCGGCGCTTCTCTTTCTTCCCTGGGATATCCGGGATTGCAAGGCGGGAATCGTTCTGGGGAGTTTTATCTTTCTGGGGTTTTTTCTCCAGGCCCTGGGTATTCAGTATACCACGGCAGGTAAACAGGCCTTCTTTACCGCCATCTACGTCGTTCTTGTCCCCCTTCTCGTATGGACATGGCATCGGATCTTTCCGGGGGGGCGGATTTTTCTTGCTGCCCTTCTCTGCTGTGCCGGGGTAGCCTTTCTGGGATACCAGGGAAATCTCTGGGGAGGGATGAACCAGGGGGATTGGCTCAGCCTCGCCGGAGCGGTCTTCTTTGCGGCCCATCTTCTGGGGATAGAGCATTATGTGGCGAAACACCACGTGATTGTGCTGGTCTTTTTTCAGATTTTCGTGGCGGGGAGCGTGAGCATGTTCTGTGCGTTTCTTTTCGAGTCCTGGCCCGAAAGCGTGCCCACCTCCGCCTGGATGAGCCTGGGATACGCCATTCTCTTCTGTACGGTGCTCACCTTCCTCATCCAGAACTGGGCCCAGCGGTATACCCCCTCTACCCATGCGGCGATCCTTCTCAGCCTGGAGTCTCTCTTCGGCGCCTTGGTGGGAGTGGTGGTGCTGGGAGAGATCTTTACCCTCCCCATGATTTTCGGAGGGCTCTGCATCTTCGCAGGGGTGCTTCTCTGTGAGATAGGCCCTCTCTGGGCCCCTCTTCGCAGGGCAATGTCCCGGCGGTAGGTAGGGGTTTCCCCTCCGGGGATAAGAAAAAAGTATCGATGAAAAAAAGCGCAAGAGCGCCCAAGGCTTCGGCTTCGGGCGCTCTTGCGCGTAGAGAGTCTCTTTTCGTGCTTCTCGAAAGAAAGAGATTTTCGGAGAGCACGTTGACAGAAAATACCAAAAAAGATACCATGGCGTACGCAAAGCAGTTTTTATTGCTGTATCCCAACATGTACTCAATATATCTGGCATGTTCGAGCGGGGGGTGCCGATGAAGAATTCCAGTGAAGAGAGTATTCATCGGGAGATATTGTTGAAAATTTTGTTTCAGGAGTATCTCCCGGGAGTTCGACTTGTGGAAAGTAAAATCGCTGAAAGCCTTGGGGTTAGCAGGACTCCCGTGCGGAACGTGCTCAGGCGTCTTATTGCAGAGGGGCTTCTCGACCAGCGGGAGGGAGAAGGGGTTTGCGTCCCTCATCTCACGGGGGAGGATATGCGTCATGTTTTTCATGCTCGGCTTCTGCTCGAACGGGATGCCGCCATGCTGGCCACAAAACATGCGGGAAAAGAAGATGTAGCGTTGTTACGGAACATCCTGCAGCAAGAGAGGGAATCCTACCGTTCGGGAGATCCCGAGGTATTTATTTTCAATGAAAGACTTCATGAAAGTGTCGCCCGCATCTCGGGTAATCCCTATCTTCTCCGTCTTTTTCCGCAGTTGTTCTGGCGTTCCGAGCTTTACTGTTTTTTCTTTGATAAATTTTACGTCCCCGTGGATTCTTCCCGGAAACTGTTGCGGGATCCGGACCTCTCCCATAGTTGTCAGGGACATGCCGAACTGGTGGAGGCCATTGCCGAAGGGGACCCCGAAAAAGCGGGAGCTTTCATGGCAAAACATATACGAACCACCTTCGATGATCTCATCGGTCGGGTCTCCCGCGGAGGGGGGCCTCCTTCGGAGGAGCTGTAGAGTCTTTTTTCTAAAATCCTATCCCCCTCCCGAGGGAGGGCTATCTCTTTGTGAAGGAGGTTTTTTGTATGTGGAAAGGACGTTTCAAAGAGGCCACCGCAGAAGTGGTGCAGCGATTTACCCAGTCTCTCGATCTTGACTGGCCCATGGCGGAAGATGATATACGGGGAAGCATGGCGCATGTTCGGATGCTGGTGAAGGTGGGGCTTCTTACGGAAGAGGAGGGGGCCAAGCTTCTGGAGGGGCTCGAAGAGGTTCGCCAAGAGGTGCTCTCCGGAGCTTTGGAGCCCTCGGTGGAGCTTGAGGATGTGCACATGAACGTAGAATCCCGGCTCATCGAAATTCTCGGAAGCCTGGGGGCCAAGCTCCACATGGGGCGCAGTCGGAACGATCAGGCGAGCACCACGGTGCGTCTTTATCTGCGCAGGCAAATGGGGGAGATGGGGCTTGCCCTCTCGGAACTGATGTCCGTTCTTCTTCACAATGCGGAGCGTCATCTTCAGCTGGTGGTTCCCGGATATACCCATCTGCAGCAGGCGCAACCCGTCAGCATGGGGCACTACTGGATGAGCCATTTCGCCGCCTTTCATCGGGATGCGCGCAGGCTTCTCTTCGCTCTGGACTCTCTGGATGAATCTCCCCTGGGCTCCGGTGCCCTGGCGGGTTCCACCCTGCCCCTGGACCGACGCATTTCGGCGGAGGTTTTGGGATTCACCAGCATCTCCCCTAACAGCATGGATACCGTGGGACATCGGGACTATCAGGCAGACTATCATCACTTTGCCTCTCTCTTTATGATCCATTGCAGCCGTCTGGCGGAGGATCTGATTATCTACAATTCCCAGGAGTTCAAATGGATCGTTCTCCCGGATGCCTTCTGTACCGGATCGAGCATGATGCCCCAGAAGAAGAACCCCGATGTACTGGAGATCATTCGAGGTAAGACGGGGCAGGTGATCGGGCATTCTCTCGATCTTCTGATCAACCTCAAGGGACTTCCTTCCACCTTCAACCGGGATCTTCAGGAGGATAAGCGGGCGCTCCTGCGCTCCCTGGGAACACTTTTCGGTGTACTGGAAATTCTCCCCCCCCTTCTTCGTACCGTGGAGGTGAACCAAGAGCGGGCGAAAGCGGCCTTTGCGGGAGGCACCATTCTCGCCACGGATGTGGCGGAATACCTTGTTAAAGTGGGAGTCCCTTTCCGGGATGCCCACGAGAAGGTGGGGCGTACCGTGGGGTGGTGCCAGGAGAAGAACCGGGATCTGGATACCCTTACTCTGGAGGAATGGCAGAGCCTGATCCCTGAAGTGAAGGAGGATCTTCTCGCTCTCCTTACTCCTTTCAAGGCGGTGGAGGCCCGGAATACCGAGGGAGGGACCGGTTTTGAACAGGTGAAAAGGCAGATTGCCGCCGGAAAGGAGTTGGTGTCGAAGCTGCACAACGAGATGGAGCTGCATCTGGCAAAATAGGTTTGCAGGATTTTTCAGGTTCCTGAAGGGGAGAAAGCGACTTTTCTCCGGAAAGGTTTTTTGTCCCCAAGGGAAAGCGTCCTTGCCGCCGGAGAAGGATGCGAAATCATAATAATTGGAGCGGAGGTTTTTAACATGGAAAATTTTGGATTTCTTTCAATTCTCCCCCCCCTCATCGCAGTACTTATTGCAATACGGTATCGTAACGTTATTATTGCGCTCTTTCTGGGAACCTTTGTGGGAGTTACCATTCTGCACGGCTGGAATCCCATAGAAGGGATAAGCTATCTCATAAAAGACTATTTCTTTGTTCAGGTGGCGGATAGTTTTAATGCGAGTGTTATCGTATTGCTCTCCTTTGTGGGGGGTTTTGTGGCTCTCATAACAAAATCCGGAGGTGCCGCAGTGCTGGCTCAGAAATCTGCCCATCTCGTACACAACCGCAGGCAGGTACAGGTTGCGGCATGGCTGGGGGGATTAAGCATCTTCTTTTCGGATCTTGCGAATGCCCTCCTTTTAGGGCCTATCTTCCAGCCCATGACGGACCGGTTGAAAGTAAGTCGGGAAAAATTAGCGTGGATCCTTGACTCCACATCCTCCCCCGTTTGCATTCTGGTGCCTTTCATCGGGTGGGGTATCTACGTGATGGGATTGATTCAAAAACAGTTTGAGATTTTGGGAATCCAGGAATCCGAATGGGGAGCCTTTATCAAGGCCATTCCCTTCCAGTTTTATCCTCTGGGGGTTTTACTGATGGTTCCCTTGGTGGCTTTTCTCGGGGTTGAATTTTCTGCCATGTACAAAGCGGAAAGGAGAACCCTGGATACGGGAGAGACCTTTTGGCCCGGTTCGGTTCCCATGCGCCCCTCGGAGACTATTGAGATCTCTTCTGAAGCTACCCCTTCGGGATGGATTATCGGCCTTCCCCTGTTGATTCTTTTTGTTTGCTTCTTTGGGCTCCTCGCTCCTTTGGGCTTTCCCTTTACCCAGGTTTCGGGTTCCATGATTCGCATGGCCCTTTCGGTGGGGTATTTCCTCGGAGCCATGGCTTGTCTCCTGATGATGGTAAAATCTCGCATCAAAACCCTTGGAGAAGCCTCTAAAATATATGGTAGCGGCATGAAAGATATGTTCTATATTCTGGTGGTTCTCGTGCTTGCCTGGTCTCTCAGCTCTGTCTGCAAGAATATGGGTACCGCATCCTATATCGTGAACCTTGCCCAGGGAACTATTCCCGGATGGAGTGTTCCCCTCATTATTTTCCTTACCGGAGGATGTATCAGCTTTGCCACGGGATCTTCCTGGGGAACCTTTGCGATTCTCCTGCCCATAGCCATGCCCATGGCTCACAGCCTGGGGGCCCCCATGTATGCGAGCATCGCGGCGGTTCTCAGCGGGGGCCTTTTCGGAGATCACTGCTCTCCCATCTCGGATACCACCATTCTTTCCTCCACAGGGGCAAGCTGTGACCATGTGGATCACGTGAAGACCCAGCTTCCCTATGCCTTGACCGTGGCTCTGGCGAGTTCCCTGGGTTACGTGGTGGCGGGATTTGTTGGTTCTCCTCTGGTTCTTTTTCTGGCCTTGGGATTTCTCGTTCTTCTGGTTCTTCTTTTCGGGAGACTGTGGGGACAGAAACTGGTATAGCCGTTGAAGTCCCTTTGTGCGGCATAGAAAGAGCCCCCCGGAAGAAAAACGTTCCGGGGGGCTCTTTCTATGCCGCGGTGTCCGGAGGCAAGAGGCTCTTATGCCGGATTTTCCTCGGAGAGCACCGGGGCAAGATCCGTCAGAAGCCGTAGCTCCCTCCGCACAAGCCAGAGGGTTACCAGGGCGGAGAGGCCGTCTGCCAGAGGAAAGGTGCTCAAGGCCCCGGTGATGCCGAAAAACCGAGGGAGGGTGACCATCAGGGGGAGCACGAAGAGCACCTGCCGGGAGAGGGAGAGGATCATGGCGGGGAGGGGCTTCCCCAGGGCCTGAAAGACCGTGGCCCCGATAACCTGAAAGCCCACCAGCCAGAGCCCCAGGCTCACCAGACGCATTACCCGTATTCCCGTTGTTACCAGCAGAGGGTCAGGAGAGAAAAACTCCATAATCTGTGCGGGAAAGAGCTGCAAGATTACGAAGGCAGCGCAGGAGAAGATCGTAGCCACAAAGCTTGCCAGGCGTATCGTCTCCCGGCTTCGATGAAACTGTCCTGCCCCGAAGTTGAACCCCACGATGGGCTGAGCCCCCTGGGAGATCCCGAAGATGGGCATGAAGATGAGGGCAAAGATCCGCTGGATTACCCCGAAGGCCGCCACGAAAAGGGAGCCCCCGTAGAGGAAGATGGTGGTATTCGAGATAGCCCCCACCATCCCTATGGCTCCCATGCGGAGAAAGTCCGAAAAACCGATGGCAAGGATCTCCCGTATCATGGCTTTCTGGGGAATCAGATTCTGCCAGGAGAACTCTAGGCAGCTCCGGCGGCGCAGAAAAAACCAGGCGAAAAGCCAGAGGGCGGAGCATCCCTGACCGATAATGGTGGCCAGAGCGGCCCCCCGGATGCCCATGGAAAGATTAAAAATGAAGTGCCAGTCCAGCACCACGTTTACCAGAGCCCCCAAAATCATGGTCATCATGGCGGTTTTCGCCTCTCCCTCCGCCCGAACCACGTTATTGGAACTCATGGCGAAGATGTTCAGGGGTACTCCGAGAAGCAGGGTCTGCAGATAGATCACCGCGTAAGGGAGAATGGGATCCCGGGCACCGAAGAAGTAGACGATCTGATGCAGAAAGGCTCCTACTCCCAGAGGAATGAGAAGTCCTGCGCAGAGAATAAGAAAGAGCACGTTTCCGAAAGCCCTCTCTGCCCGCAGGTGATCCTCTGCCCCCAGGGCCCGGGAGATCACCGAAGCTCCCCCCACTCCGATCATGAAGGCCACGGCTCCCATGAGCATGGTGATGGGGAAAATGATGGTGATGCTCCCCAGGGCGGTGGTCCCCACCCCCCGACCGATAAAGATGGCATCCACCACCTGATAGGATGCCATAACGAGCATTCCCACCATGGCGGGGAGAGAGAGCTTTGCCAGAAGAGGGCCTATGGGATCCTTTCCTAAAAAGGCTCGGTTTTTTCGCGATTCTTCCTTAGGAGATAGGGTCATGCTGTACCTCATCTCCGGAGTTCAGATTCCGTCCCCCCCGAATGATGAGGAGATCCCCCGGAGCGAGTCCATCCAGAATCTGGAGGTTCTCTCCATGCCGCACTCCCGGGGTTACCTTCTGCTGGAAGGCCTTTCCGTCTTGCACCGTGAAGACCAAAAAATCGCCGTTGCGCTGCGTCACGGCATCGGCGGGGATCATAAGAGGATTTTCCAGCCGATGCTCCACGAAGAGAACCTGAACGAACATCCCCGGGCGAAGCCGATGCCCTGTGGCGGCGTTATCCACCTGCACCTCTATCCGAGTGGTGCGGGTGTCACTATCCACGAAGGGGCTGACGAACTGCACGGTTCCCTCGAAGCTGGTGTTCTCCATCCCCCGGACTGTAATTTTTGCGGGCATACCGGGGATGATCCTGGAGACACGGCTCTCCGGGGCCCGTACGACGGCCTTAAGAATATCCGTATCCCCCAGACGTACCACCGGGTTACTCGGGGTGATCATGTTTCCCCGGGATTGGTCGTAATCCTCCAGAATGACCCCGCTGAAAGGGGCCTTCAAGGTGTACTCCGAGAGATCCACTCTCAGGGCTTCCACCTCTGCCCGAGAGGCTCGGAGCTGGGCCTGGGCAAGATCCACCTGGGCCTTGGCGGTGCGGTAGAGGGTCTTTTTGCTATCCAGTTGCTGCTGGGTGGCGTACCCCTCCTTGAAGAGCCGCTCGTAACGACTTTGTTCCATGGCGGCATTTTCTAATTCCGCCTGGGCCTGGGCAAGCTGGGCGTTTCCCACCAGCACTTGGGCCTGGGCGGAGCGGATTTTGGCGTCCTTCTCCCGATGATCCAGCCGGACGATGGTTTCCCCTTTTGTAACAGCCTCTCCCTTAGCTTTAAAAAGCTCTTCAAGCCGTCCGGAAACCTTGGCATAGAGCGTAACTTCTTCTTTAGCCTCCAGAGTGGCACTTTCCTCGAACCCCTGTTCTACTAGAGGAACAGGCTTCAGAGAAAGCACTTCCACCCGGGCGGGAGCACCTTCGGCGGGGGGTGTCAGAGCAGGGAGCACCCCCAGAAGGAGCACCCCTAAAAGGGCCGAAAGAAGAAAAGCGCCGCAAAAACGTTGTACGGTATGGCGGTACGAAGACATTACTGAGTTCCTCCTTCAAGAAGATGGGCCACGGATGCGGTGCCGAGAGTACCCCGGGCTTTCTCCAGGGCTACTATGGCCAGGGCATGTTTTTTGATGGCTCCGCTGTATTCCTTTTCTGCCAGGGTGAGGGTGGTCTGGGCATCCAGCACATCCAACTGGGTGCTCACACCCTCCCGATAGCCCACCTGGGCGAGGCGTAGCGATTCCCGGGCAAGCTCAAGGTTTTTCTTTGTGGAGAAGACCGCCTCCTCGGTGCTGGTGAGGTTTAGAAAGGCGTGGGCGATCTCTCGTTTAATTTCCTCCTCCTTCTGGGCTACTCCCAGCTCCTGCTGATGCATGGTGGCCTTCTCCTGAAGAGCCTTTCCCAGAGCTTCGTTGCCGTCGAAGATGGGAAAGGAGACTTGAATTCCTGCGCTCCAGGTGTTCTCCTCGTTGTCGTAGTTGCTGGCGGGGTCGTCGTAGCTGTATTTGCCGTAGATGCTCACCCGGGGGAGGGAGCCGCTTCTTTCCACGATCACCTGCTCCCGCTGAAAGGCCACGTCCGAGTGGGCCTTCTGGAGATCCGGGCGCTTCTGCAGGGCCGTCTCAAGAGATGCATCGGGCTCTCCTCGAAAGGGGGTGTATGTCAGCGACCCCTGGAAATCGTAGCGCTCTTTCTGGGGGAGCCGTAGCAGAGTGAGTAGGTCGATCTTGGCGGACTCTAATTGGTTTTTGGCGGTAATGAGTTCGGTATTTCGGGCACTCTCCTGTTGTTCCGCCCGGATCACCTCGAAGTTCGTGGCGATGCCGAGAATCCGCTTCCGTTCGGTCTCCCGGAGATGTTCCCGGGCGTAGGCCAAGCCATCCTCGGCGGTCTGGACGTTTGCCTTTCCGAGAAGCACGTCGTAGTAGGTGTCGAGGACCTGGTAGAATACATCCTGGGTGGTGAGTTCAATTTCCTGGTTTGCCCCCTCCCGGAAAAAGATCGCCTGGTTTTTCTTGGCCTTATTTTTCCCCCCTTCGTAGAGGGTTTGGCTGAGGATGATACTTCCCCCGGAAGATCCTTTATCCCCTCTTTCGTTCAGGGTGTTATTCTGCTGCATGTAGCTACCGGTAATATCCAGGTGGGGAAGATACCCCGCTTGGCCTTCAAAATCCTTTCCCTCCGCCCGGAGAAGCTCCTGTCGGGATTTTTGGATATCCAAGTTCCGTTCCTGGGCGAGTTCCAGAATGGAGTTCAGGTTCAGAATCTTTTCCGGGCCTTCCGCACGTGCCCGCTGTCCCCAGAGCCAGAAGGTGCAGAAAAGGCTGAAGGAAAGAAAGAGGATCAGCAATTTGAAAAATCGAGGCATGGTTATTTTCCTCCTGCAAGCGTTTTTGATGGTTCGGGTTCGAAAGAGCTCAAAGACTCCTCCCGCACCCGTTTTTTTCGGATCCGGAACATCCGGAAGGCCCGGAAGAAACGGGCGATTTTTGCCTGGCTGTTGCCGATGATGATGTAGACCGCCGGAATGACCAGCAACGTAAGCAGGGTGGAGGAGAGCATCCCTCCGATAACCGCTATGGCCATGGGCTGCCGGATTTCACCACCCTCGCTGAGCCCCATGGCCAGGGGTATTTGAGCGATCATGGTGGAGCAGGCGGTCATCAGAATGGGCCGAAGCCTTCGGGGGGCCGCCTTAAGCATGGCCTCCAGGGGGTTCGATCCCCTGGCGCTCTCCTGCTTAGCGAAGTCCACCAGAATGATGGCGTTATTCACCACGATACCGATAAGCAGAATAATTCCCATGAGGCTCATGACGCTTACGTCCTGCCCGGTGAGCATGAGGAGCCCGAAGGCCCCCGCGGTGGTGAGGGGTAGGGCGAACATTACCATAAGAGGATAGACGAAGGATTCGAACTGAATGGCCATCACCATGTACACCAGAATGATGGAGGCCCCGATGGCGTTGAGAAGGGTCACAAAGGCTTCGCGCTCGTGTTTACTTGATCCCGTCTGAAGCAGACTTATGCTGCCGTCTTCCGGAGCATTCCGGGCAAAGGCCTCTTCCATCAGCACCGTTCCCTCTCCTGTGGAGATACCTCGAACATTGGCCTCCAGATCAAGACTCCGCTGACGATTGTACCGGGTAATCACGTTAGGGGCCACGGTCTTGCGCAGGGTTACCACGTCCGCCAGGCGGATCAGATGTCCATCATGGGTGGGGATAATGAGCTTTTGGATATCCTCCAGAGAGCCCCGGGCACTCTTTTCCGCCTGCAACTCCATGTCGTACCGATAGCCTCCGTCCTTGAAGACCCCCGCCTTGACCCCTCCAAAATAGGCCTGAATCTCCGTGGAGAGATCCCGGATGCTCACCCCCATATCGTCCGCCAACTCCCGGTTGATGGTGGCGATAACCCGGGGGTTTTCCAACTGAATAGAGGTATTGAAATCCACCAGCCGATCGTCCTGGGCGATGTCCTTCCTCAAAACCTCTCCCAGGGCGGCGAGATCCTCGGTGGAATTCCCCACCAGGGTGATGGTTACATCCGCCCCCCAGGCGGCCATGGTGATGGTCACGTCTTTATAGGTGGAGAACTGTTGCCGGAAGTCGTTCATGATATCCCCCATCCCCGGGCGCTCCCTCCGGGGAATCAGAACGACGGAGACGTCTCCCTTATTGACCTCCTGCCCCGTACCCATTCCCACGGTACCGTAGGTGTAGGCCACATAGGGATTGTTGCGGATAGCCGTATCAAGCTCTCGAAAAATCCGTTCCGATTCCCCAAGAGAAGAGCCCGAGGGAAGCTCGAAGCTTACGGTAAATTCGCCGTTATCTTCCGTGGGAAAGAAGGTGCTTCCCAGCTGAGAGGCGAAGAAGAGCCCCAGCACAAAGACTCCTGCCGCAAAGACCAGGGTGAGAAAACGGTGTCGCACCGCTTTGCCCAGAAGCCAGGCATATCCCCGCTCCAGAAGCCCCAGAGGAAGATCCATCATCCGGCCGAACCATCCCCGGTTAGCCCGCAGAAGCCGGGAGCAGAGGTAGGGGGTGAGAGTGAGGGAGAGGATAAGAGACATGAGGATGGTGATAGCCACGGTCATGCCGAAGTCATAGAAAAATCGTCCAATAATACCCTCCATGAAGGTTACCGGAAGAAAGACCGCCAGGGTGGTGGCGGCTCCTCCGAGAACGGAAAAGCCCACCTCGGCGGTTCCCAGAGAGGCTGCGGGAATCGGCTTCTCCCCCGCCTCCAGATGATGGTGGATGTTCTCCAGCACCACTGTGGTGCCGTCCACCACCATACCCACCGCTAGAGAGAGCCCCATCATGGTGAGGTTGTTGATGGTAATTCCCAGAGAGCGGAGGATCAGCATGCTCCCCAGAAGACAGACCGGAATTGTCACCACCGTAACGAACATGGCCCGTAGGGTGTTCAGAAAGATCAGCATGATGAGTGAGGTAAGCCCCACCGCCACGATGATATCTCCCTGCACCCCCTCCATGGAGCGCCGGATGAAGAGCGATTCATCCCCCACGATTTCGATACGGATATTCTCGGGGATCCGGCTCTGCAGCCCTTCCAATCGCTGACGTAGAATCTCCGCGGTGGCGACCTCGTTGGCGCCCCGCTGCTTTTTCACCTGCACCAGAATGGCGGGTTCACCGTTGTAGGTGGCGAAGCTTCGAAGCTCCTCAAAGCCGTCCTCCACCCGGGCTACGTCCCGAAGGCGTACCACCGTGCCGTTTCGGTTTGCCAGGGGGAGCATGGCCAGAGATTCCACGGAGTCGTACTCTCCTTCTACCCGGATACCGAACTCCGTGGTACTTGTCTCCAGACGTCCTGCGGGAAGCTCTACGTGCTTTGCCTGAACTGCTCGGAGAACCTCCGTGGCGGTAAGATTTCGGGCTTCCAGAAGATTGGAATCCAGCCATATCCGGATTTGCCGTTCCCGAAAACCCGCAAGATCCACCATCCCCACTCCGGGAACGGTCTGGATCTGCTGCTTGAGAATTTTATCCACGAAGAAGGCTTTCTCCTGCTCCGGCGCACTTCCCAGCACCGCCAGAGTCAGCACCGGGGAGTCCATGGGAGAGTACTTCTGCACCGTGGGGGTATCCGCCTCATCGGGAAGGCTTGCCTGGGCGATATTCACCTTATCCCGCACATCTGCGGCGGCTCCGTCGAGATCCCGGCCCAGTTCAAATTCCACCACCGTGATAGCTCGCCCCTCGTAGCTGTAAGAGGTGATGTTCTCAATGCCGGAGATGCTGTTGATCTCCTCCTCAATGATGTCGGTAACGTCGTTGTCCATGACGGCGGGGCTCGCTCCCTGCATGGTGGTGACCACCACCACGATGGGAAACTCCACATCGGGCATCCTGGCCATGTTCATTTGAGACAGAGAGAGCACCCCGAAGAGAAGCAGGGCAATCATGGCGATAAGTACCGTCACGGGACGGCGTAATGCAGTATCGGTTATTTTCATACCTGAAGAACCTCCTTACTGGTTCGAATGAGACCGTGGCGATGAAACTCCCGGAAGGTAGCGATGATCTCCTTTTCCGGAACGGCATCAAAGGGAATGTCGTGATGGGGCTTTCCCTCATCTGCCAGGAGTTTGGCGAGAAGAAAAAAGTTATGCTGAAAGATACAGGCGACAGTTCTGGGGTGAACGGGATAGAAAACCCCCTCTTGCACTCCCTCTTTAATGGCCTCTTCCATGGACTGGAAAAAGAGATGCCAGGGGCTGTAGCGCATATGCTGATGGAGATATTCCCGGGCCTCGGGGTCGTTCATGTGGGCATCCACGAAGCATGCGGTGATCTTTCGATTTGTGTCCAGATGCTCCATCATCACCCGAAGAAGTTCATCCACCCTTTCCGGAGGAGGGAGGTGCGAGGTGCGAACGTTTTGAAGCTGGGCCATAAGGTCTTTCGAGGTGTGCTTTCCCATAAAGACAAGCATATCCAGCTTTCCCTCGAAATAGTTATAGAGGGTTCCCTTAGAAACTCCTGCGGCCTTGGCGATCTTTGCCATAGTGGTTCCTTTCCATCCGCATTCCTGAATCACCGTGATGGCGGCCTCCTTGATGCCCTCCCGCATCATCTCTTCCACAAGGACCTTTTTTTGTTTTTGAATAGTGCTCACAGAACTCCTCCTTACAGCATGAAAAGGCGAACGAACTCAAGAGTTTTCAGAATGACTGATGGGTCATTCTATCGACCTTTTGAGTTTTGTCAAGAGGGGGGCTTTTGAATTCCAAAAATGCGAGAAGAGGCATCTTCGAGTTGGTGTAACTTTTTTGCCCTGAGAAAAGAGAGATCAGAAAAAGTTATACCGACAAAACTTATCAGACGGTAAGTTACAGTGAAAGCCCTTTCTTGTCAAGCTCCGTAAAGCCGCGTGCATATCGGTTACGTTGAAGACGAAAAAGGAGAGTACCCGAGAGCTGGGGGGAGTACAAAAAATTTTCCAAGGCTCATGGTCGGAGGCCCATGATAGAGGACTCTGGAAGAGAGGGCGTTTCCCTTCGTGCTTTTTATGTGTTGTTCCTTGTCATGGTGGAAACTCCTATCCATGAAAAGGCGGATCCCTCCTTTTTCCACACGGGAAAGGAGGGATCCGCCTGAAGTTCGGTGTCAGGGAACGTTCAAAAGGTTCTTACCCTTAATGGTGCAGCTTTACCGTAAGAGGTTTGGTGAGATCTCCCTCGGGATCCTCCAGCACAAGCTTTACCAGAACCCCGGAAGGAGCTGTGATGTTGAGAGGGCGCCTTCCTCCCGCCATGAGAAGCTGCTCCAGAGGAATCCGTGCTCTCGGTACCGCCATGTCTCCCACGTAGAGGAGCAGCACCGCCTTGCCGTGATAGGCAGTATCTGTTTGTACCTCCAGAGCCTTGAAGAGACGGCGCCCGGAGAGGAAATCTTCGTAGAGCACCTGCTGGGCAGCTCCCGAAGGGGTTCCGTGATAGAGGGAGAGAGGGCCGGGCTCAACCCCTTCGGCCTCAAAAAATCCTTCTGCCTCTTCGAAGCGTCCCTGAGGAACGCTCGGGGCGATCATGGCGTTATCCATCGCCATCATCTGCGGCATGGGGGCGGCCATTTTCATGAAGCTCAAGCCCATGGAACCCGTGGCGGCACCTTTAGAAGTTCCGTAGACCCGGGGGGCTCCTCCGGCGAAGGCCTCGTCCCATCCTCCGGGGAGAGCGTTTCCCACAAAGACCGGGGTGGTGCTTCCTACGGAGCTGTCCTGCCGTACCGCTACAAAAGCCGTCACCTGGCAGGGGATGCCGTAGAAGAGAGATTCCCGCACCAGAAGGGGCTCCAGTACCTCCTGTCGTACCACTTGGGCGTTTTCCTGATAGACGCTCTGCTCCTGCAAAGCCTCCGCCTCTTCGGTATACCCCAGGTCGGCGAGGCGGGCCATAAGCTCCTTCTTGGGGTAGTTGCCGGAGTAGAGCTGTTCCAGCCGGTTCAGTACCAGGGCTCCGTAGAGAGCCTTCAGGGCCTCTCCCTCCGCAGCTTCAACCTTGCGAAGCTGCGCCTCCAGAGGAGCATTAACTCCGCGGCCCTCCAGGGTGTAGGAGATCTTCTCCAGATTGTTTCCTTCTATGCGCCCTACTACCCACCGGGCGCGTTTTTGAGGGAGATCTCCCAGAAGCAGTGAAGCAACCTGTTTCTTTGCAAAGGGGATCCGTGAGCCCTGGGGGAGGGTAAGGTTTGCCCCCTCTCCCTTTTCCAGATGAATCTTCAGAGCCGTCTCTGTCAGCACCGGGCTTCCCCACTCCTCCAAAACTTCTTCCAGGGCGGTGGTGATATCCGTCTCCTCGGGAGAGCTGGTGAGAAAGCGGGCGATGCCTTTGCCTTTTCGGGCGATCTCCCGGGCGAGATAGTCGTTGGGAGCCGCATCGATGCAGAGAATGCTGATCTTCCGTCCTTCCGCACGCTTGGCCTCGGTCTCCACAAGCCTAAGAATGCGCCCGCTATCCGTCACCTGGGCATCTGTAATTACAAGTACATGCTGGGAGTAGAGCCCTTTTTCCGGCCGAGGGTTACGGAGAGCTTGCTCCAGAGCCACTCCGAGATTGGTGCCTCCGTCATCCTTATTGCGGGTCAGATAATCCACCGCCTGGGTGATATTCTCCCGAGTGGCGGGGAGGGGACGGGGGGCGAACCAGGAGGTGGTGCTGTGGAAGAGCCCCAGGGAGAAACGATCCTGGGGGGAAAGACTGTTCAGAAAGGAGATCACCGCCCAATCCGAAGCCTCCCACTTGGCGCCGTGCATGGAGCCCGAGTGGTCCACCAGAAGTATTATTTCCCGGGGAATGGTAGGATGCTCTTCAAGAGTTTCCGGAGAAGCCGGGGTGAGGAGTCCGAAGAACCAGCTGTCCTTTTCTCCTTCGGGGGTGTACTCAAATATCTGGAGCGAGGCGGGGGCTTTCGAATCTCCCCCCTGTTCAGCAACCCAGGTGATCACAAAATCTCGATCGGGGACCTCCGCTCCCTTGGCGAGGGTGACATGCTGGGCATCTCCCTCCCCTTTGGGGGTGAGAATCTTATGGGTAGGGCTTTCCAGGGTGCAGGGATCCTCAAAGGTGAGGTTCAGCGAGAAGCGGTGCCCCGGATCGCGATAGACCGCCAGAGGGTTCCCCTTGGCCTGGGCGCTCCCCTGTTCGTCCTGCCGCACAAACCGGGGGGCTGTGGTAAGGGGTATCCGAAGGGACCATCCCGCCTTTTCGGGCTCTCCCATCTGTACGTAGGTGGTTTCCACCGTCACCTCTTCATCCGGACGGATCCCCTGTACCGCCAGAGTGAAGACGTTGGGGCTCTCCCGGGTAAGCAGCACCGCCTGCTTTCCCTCCTGTTTCGCCTCTTCATACTCCTTCTCCGCCTTCTGTCGCTCCTTTAGCTCCGTGGCGATGGTGATATCTCCGAAACGAACGGTACAGGATGTTACCGCCGCATCCCCCGGAAGAGGAAAGCGGTAGAGGGCCTCTACCGGATCTGCATGATCCTTTTTTGTAAAGCTGTACCGATGGGTGACGGTGATGGAGGCCAGAGGCCCCGTAACGATTCCCGTGACATCGGTCTTCCGAAGAGGGACAAACCGGCCTATTCTGGAGGGGGAGCCCTCCTCATCCGTGATGGAGATAATTTCCATCACCGCCACGCCTCCCGAAGCGGCGTTATCGAACCGCTCGGAAGCGAACTCCGAAGCTGCCCCCCGGGAGGGGAAGAGAAGAACTCCCAGGCTCATAAGGCAAAAGAGCGCAACATGCGTACTGTGCAACATGGCAAACACCTCCTGCATAAATTTTGATTGACTAGAGCATAGCACGTTCTCCGGGGGAGGGTGTCACGAAAGGGAGGAAGAACTGTTACCGGAATGTCACGGGGGGAATTGTCATTCTTCCCAAAGAAGGCTACGAGGATCTTTAGAAAAGTTGACATCAGGGATTCTTCATCCTAAGCTGGGGCGGTAATGAAAGGATTGCCCTGGAGCGGAGCGGGGTTTGAAGCGAGAGAAGAGCCTCTTCTCTCTATTTTTTATAAAAAGTAATAATCCTGTTGAGAGGTGTGGCGTGCATATGGGTATTCCAGTCTACCAAAGCATTATGCTTCCGTTGTTGGAATTTTTGGGAGATGGTAAGACTCGAACCACGGGAGAGTGTGCCGAAGCACTGGCGGAACATTGTTATTTACATTCAGGCAAAGCGATGGTCTCATCCCGTAGGAAGCCCGGAGGTACAGAAGTTTGTGGGGGCTCTGCACGGAAAGCGCGCTAGAAAGGGTGTATTCCTCACCACGTCGAATTTTACCAGCGAAGCATACCGGTATGTTGAGCATTTGGATCCCAAAGTAGTGCTCATCAACGGCGAAACTTTGGCTCATCTGATGATTGAACACAATGTGGGAGTGGCGGTAAAGGCGACCTATGAGATGAAATCCATCGATCGTGACTTTTTCGAAGAAGAAGGGTAGGATGTGGTGTGCGTGTTCCGCTCTACTCCGAAATCTCCTTCATCAGAACTTCCTTCAACTTCCGAAATTCCTCTTCGATCTTTTTCAGCTTTTCCTGTCTTTCTGGAAGAGACGCATCTGCCTCTTTACTGGCTTCAGCCTCAGCCTCTGCATCTATCCCTGCATCTGCCTCAGCCTTTGCTCCTGCCTCTGCATAGATCTGGTTTTGCTTCACCAGCAGGTTCTTCAGGATTTTTTCAAGCTCTGAAGCGGCTGTCGCCAGGCCTGGGGCCCTCATGTTTGCCGCCGCTCCCTTGATGTAGTGCGCCGCATCTTTTGCCCCGTTCCAGTCCTTTTTTTTCGAAGTACGTTTCAAATCTTCCAGAGCCTGGGAGATCTCTCCCATCAGGGACTCGGCGAGTTGCCGAAGAAAGGCGTTGTCGTTATCCAGCTCCCGAAGCAACGCCTCTCGATTCCACACCATAAGCTCCAGAGCCCGGGCTCTTGGTATATTTCCCTTCGAAAATTCCCGGGATTCTCGAAATTCTTCTGCCGCCTCGGGAGAAAGGAGGGGGATCGTGTCTCCTGTGAGCCACCTTTCGAGGGCCTCCCTAAGAGATTTTCGGGAGATGGGCTTGGTGAGGTAGTCGTCCATCCCTGCCTCAAGGCATTTCTCCCGGTCTCCCTGCATGGCGTGGGCTGTCATGGCCACGATGGGCAGCGTGGCGGCCTCCCCTTCCAAAGCACGGATGCGCCTGCTGGCCTCGTAGCCATCCATCACGGGCATCTGGCAGTCCATAAGTACCAGGTCATAACGATGTTGCCTCAGAGCCTCCAGAGCCTTTTTACCGTTCGTAGCGGCATGGGCATCTATGCCCATATTTACCAGCATGCGTAGGGCCATCTTTCGATTGATCTCGTTGTCCTCCACCAGCAGTACCTGGGGTGTTCCCTGAAAGCGGGGGGGAGTTGCTTCTCGGGAGTACTGGAGTTCATCCCGACAGGCTCCCTCGGGCTGTTTTTCCAGAGGAACCATGAACCAGAACTCCGATCCCTTTCCCACGTGGCTTTCGGCCCCCATGGTGCCCCCCATGATCTCTACGAGCTGCCTGCTGATGGCGAGTCCCAGGCCGGTGCCTCCGTATCTCCGGGTGTTGGAGGCGTCCACCTGGCTGAACTTTTCGAAAAGGAGCGCCATCTTCTCCGGGGGGATGCCGATGCCGGTGTCCTTCACGGAGAAGCGGATTTGAACGGAGGATGTGTCGTAATCCTCTAGGGAGATCTCCATACGCACCTCTCCTCGGGGGGTGAACTTCATGGCGTTGCTGGCGAGGTTGGTGAGGATCTGCCGGAGTCGTCCCGGATCCCCCCGCAGAAAGGGGGGCACCTCCGGAGAGAGGGAGGAGGAGAAAAGTAGCCCTTTCTGCTCGGCGTTGTTGCTCGTTACTGCCTCGAAGTCCTCCAACAGGACAGCGAGGTTGAAGTCTCTCATGTGCAGCTCCATCTTCCCCGCCTCTATTTTGGAGAAATCCAGAATGTCATTGAGGATTTCCAGAAGAGACTGGCCGCTTTTGAGAACCGTTTCGGCGAAGGAGTGCTGTTCCTCCCCTAGGGGGGTCTCCAGAAGCAGCTCTGTCATGCCGAGGATGCTGTTCATGGGAGTGCGGATCTCGTGGCTCATGTTGGCGAGAAATTCGCTCTTGGCCCGGCTCGCCGCCTCGGCCTGTTCCTTCGCCTGCTGCAGCTCCTCTTCTACTCGCTTGCGATCCGTGATATCTATTCCCACCGCGCGGTAGAAGAGAGCTTCTCTTTTTTCGTCAAAGAAAGCCTTTTCGTGCCACTCGTGCCATCGCCGTTCGCCTCCGGGGAGAAGTACCTCATGGCTGTGTCTGTGGAAAGGATTCTCCGGTGTAAGAGCACGGTAGCTTGCCGCTACCTCACGACGTGCCTCTTCCGGGAGAAGGTCGAGAAAGGGGCGTCCTCTGAGTTCTTCTGGGGTGGTATGGAAGTAGCTGGCGTATTCGCTATTCACGTAGGTGAGGGTGCTGTCCTTGAGAAATTCGCAGATCAACACCGGAAAGCCATCCTCTCGGGGATGCCTTTTATTTTTGGCATCCTCAAGGAGGATCCGGTGATGGGCGAAGCCGATCATGGGGTTATGCAGTATCTGTCGCAGCAGCTTCGAGTCCATGAAGCAACACCTCCGTGGTTCTCTATTTCCGCTGGATTACCTTCTATCCTTCCCTTGTCTATGCATGCCTACGCTTTTGCCTCTCTCTGCGGGCTTGAGGGGTTGCTCTTTGTCCCCGGGAAGCTTACCTTCCGGGAAGCTCCTGAAGTTTGGAGCCCTCCTCCCATTCTACTCTAAATTTCTCCACCATGAGCGTCAGCTCCTCCGCAATACTGGTCAGCTTCCGTGCGGTGCTGGCCACTGTTTCGAGTGAAGTGGCGGGAGGGTGCGAGATTTGGCTCTCGTGGTTACCATAAGACCACCAGGGGCTCCGAAAGAATTCGGAGCCCCTGGTTTTCAAAGAATTATGGAAGGAGAGAGAGATGGGTGTACTTTCTACTGCCACCGTCCCAGGGTGGGGAGTAGCATCTCCAAGTGCTCCCGAGCCTGTTTTTCGGGCATGATCGCATGCTCTGTCATGATCTTTGTACAGAGATCAATCATCTCCTCCAGAGTGGCGGAGGGGTTGGTGAAGGTGCCGTCTTTGTAGCAGTAGATGCAGTATTCCTCCGAGAGGCTTCCGTCTTCGAGAGTGCCGAAGAGCTTAGGCTCTTCCATCGGCATGCCGCAGCTCTGGCAGAGGGGGGCAAGTGTCCTTTTCATGATATGTCACATCCCTTCTTTAATCGTTACGTCGTGAGGAGGCATGAAAGAGCTTTCGTTGAAACACTGTGGAACATGCGAGATAAAAAGATTCTCTTGGCGTAATAATACACGTTTTTGGGGCTCCTGTCTTCTTTGAAAATGCAGAAAGAGCCCCTTTTTAGGGGCTCTTTCTGATGGGTGATTCCAGTTGACCCTGGGAAGAAGAATGGCACCCTATAGAGTGTTCACTGGAAGGACCCCCTAGGTTTTTTCGGAGCCTTTTACATCGCTGCTCTCCTCGTTTTTCACGCCGTTTTTTTTGGTGCAGAGGTCGTAGAGAATAGGGAGCAGCAACAGGGTGAGCACTCCGGAGACGAGAATTCCCCCCACGGAGATAATACCTACTCCGTTGCGTAGCTCCGCCCCGATTCCCCGCCCCAGGGCGAGGGGCATCATCCCTAAAATGGCCGCCAGGGTGATCATCACGATGGGGCGGAACTGTTCGCAGGTGGCGGTGATCATCGCCTTGTGCCGGGGAATCCCCTCCGCCCGGTGTTGATTCGCCTGATCTACGATGAGGATGGCGTTATTCACTACGATCCCCATCATCATTACCACCCCCATGATCTCGAAGATTCCCAGGCTTCCGCCTGTGAGCACCAGAGCCCAGATGCCCCCCATCAAGGCAAGGGGGATAGTTACCAGGATGAGGGCGGGCTGCACCCAGGATTCCAGAATTGCCGCCAGGGCGAGAATCACCAGAATCAGGGCGATGATCCCCGCTTCGACGAGGGCTTTCTGGGCTTCTTCCATCACCTCAAAGACTCCCGCGAATCGGTAGCTGTATCCCGGAGGAAAGTTTCCCTGCTCCTCAATGTGTCGAGAGATCTCTCCTGCGGCGGTCCCCAGCGGAAGATCCGGGTCGAGATTTGCCAACACCTTGACGATGCGCTGCTTATCCACCCGGGTAATCTGCACCGGAGCGAGCTGCTCCTCCAGAGTGCTCACGCCCCGGATGATCACGGGTTTTCCCGGCTCTCCGGGAATCTGGAAGGCCCCGATCTGCTCCTTTCCCTCCTGCTCCTCCAGCTTCACCACCATGTCGTAGTTGCGAGTGCCTTCCTTATAGGTTCCTGCCTTGAGTCCCTCCAGATTGGCCCGAAGTAACAGTCCCAGGTCGCTCCCCCCCATGCGGATATCCGAGAGCACCTCTCGCTTGGGGCGTACAAGAATCTCCGGCTTTCCCTGGCGTACCGTAGTATCCAGATCTTTCACCCCGGGAATCTCCCGGGCCAAATCCTGAACTCGCAGGGCCAAGGCTTCCAGCTCTTCCAGATGAGGCCCTGCGATCTCAAGATCCACCGCCGCTCCGGTGCCTCCCACGACCCCCGGAAGAGAGACCGTTACCAGGGCATCCGGAAAAGCGGCCAGGCGATTCCGGGCTTCTTCTGCCAGCTCGTGAATGGAGAGCTTTCGCTCGGTACGATCCGAGAAACGCAGCAGAATCTGGGCGAGATAGACCCCTTCGGAGGATTGCCCCACCTGGCCATCCACCTTTCCCAGGGTGCTGAGCATGTGCTGCAGCTCCGGAAGATCCCGAAGCTGTTCCTCCGCCAGAAGTGTTTTCTGCTTTGTGCGTTCCAGGCTGTAGTAGGTGGGGAACTCCAGCTTTACCACAAGCTCCCCCTTGTCGGGATCCGTCACCAGATCTCCTCCCAGAGACCCCCCCAGAAAGAGGGCGTGCAGGAAGAGAGCCAGGGTGATCCCTACCACCAAAAGGGCGGCGCTGCGGTGATGCTCGTGGAACTCTAAAATCTTCCGGAATCTTTCCAGAAGCCGGTTTAATCCCCGGTTCCATCCCCGTTCCATCCGCCCCAGAAGCCCGGAATTCTCCACACTTCCGGCTTTGAGCAGAAGAGAGCAGAGCAGAGGGGTGAGGGTGAAGCTCACAAAGAGGGATATGGCGGTCATGATGAACATAGTGAGCGCCAAGGGGCGGATGAAGAGCCCCACCATGCTCCCCATCTGGGCCAGAGGAAAGAGCACCACCATATTGGTTCCCGCACTGGCGAGAACCGGCACGAAGGATGCGGCGGTCCCCTCCATGGCAGCCCGCTTGGGATCCCCGGTTTTTTCCAGATGCCGGACAATGGCCTCCAGCACCACGATGGAGTTGGTCACCAGAATCCCCACGGACATGCCTATGGCGATAAGGGTGGAGGCATTCAAGGTGAAGTTTGCCAGATTCAGAAAGAAGAGCCCCATCACGATGGTAAGCGGCATGGTGATGGCGATCACAAGAAGAGAGCGCAGATTATAGAGGAAGAGAAAGAGAATGGCCCCGGTGAGCAGAATCCCCTGAAGCACGTTGATCCAGGCGCTCTCGTTGGTGGCCCGGATAAAGGTGGCGTCATCGGTAACCCAGGTGAGGCGCATCCCCCCGGGAAGACTCTTCTGCAACTCCGCTATGCGCTTTGCCACTTCCTCCGCTACCTTCACCGCGTTGGCGTCGGATTTCTTAATCACCCGAAGGGCTACCGCCTCCTCACCATCCAGAAAGGCCCGCTCCCGTACCTCCTCGGTGGTCATTACCACGGTTCCCACATCCCGGAGGCGTACCCGCTGCCCTTCGACATTAGCGATTTCCAAATTTCCTAGAGAGGCTAGATCCTGAAAATCCCCATCGTACTTTACGGAAAACTCCATGCGGTGATCCCGAATTCTTCCGGCGGGGAGAATTCCCACCCCCTGACGCAGGCTCTGGATAACATGCATGGCGGTAAGTCCTCGGGGGGCGAGCTTATCCCGGTCCAACAGAATCTGCACCTCTCGCTCCGCCCCTCCGATAAGTACCACCTCCGCCACCCCGGGAATGGTGGTGAGACGATCCTTGAGTTCGTTATCCGCAAAGTCGAAAAGCTCTGCTCCGGGGAGATCCCCCGTGAGAGCCAGAGTCACGATGGGGGTAGCGTTGACGTCGTATTTCTGAATAATGGGATCTTCCACCCCCTCGGGAAAATCCCCCCGTATGAGATCTAGCTTCTCCCGTACATCTGTGGCGGCCACATCCACATCGATGTCGAGCTGGAACTCAAGAAGGGTCTGGGCCATATTCTCCATGCAGGAAGACGAAACGTGCTTCAGTCCGTCAAGCGCTACCACCGCATCCTCAATGCGCTTCGCCACATCCGTCTCGATATCACTGGGGCTTGCGCCGGGATAGACGGTCACGATGGTAATGTAGGGCACATCTATCTTGGGCATGAGTTCCAACCCCAGCTTGCGCCAGGCGTTGAACCCCAGAAGGGTGAGGCCGATAAGCAGGCACCCCATGGCGATGGGACGCCGTACTGAGGCGTTGGAGAGAAACATCAGTTATCCCCTCCCACCGGGGCGAGAAGACTCCCCTCTTCCAGGAAGAGCTGCCCCTGGGTAACCACCGGGGTTCCTTCCTCCAGGAGGAAGTCTTCCGAAGCTGTATCCGAAGCGGTATTCGAAGCTCCAGCGGTCTTGCGGATTTCCACCCATCCCTCGGTTTCCAGCCCCGCCACTACCGGAATCTCCCGAGCCTTTCCACCTTCCGCCGCAAAGAGCACCGGTCCGGAGCGCTTCGCCACCAGAGCCTCCCGGGGCACTCCCAGGGCGGTACGGCTCTCCAGAAGCACCTCCAGATGGGCAATCCTGCCGGGGGTAATTCCCGGAGGAGGATCCGAGAGATGCACCTTCACCTCGAAAGTGCGTAGCGTGCGGTCCACCGTGGGGCTTTTATAGGTGATCTTCTGGAGAGGAAGCTCCAGCGCCCCCACCCGTACCCGCACCGGGGTGGTTCCCGGAAGAACTTCGTGAAAATAATCCTCCGGAAGGAAGCCCACCGCCTCCAGGGCCTCCAGATTTTCGATCCGCAGCACCGGCTTTCCTATCTCCCCCATCTCTCCGGGCTCCCGAAAGCGCTCGGTTATCACCCCGCTGATGGGGGCCATCACCAAAGAATCCTGCAGATTTTTTCCCGCAATCTCCAGATGAAGCCGGGCCTGGATCTCCTGCTCCTGAGTAAGGGAGATGAGTACCTTGGCGTGTTTGATCAGTGCCAGGCCTTGACGATACCGGGATTCGTACTCCTCGAAGGCGCTGGTGGAGATGGCGTGCTGGGCCAGAAGCTCCTTCCCCCGCTTGTAGTCCTGCTCCGCCTTGGCGAAATCCGCCTGGAGGCGCTCCAGATTGGCTTTTTTCTCTCGCACCGCATGTTGGGCCACGGTGTGCTCCTGCCGGGCGATCTCCAGCCCCTTTTCCAGAGTGAGGGGGTCTGTCTGGAAGAGTTTCGTCTCGTGAGCCGTTACCCTGTCTCCCTCCTCCACGAAGACATCTTCCAGAGCCCCCCCGACACGGGGAGAGACCAGAGCAAAACTCTTGGCCTCAAGATTGCCCGTAAACGTTACGGTTCGTTCGAAGGAACGCAGCTCCAGGGGGGTAAGCACCACCGGGGTGCCCTGAAGAACCTTCTCCCCTGAAGCTTCTTCTTCCCTCTCTCCCTTGAGGTGGCTATGCAGGGCATGGCCTCCCAGCACCAGCACCCCCAGAAGGCAGAGAATAAGGAGTCTCCGTACTTTATATTTTTTTAATGTCATTTCGTGTTGTTCCTTTCTCTATCTTCTCCAGCTTCTGTGTTTTCCGTACGTTTCCTGCCCTTCCGTTCTGCTTCATCCAGGGTTGTTACCCTGGGGTGGGAATGCTGTCTCTCTCATCCTTCCGGCGTATCCAGGGCAAGATCCTCCGGAAGAGGAAGCCCCGCCAGAAGGATCATGCTCCGGGCGGTAGTGAGGGCCACGGTGTGGAAAAACCTCTTTTCCAGAGGGACCTCCTTCCGAAGTATCCCTAGAGGTTCCCGGGCCATGAGATAGAAAAAAGCCTGGGCATAGAGCATATCCGCCCATATGTAGGCTTCCTCAAGGGTGCTTTCTCTTCGGAGGGCTTGGTAAAACGCCGCCAGATCATCGTTATGGGGCTTCATGATCTTCTCCGCCAGGGTGGACATCATAGGGGAGGGGTGAAAAAGCTCCTGAATGAGAAGTCGCTTTTTCCAATCCCTCCGGGGAGATTCGAAGAGATCTGAAAAGAAGTGAAACACCATGTCTCGGATGCATAGGGCCTTTTCTCGGGGATCTTCTTCGTGCTCCTTTCGGGCCTCAAGAATTCTGGAGAAGGAGAGATCCTTTCCCTCTGCGGCGATGAAGCTGAAGGTCTCCACATAAAGATTCTCCTTGCTCCCGAAGTGGTAGTGAATGGCTCCCAGATTCACCTTTGCCTTCTCCGCAATCATCCGGGTGCTTACCCCGTCGAACCCCTGCTTTGCAAAAAGCTCTCCCGCTGCAAGAATCAGGGCGGTTCTGGTGTCCCTATTTGCCTCGGTGTTCGTCTCTCTGTCCGCTTTTCTATTAATCGCTTTCGTTGCTTTCGCTCTGTGGCTCTTTGTGGTGCCGCTGGTATTTTTCCCGTGATCTTCCATGAGAACACCTCCAAGGTCAGTCGCTCGACTAACTTATAATACAGTCGTACGACCTTGTCAAGGGGGGCTTCCTGGATGGGGTTCTTGGTTTTTAGTGTCTTTATCTCGTAATTTGCTGAAATCGTCTTGACTTGAAGGTGGGGTGGTGGTATATTGAAAAAAGCTGGTGTACCAAAAAGGTTTTGGCATGTCAAAAAGAATTGAGTACGCCAGTCTTATTTCGGTATTCTTGAAATAAAAAGGAGCGAGGTATTGTCATGGTTGAAGAATTTCTGTATGTGCAACTCTATAGAACAATTAAAGAAAAAATTATAACGTTGGAATTACCTCCTGGAGCAGCTGTGAAAGAAAGAGATTTGGCTGAAGAGCTCGGAACAAGCCGAACTCCCGTCAGGGATGCCCTGCAGCGTCTTGCGTGGGATGGGTGGGTATCGACGGGGGAAGGGAAGAAATACCTAGTCAAAGATTTAAAAATAAAAGATGCCTACGATATGTATTCCTTTCGATCACAACTAGAATCAATTGCCATTGAAAGGATATTTGAGAAAGGCGCATCCAGGCTTATTGCTGGAAAACTTGATGTGCTTCTTTCTGAAATGGCAAAAGTGGAAGGTGATTTATACCCGTTTACTATGAAGGACATGGAGTTTCACAAAATAATACTCGAATTCGAACAAAATGACTATGTCATGAAAATATGGACGGTTATGGTGGAGGAATTAGTCCGGATTACGATAGCTTCTCAAAAGATAGCAAAAGACTACGCGCATCCTCAAAAGGAACATCAGGAAATTATTGACACATTATGGAAAAAGGACATGGCGCTAAGCATGGAGAAATTGAGGACACATTATTCTCTTGCAAGCAAAAGAATAGCAGACTCGTTAAAGATAAGTGGTTATTTGTAAATCGGTAAAAGACATTTTGCATTTGGGGGTGTGGAAATGAGGTGGATCGAGGCGAACTTAGAAAAAGTTGTGGTTATTTTCCTGACTTGCGTGATGACCGTTGTTCTTTTTCTACAAGTTTTTTCAAGATATGTTTTTAATTTGTCCATAACATGGTCCGAAGAATTGTCTATTTTTTGCCTCGTATGGCTTGCGTATTTTGGTGCCGCTCTTGCGGTTCAACAAAGGCGGCATCTTCGAATAGAGGTATTTGTTTCTTTCCTCAAGCCGCGTAAAAGAAAACTGGTGGATATCGCGTGTAACATAGTTTTTTTTCTTTTCTGTATTTTTTTGGTTTATGGAACGTATAACATGACCATCTTGGCGAAAGCAACGGGGCAGATCGCTGCGGCTACAGGCTTAAAGAGATGGATTGTTTTTGCAGGGCTTCCCATATCTTTTTCACTGATCGCGTTCAGATTGCTTCAGGATATCCTGCGGCAGTTTCGGGAGTATCGTCTAATGAATGAGGACGGAATTATTCCCGGAGAAACGAAGGAATTTCAAAGACAGGAATTCTAACGCATCTTTCTGGATTTTGAAAGGAGAAATTGCCGTGGATGCTCTTGTACTTTCTTTGCTGTTTATCGGTTTTTTGGTGACAAGCATACCGATAGCTATCGCGGTTGGATGTGCCATCCTCGTTTTTGTATTGATTTACGACGTGTCCGGATTTTCCTTTATTTTTCAAAATATGTATTCTGCTCTTAACTCCTTTCCGTTGATGGCCGTTCCCTTTTTTATGCTGACAGGCTCTATTATGGAGGGAGGAGGCCTTTCCCAGCGTATTGTCAATGTTGCGCATAAACTTGTGGGAAATAAGACGTCCGGGTTGGCCATGGTGGCGATTCTCGCATGCATGTTTTTTGGAGCGATTTCGGGTTCTGCTCCGGCAACCCTTGCAGCTATCGGCACGATTATGGTTCCTGCCATGGTGAAGCATCATTACTCTAAAAAATTCTCCGTAGGTGTTGTGACTACTGCGGGGGGCTTGGGGATCATTATCCCGCCGAGTATACCTCTTGTAATTTACGGGGTAGGAACCATGACTTCCATTGGAGACCTTTTTATTGCTGGCATTGGCCCGGGGATCGTTGTCGGTCTCTTCCTTATGATCACAGCATACATTATTGGGAAAAAACGGGGCTATACAGGAACCGGAGAGCAATTCAACCTTAGAGAGACGGGAAGAGCTGCATGGGAAGCGAAATGGGCTTTGTTTATGCCTGTGATTATCCTAGGAGGAATATATGGCGGTATTTTTACGCCTACCGAGGCCGCAGTCGTGGGGGTTGTGTACGGAATGTTCGTCGGGTTTTTTATTTATAAAGAATTGACGGTACAGCACCTGATACGGGTATTTATCGACAACGCCTCTTTGGTAGGAGCTTCATTTTTAATTTTTGGCTTTGCCACATCTCTTTCTTTTCTCGTGTCGATCACGATGCTCCCGGACAGGCTGAGTGATGCTATTTCGATAATATCCACGAACAAATATGTCATTCTTTTCATCGTTGATTTGTTTCTTATCGTCTTGGGAATGTTAATGGATACCATGTCTGCGAATTTGATATTTTCTCCACTTCTGCTCTCCATCGTAGCCCCCCTGGGAGTTGATCCCGTCCATTTCGGTATCGTGGTTACCATAGCTCTCGCTCTCGGATTTGTGACCCCTCCCATGGCGACTAATATTTTTCTTGCGTCCACAATATTTGACATGCCGGTCCCGGACATAATAAAAGAAGAGTTGCCCTTTGTGATTGCTATGATTTTAGCTCTTTTCGTCGTAACTTTTGTTCCTCAAATAAGTTTGTTTTTTGTTCAATTGCTACATTAATATATAAGGAGGAAGAACACGGTGAAAATTACAAGTATTGAGGTTTTTGACTGTAAGGTTAACAAGAAGGATCCTACTATGGCTGCTTTTAATCCTGTGTTGATTCGAGTGAACACGGATGAGGGAATCAGCGGTATTGGCGAGGCAGGGTTGGCGTATGGTTGTGGTTCAAATGCCGCAGTAGGCATGATCAAAGATCTTGCCCCTCTCGTGATTGGCAAAGACCCCATGAAAGTGGAGGCTATTTGGGAATCTCTTTTCCGCGACACCTTCTGGGGGATGGGCGGTGGCCCCGTTGTCTACTCAGGGTTTAGCGCGATCGACATTGCTTGCTGGGATATTCGTGGCAAGGCTTTGAATGCTCCGGTATACCAGCTGCTTGGCGGAAAAATGAAGGATTCACTGCGGGTGTATGCAAGCCAGATCCAATTCGACTGGGCTCCTACGTTTAAGGCTCTTCGACAGCCCGAAGAATATGCGGAGGCTGCACTGAAAGCTCTTGCCGAAGGATACGATGCGGTAAAGGTAGATCCTCTTATGATTGATAAGGATGAATCCGTTTTGCCCGGACGTTCGCCGAAACAGAGCTTTTATGGCCTGCTTCGGCGGGAGGAACTTGATATGGGATATCAGCGTGTTAAGGCCATTCGAGAAGCGGTGGGGCCTGACGTTGATATTATCGTTGAAATCCATTCTTTCTTGGGAATAAATTCTGCCATCCAGTTCGGAAGGCTCCTTGAGGATTTGAATGTGTTCTATTACGAGGAGCCCGTTCACCCAATGAATGCCGATAATATGGCACTCATTGCCCGTTCCGTCCAAATTCCCATTGCTACCGGTGAGCGTTCCTATACACGGTGGGGATACCGGGAAATGCTCGAAAAGCAGGCTTTGGCCGTAATCCAGCCTGATCTGTGTCTGTGTGGGGGGATCACCGAAGGCAAGAAGATCTGTGATATGGCCAATGTATATGATGCTACCGTGCAGATTCACGTTTGTGGGGGGCCGGTTTCAAAAGCAGCAGCGCTCCAGATCGAGACGGTGATTCCCAACTTTATTATTCACGAACATCATACATATGCACTTAAGGAGTGTAATGTTGAGCTGTGTAAGTATGATTATCAACCCGTAAGAGGGCGGTATGTCGCTCCGGATCTTCCCGGAATTGGCCAAGAACTTAACGATGAAGTGGTCAACAATTATAAGGTTGATGTAATTACAGAATAATTTTTTTTACTAAATTACGGAGGCGATCTGGTATGAAAATTACTCAAATCGAAGCGTTTTTCTGCGATCTCACATTAAAGGGAAGCAGCCCTTTTAACCCTGTTCTGATTAGAGTGGACACCGATGAAGGGATTAGCGGGATTGGAGAGGTAGGGCTTGCTTATTGTGCGGGAGGCCGTGCGGGTTTAGCCATGTTGAAAGATCTTTTCAAATACGTGGTTGGTAAGGATCCTATGCGCACGGAACACATCTGGGAAACGCTTTTCCGTGACACTTTTTGGGGGATGAGCGGTGGTCCCGTAGTGTATGGTGGCATGAGTGCCATTGATATCGCTTGCTGGGATATTCGCGGAAAAGTGCTCAACACTCCTGTATATCAGTTACTCGGAGGAAAAACTAACGATAATTTGCGCACCTATGCGAGCCAGATTCAATTTGGATGGGGAGAGGATTTTTTGCATCTTTCCGATCCCAAGGACTATGCTGAAGCAGCACGTAAAGCCATGGCGGAGGGATACGATTGCGTTAAGGTGGACCCTCTTCAGCATGATAGAAACGGTTTAGACACCCCCCAATCCAGTGATGCTTGGAATCATTATGGAATTTTGAAACACAATCAGATTATGATGTGTTATGACCGTGTCCATGCTATCCGTGAGGCGATTGGCCCTGATAAGGATATTATTGTTGAAATCCATTCTCTTCTCGGTGTGAATTCTGCTATTCAGCTTGGGAGAGCGCTTGAAGATCTCAACATCTTCTATTATGAGGAACCTGTCCACCCCATGAATGTGGACAATATGGCACTTGTAGCAAGGAGCACAAAACTCCCTGTGGCAACGGGGGAGCGTTCTTATACCCGCTGGGGATATCGGGCGTTGTTCGAGAAACAGGCCCTTGCAGTAATTCAGCCGGACCTTTGCCTTTGTGGAGGTATTACAGAAGGGAAAAAAATCTGTGATTATGCCAATACCTACGATGCTACCGTGCAGATTCATGTTTGCGGTGGCCCTGTTTCAACAGCTGCAGCCCTGCAGCTTGAAGCGGTTATCCCGAACTTTATTATTCATGAACACCATGTGCATGCTCTTTGTCCTTATGTTCGGGAGTTGTGTGAGTATGACTATCAGCCGGTAAACGGAAAGTATGCTGTTCCGGATCTCCCTGGACTTGGGCAGGAATTGAATGAAAAAGTCGTTAGAACGTATCCTCATGAACTCATAAAATAGCTTTTCGTGATACTTTCGGCAACCCGCTTTCGGCGATAGAATCCGAAGTTTTGTGCAATCAGAAAATTTATTGCAGAGCAAGGCGAAGATCGCTCCAATAACTATGTAAGACTAAATTGGTTGTTTTGCGTGAGAACGGTTGAAAGTGGATTAAGGGCAAGGGTGCTGATTGTTTGAGGAGGGATACTGAAATGAAAAAGAATAACTGGACATCTGCTGTTTTGGTCGTGTGTGTTTTTTTCCTCTGCTTCTCCGGTGTGGCTGAAGCTAGAGGAAAAAAGATCAATTTACGAATGCAAGCATCATACAATCCTAAGAGTTACGCAGATCAACCAAGTGTTGTCGCAACTCTGAGACTTGTGGAGGAAATGAAAAAACGAGTTGGAGACAAGATTAATGTTAAGATTTATTGGGAAGAACAGCTTGCAAAAACGTACGAGGCTTCCGTTAATTTAGTTCAGAACAATAATCTGCAGTGGACGATGATCCCCATGTCCACGTTTTCCGAATTTTCAAGAGCCTGTGTTCCCCTCACTAATTTTTTTGTGATCCCCTATCCGCATGCTCAAATCGCCTATAATATCGTGGATGGTAAGGTCGGAAATGTTTTCCGGGAGCGTGTGATTGAGGAGACGGGACTTCGTATTATGGCTTACTGGGAAGTGGGTTTCCGTCATCTTCTTGCCGTAGATAAGCCGATTACCGATCTGGAATCTATCAAGGGGATGAAATTTCGGGTTCAGCCAAATCCGGTGCATCTTGCGGCCTTTAAGCTTTTGGGAGCAAACCCGACACCTATTGCATGGTCCGAACTTTTCACGTCGCTGCAGCAACGTGTCGTAGACGGAACTGAAAATCCCTTTGAAAATGTGATGGGTGGGCGGTTGTATGAAGTTTGTAAACATATGACGCTTACCGGACACCTCTTTGAGTTTGTGGTGTATGTAACCAATGAGGAATGGTATCAGAGTCTTCCTGATGATGTGAGAACGGCTTTTGACGAATCCACCGCCATTGCGACACAGGCGTATCGAGACCAAATGGCGAAAAAGAATGCGGAATGGGCGGGTTTCTTTAGGGATCAGGGCATGAATATCAGAGAACTTTCTTTGGAAGAGTTGGGAAAATTTAGGGAAGCTGTCAAACCTTCTTATGAAGAAAGCATGAAGCTTGTGGACGAAGAATATTTCAAGGAAATTATGGCCGAGATCAACAACGAAGAGAAAGTCTACTTTGAGCAGCATCCTGAGTTAAAACCGTAAAGATTGTGGTGCGAAAGTGTATTTTGGCACAAAAATTTGAAAGTAGGTTTTAAAGTGGCATTATGAAAAAACATGTCTTGGATGGTCCTTTCGGTGTTCTCTTTAGTTTTATCCTTGGTGTGACCACCCTAGTAGGCTGTTCCACGTTATAGTGTGCCCTTGGGTGGGAGCCTCCGCTTGTGTGTCCCCTCGGCTCCGAAAGTGGCGAACCGCTCCCTTGCTTTGCTGCTCCGGCCCGTCGCCCTAAAGGAATGTTCTATCGAAGAAGGGCTTAGGGGCTTAGCACTGAAGAAACAGGAATTGTGAGGCTTAAGGGTTTTTTTATCCACGGTACACAAGCGAATAGAAAAGAACATGCGTTGGGAACGAAGAAAATCTGTAAAACCACCGCTCTCTGGAGCAGGTGGTTTTTTTATGCCCCCAAAGCTCTTCCCTCTGGAGGGGCCTTTGATCTTTTGCCGGAGCTTGCCAAAGAGAGAACAAAGAGGTAGCGTATCTCTCAAGGTGGGTGCGAAGTGGTTTTTTCGACGCTTACTCAGATAGAGAGCTTTGAAGCAGTTACTTGGGGGGATGTGCCATGTCGCAGGGGGAGCAGCAGACACAACATAACGAGCAGCAGGGAAAGACCGTATTCCTGGCGGATGCGGCCATGCTTATGGCGGCTTTTTTCTGGGGTTCCGGCTTTGCGGTAACGGATCGGCTTCTCGATAGCTGTTCCCCTCTCTGGTTGCTTGCCTTTCGCTTCGTTCCCAGCGGGATTCTTCTTTCGCTGGTCTTTTGGAAGCGGCTTCGCAAGATCAGCCGAAGAGATCTCATCCGGGGGAGTCTGCTGGGGGGATTTCTCTTTCTCGTCTTTCTCGCCCATATCTACGGCCTGGTCTTCAGCACCCCGGGAAAACAGTCCTTTCTCATCGGGGCCAATGTGGTGATCGTCCCCTTCCTCTATGCCCTGGTCTACCGGATATGGCCCTCGCGATGCGCCTTCATGGCGGCGGGGCTCACCACCCTGGGGATTCTCACCATGGCCTTTACTCCGGGGATGCAGTTCAATCTGGGGGATACCTTCTCCCTTATTCTCGCCTTCGGAGTGGCCCTGCACTGCATTCTTGTGGGGAACCTCACTCGCAAGATGGATTCCTGTGCCCTGGCGGCGTTGCAGATCTCCGGGGCGGCGGTCTGTTTTCTGGTCTCCGCCCTTCTTCTGGAGCCCTTTCCCGCCTTCGCCAACGGGGGCTTGGATCTTCTCTGGGGCATTCCCTACGTGGCGCTCTTCGTGACGGTGATTCCCTTTCTTATCCAGACCGTGGCCCAGCGCTACAGCCCGGAGGTGCATGCGGCGATTATTCTCTCTCTGGAGAGTCTCTTCGGGTATGCCATCGCCATTCTCATGGGGCAGGAAGATTTGCATCTTCAGATCGTCTTCGGGGGGCTTATCATTCTCGGAGGCGTTTTTGTGGCGGAGCTGGAGACCTACTTCGCCCGGCGGCATCTCCAAGCAATAGCGCATCAGGAGGATAAAGTGTTATCTGAAAAGTAGGAAAAATGTAGGGTAATGTGTGTAATATACATGCAGCCTCTCTTCTCGCAAGAATGGAGCGTACCATGTACAATACCGTGCGGGAGGTGGAACATTTATGAAACGAATTCTTGTGACCGGTGCAGGAGGCCAGATCGGTACGGAACTCACCCTGATGCTGCGGGAGGAGTTGGGCCCCGATAATGTAATTGCCTCGGATACTAAGGATCTTGCGGGGATCCTGGAGGGCCCGAGGGAGCTTCTGGACGTTCTGAACCGGGAAAAGCTTTGGGAAATTGTGGAACGCTATAAGGTGGATACGGTCTTTCATCTTGCGGCGATTCTCTCCGCCACGGGGGAGAGAAATCCCCAACTCTGCCATCGGGTGAATACTGAGGGCTTTTTCAACGTGCTGGAGCTTGCCCGGGAGAAAAATCTTGATCGGGTGATATGTCCCAGCTCCATCGCCGCCTTCAGCCCCGAAACGGGGGATAACCCCGGAGAGGTGGCGGTGCTGCGTCCCAAGACCATGTACGGCATTACCAAGGTCTGGGGAGAGCTTATGGGGGAGTATTACTGGGAGAAGTTCGGTGTGGATGTGCGGGGGATGCGCTATCCCGGTATCATCAGCTGGCAGACCGAGCCCGGAGGAGGGACCACGGATTATGCTGTGGCGGCCTACTACGAGGCTCTGCGTCAGGGAAGTTACGAGTGCTTCGTCTCGGAAGATACGGTGCTCCCTATGATGTACATGCCGGATGCCCTGAAGGCTCTGGTGGATCTTGCCAAGGCGGAGCGCAGCTCGCTACGCTACTGCAACTACAACGTGGCCTCTCTGAGCTTTTCCGCCGGAGAGATGGCCCAGGCCATCCAGAAGATTATCCCCGGCTTTACCTGTAGCTACGTTCCGGATGAGCGCCAGAAGATTGCGGATACCTGGCCCCAGAGGCTGAACGATGCCGCCGCCCGGGAGGATTGGAGCTGGGCCCCCCAGTGGGATCTGGATGCCATGTCCCGGGATATGATCGGCAATCTGCGCAAAAAGCTTGGGATTCCCGAATAGCACGGCGAAGAAGAGGATATCTGTTTATGGAGGTGGAAAGAGTATGACCAACCGAATGGCCTTTATTACCGAAGAGCTTGCCCGACTCCGACAGGAGGGGCTCTATAACGAGATTCGCACCCTCGAAAGCCCTCAGGGGGGGTGGCTCCAGATCGAGGGAAAGCGGGTGCTGAACCTTTGTTCCAACAACTATCTCGGTCTGGCTGCGGATGAGCGCATCTCCCGGCGAGCCAAGCAGCTTATCGATTCCTTTGGAGTAGGCCCCGGAGCGGTGCGCACCATTGCGGGAACCCTCTCCATTCACCGGGAGCTTGAGGAGAAGCTGGCGGCCTTCAAGGGGGCCGAGGCGGCTATCGTGTTGCAGTCGGGGTTCTGCGCCAATCTGGCGGTGATCCCCGCCCTGGTGGGGAAGGATGACCTCATCTTTTCGGATGAGCTGAACCATGCCTCCATCATCGACGGCTGCCGCCTCAGCCGGGCGAAGATCGTCCGGTGGGATCACGCAAGCCCCGCCTCCCTTCGGGAGAAGCTGGAGGAGTACAAGGATCACAACTGCCGCAAGCTGGTGATCACCGACGGGGTCTTCAGCATGGATGGGGATGTGGCTCCTCTGCCGGAGCTTCTGGAGGTCACCGAAACCTATGATGTAATGCTCATGGTGGACGATGCCCACGGCGAAGGGGTTCTCGGAAGCCACGGCCGGGGGATTATTGATCATTTTGGCCTTCACGGCAAGGTAGAGGTGGAGGTGGGAACCCTCTCCAAAGCCTTCGGTGTGGTGGGGGGCTTCGTGGCGGGGAGCAAAGAGCTGGTGGAGTACCTCAACCAGAAATCCCGTCCCTTCCTTTTCTCTAGCGCCATGACGGTCCCCGACGTGGGGGCGAACCTGGCGGCGGTGGAGATCCTTCAGGAGAGCGACGAACTCGTCTCTCGGCTCTGGAAGAACGGAGATGTCTTCAAAAAGAAGATGGCCTCCCTAGGGTTTAACACCGGGCATAGCGATACCCCCATCACCCCCGTCATCATCGGAGATGCTACTCTGGCCCGGAAGCTCAGCTCCCTGCTCTTCGAAAAAGGAGTTTTTGCCCAGGCCATCGCCTTTCCCACGGTCCCCCAGGGTACCGCCCGGATCCGGGTGATGATCTCCGCCGCCCACACTCCGGAGGATCTCGACTTTGCGGTGGACGCTTTCACTACCGCAGGAAGGGAACTGGGGATCATAAGGTAGAAAGTTTTTTGAAAGAGGCTCCTCCTTAGAAAGAGGCGTCTCTTTTTTTATGCGCAGTAAAACGTTAAAATTTTTTAGAAAATGACTTTTAGCACAGAAGTCCATGCTGGCGCCAGAAATCGTTGCTTTGTATTGCAAGTCATGTGTTCAAATTTTGAAATTATCCAGCGTTTTCTATGAACTTTTTTCCTGGGCATAACGGTGAGGATCCCCGAAAAAGGTAATATCCGCATATCCCGCATAAATCATACCCGAATGCGGAGTGCCTTCGGGTATGTAATACTGATCCCCCTTGGAAAAAAGATGTTCCTTTCCGTCGATAATGAGCTTTATGGTGCCCTCCAGAACGATCCCTATCTGAGCCCCGTGGGAGTGTTCGGGCAAATCTACATCTTTTTCGAAATGCATAAAAATGATTTGATGTGTTTCCGCTTGGGACAGATAGGCCGTAACCCCTTCTAGGGGTATGGTCGCTCGGGGGAGTTTTTTTATGGGTTCTGGAAAATCGAAAGACATAAATAAGCCTCCTTTATCTGTGTATGTACCGATATGAGTTTTACCATATGCATTATAACGTTTTTCGGCGAGGCTTTCTTGTTGACAAAAATTCTTCATAAGCTTATATTGTAGAAGAAATTTCTTCAGAAAGGCTGGTGCGGCCTTATGGAGCGTACTGTCTCCCGAGATTTAGCGCGTCTCTTTTCCGAACGAGGGGCTGAGTTTCCCCCCGCCCAGCGGCAGCTTCTGGCCTTTATTCTCAAGGAGCTGCATCAGGCAGCTTTCATGAATTCTCTGGCCCTTGCCCTACATGGAGGGGTGAGCAACGCCACAGTGATCCGTCTTGCCCGTAATCTCGGCTTTTCGGGGTTTCCCGAGTTTCAGAAAGCCCTGCAGGAAGCGCTCCAGGATCGGCTCTCCTCTCTTGAACGGTACGAGGATGCCTCCATCCTTCCTCCGGAGTCGGAGTTTTCTCGAAAGGTGCTCTCTCTGGAGCACGCCATGCTGGGGAAGATGGAGAATAAACTCTCCGAAGAGGGTATTTCTCGGGCGGTAGATCTTCTGGAGCAGCGCGAGCATGTTTTCGTGGTGGGACTTCTCGCCAATGCTTGTCTTGCGGAATATATGGCGTATTTTCTCGGTATCCTCCGCAAGGGTGTGCACCTTCTCCGCAATCTGGATCAGCATGCCTTCAGCCGTATCCGGGATGGAGGAGAGCACGCAGTGGGAGTGATCTACAGCTTTCCCCGGTATCCCCGGGATACCCAGATTCTGGCGGAAATGCTGAAAGAAAAAAAGGTCTCTCTCATTGCCATTACGGACGGTCCGCTCTCGCCGCTGGCTCCTCTGGGGGATATTCTCCTGGAGGCTCCCATGCAGTACCTTTCCTTTATTGATCCTTGCGCGGGGGCTTTTTCTCTCACCCACTATCTCCTCACGTCCTTCTATCTCCGAAGCCCCGAGAAGATGCGGGAGCGGTTGGATGCCTTCGAAGATTTTGTTTCAAAAGAGGATCTTTTTGTGCGCAAGGATTTGGATATCCGGGAACTTCTGTAGTTTCCCAAAAAATGTAGCAGAAACAGGCCCACCATGGCGGTGGATTATTAAAGGGGGTTGTGTACGATGAAGGTATTGTGCATTTCCGAAGCGCAGGTGCAGTCTCTGGGAATCTCCGTAAAGGATGTTATGGAGGCGGTGGAGAAGGGGTTTCAGCTCAAAGGAGAGGGAAAGGTGGAACTTCCCCCCAAAATCGGCGCCCATCCCCGGCACGATTGTTTTATCCACGCCATGCCCTGCTGGGTAGGGGGCGATATGGATGTGGCGGGGATCAAATGGGTGGCGGGGTATCCCCCCAATCAGGCCAAGGGACTTCCGTACATTACGGGGGTGCTCTGCCTCAATGACCCAGAAACGGGTTTTGTGAAGGCCATCATGGATGCCAACTGGATCACCGCCTGGAGAACCGGCGCCGCCAGCGGAATCTGCGCCAAATATATGGGAGATCCCGCCTCCAAAGTGCTGAGCATTATCGGGGCTGGGGTGCAGGGGTGGACCAATGCCATGGCCATTATGGAGGCTCTGCCGGAGATTCGGGAGATCCGGGCCTACGATCTCTACCCCGAGCAGGTGGAGAAGTTCCGGGGCCGGGTACATGCCCAGGTTCCGGAGGTGCAGATTATCCCCTGTGCGGAGAAGCGGGAGGCCGTGGCGGGGGCGGATGTGGTGGTAACCTGTACTCCCATCGTGGCTGATCCGGAGCGTTTTATTCCTTCAGCATGGCTCAAGAAGGACGTGCTCGCCATCTCCGTGGATTACGACGCTGCATTTCATGAAGAAATCATGACTAACACCGCTTGTTTTGTCTGCGATGATGTGAACCAGTATCTCTGGACCCAGGAGCAGGGTACCTATTTCCAGAAAGGATACCCCACCAGGGAGCAGATCTTCTGCGATATGGGACATCTCTGCGCAGGGCTTAAAGATGCTCCTCGTGAGGGGCGGCGGAGCGCAGTGCTCATGGGCATCGCGAGCCACGATATGATGACCGCCAAACTCATCTACGAAAAGGCTCTGGAAAAAGGGGTAGGGACGGAAGTGGAGATCTAGAATTTTCCAAGGTTTCCTTGGGTGTGTTTTTCACGGAAAACTTTTTGTAAGGGCTGCCCGGGGGGAGAACCCCCGGGCGCTTGTTCTTTCCATCTATGAAGGGGACGAAGATGTCTGTTGTTTTGCGAAGTCCCGGGGGGAGAGGCC
>Ga0334890_1000308_pt1 | contig 91889 bp, 73 predicted proteins | sample GraSluR1_MG_3_FD_207220 | JGI IMG/M metagenome (GOLD analysis project Ga0334890, IMG submission 207220) | Sludge microbial communities from methane-producing bioreactor in Wageningen University, Netherlands - Granular Sludge_31_08-R1 | ecosystem: Engineered > Bioreactor > Anaerobic >... | reverse complement strand
GTTTGGACTGACGCAGGCGGTAGCTGGGGCCGTTGGCCTCGATGATGTGCACCCGATGCGTCAGACGGTCCAGCAACGCGCCGGTCAGTCGCTCGCAGCCGAAGATCTCCACCCAGGACTCGAACGGCAGATTCGTCGTGACCACCAGACTCAGCCGCTCTCGGCCCCAACAGCGTCGATGGACGGCGATCACATCCTGCAACCGACAGATCTTCACCTGACTGGGGGTCGCCTTTGACCACCACGTCCTGGTAGGCATACTCCATCGGCACCGAGTAGTCGTTGTCATCGAAGCGAACCAGCAGTTCGCTGTTGACCCGCCCCGGCTGGGTCCGGCACGCCTCGAAGGCCGTAAAGGGCAACGGCAGGAAGCGCATCTGTTCTTCGGCGAGCAGCTTTTCCTTGCTCTGGCGTTGGCCCCGCAGACGCCGCTGCAGATCCGCCCGACAGCGTTGCTCCAGCAGAGCGTTGAGTTCCTCAAAGTCCTGCACCTCCGGCACCGGAACCAGGAAGTTCAACCGGCCGTATTTGACCGTGCCCTCGACCACTCCCTTCTCGTTGGCCCGCCGTACCAGGCAGAAGTGGTAGCCGAACAAGTAGTGACTGACCAACTGCAGGAAGCCCGCCGTCGGTTCCCGCAGACGCGGACCGATGATCCGGGCGATGGCGATCTTGCTGTTGTCGTAGGTGATCCGCCGAGGCACCCCGCCAAAGAATGCAAAGGCCCGAACGTGGCCGTCCCAAAACGTCTCCGTGCATTCGCGTTCATAGGCCCGGATGAAGAACGCGTCCGAATACGGCAGCGCCATGACGAAGAAACAGATCTTCCGCAGCACCCCGTTCATCTTCACCAACGCGTGACCGAAATCCACCTGGGCTTCTCCCGCCGGATGCGTCAGCGGCATATACACTTGCTGGCTGGTTCGCTTCAGTTCCTGAACCGCCTCCTTGACGATGGTGTAGCCGCCGGTGAACCCCTCTTCCTGCAGACGCTCCCAGATCCGCTTGGCCGTGTGACGCTGCTTCTTGTGAACCAGCTTGTCGGCTTCCAGGATCTGTGCGATTCGATCGCGATACGGGTCAATCTTGGGCTTCGGCGGTCGTTGACGTCGCTGATAGCCCGGCGGGCAGGGGTGCGTGAGAATCTTCTGGAGCGTCTCCCAATGCATCCCCGTCTCCCGCAGGATTTGCCGTTTGCTCACCCCTTCCCGCAATACCCGGCGGCGAATCTCCAACCATTGGTCCATATCCATGTACACTTCCTTCCCTTTCCGCTGAAAATCCGTCGGTCTTCACAGCATCCGCAGCCGTGAAAAGCCACGCATCTTCGCAGAAGATCTACGGAAGTGTCACAGTTTTACCCCGCCCCGCCAGGCGCTGCACTTTCCCTCCGCCCTTCACACTTTGCGGGGTTGCGAATTCTGTTGTGCCCGAAACCATCCCCATGGGCTGGCCCAAGAAATTGATCGCGCTGTGGAGGATCCAGAGGACTGGTAATCCTAAGAAACCACCTATGCTCCGTGGCAGAAAATGAAGCATCAGCACAAAGATCAAATTCAACGACACGCGCATGCCGATCAGCCAAGCATGATCGCGGAGTTTGTCCCACCTGGTATCATCCGGCGGAACGCGCCAGATATGCCCTCCTCTGTAGATCAGGCGCTGGTGGTGCAAGAGCAGAAACGGGATCACATTGCCCAGCAGGTCCAGGCTCATTCCACTGTATGGATTCAGTCGCAGGAGGGATTTGAGGCCGGGGTTGACCAGGTAGGTCCAGATGCCGCTGAAGAAGCCTTCTTCCAGGCCGGTCATGCAGACAATCATGCGGTCCGACAAACCCCATTGGCGGTATTGGTCATACAGGGACGTGACGATACGGCCCATGGCCTTGGTAGCTTTTCCGACAAGGCGGATCACATAGCGTGTCACCCCAATGAAAGGACGCGCTACGATCTTTATGAATCTGACGACAGGACGGAGGACGCGTTTCAGTACACTCCATAGTTCGATGAGAGGGCCAATCAATCGTCCCAGTAGTCCAGCTAGGCCCCAGAGTTTCCTGCCCAGAGAGCACATCCCGCGGACGAAGGCGATCACGGCATCATAGCCAACCGCCGAGGCGGTATCGCGCAGGAATCGCAGGTTTTCCTTACGCGTCGCAAGCCAACTTTGACGCGGCAACTCATAGGTCTCCTGCGTCTCTTTTGCAGGTTCGCCGGTTCGGCGCATGGCCACCCTGATGAGTTCCTCCTTCTGGAGCCTCGTGACCACAGACGTCTCGTCGTACAATGTGTAGTCTCGGTAGTGGCCCAGACGCACGTTACGGACATACATCCTTACCCGGTCCCAGCGGCCCTCGATTTCAGCTTGAGGGATGGCAAACTCCCGGGGAGGCGTAAGCTCCACGCCTTTCGGGTCGGTAACATTTTCAAAGGCAAGATTGCCTCTATTCTTGAAGACGGCATATCCCGTGTAGATCTTGGCGCCGTAGATCATGCAGACGGAATTGCTGTGCAACCATGCCCAGTACTCATCCTTCTCCAACAAGCCCGGCATATGGCTCAGCAGAATCAGCGTAAAGAAGATCCCCTCGGCCTCCAGGAACGCCGATACTTCGGCGTGAAAATCGCGATTGCGAAAGCCTTTGCCAAGGAACTCATGGACGACGGGATCGCTCTTCTCGCACCGTTCGTAATCCGCCAACCGCTCCTTGGGGAATCCACCGTGGAAGGCGTACATTCCGTCACAGACCAGGCCCAACGGACAGGCATCCACGAAGCGGATATAGTGATGGGCCCAACCGGGGCCGAATCGCTCTTTCAATGCAAGCCAATAGAGCGAATGCTGATAGATGTTCCATTTTCCCGCACCGCGATAGATGCAGTCATCATGATTGCCCAAGATCCAATACACGTGATCCGGATTCTCGATCTTGAGGTCCATGACCAGGTCAAGAAGGGTCATGGTGGCTCTCATATCCGCCAGCTTGCGCATGATCTGCGCTTCTTTCTTTCTCAGAAACGCTTTGTTCGGGCCGGCCCTGGTCCGGATATCGTCCTGCTGTACGAGCGTATATTCACTGTGAATGTCGTAGTGCACGACATCGCCATTGAAGAGAAGGACCGCTTCGCCCCTTTGTACTTTCTCCAGCAACGACAGTGGAAATCCACCGATCGCGAAGGTGGTGCCGGGAATGAACTGGGCCCTGTGCCTGAGGATGAATTCCACGTTATCCCAACAGGCATGCACATCGCCAATGACATGGATTTCCACATCGTTGGGCAGGTCGCGCAGATCCACGTAATTTCCATATTGATCGGTGGCGTTCTGGACGGCTCGGTTGAACCGCTCGAATTTCTGGTGGAAGAATTCCTGCGCCTTGTTGCTCTGCTCGGGCAAGTCATACGCTCGCGCGGTCCGGATGTCCTCCTGGGCGGCTTCGATGTCGGCATTCGCAGATGCAATGGCCGCCTCCCGGGGCGTGTAGATCTCATCCAGAACCGCATCCGCATCCTCCCACTCGTCGGGGATGCGATCCGCATCCGCTGGAACGTACTCCTTGGCAGGGAGCAGGGCATCCCAGAGGTAATCCTGCGTCAGCTTCACCGCCTGGTAATGCGATATTCCACACGCTTCCAGCAGTTCGTGAAAGAAGATCTCCTCCCGCATATGGAGCGCCAGATACGGCCTTTCCACATACAGCGTGCCCTCGACAATATAGGCGCCAAACGTCGTTTTGGGACCATGGATGAGGCGGTATCTCTTGAGCTTCTGCAGGATCATGTGCGTCGGATCTTCACCGAACTCCTGCAAGTTACCTCGTTCGACCAGGTTCCGTAAAGCTCTCTTCAGGATCGGCAAGACCCGGTACAGGGACTTCTGCATGCGCGATTGGAGATGCTCTTCCATGGGATGAACCCGCAACTGAGCATACGCATTGTTGACCATCTGGCGAATCTGATTATCACTGTAGATTCCGGTACCCCCTTGCGAGAATACCTCGACCGAATCGGTCGCGGATCTTCCGAGTCCTTGAGCCTGGAAGCGTTTTACACCCGTCAGGAAGGTGGTCTGATACTGGGAAACTCTCGTGTGTCTGTATTCCCCGATCCAGACAGACTTCAGGTCCCCAATCGGGGTGGTGACCGAAACGAAATTCGATTGTAACACCATTAGCCTGCCACCGACTTCATGTGTCAGCCTCAGAGAGGAGGACATTCACTGACCTTCCCACCCGATCTTCGTCCACTCCTTACGTGCGTCTTGAGCTGTCGCTTTTGTGCGGCTGACGAAGCGTAGCGGCGTCCGGCCCAGAACAACTCGTCGCGAATGCCACCGGGCTCATATAGCCTAGCGAACTGTGCGGCCAGCAGTGATTGTAATCCATTCGCCAGCAATCCGGAAGCTTGTCCCATTGACAGTTGAACGTTGAAGAAGAGCGATGGCTACAGCACACGGTAGCTGTCCCAAAGAAGTGTGTGCTTTCGGCAAGGATGCAGGAAATGAGAGCGAAATAGCCCGTCTTCTGGAAGTTGACCGTTGCAGATTTTGATCTCGATGCGGTGCCGCCCTACCTTCAGTTGAGAATGCGCAACACGAAGAACGCCCGAGGCGATCAAATCCCGCTCAGAGCAGACCTGGCCGAGCAACTTCGTCTGTGGGTATCGCATAAACTCCCGGATGCGACGGTCTTCACTGTACCCCACGACTTGCGTGAGATTTTGTACCGCGATCTTGCAGCGGCTGGGATATCCCGGATCGACGAGCGCGGGCGACAAGTGGATGTGCATGGATTCCGGCATACGGCGGCAACCCAGCTGGCCAAGTCCGGGGTGTTGCCACAAGTCGCCATGCGGATCATGCGACACAGCTCGATCACCATGACTATGAAACACTATACGCACCTTGCGTTGACGGACACTGGACGCGCCGTGGAGATGCTCGCGGACTTCGAGAACCACTCCCCTGCCGCTGAGACTATGAAGAAGACGCGGACGGACGGCAGTGTGCCCAAAGGGGTGACCAAAACGGTGCTCAGGGGTGGCCAAAATGGTGCCGAAACACAGTCTTTCTTTGGCAGTCCTTGTCCTGGAAGTGCCTCGCGTGAGAATCGGGGTGATAACATCGAGGCCGCGCAATTACTTATGAATGAAGCATTTGGCACCACATGTCACCGGAAAGCCAAATGCCCGGAACTGGATTCGAACCAGCACGAGCCGAAGCTCACTAGCCCCTCAAGCTAGCGCGTCTGCCAAATTCCGCCACCCGGGCAACAAACAACGCATTATGGAAGATCGGAGGTTGATTGTCAACTGCGATTCGGCCGGAATGCGAAAAATGGGTGGTGGTTCGCGTCGGCGACCCAAGCTCATACGCCGCGACGGTCGCTCCAGAGCAGAACGTGCAGGCGGTGGCCGAAGCGGTAGCCCGTTTCCCGGCACAGCTTCGCGACCACCGGCGCCTTGGCCAACAGCTCGTCTCGGGTCCGAGCCTGGGGCATCAGGAGAATGCGATCGGAAGACACCGGCGGCAGACCGTCCAGGAGCTGGCGAATCTCCCCGATGTCGTCTGCGGCCTCGATCACGAACTTGAGCTGACAGGGGTAGGTCTCGATCAGTGCGGCCAGGGCTCTAAGATCGATCCTCTGCCCTTCTTCGGCCACGGCAACCGTCGGCCCTGGCAGGACCGAATTCGCCATTTTCGGGCTGATGCTCACCAGGTCGCAGGCCAGACCGGACACAAAGAGCCCCCCCGCCGTCTCCATAGTCACGTGCATCCGCTCGGCTCGAAGGCGGCCCGTCAACTCCACCAAGCCCTCCCTGGCCGTCCGATCGGGGCCCACCATCGGCTCGCCGCCGGTGACAACAACATGGTCGCAGGCGTATCTGCTGACCGCCGCAACCAGATCGTCCACAGTATACTCGTCGCCGGCCGAGAAATCCCAGGCGTATCTCGTGTCACACCATCGACATCGCAGTGGACAGCCCGCCAGCCGAACGAACACGCTGGGCGTCCCGCTGAGGATTCCCTCGCCCTGCAAGGAATGGAATATCTCTGCGACGCGCATGGAGACCTCGTCATCGGTCCTGATGAACGTAGGTGACCGGGTCGGTCAGCCCCGCTTCGGCAAAGCCTTTCAGCCGCAATCGACAGGAGTCACATCGCCCGCAGCTTCGCCCCTGGGCGTCCGGATCGTAGCAACTGTGGGTCAAGGCGTAATCGACCCCCAGCTCCGTCCCCGTCCGAACGATCTGTGCCTTGGTCATCGCGATGATTGGCGTGTGGATCTGGTATCGGCCCTTGCCCCCGACGGCCGCAGCCGTTGCCAGGTTGGCCATAGCCTCGAACGCAACAATGAACTCGGCCCGGCAGTCGGGGTACCCACTGTAGTCGGTCGAGTTGACCCCGACAAACAGATCGAACGCGCCGAGCACCTCGGCCCACGCCAGCGCGTAGCTCAGAAAGATCGTGTTCCTGGCCGGCACATAGGTCGCGGGGATGTCCCCGTCAGCAACCGGATCGCGATCCTTGGGCACGTCAATACGACCATCGGTCAGGGCCGAGCCGCCGAAAGCCGCCAGGTCGATCGTCACAATGCGATGTTCGACGACGCCGAGCGAGTCGCAAACCCTCTTGGCTGCTTCGGCCTCCCGGCGATGGCGTTGTCCGTAGAGAAACGTCATCGCACGACAGGCATATGCCTCGCTGCGGGCGATCGCCAACGTCGTAGCCGAATCCAATCCCCCACTGACCAATACGATAGCCTTCTTCTGCCGCACGAACGACCCTCCCGACCGCACCCCCAGGACCGAAACGGCCCTCCCGCCGTCGAGAGATCGGGCGATGTCCTGGTCTGCCGGCCGGCCGATCATGGTATCGCCGCGGACGCCCCATGTCAAAAGCCCACGATCGCCAACCGGCTCGTTTTCTACCGACAGGGTTCATTCTCTCTTGTCACGAAAGGCCCCGTGCCCTATACTGAGGGCATTATTGGCGACAAGGGCCAAGGCATGAAGCAATCCGGCACAATTGAACTGTTCGACAACCCACGTCCCGGACGCGACTACCGGATTCTCGTCCGCTGCCCTGAGTTCACCAGCGTCTGCCCCAAGACCGCCCAGCCCGACTTCGGTGAGATCACCATCGAATACTGCCCCGACAGGCACTGCATCGAGTTGAAAAGCCTGAAGTTCTACTTGCAGAGCTACCGGAACAAAGGCATCTTCTACGAATCGCTAACGAATGACATTCTGGACGATCTGAGCGGCGCATGCGAGCCGCGATGGATGAAGGTGACGGCCCATTTCACACCGCGTGGCGGCATCACAACCGATGTGGTGGCCGAGTACCGTGCGCGGAGCTGAGCGCTTGACGTGAGGTCTGACAATGTCGATCAAGTTTCATTGCGATCACTGCGGAAAGAAGATTGACGCCCCGGATAGCGCCGGCGGCAAATGGGGCAAGTGCCCGTCCTGCCACAACAAGGTCTACGTCCCCCAGATGGAGACCGACGAAGAGTTGAAGCTGGCTCCAATCGATGAGACCGAAGAGGAGCGTCAGAAGCGTCTGCGGGCCGAGGCCTTCCAGTTGACCCAGAGCATCCTCCAGGAGAGGGAGGTTCCGGACGCAGATCAGCAGTCCGAGAACGATCGAGACGTCAGCGACGAGCAGATGACCGAGGCAATCGTTCGCTACCTCTGTCAGATGGCCAACGGAGAGCTCGATACAGCCCAGCGGACGGCAGAGACCATCGCCGCCGATCGTCGCAAGGCCAGGGAGATTCTCGGACAAATGGCCACGAACGATCCTCCCGATGCGGAGCTCGCCAACATCCCGCCCCAGGTTCTCTCCGGGCTGATTCGCAACCTGCGCACGCGTTTGAGTTAGGCCGCCTCGCAGATCGTTGTCCTCGTTTGGACACCCGCCGGTGCGGCGGCGCGGTTGAACGGCTGAGCGCAGATGTCATGCGGGAACGGGCCAATCGCCCAGGTCACGATGAATCCGCCGTCGCGTGCCAGGGCCACCGCCGGATGCGTCTGGTGATGCCGGTCAGAGCCGTTCACCTGCACTTGAGCCAACAGGCCCATCACCTGAACCAGGACAGTCCCCGTTACCGCACAGAACATTCGCCTGTCCATGATTGTACCCCCCACCAGTGGTTCCTGCTGGCAACGGAACCTCGCTCTCGGTCCATGTCGCGCTTCTCGCCGACGCCTCGCGGCGCCGCGTGCGTCAGGACCCCCATAGGCTGTCATGGGAACGACCATATCTCAGACGGTCTGTGCGCGGCCTTCATCAGAGCGGCGATCTGTGTGACAACCTCGGGGTGCCCGTCGGCCACGTTCTTCCTCTCGCCCAGATCCGTCAGCAGGTCATATATCTCAATCGGCCCATCCGGATCGGCGGCCACGTTCAGGCGCACACCCTTCCATCGCCCCATCCGAACCGCCTGCTTCTTGCCTTGCTCGTGAAACTCCCAATACAGATAGCGGTGCTTCCTCTGGTGCTCGGGCTTGCCCAACAGCGTAGGCAGAATCGAGAACCCATCGCTGTCGTCCGGCGGGATGGCGCCGGCCAAGTCGCAGAAAGTCGGCAGAAAATCCCAGAACGCACAGACGTGGTCTGTGCCCGAGCCGGCAGGGACCCGGCCCGGCCAACGGGCGATCAGCGGCACGCGAACTCCGCCTTCATAGAGATCCCTCTTGATGCCACGCAGCGGACCACTGCTGTGGAAGAACGCCGGGTCGGCGCCCCCTTCGCGGTGCGGACCGTTGTCGCTGGTAAACAGCACCAGCGTATCGCCGTCGATCCCGAGATCCTTGAGCTTGTCGAGCAGGCGTCCGACGTCGCCGTCCATCCGCGTAATCATCGCAGCGTGACCCTTCTGCGGTTCGGGCCAGTCCGCGTCGGCGTACGGCCCGTAGGACGGCACCTCCATCCCCGCCCGGCCCGCCTCATTGTTGGCGTGCGGAATCGTCAGCGCCAGATACAGAAAGAACGGCTCGTAGCGGTGCCGCTCGACAAATTGCAGCGCTTCGTCCACAAACAGATCGTGCGAGTACTCAACCTTCTCGGTAGCGACACCGGCGCCATCGGCTCGATCGCCGGCCACCTCATTGGCCAGCGGCACACGTTCGGCGTTGCGGAAGAGGAACTCCGGATAGTAGTTGTGCGCATGCCTCTGGCAGAGGTATCCGAAGAAGTAATCGAAGCCCTGGTTGTTGGGCGCCCCGCTGCTACCCGGTCCGCCGAGGCCCCACTTGCCGATCAGCCCGGTTTGATACCCACGACTCTTGAGCAGCGTCGAGATTGTGACAGTGCCTTCGGGTAGAGGCAACTGTCCCATTGGCTTGCTCTCTCTGTTGCCCCGCACATAGGCATGCCCGGTATGCAGGCCCGTCATCAACGAGCAGCGTGACGGCGCGCAGACGGTGCTGCCGGCGTAGGCATCGGTGAAGAGCATGCCTTCAGCGGCCATCCGGTCAATGTTCGGGGTTTGGATCACCTGCTGGCCGTAACAGCCCAAGTCGCCATAGCCCAAATCGTCGGCCAGAATGAAGATGATATTCGGCTGGTCGGGCCTGGCGATTCGCTTCAGCCGACCGCTCCGGCAGCCGCCGGGCACCATCGCCGAGACGGCGGCCAGTCCGGCCGCATGGAGGAAACCGCGTCGCGTCCACCCTTGTCGGTTCTGTTCGATCATCGGCTGTATCTCCATTGGACGAACTTCCACGCTCAGCGAGAGACCTTACTATCGGGCTGCAACGGCGGTCTGTCAAGCCTGCGGTCTCGCCAATTTCGGGCTCTCCCGACCCTTAGGTGAGTGCTTCTGAGGCGGCAGGAAAAGCTGCGTGGATGAACCTGAGACGTCCTGATCGCCACCGGTCAACTGCCTGCCCATTCTCGGGGCCAACGCGCTGTCTCGATCACCGGCTATCGCGGAGCCGTTCAGCATCCTCTTCCGGCAGCGCAGGGTTGATCTCCATGCCCGAGCCGATCTCGAAACCGGCCGGCGTGGTCTGTCGGGGGCGGATCTGGAGAAACCAATGCACGTATGGAGCGATCGCGCCCTGCCTCGAGGCGCTTCGAATCACATAATTGTAGTCAGGGTCGCCCAGCACCTCGTGCAGCCGCTGGAGAGCGTGCTTCAGGCCCGCCGCCAGATCCGTTCGCTCCCGTGGTGCGATCGAGCCGAAAGCCGCACAATGCCGTTTCGGAACGATCCAGATTTCACAGGGCACTTGCGCGGCAAAGGGGACCCAGGAAAGGAACGAATCGTTCTCATGGATCGTCCGGACGCCGTCGGCACGCTCGTATTCGAGCACGTCGCACAAGACACACCGCCCGTTCTGACGATGGTACTCAGCCGCTGCCGCCTCATGATGCGCGACCGATTCGGGCACGAGACCCGTGCCCACAATCTGCGAGTGGGGATGCAGCAGGGACGTGCCGGCCCCGCGACCGTGATTGCGGAACACGATCACGGCTTCGATCGCTTCATCGATGCAGAACAGGTCGCTGGTCCGGCGAGCATACGTCTCAATCATCGACTCGACCTCAACCGGCGCCATCGAGGGGACGTCGCGATTGTGAAAAGGCGTCTCGATCACCACCTCGTGTCGGCCATAGTTGGTCGTGGTGCGGTGCGGACCGACGTTCTTTCCGGCCACGTCGACGTCGGGACAGAGCGCCGGGTACTTGTTCGGCACCACCCGCGTTTGCCAGCCGTACGAGCTGTCGGCCGGCAACTCGAAGAGAATCGGCGGGATCATCGACTCGTTGCCGATACAGAACGGACAGCGCGCGTCCTTCTCCGGCAACTCACTGGCTGCCGGCTCTGCCCGCTCCATCTCGGACGGCCGGTGGGCCCGGTCGGGTGCATAGATCACCCAGCGACGGGTCAACACATTCTGCCGTATCTCGCCTGCGGTCGATCCCTGCATGTCGCGGCCCCGCCTCCGTTCGGATCACGGCCAGTACTTGGGCCTGGCGTAGTAGTCGTACATCTGGATTTCGTATTCGCGGTTCACCGCCGCCGATGAATCGTACGGCGGCGCGTTCTTGACCTCTTCTTTCGCGACGTCCACATACACCGCCTGCTCGTCCCACCGAATCTCCCTGGCCCAGTCGGGAGGAATCAGCACGGTTCGACCCGGCAGCCACTTCTTGGTGTCCACGACCAGATAGCGAATGACCCAGTTGTCGTCGCCGGCAATGAGATCCTCGACGCGTCCGATCTCACCGTCGCTGGCGTGGATGCGATAGCCTGTGACTTCGCGCGTGCTCCGCAAGTGTGGATCTCCCTTCGCGGCGGCCTTGGCGTCCTCAGGGTCCACCGGTGGAGGCAACGGCACACCGCCGGCCGGCACGCCGTAACCCATGCCCCAATACGGTGTCCATCCGTAGTGTTGATGCAGTTCAATCTCGCGTTGTCGCGAGACCGGCTTGTCCGTATCAACGTCCGGAGCATTCTTGACCTGTTCTTTGCTTAGGGCGACCGGGAAGATGTGATCGGGCCAGTTCGGCTGGCCCAAGGCAGATACCGCAATCAGCACTTTGCGGCCGGGCAGCCATGTGCCCGTATCGGCCACCAGGTAACGAATGCGCCACGTTCGACCGTCGAAGAGAAACGAATACACCTTGCCCATCTCGCCGTCGGTTGCACCAATCGAATAGCCACGGAGGCCTCTGAGACTACGAAGCATCGTCTTGTCTCCTTTCGCGCACGATCCCGCGACGGCAGGTTCGGCCGCGGCAATCCATATCGATTTCCCTGGCATCTTCTGCTTTCTTCTACGTCATCGGCGGCGGGACGATCACGGGGATTTCCCCCATTCGCCCCCCGCCATTGCCCCATCCGCGGCTCCGGGCGGGCTATCGTCCGCCATCGCCGGCTCGGAGGCGATAGACCGTTTCGAACGAGTTCATCAGATCGAGGTATTGCTCGAGCAGACGGCTCAGGAGGAATCTGTCTCTGACCGTCTCGCGGGCCTTGGCCCCCATCTGCCGGCAAAGCGACTCGTCCTTGACCAGTTGAACGATTCGTTTGGCCGCCTCCTCCACGGACGAAACCAGAAACCCATTGGCGCCGTCCTCGATCTGGTGGCAAATGCCCCCGACGTTGCCCCCGATCACCGGCGTACCTTTCCACATCGCCTCGGCGACGGTCAGGCCGAATCCCTCACGGATCGACTTCTGCAAGACCACGGCGGCGCGCCGCTGGAGCGCGTTGACCAGGGCCGTGTCCTCCCGGCTGAGGATGATGATTCGCTCTTCCCGACAATCCAGAAGCGATTCGTAGACCTCCGCCCCCTCCGGGTCGTCCGTGGCCACGTTGCCCAACAGAACCAGAGTCGCGTCTACCTCTTTGCGAGCGATGCGGAAGGCCTTGATGACGCCCTCCGGGTCTTTCCAGCGATCGAACCGCGAGATCTGGACCACGAGCGGAAGGTCCGTCGGGATGTCGTAGTGGGCGAGGCGCTCATCCGTCTCCTCGTCGCTGAACTGCCTGTTCTTGATCGAGAACGGATCGATCGCAGGCATGAAGAACAACTGGGGCGCACGCAGCTTCTGCCGGTATTCTTCGATGCTGAAGATCACGGCGTCGTAACGCTCGACGTGCTCCGACATGTACTGCCACAACTGCGGACTCGGCTGCGACAGATCGATGTGGCACCGCCAGACCCACGGTCCCTTCTTGTGATAATGCCGCACCATGCCCAACGGTTGCGGGTCGTGCACGATCACCATGTCATGGTCCAAATGATTCCTCACCACGTTCTCATAGACCACCTCTTCGTACAATCGTTTCTTGCGTTCGGAGAGATTGATCTCGCCGCCCTGCAGCGCGTTGTGCATCTTCTTGGTAATGCTGAAGAAGTCGGGCGAACCCTGGATGACGCGCCAGCCCGCCTTGAGCCCCAGGCTGTTCATCAGCAGCGTCAGCGAGCCCAGCAGGGTGGCCACGCCTCCTCCGTAATACGTTGAATTGACGTGCGTGACGTGAAAGCCGTCCAGTGGCTTTGCCTTCTTGCAGATTCTCTCTGTCGCCTCCGGCCCGATGAACTGTTCGTAATCTTCCAGATGGACGAGTTTGCCGTTGGTCGCCATGGGATCTCTCCAACATATGCGGTTCACAATGGACTGCGCTGGCGATCCAGCAGTCCAGGCTATTATGTGAGCGTAGGCGTTTGTGTCGAGCCTGTCCGACCAGGGAATTCCTGTATTTGCCGAGAGAAAAACCTTGCGCCCGCTGAGACCCCTCACATGGCGATATGCACCCGCTACGGCCCGAAGGTGCGCATTGTGATTGCATTCCGGAGGCCAGGCGGGTATGATGGTCGTGATGCGGCTTGGGGCGTTGGCGCCGCCTTTCGACCACACCTGGACGGGGCTTTGCTATGCGAAGGGGTCGAGGCTTCACACTGATCGAGCTTTTGGTCGTGATCGCCATCATCGCCCTGCTCATGTCCATCTTGATGCCGGCGTTGGGACGAGCACGGGAGCAAGGCAGACGTGCCGCGTGCCTGAACAACACCAAGAGCCTGGTGCTGGCCTGGCTGATGTACGCCGACGAGAACGAAGGCAAGCTGCCCCGGGCCCAGGCGAGCGAGGATCCCGCCGTCACGGACTGCTGGATCCGCAAGCCGGCGGGGACGCTGCCGGTCGAGGCGCCGGTCGAGGAGCAAATCGAGGCATTGCAGGCGGGCGTTCTGTTCCGTTATGCGCCGAACGTCAAGATGTTTCGCTGCCCTGTGGCGGCCAAGACGGAGATGCGGACGTACAGTATCGTTCACGCCATGAACGGCTACGACTTCGGGGGGATCGCTCCAGTCTGCAGGCGGATTCAGGACGTCAAGCAGCCGGGGGTGCGGATCGTATTCATCGACGATTACGGACAGGACTACGACGCCGCCTGGGCCGTGCACTACGACCTGCCCAAATGGTGGAACCCCATTCCCATGCGCCACGGCAAGGGAACGGTGGCTTCTCATGCCGACGGGCACGCCCAGTTCTATCGCTGGACCGACCCGCGGACGATCCAGTGGGCTCAGTTGACCTGGCAGGAGGCCGAAGCCCAAAGGGGCAGTGACCTGACGACCCAGCCGGGCAACCTGGACCTTGAGAACGTCCAGAAGGCCTGCTGGGGCCGGCTGGGCTACGATCGATGAGGTGCAACGGGCCGCACCGCGCGCAAGCCTTGCCTTTGGAGACCGGATTGGGTATGATGGTTTCCGGGTGGCTCAATGCTTTGGAGCCCCCTTTCAACCGCACACTGGTGGGATGTTGCCATGCGAAGAGATCGAGGGTTCACGCTGATCGAGCTGCTGGTGGTGATCGCCATCATCGCCCTGCTCATGTCGGTTCTGATGCCGGCGCTGGCGCGGGTGCGGGAACAGGCCCGCATGATCGGGTGCATGGCCAACCTGCGGCAATGGGGATTGGTCAGCACGATGTACGCCGAGACCAACGACGGCAAGCTCTGGAGAGGCATCGGCGCCAACGCCTGGTGGTGGATCTATCAGCTTCCTGAATCGCAGAGAGACTGGAAGCAGAACAAGACGTGGTTCTGTCCCACAGCCACCAGGCCGATTGTGGACGAGTATGGCGTCCCCATCCAGACGCTCAATATCTTCAACGCCTGGGGGATTTACCGCGACCCCTTCGAAGGGTATGAGGCCGGGTCGAACGGCGTAGCGGGCAGCTACGGACTCAACGGCTTTCTGTTGAGTCGGCCGTTGGAAACTGAAGCCCAGCGACAGAGCTATTGGGGCAAGCTTACCGACGTGCGCCAAGCGAACAACGTTCCCCTGTTCGTCGATGCCCTGCGATTCGACCTGTGGCCTCAGCATACCACGCCTCCGGCTCAGTACGAATTCGAGGCCTGGACAGATCAGGACATGGCTCGCTGCTGCATCAATCGCCACGGAGGCTTCGTCGGGTGCGTCTTCGCCGATGCCTCGGCTCGGAAAGTGGGCTTGAAGGAGCTCTGGACACTGAAGTGGCACAAAGGGTTCAACACGGCGGGGACCTGGACACGCGCCGGCGGCGTCGAGGCGAGCGATTGGCCCGACTGGATGCGAAGGTTCCAGGACTTCTGATCCGTCGCGCTATTCCGTGAGCGAACAGCCGCCCGCCGCAATAGGCAGCGACGCCCCGTGTACATGTGAACCACGCCTGTGGAGAGGCCCCGTTCGTATCTCGTCACTGCGGGCGATCAGAAGTCTCTGAAGGTGCTCATCCAGCCAGGCCAATCGCCGGGCCCCACGCCCCCGGCCGTCGTCCACAGACCGCTGGTATCGAAGTCCCGGTGCCATTTCAGGGTCCACAGCTCTTTGAGCCCGACGGGACGAACGGTGCTGAAGTCGGCGAAGACACAATTGATCGAGCCCGAGTGACGGTCGATACAGACGACGTTCCATTCGTTTCCGTCAGCAACGTCGAAGCCCTTGATCGTCGGCGGGCCCTGGGTATGCAGCGGCATCGCGTCGACGTAGGCGCAATCGAAGAACAGAGGGACATTCTCCGGGTGCCTGATGCGGCGAACCGTCTTCCAGTACCTGTCGTCCGCACGACTGCATATCCACTCGTTTTGCCCGTAGCTGCCCCGATCGCGAAGCTCGGGGTCTTTGGTCCGCACGTCGCCCCAGCCGCCTGCGTCCCAGTTCCAGGCGCGGTATTCGAACGGTCCGCCCACGGCCGCCGGCAGCGTAGCCGACGGACACATGGCCAGTTTGCCTTTGTCTCGGTAGTAGGGCAACAGGACGGCCGGCCAGTCGTTGGCGGCGGCATTGCCTTCGTAGACGCCCTCGTTGAACTTGCCGTCGGTGTCCTCGGTGTAGAAATACCAGATCAGACCCCACTGCTTGAGGTTGGACCGGCAGGCGACCGAGCGGGCCTGGTTCCTGACGCGCTGAAGGCTGGGCATCAGAATCCCCATGAGCAAGGCGATGATGGCGATCACCACCAGCAGCTCGATCAGTGTGAAGCCTTGATCTCTTCGCATCGCAAGACCCCTTCAAGGCGTGCTCCAAAGGCGGCGTCAGAATGCATCGCTGAGGTTGGCCATCCACCGGGGCCAGTCCTCAGGCTCAACGCCTCCCGCCTTGGTCCAGACGCCCGACGTGTCGAACGACTTGCTCCATTTCAGCGTCCAGAGTTGTTTGAGGGCCACCTTCCTGACCGACCAGTCGGCAAACAGGACGAACTGGCCCCCCCCGTGCCGATTGACACAGAGCCGCTGCATCTCGTGCCCACTCATAATGGGTGTCTCATGCCCCCAGGGAGGTGGATCGTCGGAGTCCCGGGGCCAGCCGTCCACCCACCAGCCTTCGGTGAAGACGGGAACATTATGCGCCCCCCGAACCTGATAGGTCCGCCAGTAGTCGCTGGCCGGACCTCGCCCCCACAGACTGTCCATGCCGGCCGGAGGATTGCACATCCAGCCATTGGGGGCATAGCTGCCCTCGTCGTTGCCGTGGGAGGCGGGAACCCGCCACGCATCGAACGGGGTCGCCGCAATCGCCATCGCGTCCAACGACGCCGCCGATCGATGCTTGCCGGCCGTCGGACACAACCACATCTTCTTGTCCTTCGACAGGGGCCGCATGCACTCACGCCACCAATCTCCGTGGGCGACGTCCGCTCCGAAGCTCTCGAGCAGCCCGCTGTAGAAATAGCCGTTGTTGTCATCGCAATACATGGCGAAGACCAGTCCCCACTGGTGCAAATTGGACTTGCACACGACGCCTCGCGCCTGGCGACGCACCCGCTCCAGGGCCGGCATCAGCACGGCCATCAGCAGAGCGATGATGGCGATGACGACCAGCAGTTCGATCAGGGTAAACCCCTCCGACTTCGGCCTGGATGATGACGCGCGGATCGTTGGTCTGGGATGGAGAATGCGTGTGGCTCTCTCGATCATCATGCCCACTCCTGTCCTGTCACCTCTGCGAAAGGCGGGCGACGAGGCCCGAGACACCGCCCGGCAGACCCTCGTGCACTCGCGGCATTGCGGTTTTCCACGACGGCTGGGTCTTCTGGAGTCCATTATGGGCGAATGTCCGGACCGGAACAAGGAAAATCATGGCAATCGCCCACGCGACAACGCTCCCCCCATCCTGCTCGGCATGGTCGCTTCATGGACGCTAAGAACGCGCTGCAGCGGCAGCATCCAGCACGACGTTTCGCATCAGGGTGGGATTGGCGGGTTGGCCGGTGAAGAGGCGGAACTGGGCAAGGGCCTGATTGACGAACATGGCAACGCCGTCAATCGTCCGGGCGCCGGCGGCCCGAGCCTGCTGAAGCAACAGGGTTTGAGGGGGGTTGTAGACCGTGTCGAAGACGGCCATGTCGGGCCCGAGCACTTCGGGCCGAACCGGTGTTGCATCGACCTTCGGGTGCATCCCGATACTGGTGCAGTTGACGATGAGCCTGGCATCGAGGCGTGAGAGGCCTTCCAGACCAGAGCACGCACAGTGGAAATCGGCAGCCAGTTGCTCGGCTCGTTCGACCGTGCGGTTGTAGATCGTGACCTTCGCCCCGGCGTCCGTCAGGCCCGCGACGATGGCTCGCGCCACGCCGCCGGCCCCCACCACGGCCACGGGCAGATCGCCGAGCCCATCGCGGACGATGCCCATCCTTTCGACAATGGCATCGAGCGCCCCGGCGTAATCCGTGTTGTAGGCCCGAAGTTGTCGCTCCTCGCTCGTCGCTCGTCGCTCGACGACGAGGGTGTTGGCGGCGCCGATCTGCTCGACCAGGGGCTCGATGAAACCGCCCTTCTGCCGCACGTAGTCAAGCGCGCTGTGCTTGTGCGGAACCGTAACGCTGAAGCCTCGAAAGCCAAGCCACGGTCGCGCAAAGACGCGATCGAGAAAAGTGAACAACCCATCGCGGTCGCCCTGGACCAGCAGCGGCAGATAGACGCCGTTGATTCCCCTGTCGGCCAGGCAGGCGTTGTGGATGGCCGGACTGAGCGAGTGGCCCACCGGATCGGCCAGCACCCCGAACAGCTCCGTCTCGCGGTCCATGGAATCGTGATGGTAAAGCCCCTTGAAGGCATCCAGCGTCACCTGTCCCGGCGCGGTGCCGCTGATCTCGTCGAGACTGGCGAATGTGACGAGCCCGCCGAGCTTCTTCGCGAGCACGCGGCTGAGCAGGCCCGCCTGCCCCATGCACAGCACGATGCAGTCGCCTGGCGCCTCGTGAAGCAGATCGAATGCAGCGAAGCAGTCGTTGATGTGGCCGGCCGTGCAGACCAGCTTGGGCACAGCCGTCGGGCACATCTGCACGATGTCACGATACCGCCGGCGGATGTCGTCGAAGGGACCGTTGAAGTCGTGCATCGAGAGGATCAGCCGGCCTTTCGGCGACGACGCCAGCGCCGCCTCGATCTTGCGGCGGACGGCAGGCTTTCGGAAATGGACGAACTCGACGTCGATGAACTCGGCCCCTTCGTCCAGGGCCGCCGTCAGGACGTCGAGCCGCAGCGACTCCGGATAGTCGACGGCTCCGCCCTCACGAGCATCGCGACAGGTCACGATCAAGCCAACAGACTCGCCGGCCACGACCCGGCTTTGCCGCACAACCGCCTTCACCAGGTCCGCCGTGAGCCCTTCGAGATAGTCCGTCCGCAACTCAAGCATCTCGGCGCCGCCGGCCACGGCACGGCGGACCTGCTCTGCGGCCTGGGCCGCGTTCTTCGCCGATATGGGGACCGCCAAATACGTCATAGTGGCCCCTACATATACCAGCCGCACCCGCTCAGGGCAAGACCCAAACTCAGCCTGCCGGGCGTAACCCGCACCGATCTCAATGCGCGCAGCAACTCGCCGCGACAAGAAAGGGCTTGTCATTTGCCGTGCCGAACGACCTCAAGCCGACCCGGCGCGCCGGCAAGGCCGTCGAACGACACTCGCCGCCGATGCTCTGACGACCGCGGAGATAGTGAATTCCTTGACGATGCCGACTGCCTTTTGGTAATCTGGTTTCGTGCACAGGTCACAACCACAATATTGGAGCATCGGCGTGAGGGTATGCATCATGACCACGAGAAGTCACATTTCCGCCTGCCTGCTGTGGACCATCCTGATTTTGCTGTCCTGCCCGGGACAGGGCCTTTCACAGGACGATCAGGGGCCGGGCAACCCACCCTCTGACGACGTCCTGGACATCGTCGTTCCGGCTGAGTGGACGCTGCTGGACGAGATCGAGTTCGATCTGTACCTTGAGGCCGGCCGGCACCTTGCCGTCCGTTACGATCCAGCGACGCAGACGCTCGGCGCCATCGGCCCGATCCGAAACCATGAGTTGACTACCGCTGCCAGGGCGGCCGTGGACAAGGCGCCGCGCTGGATGCGTCACGAGCTGACCTGGGTCTTCTCGCAGATCCCCGCCGACGCCCAGGACCTGTGGGCGGCCGCCGTCAACGACGCCAACGACCCGTATATCGACGAGATCGCCTTTGCCATCGCCCATTCCTCGCCGCAGTACCTGACCAGCGGCTACGGCAGCCCCGACCTGTTCGTGCGCAACGCCGAGCTGATCTATGAGAACGCCGCCCTGCTCGACTACGTGGAAATCATCGACGTCGGCAACTCCGACAGCGACGACGACTACTACTCGACGACGCGCTACGTGCAGTCTCGCGCCGCCAGCACGCGGACCGGCGTCCCCGCCGTCACGACGCTCGATGCACCGAGGGACATCTACTACTGGTACGTCGTCCATCCCAGAGTCGCCAAGGAGATTCCCGCCTTCATCGACCCCGATCTGGCCGAGAGCAACCGCTCGCACAACGAGAACATCGTCTCGGCGCAAGAGGGGTACTTCTGGCGCGATTACCTGTTCAACTACGCCGATCCCGGCTATCCCATCCTCCGGGATCGACTGTTGCGATGCACGATCGCCGGCGATGGGACGAGCCTGGGCGGCGACAGCGCCATCGGCGCCGTCAACAGTTGGATCAACGCATCTATGAGCTTCACCTCCGAAGCCGAGCGCCCGCACCAGCCGATCCGCATCTACGACAAGCACATCGGACGCTGCGGCGAGTACGCCGACCTGGTCGCGGCCGCCGCCCGCACCGCCCTGATCCCCTGCACCAGCGTCGCCTCAACCTCCACCGACCATGTCTGGAACGAATTCTGGCACGAGCGATGGATTCAGTGGGAGCCGGTCAACAATTCCGTGGATGAGCCGCTCGTCTACGCGACCGGATGGGGCAAGGTCTTTGGTACCGTCTATGAGATCCGCAGCGATGGCCGCATTCGCGGTGTAACCGACCGCTATACGCCGAGCACCGCCACGATCGAACTGAATGTCACCGACGCGATCGGCAATCCCGTCGATGGGGCCGAAGTGCGCCTGTACGCCAAGAGCCCCACCTCCACGAGATTCCTCTCGGACTTCTACGCGCTGACCGACAACGACGGCCGCTGCACGTTTGTCGTGGGCGACCGCCTGGACTACGCCGCCCGCGTTGCCTCGGCGATCGGCGTCGAACCGAACGTCCCCAACCAGCGGATCGAACTCGTCACGAAGGCGGTCGCGGACGAGTCATATACACACTCCGTCGCACTGGAAGGCTTGATGCCCATGCTCGACGCCACGTCGGCCGAGGCCCCAGCCAACGAAGACAGTCCCTATCGGCTCGTCATCTCGTTCGCCGTGCCCCAACAAGTGCTTATGGGCAACGTTTTCCGCGACGATGTGGCCCCCTATACGGAGCACTTGGAGAGAATCGAGGGCGGCCGGATCGATTTCTTTGTCGCCGACGCCGCCGAGTACGAGCGGTTCGCCGCCGGAGCGACCTTCGATGCGTTCCACGTGAATCCCCGCGCCACCGAGGCCCAAATGATCGTCCCGGTCCCGTCGAATGGCGATTGGCACTGCGTCTTCTCCAACGAGACCAACCTCAACAACCTCCAGCACCTCATCGCCACCATCCGCCTCTACACCCACTGACCCGGCACGCGCGGGGCCCGCAGACACAGCCGATCCTGATTCACATACACGCCGTAGGTCACATCCAGCTCGTCACGGTAATACTCGCCCTCGTATTCGGCCAGTGGCTCGGCGGTCAGCGGACGATCATCGACCCTTGTGGCATTAATCCGATGGCCGCTGTGTCGCAGGCCTGTCGCAGAGTGGAGCGGCGCCTCAACGAAGATCCCAGGTTCCGCCGCACGGTCGAAACCGCCGCCAAAGACGATAACTTATAATTCAAGACCCGACCCCGTTCGCCCCCCCTACTGGTTTCGCAGGGCCCCTGGCGGATGGCGGGGGCCTTCTTCCTATCGGCGGGGTCTTCGGGGTGGTCAGTTGGAGACGAGGAGACAGGCGTGCTTCATGCGGGACCAGGCCCGTTCGAAGCGGCGCCACGGGAGGGTCGCGAAGCCGTGGGCCGGGTCCATGAGGAGGACCTGCTCGTCTCTGAGTCCGCCGACGACGACGAAGTGGTCCTTCTTTGAGGATCTGCTGCTCGGCCTCTTGGCGAGGCTGGGTGTCCATGGAGAGGATGTAGGCCTTGCGTCCTTCGGCTTCGGCGATGGCGCGAAGTTCGACGAGGTAGTAGGGGCGCCTTTCGGGGGTCGGGTACGTCTCGAGGATGCGGGTTTCCGACAGGTTGGCGTCCCAGTAGGTCAGGATGCTCGCGAGACAGGCGGGCCCGCAGCTATGACGCGTCGTCTGTTCGGCGACGGGGACCGGGCAGTAGGCGAAATCGCCATACTTGCGCTGAAAAGCAGGGGTTTCCGTTGTCTGGATCGACGAACGGCATCCGCATAGAAAGAAAATGCCTGCCAGAAGCCATGACAGGCTTACGATGACGGTACCGCGCCCCCGATGGGGCGCAGGGTTGGAATTTGTCATTGCGTGTCTCCTCTCCGGAGAGAGGCCCCCACGCCGCGCGAGCGAGACGGCAGCGCGTTGTTAATTGAGTTGGCCGGTGAGGACGAGGACGAGAAGTACGATGCCCACGACCGCGAGGACGACTACTAAGCCGTCGCCGCCGGCGATCTCGGCCAATTCGGGGGCGTCTTCGGCTTGTTGTGCCGCCAGATCGGCTTCCTCCGACTGCGTTACCAGGTTTTTGGGGATGGCTCCGGCTTAGGCGGGGGCTACCGCGGCGTGGAGAATACAAACGAGCAGTAGGCAGGCGATGATCTTCCGCATGTTGTGGCTCCTTCTTTCCTTGTGTTGTCAAGAAGGCCGGCGACCGCAGCGGTCCCACGCTGTCAGGAGACTACGAGCCCCCCTATATGCCGGTGGGCAGGATCGTGCCCAATTCGGGCGAGGCGAATGCTCACTCCGGTTTTTCATAGAATCCGGGGACATCTATGAGCAAGGCGTTGTCAAGACGGTCGTGGGGTGGAAATCCGGGGCCAGTATAGAATGGCGGTCCGTTAAGGGAATCAAAGAAAAAGGTCTCCCGTAGCTGATGGTTGTATTGACGAGTACCTCTATCGGCAAAGAGACCCAAACATGCGTAAGGATACCATCGGCCAAAGCGATCGAACCACTGTGAAGATTTCGGATTCCCTGCAGAGTTCGGTCCTGCATTCGATCCGCAATGTAGTGCCCGACGAACTCATCGAGCGCGCACCTGCCAGGAGGTCGGTTACCGCTTCCGCAAACGCAAGATCACGCCAGTGGCTACGGTGTTGCACATGATCCTCTCTGCCATCTGGCCCGAGTAGTCATTCAATGCCTGCTGGCAGGTGTTGTGGGATACTTTCCTCCGTTGGTTTCCCCAGTTCAACGGGCAGTGCCCCTCCCGTCGTCGTGTCGCCGAGACCCGCAACCGCTTGCCTGTGGCCCTGTGGAAGAGCCTGTTTGCAGCCGTCTCCCGGCAGGCTCAGCAGCGTTGCGATGGCTATGACCATTGGAAGGGCCATCGCGTCGTTCTGGTCGATGGAACCTGTGTGTCGATGATTCGTACGCCGGAACTGGTCAAGACCTTTGGAGTCAACCAGGGCCACGACGGTCGAGGACGCTATCCACTGGCTCTCCTGGTGACGCTGTCCCTGGCGCGCACGATGACGATCTCGGACTATGCGTTGGGCCCGTATCGCCAGAGTGAATGGAGCCTGCTCTGGTCCATCCTTGGATCCCTCGGCCAGGGCGATGATGGCGCAGAAGTGTTACCCAGAACCGGCGGGGCAGGGTTCCGTGTCAGAGGGCCAGGATCCGCCCAAGCCAGACGATCGCCGGCACGGTGACTACGCTGGCCATGGTGCTGAGAAAGATCGCCCGGGACACGAGGGAGACGTCCCCGCCGTACTTCTCGGCAACGACGGAACACGTCACCGCCACGGGCATGGCCGAGATGATGATGAGCGTCGTTGCGGTCGCCGTCTCGACGTGCAGCCCGATGGTCCGGGCCAGGAGCAGCAGCAACATGACCAGGACAGGAAATCCCACCAGTCGTATGGCGACAAGGCCTGTTATGCGGGCACTCCACAGGCCCTCGGCGTCTTCGTCGCCGAGCATGGACCCGGTGACGACCATGGCCAGGGGCACGGTGACGTCGCCGAGAAATGCCATCGCCTGTACGACGACGCTCATGGCACCGAGCCCGATGCCCACCTCGGTGATATCCAGGCGCTCCACGGTTCGCGCTGCTGGAAAGGCCAGGGCGGCCGCGACTGCGAGAACCGTTGCGAGCAGGCCGGGATTGACAACAAGCCCCCGCAACGACGCCGCATCGGGTCTGGTCCCGCGCACGACCGAGACCCCGACGCTCCAGAAGATCAGCAGCGCTCCGACATTGACCAGCAGCACGATCCGTTCTCCCTGCTCGCCGTAGAGGGCGATGGCAATCGGGAGCGGGACAAAGAGCCAGTTGGGCGTTCCGACCGCAAACGCCGCCGAGCCCCGAGTGGCCGCATCGGCTCCTCGTGCGCACCGGGCCGCCAGAGAGCCGATGCCCATCCCAGCCAGGAGAAGGAGAACCCCCATCAGCGGCAGGTACCAGCTTTCGGCCATGCTCTGAGGGTCCACGCTGCGCAGCATCGAGGTAAATACGAGTGCAGGAAATGCGACATCCGCGACGAACCGGCTGATGCGTTCGGTCGAGGGCTTGTCGAGCAGTTTTCTGCGGCGAAGGAACAGTCCCGTGAGGATCACCAGCGACAGCATGACGATCGTTTCCAGAACGCGCAGGACTTCGTCGGTCATCGGGGGCTCCTGAGCTAGATCAAGCGGGCCACAGCCGCTCCTTCGAACGTGGCATCGATGATCTGGCCGGGCTTTCTGGCGTCGCCGATCACATAGAACTCCGGGGCGGCTCCCTTGAGCGTCTCGGCCAGATCGGTGACGGATTGAGACCCGAAAGCGGCGACGACGCTCTCGGCCTGGATGAAGGACTTTCGACCGAGATGCTCCAACACGGTAACGCCGTTTTGCGAGATCTCGGCGATCACCCTGTTGGTCAGGGTCCGGACGCCCGCCTTGGGCAAGCGGTCCGTCAGCAGATCGAACCGGCTGATCGGCTCCATGTCGGAGGCGAGTTCGGACGCCATCTCGATAATGGTCACGTTCTTGCCCTTCTCTACGAGATACAATGCGGCTTCGCAGCCGACCATACCGCCGCCGGCAACGATCGCATCGGTTGTGGGCACCTCAACGTTTCCGGACAATACGTCCCAGGCGTCGTACACGTTGGGCCCATCGATTCCGACGATGTCCGGCACCAGCGGCACGGCCCCAGTGGCGATGATCAGCACAGTCGGATGAATGTCTTTGACAACCTGGGCGTCCACTTCTGTATTCAGGCGGACATCCAGCTCCATCTTGGTGAACTGGTTCGCGTAGTAGTCCTGGACGAAATGGAGCTTGTCTTTTCCCGGTGCGTGCGAGGCGACGATGCACTGCCCCCCCAACTGGTCCTTCTTATCGAACAGAACGACCCGATGGCCGCGGCAGGCGGCCACCCGAGCCGCCTCCATCCCTCCCGGACCGGCGCCGACGACCATCACCGTCTTCTGTCTCTCGGCGGCCGCGACGCGGGCCCATCCTTCCAGACGTTCGTGGCCCACCACAGGATTGACCGAGCAGCGCATATACAGATCGCCGAAGACATGGCCCCCGATGCAGCCGATATTGCAACTGATGCACTTTCGGATATCCTCAGGCCTGCCTTCCCGGGCCTTCGCGGGCCAGGCCGGATCGGCGATCAGGGTGCGCCCGACAGCAACGAAGTCCGCCTTGCCCTGCTCCAGAAGGCCCTCGGCGATCTCGGGCGACCGTATCTGGCCGACCGTGATCACGGGGATGGCCACAACCGTCTTGATCTCTTCGGCCAGGTAGCTGCGCCAGCCTTCGTCAAAATGCATCGGCTCGAGCAGTGTCGGCATCGATTCATAGATGCCGCTGCTGACGTGCAGAATGTCGATGCCGGCCGCTTCCAGCGTCTTTGCGATGCGCTTCGAGTCCTCCAATTCCAGACCGCCAGGCACAAACTCGTCCGCGCTGAATCGAAAACACAACGGAAAATCCGGCCCGACCTTCTCGCGGGTCCTCGCAATGATATCCAGCGGGAATCGCATGCGTCGTTCAAAGGATCCACCCCATTCATCGATTCTCTGGTTGGTATGGGGTGACATGAACTGATTGATGAGATAACCATGTGCCCCGTGGAATTCAACACCGTCCATGCCGGCCTTCTGGGCCCGCAGCGCGGTCTCGGAAAATCGTTGGACCAGATCGGTGATCTCGTCGGAGGCCAGCTCCCGAACCGGCTGCTGAAGGAAACCGCAGGGAATGCCCGACGGTGCAACGCCCTGGGCGCCTTCGATGTCGTGGTATTGCCTGCCGGCATGATGGATCTGCAGAAACACTCTTGCCCGATAGACCTGGATGGCTTCGGCCAATTCCTGATAGCCGGGGATGTACTTGTCCGCGTCCAATCGCAGTTGACACGCGACGTTCTTGCCTTCGGGGTACTTGACCTGGGCGTTCTCGACGATAATCAGCCCGGCGCCTCCCTTGGCGCGTTCGACGTAATAGCGGATGAGCCGCTCGGTTGGCTCTCCCGAGGGACCAGCGAAGTTCGTTGCCATCGGAGGCATGACGACCCGGTTCTTGACGGTCATCCCACCGATCCGTCCTTCCTCAAACAACTTGGGGAATCGCATTGTTGGCATTGTTCTTCTCCTGTTCCTGTGGTTCCCGTGCTCTGTTTCCCTGATTGTTATGTTGACCGTCTTTCTGTTGTCCAGAGTTCACTCTATCGATGCGCAAGTGTGTCCGATCAGCAGACGTTTCCCGGTTTCGCAGAAGGAAATGCCTGATCGCCGTCTCCACACCAGGCTCGTCTGAGCCGATCCTGCCGGCCGCAGGTGCCCTGCCGGCGCCCATCCAAAACGTGGGGCAAAATGTCTTGACAGGCCCGAGCAGGCCGCATAGAGTGGTCGCTCCGTATGTGCAGGCTCCCATGGGCGGGGCATCGAATCGCTGAGAAACCCCTCTTACAGACGTGTGAACAGAATAAGGAGAACGCAGATGGCAACAAAGGTGGCAATCAACGGTTTCGGCCGAATCGGCAGAGCGGTCGCACGCATTATCATGCAGCGCAAGGGCGAACTGGAACTGGTCGCGATCAACGACCTGGCCGACACCAAGAGCTTGGCCCACCTGTTCAAGTACGATACCGTGATGGGCCGATGGAACGGGACCGTCGAGGTCAAGGGCGATGACATCGTCATCAACGGCAAGACCATCAAGGTCCTGGGCGTGCGCAACCCGGCCGAGCTGCCCTGGAAGGACATGGGCGTCTCGATCGTCGTCGAGTCCACGGGCATCTTCCGCGCCAAAGAGTCGCCGAAGGGCGGCTACATGGACCATGTCAAGGCCGGCGCCAAGAAGGTCGTCCTGACCGTGCCGGCCAAGGACGACATCGACGCGACCGTCGTGCTGGGCGTCAATGACGAGGCCATCACCGCCAAGACCCAGAGCATCTCCAACGCCAGTTGCACGACCAACTGCCTGGCCCCGCTGGCCAAGGCCCTCAACGACGCGTTCGGTATCGAGAAAGGCCTGATGGTCACCGTGCACGGCTACACGAACGACCAGAACGTCTGCGACATGATCCACAGCGATATGCGTCGCGCCCGGGCGGCCGCCCAGAATATCATCCCGACGACGACCGGCGCTGCCAAGGCCGTCGGCAAGGTCATCCCGGCGCTGAACGGCAAGCTCGACGGCTACGCCCTCCGCGTCCCGGTCATCACCGGAAGCTGCGTGGACCTCGTGGCCGACCTGAAGAAGGAAGCGACCAAGGACGAGGTCAACGCCGCGGTCAAGGCCGCTGCCGACGGCCCGCTCAAGGGCATTCTCGCCTACTGCGACGAGCCGATCGTCAGCAGCGACATCATCGGCGATTCCCATTCGAGCATCTTCGACTCGCTCTGCACGATGGTCCAGGGCAAGACCGTCAAGGTCGTCAGTTGGTACGACAACGAGTGGGGCTACTCGGTCCGCACCGTCGATATCATGGAAAAGATCGCCAAGATGTAATCGAGCTCATGCGTCTGCGCCCTGCACCCCGGGGGCGCAGACGCTCTTTTTCTTGGCTCAACTACCCACGCCGGGCCGGGGCGAAACAGGTCCGATCAGTTCTGTGGGACCCATTCGAGTCGTGAGGAACCGCGTCTATGGACAGCAATCAACTGGAACAGACCCTGGTGCTCATCAAGCCGGATGCCTTGAAGAACTCCGTCACCGGGTTCATTCTCTCGCAGCTATCCGAGTTCCACACCGGGTCGCGATTCGCCGCCGCCAAGATCGTCAACGTCCACAAGATGCTGGCCGAAGAACACTACGCCGAGCATCGGGGCAAGGCGTTCTACGCGGCGCTGCTCGACTACATCATGGGAGTGGTCCACTACCCCGCCGACCGCTGGAAACGGCGGGTCATTGCCATCGTTTACCTCGGACCCAACGTGCTCAAAACCGTCCGCGAGATGGCCGGACCGACCAACCCCCACAAGGCCCGCGAAGAGAGGCCCGGCTGCCTTCGGGCCCTCGGAACCGTCGTCTCCATCCTCGACGCGCAGGGAAACAAGATCGACGACCGCATGGACAACCTGATCCACGCCTCGGCCACCTACGAGGACGCCGAGCGGGAGATCAAACTCTGGTTCCTGCCCCACGACATCCCGCCGCTGATGCGGGCCTATTCGACGGAGGTCTGCGAGACCCATTACTACTACAAGGACGACCGGCTTTTCAACACGTACGAGCCCGAAAGTGTCTTCCTGCTGGCGCCCGGCGACGTGGTCTGGAAGTCCGACCTCGAGATCCTGCGGCAGCATGCCCAGGGCCAGCCGTCGCAGGGGCAACTGAACAAGGTGGTGGCCAAGTATCTCGTCAATCGAACGGCGCAGGAGCAGTAGGACCCCGCCGTTTCCGGGAGATCGCAGCGACCCGGAGCCGGCGCCCCGCCGGGGCCGTCCCGGAAAGGCACTTGACAGGGCCGGCGGGCGGACATAGTGTTTCACCTCAATCGGTGCTGAGACGGGGCCACAAAATGGTGACTCCGATCGTGCGGCTTGACCATACAAAACGGACTTGTTTTTGGGTTGGATCATGGCGAAAAAGACAGTAGCGGACATCGACGTCAAAGGCAAAAAGGTCCTGATGCGGTGCGATTTCAACGTGCCGCTGGATGAGAACTGCAACATCACCAGCGACGATCGTATCGTCAAGGCCCTGCCGACGATCAAGCACATCCTCGACAACGGCGGCGCGCTGATCCTGATGAGCCACCTGGGCCGGCCGAAAGGCGTGCCGGAGACCAGGTACTCGCTGAAACCCGTGGCCAAACGCCTTTCTGAGCTACTCGGCCAGGAGGTGGTCTTCGCCGCCGACTGCATCGGGCCGGACCCGAAGGCCAAGGCAGCCGCCCTCAAGAGCGGCGACTGCATGCTGCTGGAGAACCTCCGCTTCCACAAGGAAGAGACCATCAAGGACAAGGCCGCCAAGGAAGACACCCAGTTGAGGCAGGCCAAGGACGACTTCGCCAAAGAGCTGGCGTCCATGGCTGACGTCTACGTGGACGACGCCTTCGGGACCGCCCACCGGGACAATGCCTCGATGTATACGGTCCCGGCTGTGATGGCGGGCAAGCCCCGCGTGATCGGCTTCCTGATCGAGAAAGAGCTGAGGTTCCTCGGCCACACGTTGAAGGACCCCGAGCGACCCTTCGTCGCCATCCTCGGCGGCGCCAAGGTCTCCGACAAGATCGGCGTCATCGAGAACCTCACCAATAAGGTCGATACCATCGTGATCGGCGGCGCCATGGCGTACACCTTCCTCAAGGCCCTGGGCAAGCAGGTGGGCAACAGCCTGTGCGAGGACGACTTCCTCGACAAGGCGACCGCCCTGCTCGATTTGGCCAAGGAGGCCGGCTGTGAGGTCGCTCTGCCGGTCGATTCCGTGGTCGCCCAGGAGGTCAAAGCCGGTGCGGCCAACAAGGTCGTCGGCGAGGACATCGAAGCCGGGTGGCTGGGTCTGGACATCGGACCCAAGAGCCAGGCGATCTTCGCCGAGAAGGCCAAGGGCGCCAAGACCGTCGTCTGGAACGGCCCGATGGGCGTCTTCGAAACCGAACCGTTCGATGCCGGGACCAAAGCGGTCGCTCTGGCCGTCGCCGAGGCAACGGACAAGGGCGCCAAGAGCATCATCGGAGGCGGCGACAGCGCCAGCGCCGTGGCCAAGCTCGGCCTGGAGGATCGGATCAGCCACATCTCCACCGGCGGCGGCGCCTCGCTCGAATTCCTCGAGGGCAAGAAGTTCGTCTGCCTCGAGATCCTCGACGAGAAGTAGCGGTTCGTCAGAAAGCAATCGCGCGTGGCAGCCTCAAGCGCAGCTTGGGGATGGCTTCTTCCCGACCATCCCCGATTCCTGCGGACTGAAGGCGGCCACCCGCCTGTTGCGTCCATCGGTGCCAAAGGCAATAGAACATGCGACTACCGCCCGCCGGGACAATTGAGATTGCGCCGTCGATCCTGAGCGCCGATTTCGGCAAGCTCGCCGACGAGATCGCCGAGGTGACGGCCGCCGGCGTCAAGATCGTCCATCTCGACGTCATGGACGCCCATTTCGTCCCCAACCTGACGATCGGGCCCCCGGTGATCGCCTCGCTCCGCAAGCACAGCGACCTGGTCTTCGACAGCCATCTGATGATCAGCGAGCCGGACAGGTACGTCGAGGCCTTCGCCAAGGCCGGCGTCGACAACATCACGTTCCACATCGAGGTCGTCGAAGACCCCGAGGCGATGGTTTCGAGAATTCGCGACCTGGGCTGCACCGTCGGGGTCACGCTGAACCCGGAGACCCCCGTCAGGACCATCGAGAAGGTCGCTCCGTTGTGCGACATGGTCCTCGTGATGACCGTGCACCCCGGCTTCGGCGGCCAGCAGTTCATGCCCGACGCCGCCCGCAAGATCGCCGACGTGCGCCGGATCGTGGGCCCGAACGTGCGAATCGAGGTCGACGGCGGCATCGACCCCGACACGACGCCCATCGTGGTCGCCTACGGGGCCGACACGCTCGTGGCCGGCAACGCGATCTTCGGCCGACCCGACCGGGCCGCCGCTATCGACGCGATTCGAAGGGCGATAGAATAGGTCTCATGGGTCCTGCACGATCCGTTGGAGAGACGAGGATGACGAAGAAACCGAAAGCGACCTGGAACGGCTTCTCCCTGAAGCCCCGCAAGGAAATGCCCGAGGGGCTCTGGGTCCGATGCCCCGGCTGCGAGCACATGCTCTACAAGAGCGCCGTCCAGAAGAACCTCGACGTCTGCCCGTCCTGCAACCACCACTTCCGCATCGGCGCCACCGACCGCATCCGCTACCTGGTCGACGAGGACACGTTCCAGCCCATTCTCGAAGAGATGACCTCGACCGATCCGCTCGATTTCGAGTTTCGCGGCACCACCTACAAGGACCGCATCCGCGCCGACGAAGTGAAATCCGGCGCCCGCGAAGCGATCCAGATCGGCAAGGCGTTCATCAAGGGTCGTGGCGTCGTTCTCGGCGTCATGGAGCCGAACTTCCTGATGGGCTCGATGGGCGCCGTCGTCGGCGAGAAGTTCTGCGTCGCGGTCGAAAAGGCCATCGACGAGTCGCTGCCGCTGATCGTCGTCAGTTGCTCCGGCGGGGCCCGCATGCACGAGGGCGTCGTCTCGCTCGGCCAGATGGCCAAGACCTCGGCCGCCCTGGCCCGCTTCAACGACCGCAAGGGCCTGTTCATCTCCCTGCTCGCCGACCCCACCACCGGGGGTGTCACCGCCAGCTTCGCCATGCTCGGCGACGTCATCATCGCCGAGCCCAAGGCCCTGATCGCCTTCGCCGGCCCGCGCACCATCGCCGAAACGATCAAAGTCGAGCTGCCCGAAGGCTTCCAGACCGCCGAGTTCCTCCTCGAACACGGTTTCGTCGACATGATCGTCGACCGCAAAGATCTCCGCAGCGAAATCGCCCGCCTCATCGACTATACCCAGAAATAGCCCCCGCCTTCACATCGGCGCCGGCGCCCCCTGACGCCTGATCCCTGACCCCCGATCCCTGTCTGTCTATCCTTCCCGCCGCACCGCCGCCCCCCCCCCATCTACGCTTCCACGCTTCTACGCTTCTACCGTCCCCGGCCGCCTTTTTTCCTTGCCCCGCCCCTATCCTTCGCCGACAATACCCCCAACGAGCACCGGGCACACAACCGCCCCGGCGGACATCGAGGACCAGGAGACGTGCGAAAACGAAAAACCGCGAGAATGCGACGGGAGTATGCGAAGATGACGCAACCCGCCCCGCCGCACGCCGAACCGCTAAGCTGTATTCTGAGGGGCGACTCCAAGAGTTGCCGAACCTAATTCCGTTGACCACGCCCGGTGAAGGAGCAACGTACTATGGGCAGCGACGCTGAAAGCGCTGTTGATGCGCAGTTCGAATTGCTCCTCGAACAGGGATTGCAGATCAAGAACGCATACGACTCTGAACAGGCGGTCAAACCCACGCATATTTCGGTAATCCGCGATTGGGTGAATCGGGCCCTGGATCTCATTGAACCAGTAATGCCGCCTGATGATGCTCAATTCGATGCCATCAGACAGATAGGCCAAGCATACTCAAATGTAACATCCATTCTCCCCGGCAATACGTCGGACCATATCCGGACAGTCTATATGGTTCTGACTACCGCTCATGCACATTTTCGTGCTTGGTGCAGGCGTGACTTCTCACAAATCGATCCCAGCACGCGAGCACAAGCCTGTCACGCATCGCTCGACGAAGCTTGTCGCTTCAGCAGAGAGAGTCTCTTGCCACTCCTCGTGGGCAAGGAGGATGGACGAACCAAGCGAACCGCCTTGTTACACAGCTATGGTCGGATGTACTGCTGGGTTCACAGCATGGTCAAGTTAGGTAATGGCAACGAAGGTGAGGTCCCCATTGCCGAGCATGCTGCTGTACTCGGAGGTTGTCTACGTGCAATCCTTGAACTATTTCTGGATATCAGTCTGCTCAAATGGGAGACTATAGAACAAGGCCCTGAGAAGTTCTTCTCTTTTGAGAAGGTGGCACGCCACGAATTTGCCAAGAGTTCCATGGACCTAGACAAGGAATACAAACACTTGGAAAGCCAACTGCGTGGTACCTATCAGGAGGCGGCATCGCGTTCACAAGAGATAGACGATTGCATTGTGCGCTTGTGGGGCGTCGTGAAGAACGGGAGGAACAAAGGACAACCCAATCGACCCAAACACTGGACTGGCATGACAGTGATCGATCGCGTCAAGAACCTGGGGAGTGACTTTGTTCGCTACTACCAGCATACTTACCACTACTGCAATTGGACCATTCATTCAGGATACCTTGGATCTATCATAAGAACGGAGGAAGTCGCCTCATCATTCTGCGCTCTTGCCTACGCATTCGCCAACGATATGTTTCTGCGTGCAACGAAACACATGATCGAAGAATGCGACGACCTGTTAGATGCGAATGGCCTGAAGAAGCAACTTGATAGGACTGTCCTGCGTGGAACGCGCGTGCTTTGGGATGCTGTGATCAGAGGGGCTCATTAGGGGGGGGCGGTGACACCATACGTATTTCGGGGCGTCAGTGCGGATGTCGCGGGTGCTTTGGGCCGATCCTGTGTCTGCTGCACTGACGTCATGCGATTGTCTCCGACTTCAGCCACAATGGCAGCCGGTCCGGCCGGAGAGGGCAAGGGTGAATGCTCGCTTCTCGAACGCGGCCATCGGCAAGGCTCCGCTGCGCTACGTCTCAAGGCTGCCACCGGCCACTGGAGTTTGAAGTCTCATGTGTGAAGTGTGAAGTTTGAAACGGGGAGTGTGAAGGCTTCGGCGTCGGGATTGTCCGGCAATGGTTTGGTTGCGTCTGTTCTTGACACTTGAGGCTTCGCACTTCAAACCCGTCAGGCCTGCGGGCCTGGCGCATCATCGGGGAAAAACCTCGATCCGTGGGGATTGCGGGCGGCGGCGGTCGGGCGTATGATTCGAGGCATGGAGCTTTGGCGTCGGGTCATGTCGATCGTGGGGCTTTCGGGTCTGCCGAGGGTCTGGCAGGTGGGGATCTACGGGCTGGCCGGAGTGGCGGTCGGGCTGGCGCTGCTGCTGGTCCGCGTGGCCAACGCGACCTCGTATCTGTCCGACAGCCCGCTCACGTGCATCAATTGTCACGTCATGACCGACGCGTACGCCAGTTGGCAGCGGGGCAGCCACGGGCGGGTGGCCGCGTGTGTCGATTGCCACGTGCCGCATCACAACGTCGCGGCCAAGTACGCCTGCAAGGCCCGCGACGGGATGAAACACTCTTACGTCTTCACGTTGCGAAAGGAGCCGCAGGTGCTGGAGCTGTCGGCGCCGGCGGTGCCGGTGGTCCAGAGCAACTGCGTCCGCTGCCACAGCGATCAGTTGGCGATGGTGCGGCTGGCGGCGTCGGACGAGCGGCGATGCTGGGATTGCCATGAGAACATCCACGGTTCGGTCCGCAGCCTCTCGACGAGCCCGTCGATGCTGCGGCCGGCGTTGCCCGATGCGGGACTCGATTGGATCAGGAAAGGGGGCCAGTGATGGCGTCAGGGTCTTCCCACGACAAGTCGAAGCTCTTTACGACCAGTGCCGGTCCGCTGCCGTTGTGGGCGGGGGCGGCGGTCCTCGTCTCGGCGGCCGGAGCGGTGCTCGTGATCGGGCTGCTGGCGGTTTCGATCATGGAGCGGCGGTGGGAGGCCCAGCGCCCGACGATGGTGGCCACGCCGATCGCCGAGTGGGAGCCGGACAACGCCGTGTGGGGACAGAGCTATCCGAGGCAGTACGAGTCGTATCTGCGGACCCGCATCACCGACACGAAGACGAAGTTCGGCGGGGCCGACCCGCGCGACTACCTCGAAGAGGACCCGTATCAGGTCATCCTGTTCGCCGGCTATGGGTTCAGCAAGGAGTACCTCCAGGCGCGGGGGCATTATTACGCCGCACACGACGTCCGCGAGTCCGCCCGCATCACGACGCCGTTCAACGCCGGCACCTGCTGGAGCTGCAAGAGCACGGACGTGCCCCGGCTGATGAATCGGATGGGCGTCAGGGAGTTCTACGCCGCCAACTTCCACGACCTGGCCGACGAGATCAAGCACCCAATCGGCTGCCAGGACTGCCACGATCCCGATACGCTTCGGCTTCGCATCACCCGTCCGGCCCTGCGCGAAGCCTTCACCGCGATGGGCCGCGACATCGACGAGGCCACCCATCAGGAGATGCGCTCACTCGTGTGCGCGCAATGTCACTCCGAGTACTACTTCCAGACGGATGAGTCGGCGGAGCTGAAGAACTACCTGGTGTTTCCCTGGGCCAAGGGCACGACGGCCGACGAGATGCTGGCCTATTACGACGGCATCGATTTCGCCGATTACGTCCATCCGATCTCCGGCGCACCGATCATCAAGATTCAGCACCCGGACTACGAGGTGTACCTGACCGGCGTGCACTCGTTTCGCAACGTGGCCTGCGCCGATTGTCACATGCCATACCGCACCGAAGGCGGCGTCAAGTTCACCGACCATCACGTCCAGAGCCCGCTGCTGAACATCGCCAACAGTTGCGCCGTCTGTCACCGCTGGAGCGAAGACGACGTCCGCACGCGCGTCGAGGGCATACAGACCAAGGTCAGTGACGCCATGTTGCAGGCCGAAGAGGCGCTGGTGCACGCGCACTTCGACGTGGCGGCGGCAACACAGGCGGGGGCAAGCGACGACGATTTGAAGGCGGCGCGGTCGCTGATTCGCGACGCGCAATTCCGCTGGGACTACGTCTCGGCGACGAACGGCATGGGGTTCCATTCGCCGCAGGAGTCGACGCGTCTTCTCGGCGAGGCGGCCAATCTGGCCCAGCGGGCCCGCGTGGACACCGCCCGCCTTCTGGGCCGTCTCGGCGTAACCTCAGCCCTGCGATATCCCGACATCTCAACGCGCCAGAAGGCCTGGGACGTCGCGCAGTCTTTCCTCGAGGGCAACGGCGTCCCGCTACTGCCCTGATGGCGGAAATGCCGCTCGTCGCTTTCGCAGGCATTCCTGCTACTGCCGGGCCGGGTGGGCATCGGCATCATGCCGTTGGGCCCTCGGCTGAAGGAGCCGGGCGTTGAAGTCGCCGGCGATATCGCGACAGGCATCGCCCAGCCTCTCGGCAGGGATCACGCACATCAGATGTTGTGACAGGACCGTCAGATCGGCGGTCCTCGGCAACCGCTCGACGGCCGCCATCAACTGCCTCATCCCCACCTCCAAGGGCTGGTCCCTCTCCAGAAGCCCGGCGTTGATGATATAGCGCCACGCCCGCGCCAGCGTCATCAGCATGTCCATCTGCTGTCCATGCTCCAGGACAACCACCGACAGGCCCACAGCCATCATATTGCCCTCATCGTCCAGAAGCGACTGGGTCACGATCTTGATCGTCCAGTGCGGTTTCTCCTGAACCAGCCGGACAACCTCATACGGCTCAAACGCCTGGGCCATGAGCTGGCGAATCGCTCCCGCGAGATGCTCGGGGGCGTTGACGTCGAGCCGGACCGGTATCGTAGGTCCCAATGACTCCGACGTTGCTCTGTTCTGGCCGTAGGATGCGGGGGTGAGAAACGACGTGCTGCACAACAACAACAGGATCACACGGTTCATCTTATGCCTCCTCCATTGCAGTCATGACCGATGAACGCCCCAGGAACCCCGCAAGAGGCATACATGCCCTTGCTTCCCTGGTTCCAATGCAGGTATTATAGGCCCATGATCGGCCAAGTCAAGTATTTCCCGTCGTCTGACCGATAATCCTGAGAAGAGAGCCGGGACAGGACAGACCAAGCCATGCGATCCATGAAGGATGGGTCAGGGCTTTGCGATCTCCTGTTCGCGCTGGATTGACCCAAAAGGTACCATTTGCCAATACCGGAAATTGTGTTATGATAGGTTCGTTGCGCTAGATCACCCGTTTTTTTTTCGGCGATGTTTCCCTTGGAAGATTTCGATGACCGATACAGTAACTGGTATATTGAAGCACGTTGGCAAGCGGCAATTCGCAGTGCGGACGCCGGAGCGGTCCTACCGGCCCGGTCCGGTCGAGTTGATGGTTCATCCCGAGCTGGCGAAGCGCACCCCTCTCGTCGAAGGCGCCGCCGTTGCAGGCCAGGTCGAGAAGAAGAAGGGCAAACCCAGCCTGACGAAGGTTGAAACGATCGGCGGCCTGCCACCGGAGACCTTCCGCAAACGGCCTCATTTCGCCGACCTGACTGCCGTCGACCCGCACGAGCGGTTCGATCTGGGCAGTTCAGGCCAGGAGAGTATGCGAATCGTCGATCTGATGGCCCCGATCGGCAAAGGGACGCGGCAATTGATCGTCTCGCCGCCCAAGGCGGGAAAGACCATCCTTCTCGAACAGATCGTCCAGGCCATCCGCCACTGCTCGCCACAAACCCGCGTGATCGTCCTGTTGTTGGATGAGCGGCCGGAGGAGGTGACCCACTTTCGCCGGGCCGTCGAGGGAGCTGAGGTCGTATCGAGCACCAGCGACCATACCGCCGACGAGCACACCGAACTGGCCGAACTGATGCTGGCCCACGTCCAGACGGAACTGGAGTGCGGCCGGGAAGTCGTCCTGTTGATCGACAGCCTGACGCGGATGGGTCGGGCGTTCAACAACCGGACCCGCCGGCGAGGGGCCCCGCGCGGTCACACAATGAGCGGCGGGCTGGAGGCGGGCATCCTGGAGGTGCCGCGCCGCCTGTTCGGCCTGGCCCGCAACGTCGAGAACGGAGGCTCGATCACCATCGTCGCCACGTGCCTGATCAATACGGGTTCGCGCATGGATCAGTTGATCTTCGAGGAGTTCAAGGGCACCGGCAACAGCGAGATCGTGCTGGATCGGGCGCTGGCCGAGGCAAGGGTGTATCCGGCGATCGACATCCCCGCCAGCGGGACGCGCAAGGAGACCAAGCTCTACGACGACAGGAGAAGCCGGGGCCTGTTGACGTTGCGCCGTGTCCTGGCAAACTACGGGCCTCGCGATGCGATGGAGGCCCTGTTCAAGCTGCTCAAACGATACCCGACCAACGAGGAATTCCTGGAGAGTATGATCTCTCAGAGTTGACTGCCCGTGAGTCCGCATTCGGCACCATCCGACGACGAGGCCCCCGGCCTTTATCTGCACGTACCGTTCTGCGCGAGCAAGTGCGGATACTGCGCGTTCTATTCACAGCCGACGGCCGGCCGCGATGTGCCTCGTCTGGTTTCGGCCTTGCGGACAGAGGTCGGACGCTGTCGGAGCGTTCCTGCGGTGCAGACGGTTTATATCGGCGGCGGCAGCCCGACCAGCTTGCCGGTGGACCAACTGGCCAGGCTCATCGAGACCGTTGCGTCGACCTGGCCCGATGTGGAGGAATTCTCAGTCGAGTGCAATCCAGGACAGATCGAGGTCGAGATGCTGTCGATGCTGGCCCGTTGCGGAGTCAATCGGCTCTCGTTCGGCGTGCAGTCCTTCCACGCCGAGGAACTCGAGCTGCTCGGACGCCGACACAGCGTCGATGAAGCGCGGCAAGCGGTCCGACAAGCACAGGACTTGGGTTTCGAGAACGTGGGGATCGATCTGATCTTCGCCGTTCCGGGCTCGACACTCGATTCATGGCAGCGATGCCTGGAGTCGGCTGTCGCGATGGGGATACAGCATATCTCGGCGTACAGCCTGAGCGTTGAGGCCGGAACACCGCTGTACGACGCCCAGCGACTCGGCCGGATCGAGCCCGTGGACGAAGACACGGATCGGGCGATGTACGAAGTGACCATCGACTACCTGGCATCGGCCGGATTCGCTCAGTACGAGATATCCAACTTCGCACGCGAAGGCTTCGAATGCCGTCACAACGTGGGCTGCTGGGAGAACCGCCCCTACATCGGTATCGGTCCGTCGGCGGCGTCGTACTGGCGCGGTGAACGGACCGCGAACGTGGCCGACATTGACGCGTATGTCCGGAGGATCGAAGCGGGCCTTTCGGGGACAGAAACCCGGCAGACGCCGGATCACAACGATTACATCTGCGAAACGGCGGTTCTGAATTTGCGCACTCGTCGAGGCATCGACCCGATGGTCTTTCAACGCAGGACCGGAGTGGACTTTCGACAGATCTTTGGGGCGCCGCTTCGTCGGCACGAGCGGGCCGGGCTCATCGAATCCGACGAGGGGCGAGTCCGCCTGGCGCGCCGGGCCCTGGCCGTCGCCGATTCGGTTTTGTGTGATTTTTCATCGCTTTGAGGGACGCAGCTTGGACAGGAAGTACATACGGAATTTTTCGATTGTCGCCCACATCGACCACGGCAAAAGCACGCTGGCCGACCGGATGCTCGAGCTGACCGGAACGATCACGGCCCGCCAGGCCAAGGAGCAGCTCCTCGATGATATGGACATCGAGCGGGAGCGAGGCATCACCATCAAGGCCTCGGCCGTGACGATGCACTACGAGTACGAAGGCCACACGTACATGCTCAATCTGATCGACACGCCGGGGCACGTGGACTTCCACTACGAGGTCTCCCGCGCCCTGGCCGCCTGCGAAGGGGCCCTGCTGGTGGTCGACGCCAGCCAGGGAGTGGAGGCTCAGACCGTCGCCAACGCGTATCTGGCTGTGGAGACCGGGGTCGAGATCATGGGCGTCATCAACAAAGTGGACCTTCCGGCCGCCCAGCCGGATGTCGTGGCCGAGGAAATCGAGCACGTGCTCGGGATTCGCAAGAACGAGTGCTTCGCCATCAGCGCCAAGACGGGCCAAGGGGTTCCGGAGTTGCTCGACGCCATCTGCGAGCTTCTGCCGGCCCCGGCCGATCGAAGCAGCGAGCCGACGCGGGCGCTCGTCTTCGACAGTCATTCGGACCCCTATCGGGGCGTCATCTGCTACGTTCGCGTCTTCAGCGGCGCGCTGCGCGTGCGCCAGAAGATGCGGCTGATGCACACGGGCCGCAGCTACCTGATTACGGAGTTGGGCAAGTTTCGACCCGCAATGACGCCCGTCGAAGAGCTTGGCACCGGCGAGGTCGGCTATATTGTCGCCAACATCCGCGATCTCGCCGACGTGCACGTTGGCGACACGGTAACCAACGACGTCCACCCGGCCGACGACCCTCTGAAGCGCTACCAGCCGCCCATGCAGATGGTCTTTTCCGACTTCTATCCGGGCGACAACACGGAGTATTCGAAGCTCCGGGCCGCCTTTGAGAAGCTCGCCCTCAACGACGCCAGCTTCTCGTTCGTCCCACAGAACTCCCCGGCCCTCGGGTTCGGCTTTCGCTGCGGGTTTCTCGGCCTGCTCCACATGGAGATCATCCAGGAGCGCCTCGAACGCGAGAACGACATCGACATCGTCCAGACTGCACCCACGGTCAGCTATGAGGTCGTCACCAATGACGGGCAGATTCGGCGCATCGGCTCGCCCAGCGAACTGCCGGATCGAACCCATGTCAAGGAATTGCGCGAGCCCTTCGTCCGCTTGGAGATCATCACCAGCACCGAGTCGATCGGCGGCATCATGAAGCTGGCCGAGGTGCGACGCTGCAGGCTCCTCAAGACCGACTACCTGAACCCGACCCGCGTGATGATGGAATACCGAGCCCCCCTGGCGGAGATCGTCTATGATTTCTACGACCAGATCAAGGGGATCAGCCGGGGGTATGCGACCATGGACTACGAACTGACCGACTTCGAGGCGACGAACCTGGTCAAGATCGACATCCTCGTCAACGGTCAGCCCGTCGACGCCTTGTCGATCATCGTCCACCGCGACAACGCCGAGCAGCGGGGCCGCAAGCTCATCCTCAAGCTGCGAAAGGCCATTCCAAGGCACCAGTTCGAGATCCCGCTCCAGGTCGCCATCGGCGGCAAGATCATCGCAAGGGAGACCGTCAAGGCCTACCGCAAGGACGTGACCGCCAAGCTCTACGGCGGCGACGTGACGCGAAAAATGAAGGTGCTCAAGAAGCAGAAGGAGGGCAAGCGACGCATGAAGAGCATCGGATCGGTCCAGATCCCGCAAGAAGCGTTTATGAGCATCCTGGACGCCAGCGATTGAGCGAAACGACAAGCGGCGTCACATCGAGAGGGGCGAGGTCGCCTTATGGGCGGCCGGACGAGGATCGCTTCCAGGGCGATGGGGCCCTGGAGCCACCTTTCTTGCGGAATTCCTGGATTCTTCCCTTGCCCGGCTTTCGTTTGCCGCGAAAGGCCGGCTTGGGAGGCTGTCCACCGGCCATGATGAACAGCGCCTTGGTGCAGGTGTCTCGCGTGGTGCGATCCGAGTGCTTGATGCCCTCGGTCAAGACCTCCGACGCCATCTTCCTCATGCGGCCTTTCATGCTTCGCAATCCGTAGGCGGCCGCCTTCTTCGCCGTTCGTGGAACGTTCCCGAAGAGAACCTCCTTGAGGATGTCCAGACCGTCCTCCTGCATCCAGGACAGATTGAACGCCGCTAAACGGGCGGTCGAAACGTTGTCGGAAAACAGCCTCTCCCGAAGCTTGTTCAGCAGTTCGATCGCGGCCTCGTCCTTCTCCCGTCCGGAAGGTTTCCTTTTCTCGAGCTTCATAGAGCCCTCCTTGTCAAGCATCCATGCTTTCTACCCCTGCCTCCTCCCTGTGCGGATAGAGGCTCATGCTCCTTCCTGGCCCCCTCCGTCTCCCTTGCGTCCCGACCCCCCGGTATCCGGAGACCACGAGACAGCCATCGAGGACCGCAGACCGGTTTGCTGAGTCAGTTTACGACACGTCCCGCCTCGAACGCAAGAGGCAAGGCGGAAAAAATACCAAAACAGCAATACGAACGCGACCAGCACACCGCCGGCGCAGGCCCTTGAGGTGAACCGTCCGAACCGGTAGAATGGGGATTCGTCTGCGACGGCAGATTCTCCGAGGTGATGACCGAGGACCTTATGCTGGCAACTGATCGCGCCATAGCTCTCCGACGACATCTACAAGGACTGGCCCAGGGCCGGAATGTGTTCGCCCCGCCCACCGTCGGGGGCGACCGCGTGTATATGGTGACCAATCGCAACGAGGTGGTCTGTCTCGACCTGCACGGCCTGGCCAACGGCAACGACGGTCCCTGTCGCGACGAGGCCCGGCGTGTGGTCCCGACCGACAAAAAGCCGCTGCCGCTGCAAGGACAGCGATGCCGATGTCATCTGGTTCCATGACATCCCCACGATGAAGAGTCTCTACGCCGTACAGCAGAGTGTCGAATGACCCGACCCATTGGAAAGGAAGGATGCACAGAATGAAACACTATCGGTCGATTCCCACCCTCGCGAGCGTGTCGTTGATCGTCGCTATGATGAACGTATCGAATGCAGCCGCCGACTGGAAGGCGCAGGCCAACGCCCGGATCGAGCAGCTTCGCAAGCAGGACGTTCGTCTGCAAGTGGTCAACGCTCGGGGTGAGCCGGTCCCGGGTGTCCGCATCGAAGCCCGGCAGGTCCGCAAGGCTTTCCCGTTCGGCGCCGCCATGAGCCGCGCAATCCTGGGCAACCCCCGGTTCCAGGAGTTCTTCAAAGACCACTTCAACTGGGCCGTCTTCGAGAACGAATCGAAGTGGTACGCCAACGAGCGGAGCCCCGGCCGGACCGACTATACCACGGCCGATGCGATGTTCGCCTGGTGCCAGGCCAACGGCATCCCGGTGCGAGGCCATTGCGTCTTCTGGGAGCCCGAGAGGTGGCAGACGAAATGGGTCCAGCCCCTGACCGGCGACGCCCTGCGAGAAGCCGTCGAGCGACGGCTCGAAAGCGTCGTGCCCCACTTCCGGGGCAAGTTCGTCCATTGGGACGTCAACAACGAGATGCTCCACGGCGACTTCTTCAAGGCCCGTCTCGGCGAGTCGATCTGGCCGTGGATGTTCCAGCGCACGCACGAACTCGACCCCGACGCCAGGCTGTTCGTCAACGAGTTCAACATCCTCTCGGTCGACCAGAATTTCGAGCAGGTACAGACCGACGAATACGTCGCCCACACGCGATGGCTGATCGACCAGGGCGCTCCGATTCACGGCGTTGGCATCCAGGGGCACATCTGGACCGAGGATATCCTGTCCAAACCGCACGTCATCAAGGAGCGACTCGACAAGGTCGCGGCCCTGAACCTGCCGATCTGGATCAGCGAGTTCGACGTCGCCGACGACGACGAGCAGAGCTGCGCCGACAAGCTCGAACTGGTCTACCGCACCGCCTACAGCCATCCGGCCGTCGAGGGGATCGTGATGTGGGTCGTCTGGGCCGGCAACTCCTGGCGCGGACCCAACGCCGGCATCGCCCGACGCGACTGGACCTTGAACGAGGCGGGCAAACGGTACGAGGCCCTGATGCGCGAGTGGTCCACCGAAGCCTCCGGCGACAGCAGCGCCGACGGCCTCTTCGCCTTCCGCGGCTTCCACGGGGACTACGAGATCACCACCACCCCGCGCGAGGGCGACCCCATGACCCAACGGATCCAAGTCACTCCGGGACCACCGGCCCAGCCCCTGACAATCCTTTCGAAGTGATGCGTCACCGTCGCCGCACCGTGTAGATGGCCAGGACAGCAGTTGTACCGGATTTCCGTCCGCCCTTCGGTAGCACGGGTGTCCGGTGCGCCCGACTGCGATATCGGTTCTCTCAATCGTGACACCATACCTTCCAGGATACTCTTTGCCTCAGTCCGCAGGTCGCGGTCGATGGCCAGAGGAAGCAGTTCGGCCCGAAGAAGAATCAATGTGATGAGCGCACGCCCAACCCAATCGACCAAGTCGGCGCAATAGCAACTGATCTGTGCCAACAGAGTGCCAAGTGCCCGAGTCGGGTGTCACTTGGCGGCTGCGAACCAAGCGACAAACCCGCCGCTGTCCTGCATTTGCACCTCAAGCTTTCGGACTCGGTTCATCTTCGTGCGTTCGACGCTCATCGCAGCCGGCTCACCCTCAATGACACGGACCAGGACCGCCCCGGAAGGTGGCAACCCCGAGGAACGACGCGCCGGCCCAACACGCGACAACCGCGAGCAGGACGCCACCGACGGCTTCGTCAGGCGACGCCGACACCGGCGAAGAGGCGACGGGTCGCTTCGGTGCTCTCCCTGAACGCCTCCAGTGGGGTCATGGTGTGGGGCGAGCCGGTCTCGATGGCCTGCTCGAGGACGATGTGCGGGCGAACGGACGCCTGGCGCAGCATCTCGGCCAGGGCGCGGTAGTTGATGTCGCCTTCGCCGAAGACCTCGGTCCAGACGCCGTCCTGCGACTGGCGCAGGTGCAGTTCGCTGATGCGCTGGCCGTAGAGCTTGACGACGTCGAACAGCGCGACCTGCGAATTGCCCGCGCCGCGATAGACCCAATGGGCGTCGAGGCAGAGCGTCACGTTCGCCGGATCGGTGCCGAGCATCATGTGATGGAACTCGCGTGCGGCCTGCCGTAGCTCCATGTCGTGGTTGTGGTAGGCCAACGTCAGCCCGAGCTTCTTCAACTCGGCCCCGAGCCGGTTCAGTGCGGCGGCCTGGACCTTGAGCTGCTGGTCGCTCTTGTCCTGTGCGCCGCCCCACGCGAGCGGGTTGGGATTGGTCACGACGATCCGGGCCCCCGCCTCTTTGGCCCTTGGGGCGACGGCGAGAATCTGCCGGACGCTCTCGTCGGCGCGGTCCGCTTCATGCAGCGTGCTGTTGACGTAGAACGAGCGCATCTCCAAGCCGTGCTTCTTCAGCAACGGCGTCAGACGATCAACCTGGGCAGCGTCGGCAAACGACGGCTCAAACCCGTCGAGCCCACTGGCGGCCACCTCAGCCAGGCCCTCGTCGAGCAACTCCCCGAAGTTGCGGCCCTGCCGCTGGTAGAAGACCGACCAGGAGTAGGCGTTGCAGGCCACGTGAAGCTTCTGGCCCTGTGCGGCCGTCGCCGGCCGAACGAGAGTCGATGAAAGTGCGATACTTCCGGCCGCCCGAATCGCATCGCCCAGGAACATCCGCCGTGTCGTCATTCGCTCTGCCATGATGTCAACCTCCTTCTTCCAGCCCGGTCCTTTCAGCCGTCTCAGACGTGTTGAATACGGTATGGATACCAAGTATGGGGCCTTCTCAGGACAAATGCAAGATGATAGGCTGTCTCCCGTGATCGACACGATTTCGAAGGAGAATGGTGTATGCGACATCCGACGGTTTCTATGCGAACGCTTTTCGGGGTCCTTCTTTTCGGCGGGTGGCTCGGCAGCCTTCACGCGGCACCGGCGCCGGTGACCGTCGGGCCGCACCCGGCGCAGGTCGGCAGATATGAGAAGCTCGAACTGACGCTGACGCCGCAGCGGACCTACGACAATCCCTTCGATCCGTGCGAGGTGGCGATCGACCTGATGATCGAGTGCCCCAGCGGCAAGTCTGTGGTTCTGCCGGCCTTCTTCAGCCAGGACTATGAGCGGCGGGACTTCCCCGGAGACGGCAAGAAGGTCGCTTGGTACTACCCCATCGGGCGAGGGACCTGGAAGGCGCGATTCGCACCGACGGAGACGGGAACGTTTGCGATCCGGGCCCGCCTGCAAGACCGCAGCGGCGAATCGCTGTCAGAGGCCATCCGCATCGAATGCGTCCCCTCGAAGAACCGGGGCTATCTGCGCGTCGGTCGAAGAGACCCAAGGTTCCTGGAGTTCACCGAAGGCGAGCCATTCTTCGCCATCGGCCAGAACCTTGCGTTCATCGGCGACGGTCAGTACGTCAACATCCCCCGAGCCGAAGCGATCTTCGCCGAACTGGCGCGAAGCGGCGCCAACTTCGTGCGGATCTGGACCTGCTGTGAGGACTGGGCCCTCGCCGTCGAGGCCCGCAAGAGCGCGTGGACGCGATCGTGGAACCGCCAGTCGCCTATCGTGCCTTTGCCGGACGGCGAGGGCCGGTGCGTCGCAATCAAGGGCGTCAATGGCACATCGATCGAAGTCTCCCCTTCCCACCGGGTCGCGCTTCGTCCGAACACGAGCTACACACTTCGCGGCCGGTTCAAGACCGACGGAGCCACCGGCCTGCATGTCCAGATCGGCGCCCACCGCTGGCAGGCGCCCGCCGAAGCTGGCAGATGGGAGGATTTCGAGAAGGAATTCACCACCGGCGCGAACGAGTACTGGCTGGGGCGCGCGACAATCGCCCTTTCCGGCGACGGCGCCGCCTGGCTGGCCGAGCTGTCGCTGAGAGAAACGGCCGGCAGCACTGAACTGCTCTGGGAGGCCGACGTCAATCGTCCCGTCCGCGGCTTCTACAATCCACTCGACTGCTTCATGCTCGATCAGATCGTACAGGCGGCCGGGCGAAACGGCATTTACCTGATGCTCTGCGTCCTGACGCGCGACCTCTATATGGATGCACTTTCCGACCCAAACAGCGCGGCATACGATCAAGCCATTACGGACGCGAAGAGCTTCATGCGCTATGCGGTGGCCCGCTGGGGCTATTCGACCAGCGTTGCGGCGTGGGAGTATTTCAACGAGATCGATCCGGGCAAGCCGACGAACCGCTTCTACGAAGAACTCGCCCGCTATCTCGACGAAATCGATATCTACCGCCATCTGCGGACCACCAGCACGTGGCACCCGTCGGCGCGCGACTGCCGGCTGGCGGCGCTGGACGTCGCGCAGTCGCACCACTACCTGCGGCCGGGCCAGAATGACTTCAAAGACGAGGTCGGTGCCATCCTTGCGAAAGCGGCTTTCCTGCGCGAGCACGCGCCGCAGAAGCCCGCCCTGCTCAGCGAGTTCGGCCTGGCCACCGACAAGTGGGGGCTCAGCGACCACATGAAGCAGGACGCCGAGGGCGTGCACTTCCGCAACGCGCTCTGGGCTTCGGCCTTCTCCGGACTATCAGGCACGGCGATGTTCTGGTGGTGGGAACTGTTGGACCAGCAGGACGCCTACCGCCACTATCGGCCGCTGGCGGCGTACCTGTCGGACGTTTCATTCGCGGGACTAACGGCGACAACCGCCACCACATCCGACGCGCGTTTGCGTGTGCTGGGCTATCAGGGAAGCGATCGCGCCTATCTGTGGCTGTCCCACCAGGATGTGGCGTGGTGGAACCTCGTCGTCACCGGGCAGCAACCCCAGGAAATCGCGGCCGCAACACTCGAAATCGAGGGTCTGGCGCCGGGCGAATATGCCGTCCAATGGTGGGACACACGCCAGGGTGTCTGCATTGAGACCCACCGCGTTCGGTGCGAACACGATCGGCTAAGCGTGCCCATGCCGGCCATGTGCAGCGACGTGGCCTGCAAGATTGTACGCCTTTGACTCAGACGGCGTCGGCCAGGTCCTTTTCCAGTTCCGTCAGGATCGTCCGCAGGCAGTCATCAAAGCCGGCGATCAGGCCCTCCGGGGTGGCGGTCTTGACGTCGCAAGCCGCCCGATATGGTTTGGCGAAGACGATCTCCGGATCGATCCCGCTCTCGGTGCGCAGCAGGAAGAACCGCATCTCGACCACGGCCATGGGGGCGGCCTTGTCACGAAAGTCGCCATAGAGAGCAGTGATGTTGGCCTCGATCCGATGCGTGGCCTCGACGCCGCTGCCCGTTCCAACGACTTGGGCAAACAGGCCGGACCCCGCCAGCCAGTCCCGCGTCTTCTCCGTGATCATCACCGTCGGAGAGATCAGAAACTCGTTGTAAGCATCCGATTCATAGCGATGCTCATCAAGACGGTAGACCAGCCCCCTGCCGGCATACGCCGCATCGATGGTGAACCGACACACCACGAGAATCCCCTTGCCTTGAGCCACAGTGGAGGTCAGTGGTCTCTGCGCTTGGAGGATGTAGAAACGGCTGTGCATCGACGGCGATCGCGCACAGCCCGCCAGAGCGAGCGAGCACACCGCCGGGACCATCGTCAGGATGAGCCGCGTCCATTGTCGTGTCATTTGTATGCCTCCGATTGACGTGGGGGTTGGCTGAAGAGCAGCTTCGAGGGACGGGCCCTGAGGCTTTCGGACAGATCCCGCAAGTTGTCGGAGATCTCCCGGAAATTGCCAATGATAACCTCAATCTCCGGCTTCTCGGTCGCGATGAGCCGGTCGATGCTGAACAGAACGCGGTTGAGCCGGGCGACCACCTCCGGTAGGTTGGTTCCGCCGGCCACCCCTTCCGGCGCCGCCAGCAGGCGCTGAAGGTGGTCGTTTGTGCTGCGAACCTCCGCGAGCAGACGCTTCGCCTCGCCGCTCAGTTCGGGAACGTTGGCGTCGGCGACCGTCCGATCCAGCGAGGCCAGCAGGCGATGCGCCGCGTCGCTGATACCCGCCGTATCGAGCGCGGCAACCTTCTGCCTCGCCTCGGCCAACAGGCCGGTAGCCTCCTCGCTGACGCGTGCCAGATCAGCATCGGACGCCGCCTTCTCGAAGGCCGCAAGCGTCTGGCGGAACGAGTCGACGAGCCCTTCGAAGTCGATCTCCTGCAAGCGTGTGAAAATCTTGTCGAGCGAATCCTTCAGGGTCGTCAGCTCGCTCGGCGCCGACGGAACGTAGGTATGCTGAGGCGTCCATGGGACCTCCAGCACGGGAAAGCGCCTCGGATCGAGGTAGTTCGCTTCGAGATAGGCCTGTCCGGTAAGAATGTTCGAGTTGATGCGGACCCGCAGGCCGCGTGCGATCATCTGTTCGAGCACGGCGTCGGTCCGTTCGACGGCGAAATCGGGCATCGTCTCACGCGGCACGAAGAACACGACGCGAACGATGGGCTCGAACGCCGACAGTCTCCCATCCTCGCGCGAGATCTCGTAGGCGCTGCCAGCAAAGGTGATGCTCTCGACCTGGCCGATGCGAACGCCGCGAAACTCGACCGGCGATCCAACGGCCAGTCCGGTGATCGACTCGTTGAAGTAGGTCTCGAACCTCAGCCGGCCGGGGGAGAACAGCCCGGAGCCGAAGACAACCACAGCCACCAGCAACATGGCGGTGGCGACAATCATAAAGACGCCGATCTTGAAGTAGCTCGGTTTTCTTCCCATCGAATCAATCCGTCCTTATGTCCCCGTTGACGAATGTGCGCTCTGTTGGCCTTCGCCGTTGGTTGCCGTCGGCGACGTCCGGCGATTGAAGAACTGCCGCACCCACGGATCGTCGCTGTGGTCGCGAAGGTCTTTGGGCCGACCGCGGGCGATGATCGTCTTGCGTTCCTTATCGAGTACGATCACCCGGTCGGCCACCGCGAAGATGCTGGGCAACTCATGTGTCACAATGACGAACGTGATCTTCAGCGTCCGCGACAGATCGAGAATGAGTTCGTCGAGCTGCGCCCCGGTGATCGGGTCCAGCCCGGCCGAGGGCTCGTCCAGAAAGACGATCTTCGGGTCGAGGGCCAGGGCGCGGGCGATGGCCGCCCGTTTTCTCATGCCGCCGCTGAGTTCTGAGGGCATGAGGTGGCCGGCCCCTTCCAGACCCACGGCTTTCATTTTCATGCGGGCCACGGTCTCCATCGCCGCTCGCGGCAGGTTCGTGAACTCCTTGAGGACCAGGCAGATGTTCTCGCTCAGGCTCATGGAGCCGAACAGCGCGCCGTTCTGATAGGCCACCCCGATCCGGCCCAACAGGGCGCGACGATCCCGCCCTTCAGCGGCGACGATGTCGGTCCCGTCGATCAGGATGCGCCCGGTCATCGGCGGGCGCAGGCCGATCATGTGCTTGAGCAACGTGCTCTTGCCGCAGCCGGAGCCACCCAGGATGCAGAACACCTCGCCGGCGCGCACCTCGAAAGCCACGTCCTGGAGGACGACGTGGTGGTCGTAGCCCGCGGTCAGATCGCTGACTTCGATGATCGGTTGCGATTCAGGGCCCATGATCCGCTATATCCCCAGGTAGTAGTACACCACGGCGAAGACCCCGTCGGCCAGGACGATGGCCACGATCCCACTGACGACGGCGCGGGTCGCCGAATCGCCGACGGCGCTGGGACTGTTGCCGGTCTGCAAGCCGCGCAGGCACCCGATGCCGGCGATCAGCGCGCCGAAGACAAAAGTCTTGACCAGCCCCCCGAACAGATCGCCCAGGGTCGCAGCCTGCTGAATCTCGTTGACGTAGGTCGCGACGGGAAAACCGAACGAGCGCATCACCAGCCCGCAGCCGATCAGACCGGATAGCATATTGAACAAGGTCAGCAGCGGCATCACAGCGACGGCCGCGACGATCCGGGGCAGAGCCAGGAACCGCACGGGGTCCACGCCCATCGTGATGAGGGCGTCCACCTCTTCGTTGACCTTCATGGTCCCCAACTCGGCTGCAAACGCCGACCCGCTCCGGCTGGCCAGGATAAACGCCGTGATCAGCGGGCCCAGCTCGCGAAACAGCGAGATGACCACGAGGTCGGCCACGTAGATTTCGGCGCCGAATTTCTGCATGGCCACCGCCGACTGAAAGGCCAGGATCAGTCCGATCAGAAAGCCCATCAAGCCGACAATCCCGACGGCATCGGCCCCGGCCTTCTCCGCGATCAGGAAGGTGTCGGCCCAACGCAGACGACTCGGACGAACCAGAACGCCCAGCAGCCGAACGAAGATCTCTCCCAAGAAGCCGACCTGGGAATGGAAGCCCGTGACGAATTCGTGGGCGGCCTGACCGATGCCGTTGACCGACCGGACCAGCAGGCCGGGGCCGCGCTCGGGCGCCGCCGGCGGGCCCGGATCGAACAGCTTCATCAAATCACCAAGATCATCCCGCAGCCCCCGGATGCGAAAGTCCCCATCTCGGCCTTCCTGGGCGGACTTGATTTCAAAGAGCAGGGCCATGCCCGCCGCGTCGAGACTCTCCACGTCTTGGGCGTCAATCTCAACGACCGACGGCCTCGATTCGGCGACCTTTCGCATGACCTCCGGCCACAGCCGCTCGGTGCTGTCGGCGTTCAGCGTCCCCCTGAAGGCCAGGCGTAACCCGCCCGCGTCGAGTTGCTCACATTCCAGACTTGCAGTATCGGAACGTGCCACGGCTCTCCTTGCCACCGCTTCTCTCCCCATCCACGCCCCCGACGCGCCCGGCCGACGGGCCGCCCCAGGATGCTTAACTATACTGTCGCCGCAGACCCAACGCAAGTTCCATAAGACCGCTGAGAAGGGTCGCAACAACCATGGGTCCCATAGGTCCAATCTCCCGGTCCGCGCAAGGAACCCACGATTCCGGCAGACAATGGGAGAATAGACCGAACACGAGGGTGAATCGGGGAGAGAGGATTTGAACCTCCGACCTCTGCGTCCCGAACGCAGCGCTCTAGCCAAGCTGAGCTACTCCCCGGTCGTCGAAACGCACAGTATAGCACGCGTCGCGAAGGATTGCAAGCTATAACAAGTTCACCGGGTCGATGTCAACGGCAATTTTCACCGCCGGCCGAATTGGCGGCGCCGCCCGCAGGTCGGCGAACAATCTGCCCATGATCGCCGGCGTGGGCGCCTGGACCACGATCTGGAGGCGGTGGAACCGCTGAATCCGGCTGATGACGGCGGGCATCGGCCCGCGAACCTTCACCTGCAACCCATGTCGGGCGACTGCGTCGTCGATTCGCAAACGCATCTTGTCGGCGGCCGCCTCCAGGCGGTCGTACGTCTCATCACGCATCACGATCGTGGCCAGCCGCCACAGCGGAGGCAGCGTACAGGCCTCGCGATGCTTCATTTCCTCGCACACAAACCCCTCGAAATCCTGCTTGAGGGCGAATTGAATCGTCGGCTGGTCGGGGAAGTAGGTCTGCACGAAGACGGTGCCGTGCTTTTCCGAGCGTCCGGCCCGCCCGGCCACCTGCGAGATCAACTGGAACGTCCGCTCGTTGGAGCGAAAGTCCGGTAAATACAGACAGGTATCGGCGCTGACAACGCCCACCAGCGTGACGTTCGGGAAGTGCAGGCCCTTGGCGAGGATCTGGGTGCCCGCGAGAATGTCGATCCGCCCCTGCCCGAACTCCTTGAGCAGGCGGTAGTAGTCCCGGCTGGCCATCGAGTCGCTATCGACCCGGCGGACGCGGGCCTCGGGAAACCTGGCCGCCAGTTCCTCTTCGAGCCGCTGCGAGCCCAGGCCGATCATCGTCATCGCCTTGCCGCACAGAGGACAGTTGCGCGGGACCAGCGTCTTGGCCAGGCAGTGGTGGCAGATCGCGTAGCCGGAGTCCATGTGCCGGCCGGTGACCGTCTTCATCGGCGACGTCGTGCGCGGTGTCTTGTGGAAGGTCAGCGCCGCGTCGCAGTTGCGGCATTGCAGCGTGTGCTTGCAGGACGGGCAGAAGACGAAATTGCTGTAGCCCCGCCGGTTCAACAGCAGGATCGCCTGTTCCTTTCTGGCCAGCGTCTCGGTCAGGTGCTGCACCAGCGGCCGGCTCAGCAGGTCCAGCCGGTCAGCGACGGCCTCCCGCGCCCGCATGTCCACGAGCTTCATCTCGGGCATCGGCAGATCCATCACGCGTTTGGGGAGTCGGACCAGCGTGAAGTTGGATTTGGTCCGGCTGTTGTGGAGGCTCTCCAGCGACGGCGTGGCGCTGCCGAGGATGCAGTGGGCCCCCGCCAGTTGCGCCCGCTTGATCGCCACGTCCCGCCCATGATAGCGAGGGACGGTGTCCTGCTTGTAGCTCGGTTCGTGCTCCTCGTCTACGACGACGATCCCGAGGTTCGGCAGCGGCGCGAAGATTGCCGAGCGGGCCCCGATCACCACGTCGGTTTCGCCAGCGCGGACCTTCTGCCATTGCACGTTGCGCTGGCCGGCGGTCAGACCCGAGTGCATCACCGCGATCCGCGCGAACCGCGCATTGAACCGCTGAACGGTCTGGGCCGTCAGCGCGATCTCCGGCAGCAGCACAATAGCCGCTTTGTCTTTGGCGAGCACCGTCTCGATCGCGCGGATATACAGTTCGGTCTTGCCGCTGTCGGTGACCCCGTGCAGCAGCGTGACGCCAAAGCGGCCGGATTCGATCTGCTGCACGATCCGTTCGAGCCCCTGCTGCTGGTCGGCGTTCAGAACGACCTCGCGCTCGGGATTGGCCATCGACTCAGGGACCGCCGGCAAAGCACTGAGGACCTTCTTTACCGCGATTTTGACGATGCCCTTCTCCGCCAGGCGCTTGACCACAGGCGGGCGGCAATCGACCGCCTCCACCAACTCGTCCACCTCGACCGCCGAATCGATCGTCACCGCCTTCCGCTCGCTCAGGAAGCTGACGATCTGCTTCTGCTTGGCGCTGCGAAGCTCGGCGGCAACTTCTTCGGCCGATGCGGCCAGGTACACACATCGCTGCTTCTTGACGCCGGCAGCCCGCTTGACCGCGCCGGGCACCATCGCCGCCAACACCTGGCCCAGCGGACAGACGTAGTACTCGCCGATCCACCGTGCCAGTTCCATCAGGTCGGGACCAACCAGCGGCTCGTCGTCGAGAACGCGGGCCACCCGCTTGAGACGGACCTTCCCGCCGGCGCCATTGAAAGCCTTCTCGGTCGCGACGTCGGACTCGACGCAGAAGCCAACCTCGGGCTTGTTGCCCCTCCCGAACGGGACCTCGACCCGCCGCCCGACCTCGATGGGCCAGAGCGCATCGGAAACGAGGTAGTCGAACTCCCGATCGGCAGCGGAAGCCAGGGCCACGCGGATGATGTGCGCGCCCGCCGGCTCCGGGGGCTCCTGCGAAGCGAACAGGTTCAACATCGCGTCGCTCTTACTCATCGTCCGTCGCCTCCCCCTCTTCCGACAGGACGACCAGGGCTTCGACAGACAGGTCGGCAATCACCATCGCATGGTCCGAATGTCGTGTCCTGCGCAGCACGGTTCGCACGGGGACGAGTCCTTCGGACACCCAGATATGGTCCAGCGCAAGCACCGGGAAGAACGTCGGCCACGTCGTAATCAGGCCGGTCCCGGACCACTCAAACGTATGGCGAAAGGACCGCCGCAACTGCTCAAACAAGATCGACGTATGTGGCGTGTTGAAATCGCCCAACACAAGAACCGGGCGGCGACGGGCGGCAACAAGCTCATCGATTCGTTGAAAGGAGAGCCTGCGGCGATGGCAGTACGGGCTCTCGATGTCCACGGCGACCACCGACAGAGTTCCACCTGGCAGGATCAGATCGTACTCGGCGATTCTCGTCGCCACGCTGACCGAGGTGCAACGCGCATTGGCAATCGGGTATTTCGACAACAGCGCGATCTGGCCGTCCAGAAGACTGATGTGATAGTCGTGAAAGTGCCCCTCCCAGAAATGGCGTCGGGCCGCCGTGTGCTCGCCCGTCTCTACAAGGAACACAATCTGCGCATCGGCCTCCTGCAAAACCGGAACGAACGATTCGTCCGCCATCGCGGGACGATTCAGATTCCAGAGCACTACGCGAAGCGGATCACCTGCTGCTTCGGCACTGGGGGCCCACACGAAATCGGTCTGGATCCAGGCCGCCAGCGCGAGCACTACGAGGATGCCTGACCCTACCGCCCGCCGCTGTCTTCGAGGTCGGCGCAGACTCAGTCCAAACGACACAACGAACAGCGCCACGACCACCAAAGGAGGCAGCCCGTAGAAAACAACCGCCAGCACGGCCACACGATCACGGAGCGCGTAGCGCATCGACAGCCCCAGAACGCCGGTCGCCAGGCAGACCCATGCCAGAGCGTCCACAGCGTAAGACCCCCATTGGCTCTTTCGAGAGGCGCCCCTCACGGCTGGTACACTCCCTTGTCGCGACGGCGTTGCGATTTCTCGCTGACGACGCTGGCGTCGAGCACGTCGAGGCCGATCCGTGCGATCAGGGTCCGGATGTAGTCGAGATGCGGGCACGGCGGCGCGTGGTGGTTGTCGTTGGTGATGCACGAGGACAACTGCACGACGATCTGCTCTCTGGTGATGCCCTCCTTCTTGGCGATCGTCCGCAGGAATTGCGTGAGTTTTCGATGCACGGCGCGACCGCAGCAACCGCCGCAGGTCATCGAGAGCATTCGATACGCTTTGTCTTTCGGGTACGGCGAGAAGCCACCGGTCCGCTTGTGGAAGGCCTTCTCGCAGAGGTAGCCTGGACAGCGTTCCTTGACGATGTGGCACTGCACCAGGACGATGTACTGTTTCTGCGTCAGGTCGATCGAATCAGGCATTGCCCTTCTCCTGGGGCCGGTTCGCCGGCGGATTCAGCGCGGGCGGGGGCGACTCGTCGCTGCGGCGCGGGCCGATCATGCCGAACGCCATGATCGGCGCGCCGGGGAACGCCACCGACGAATCGGAATGGCCCAGCACGATCCCGTCGTCCAGGGCCAGAATGGTGTCCTGCAGCTTGCCGAACGTATTGAAGATCCGGGCCACCGGCTGGCCTTTGCGAACGAGGTCGCCGGGCCGGGCGATGAAGCGGATGATCCCGCTGGTCGAGCTGACCGGCTTGTCGCAGAACTTCAACATGCAACCACGGGCCGATTCGGGCATATCGATCGCAAACGGCTCGGCCGTCGAGTCCATCATCCCCAGGTGCGACAGGATGCCGAGGATCGAGCGAACGCCATAATCGACGTTGGTCTCGTTGACGACGTATGATTCGCCCAGCTCGAACGTTAGGGCCGGGATGCCCTGCTGCAACAGGCTGTAGGAGAAGCTCGTGGGCGCCGCTTCGGTCTCGTGGACGACGGGGAAACCCGAGCGGTTCGCAATGGCCCTGGCGGTTTCGTAGGCCGGCTCGCGTCCCGCCCCCGGCGGCATATCGAGCAATGCGTAGGGGATCGACTTCATCCAATCGTTGTGCAGATCCAGAACGAGACTGGGACGGGTCTGCCGGATCGTCGTGAACACCTTTTCGGCGATCCGCTCGGCCAGCGATCCGTTGCGGTCGCCCGGAAACGAGCGGTTCAGGTCCTCGCGGCTCATCGTGATGTTGCGCGACGCCGATTCGAAGCCGATCGGGTTCATCAGCGGGAAGGCGTAGAGGGCGCCCTTGAGCAGCTTTCGCCTCCTAACCGCCTTGAAGACCTCCTGGATCGTTACGATCCCCGTGACCTCGTCGCCGTGGATGCAGCCGGCCAGCCAGACGACGGGACCGCGTCTGGCGCTCTCGATAGCCATGAACGGCAGCCGCCGGCGGGACAGATCGGACCCGGTCATGATCTTTTGAAACGAGAACTTCACCTTCTGCGGAATCTGCGCTGTCGGCCTGGCCTTGTCCGGCTTCATCGCGCGGCCCCTTGGTCAAGTCTTGCCGAGCCCCCGATGATGACAACGTCAGCGTTCGTTCCTGGTCGCATGGCCGCCCGTTCATGGTCTACAAATCGAATCTCCAGCGATACCATACCCACCGCCCCCTGATGCGTCAACGCCCACCGGCCGGGACGTGCGGTCAGGGGTGCCACCACAGGCCAACGCGCATGGGTACAGCACTGTTTCTGCCAGTCTGGCACTGGGATTGCGGCACAAGTCCATTTGATTCGGAACGCCACAGACGCTATAAGTACAACCTCCTGTGTTGGAGACATCGTCGGCGTAATGTCGAGCCGGCGACGAACCCGCCGAGGCCACGGCCGGTAGGCAGAAGGTAGCGCCGGTTTGAAAGGCCTGATAGAATCAGGGAAATTGAGGCAGCCACATGGACAGTGAGCAACTGCTGTACGAGGTCAACGAACTGAATCATCTCTTCCGAGACAGCACCACCATTGAGACCTTGCTGGACAAAGCGGTCGAGATGGTGGCGGCCCGCACCCACTCGGCCGTCTGCTCCATCTACCTGTACGACCCCGAGGACCGCGTGCTGACGCTGCGTGCGACCCGAGGCCTGAACCCCGAATCGGTCGGGAAGGTGCGTCTGAGGCTGGGACAGGGTCTGACGGGCTTGGCGATGAAGGAGATGAAGACCGTCTGCGAGAAGGACGCCAGCCAGAACCCGAACTACCGGTTCTTTCCCGGCATCTTCGAAGAGCGATTCGATGCGTTCCTGGCCCTGCCCATCGCACGGGGCATCTCCAAGATGGGCGTGCTGGTTCTCCAGCGCGGCACAGGCGAGTCGTTTACGGAGGCCGACATCAAGGCCCTGGAGACCGTGGCGTCGCAACTGGCCAACATCATCGAAAACGCGCAGTTCTTGCTGGGAATGCACGAACCCCGGGCGGAACGCCCGCCGGCAGGACCTCCGCCCGCCACCCAAGCGAAACTCGTCAAGGGCAAGGTCGCCGCCGAGGGATTCGCCTATGCGCCTGCAATGGTGATCGACAAACAGAAAAGCTTGTCGTTCCTGCTGGGTCGCCGGTTCGAAGGCCACTACAGCCTCAATGATTTCCATGAAGCCGTCGCTCGAACCGCGACACAGCTCGAAGAGCTTCAGGAGCGTGTTGAGAGCAAGCTGTCGGACGCCGCGTCCCTGATCTTCGCCGCCCACCTGATGCTTCTCAAGGACAGGGCCTTTGTCAACGAGATCACTCGCCGCATCGAAGACGGCGCCAGTCCACCCGTGGCCGTGGCCGAGGTCAGTAGCCAGTTCATCCAGACCTTCCTTGCCAGCGACAGCGCATACATGCGGGAGAAAGTCAATGATATCGAAGATCTGGCGATTCGCCTGGTGAACAACCTGATTCGCACAGGCGAGGAGACGCAGATCTATCGGGGCCACGTCATCATCACGCGTGACCTCTACCCCTCAGACCTGTTGAAGCTTTCGAGCGAGGAGGCCTGCGCCGTGGTCCTCGTGGGCGGCGGCGTCACCTCTCACATTGCGATCCTGGCCCGTTCGCTGGCCATGCCGATGGTCATCGTAGACAACTTCGACCTGCTCGGCCTTCCCGACGGGACACCGATCCTCATCGATGCCGAGATCGGCAACGTTTTTGTCGATCCGGACGACCGCGTGCTCGATACCTTCCACTCCCAACAACGTGTCCGGCTGACGGTGGACGAGCAGGCCAAACGCGTCCAGCCCCAGACCCTGACGGCGGATGCCGTCCCGATCCGTCTGCTGGCCAACATCAATCTGCTGACCGATCTGACCCTCGCCTGCAAACTGAAGTGCAACGGCGTGGGCCTCTACCGCACGGAGTTTCCGTTCATCGTGCGGACCACGTTTCCATCCGAGGCCGAGCAGTTCGTCATCTACAACAAGGTCGTCGACTCGATGCAGGGCAAGCCGGTGACGTTTCGCACGCTCGACGCCGGGGGCGACAAGATCCTGTCGTACTACCACGACATCCAGGAACACAACCCGGCGATGGGCATGCGGTCGATTCGGTTTTCGCTGAAGAACCGGGCGGTCTTCAGCGAGCAGGTCCGCGCGATCCTCCGGGCCGGGGTAGACGCAGACCTGCGGATCATGTTCCCCATGATCTCATCGATCGATGAGTTCTGCCGAGCCCGCGAGGTCGTCCTGGAGTCCATCGACACCCTCGCACGACAGGGTATCGCACACAACGACCGACCGAAGCTCGGAATGATGGTCGAACTGCCGTCGGTGGTCGAACTGATCGACGATTTCGCGCGGGAGGCGGAGTTCTTCTCGATCGGCACCAACGACCTCATCCAGTTCATGCTGGGCGTCGACCGCACCAACGACAGTGTGGCCGATCTCTACCTGCCACACCACCCATCCGTGCTGCGGGCCCTCGAGAGGATCGTTCGAGCTGCCAACCAGAACGGACGGGAGGTATCCGTCTGCGGGGACATGGCCCACGAGCAACAGTATATCCCCTTCCTGCTGGGGATCGGGGTCCGAACGCTCAGCGTGGACCCGGCCTACCTGCTGCGGACCCAGCAGACGATTGCGGGCACGTCCGTTCCTGGAGCCGAGGCGACGGCCCAGGCCATGCTGGCGCAGAATCGCACCGATGGGATTGCGGCCATTCTCAGCGCGCAGCCGACCGCCGGTTGAGCCCTGTGGAATCCCGGAAGGATGGGTCGCCCGGACCCGTGAGGGAGAGACCTAACCGCGTCCGGGTCTGGCGCTGCCGCGCCGGCGATTCGCGAGGATCTTACGGCCGTGGTGAGTCCGTGATCGAGCCCGGAACCCACTGACGCGTTTCTTCTTGATGCGACTCTTGCGATGGTTTTCCATTGTCCTGTTCCAACCCACGACCCTCTGAACCTTACAGCCGAAACGCAGAAGTTTCGTGCCCTCGACTGTGATGCCCCGCGGATCTACGGCGTCGGAATCACAGCGGCCAAGAGCATAGCACAAATCACCCGAACAGCAACAACTTTGTGCCCCGAATCGCCCATTTTGTTCACGAGAGCCTCTCGCGAGCCGCTCCCGGCCACAAGGCGGGATCCTGCTGATAGAAGTCCTTCAACGCCTCGTATAAGTCGGGGTGGACGCTCCGCAACTCGTGGGCCTTCTCGAAGAAGCACTCGGTTGCCACCGCGAAGAACTCGGCCTCGTCGGTCGCACCGTAATCGTCGAGCACCTGCTTGGGGTCGCGCCCGGCGAGGTTTCTGAACGCCTCGAAATCCTGGCCCAGGGCTTGGGCCCAGGAGGCGAAACGAGACCGGTCGCGCAGGATCGGGGTGCTGTCCCCCTTGCCGTGGGTGCTGTCGAGCTGGTGGGCGAACTCATGGAAGACGACGTTCTGGCCGCTGTGCACGTTCGCCGCCCCCCGCCGCACATCGGCCCACGACAGCACCACCGCCCCGCGATGCCAGGACTCGCCCAGCCGCACATCAGACCCTTCGACAACCACTTCGCCGAGCATATGCTGGGCCCGCTCGGCCACGTACGTTCGCGGATAGACCAGGATGGACGTCAGGCCCGGATAGTAGTCGGTCTGGCGGTGCAGCAGCAGAAGGCACGCCTGGGCCGCGATGGTCACGCGGATCTCGTCGGTGATTCTCAGACCACCGCAGCCCTCGAATCGCTTCTCCGCAAGAAAGACCAGAATATGCCCGTGCAGTTCCCGGCGATCCGCGTCAGGCAGACGCGCACAGATCGGGACGTTCTTCGTGAGGATCGCCAGCCATTCGGTCGGAAAGGGCTGCCCTGCCAGCCTTGCTCGTCGTCGCTTCTTGAATCCCAACATGTCCGTTCTCTTGAATTCGCTCGGTTTTGCGGGTACTTATATCACGTATGGCGGCAAGAATGAAGCCCGCAACACGTCGGGGGCAGCCCCGCATGGCCAAGGAACCGCATATACGGCACGGATATGAACGACGCACCCATTCTTCTGACTGCAACGCTCCCGGGCACCGGCGGCATCATCAAGACGAGACCCGAGGACTTCTTCGTGGAGGAGTTGCCGCTGTATCCTGCGGCAGGCACCGGCGACCATACGTACGCTTTCATCGAGAAGCGGGGCCTGGGAACGCGGGAGGCCATCAGCCGTCTGGCGCGGGCACTGAAGGTCCAACGCAAAGACCTCGGCTCGGCCGGCCTGAAGGATACACACGCCGTGACGAGGCAATGGGTCTCCGTCGAGCATGTGGGCCCCGAGTATCTCACGCAGCTCAGCCTTCCGGACGTCCGTATCTTGCAGGCCACACGCCACACCAACAAGCTCAAGCTCGGCCACTTGGCGGGCAACCGTTTCGTCATCAAGCTCCGAGACATGACGATGCCCCTGGACCAGGCGGCGCGCACGGCCGAACAGGTGCTGACCATCCTTGTGCGAAAGGGCGTACCGAACTACTTCGGCCCGCAGCGATTCGGCTATCGCGTCGACAACCATCTCGTGGGCAAGGCAATCATCGACAACGACGCCGTCCGGGCCATCGACTCGTTCATCGGCCGACCGGACCCGCAATTCGACGGCCCCGTGATGCTCCGGGCCCGGCAACTCTACGTGGACGGCCGATATGAGGAGGCGCTCCGCGCCTGGCCTCCGCAGGTCATCGAACGTCGCCGCATCCTCAAGGCCCTGATGATCCATCGCGGCAACAAGAGGCGGGCGTTCAAGGCCATGGACAGGCACCTCGCCGGCTTCTTCGTCTCGGCCTACCAGTCGTCCGTGTTCAATCGCGTGCTCACCGCGCGCATGCCCGATATCGACAAGGTGCTGGCGGGCGACATGGCCTACAAGCACGACAACGGCGCCTGTTTTCGCGTCGAAGACGTGCAGGCCGAACAGCCGCGCTGCGACCGCTTCGAGATCAGTCCGACCGGTCCGTTGCTGGGGCAGCGCACGACGCGCCTGGAGGGCCCGGCCGGGCAGATCGAGGAGCCCATCCTCGAGGCCGAAGGGCTGGACGAGGACCAGTTCCGTCAGATGAAGAAGCTCGGCGCCCGTGGCGGCCGTCGGCCGTTGCGGTTCCAGCCACGCCAGGCCGCCCTCGCGACAGGAACAGACGACCTGGGCCCCTACCTCGAATTGCGATTCGAACTGGCCCCCGGCTGCTACGCCACTACTTTGATCGCGGAGATCACCAAGAACCCCGTCCCCGACGAGGCGGGCGATCCGACCCAGGACGATCCCGACGGCGCCGCACTGGATACGTAAGAGAACAGCAAGCGAGAGCCAGAGGATGAGGACCGAATCAGCGGCGCCGCAGCCCCTCGCCACAGCCGGCTCTTGACGGCTCGAAAGTGCAGGGAGCCCCCGGTCGATCCGGAGGCTCCCTGTACAGCTTACTTCCTGGGCAGACGAAGCATCAACAGTCTCGTCACGGCATCGTCGCGGACGCGGAGCATGGCTCTCTCATCACCAGAAGCCTTCTCGATCGCCTCTTCAAATTCGCGCACGTTGCGAACGGGAGTCCGGTTCACCTCCATGATGAGGGTCCCCGCTCGAATTCCCGCGTCAGCGGCCGGCGAGCCGGGCCGGACTTCCATCACCACGACGCCTGCCAGACCCTCATACCCCAGACGGGCCGCGAGTTCATCGGTCAGTGTCTGAAGCGTCATTCCCAGTGTTTCCTGAACTTCCCGACTGCCGGACGCGACTCGCCGACTCTCCGGAAGTGCGTCCAAGACCGCCGTAAGGGCCTGCCGCTTGCCCTCTCGCATCACGACGATCCGAACTCTACTGCCCGGCTTGTGCATGGCAACGCGATTGCGGAACTCGTTCATGCTCGTGACGGGCTCGCCTTCAAACTCCACGACGACGTCATCCGGCTGGATTCCCGCCCGCTCGGCTGCCGAGTCCTCCACGACCGTCACAATGACAACGCCCCTGTCGTCGTCCACGTTGAAATACTCGCCCATGCCGGGTTCGAGATCCGCCAGGCTCACCCCCAGGAAGCCGCGCACCACTTCGCCGCTTTCCTTCAGTTGCATGTAGATGTCTCTGGCCATGTTGCTGGGGATGGCCAGGCCGATTCCTACGTTGCCTCCGGGCCCGATAATAGCGGTGTTGATCCCCACCGCCTTGCCATCCAGATTCAGAAGAGGGCCACCCGAATTGCCCATGTTGATTGCGGCATCCGTCTGAATGAAGTCTTCGTAATCAGCCACGCCGATCCGGCTTCGACCCTTGGCACTGACAATTCCCGCTGTGACGGTATGGCTCAATCCGAAAGGATTGCCGATGGCGATCACCCACTCGCCCACCTCCAGCACGTTGGAGTCCGCCAATTCGATATGCGGCAGACCGGTCCGATCAATCTTCACGACAGCCACGTCGGTTTCCGGATCGGCGCCGACGATCTCCGCCGTCACCTTACGGCCGTCCGCCAACTGAACGGTCACGGTCTCAGCTTCGCCCACCAGGTGGTTGTTGGTCAGAATATACCCATCAGGCGAGATGATGAAACCGGACCCCTGTGCAACTTGGCGAGCCTCGGGCTCCTCTCGCCTGGGAGAGCGACGGGGACCGAAGAAGAACCGGAACAAGTCGTCCTCGAAGGGATCGGCATACGACCGATCTCGCGAAAGACCTCGGCTCCGGACCGTTCGGGTGGCCTGGACCCCCACGACAGCAGGCGATGCGCTGTCGGCAATTGAGGCAAACGCCCTGCCCATTTTACGTAGCGCATCGATGCTTTGGCTGTCTTGGGCCAGTGACGACAACGGAATGGCCAGGACCAGGATCGCAACGAAAAGCGGCGTCCCAATCACGGTAGGCTTCTGGACTCCACGAGTCCTTCGTGTAACCATAATCGACCTCCAAAAACCTTCTGTCAATACAGAACGATAGTAGCCCACAAACCACTACGATCACCCATCCGCCTGGGCAGGAATTCATACGATATTAGGCGGTGATGGTTCAGGAGGTCAAAGCCTTTTTCGCCGTCTTCGCCCCCGGCTGCCTGGACGCACCGGCCTCTTCGTGCGATGATCCGCTACGCGCACAGAGAACGGGCGAATCCACCGCAAGGGTTGACCGAAGCGGCGTTGTCGGGTATGACTGCTGGCCATGCCGTTCGACCAAGACCAGTTCAGAGCGATCGTTTCGGGCCGGCGAAACGACACATGGGCGCGCATCGTGAGGCTTGCGCTGCGCGCAGCGTCGGTCGGCTACCACCTGGTCGTGCGCGTTCGCAACATCCTGTACGACCGTCACATGCTTGGCAGCCATCAGGCCAACGTCCCCATCCTGTGCGTCGGAAATCTGACGACGGGCGGAACGGGCAAGACGCCTTTGGTGGCCTGGCTGGCCCGTTTGATGGTGGAAAAGGGGCTTCGCACGGCCATCCTGACGCGGGGGTACAAGAGTGAACCCGGGGCATCTTCCGATGAGCCGGCCGAGCTGGCGAGCGCATGCCCGGGTGTGCCGGTGATCGTCAACCCCAATCGCGTTGCAGGCGCCGCCGAGGCAATTCGCAGCCACGGCGTTCGAGCCCTTCTGATGGACGACGGATTCCAGCACCGTCGGCTGGCGCGCGATCTCGACATCATCACGATCGACGCAACCGTTCCTTTCGGGTACGACCGCCTCCTGCCCGCCGGCCTGCTCCGCGAACCTATCGGCAGTCTCAAACGAGCCCACGCCGTGGTGCTGACCCGCACCAACCAGGTGTCTGAGGAGGACCTCGGGCGAATTGAGGCGAAGATCTGCCGGATCCGGCCCGACCTTATGATCGCTCGCTCAGTCCACGCTCCTGTCAGGGCCAACCGGAGCGATGGCACGGCAATCCCTCTCGAAGAACTCAAGGGCAAGCGGGTCTTTGCCTTCTGTGGCCTCGGCAACCCGGCGGCCTTTTTCGCGACTCTACGGGCCTGCGAGTGTCTCCTGGTCGGTTCGCGGGCCTACAACGATCACTACGCCTATACGGACCGCGATCTGACCGATCTGCGCCGGGCTGCTCGCGGGCACAAGGCGGACCTGCTCGTCACAACGCAGAAGGACGCGACCAAGATCGCACGCATGGACCGGTCCCAGGGAGTGGATTCATTGGTCTATCTGACGATAGAGCTTTGCTTTACAGCCGGAGAGGACCCGCTAAGAACCTTGATCGAACGAGCATTGGGCGGTAAAATGTTGTGTTCGTAGAGATTGGCGAACCAACCACAATCGCTCGGTTTTCGGATATGTATGAACGCTTATTGAAGACGATTGGCAGCCTGGGAGCACCGAAGGTCCTCGTCGTGGGCGACTTCATGCTGGACGTCTACGTCTATGGCGACGCCGTACGGATCAGCCCCGAGGCGCCGGTGCCGGTGCTGAAAGTGATCGAGACAGAGTACCGCTGCGGCGGCGCCGCGTCTGTGGCGGCCGACCTGGCGGCCCTGGGCGCCGCGCCCGTCTGCGTCGGCCTGGTGGGCCAGGACGCCGAGGGTCGCAGGATCAAGCAGAGCCTGCTCGATCTCGGCGCTGACGTATCCGCGATACACGAGATGGCCGACCGCCCCACCGTGACCAAGCAACGGCTGATCGGCCTCGCCCAGCACCGCCACAAACAGCAACTGATGCGAATCGACCGGGAGACAACCGATCCGGTCCCGATCGAACTGGGCGAAGCGCTGCTCAAGCAGTATCGCACATGCTTGGCCGGGGTCGATATCGTCTGCCTTCAGGACTACAACAAGGGCGTCCTGACGAGCCTCGTGTGCCAGCAGATGATCGTCCTGGCCGCCGACGCGGGCAAGAGGCTGCTTGTCGATCCGACGCCGGGGAGCGACTACACCAAGTACAGCAGCGCGACGTTGATTACCCCCAACCGCCACGAGGCCTCGATGGCGTGCGGGTTCGAGATTCGCACCATTTCCGATGCGGCTCGGGCCGCCGAGCATCTGCTCACCGATCTGCGCCTCGAAGCCGTCGTGGTAACGCTCGACAAGGAAGGCGCCTACCTGGCGACGGGTGAGGTCAGGGAGTTGGTGCCCGTGAAGCCGCGAACGGTCTACGACGTGACCGGCGCCGGCGACGTGGTTCTCGCTACGCTGGCGATCAGCCTGGCGTCCAACAGCGACTACCTTACCGCCGTGCATCTGGCCAACATCGCCGGCGGCATCGAAGTCGAGAAATTCGGGGCCTCCACCGTCACCCGCGCTGAGATGGAACGGGAAATTGCCAGGCTCTACGGCGCCCGAAACAACAAGGTCCGTCCGCTGGAGGCACTGTTGGAGCAGTTGTCGTGGCGGCGCGACCGCCATCAGCGGATCGTCTTCACCAACGGCTGCTTCGATGTGCTCCATCGTGGGCACATCGAGTACCTGGAGTTCTGCCGGGCCCAGGGCGACGTCGTGGTGGTAGGCCTCAACAGCGACCGATCCGTACGGGCCCTCAAAGGTCCCAGCCGCCCGGTGAACCCCGAGCGGGACCGGGCCGCCGTGCTGAGCGGCCTGGAATGCGTCGATTTCATCACGCTCTTCGACGAGCCGAGCGTCCTGGGCCTCATCCAGAAGGTGCGACCCGATGTACTGGTCAAGGGAGGCGACTACGACAAGAAAGGCGTCGTCGGGTGGCAGTTCGTCGAGTCCTACGGCGGAAGAGTGGCGATGGCGCCTCTGATCGAAGACAGAAGCTCGACGGACACAATCGAGAGAATCCAGGCTTTGCAGCCAAGAATGGCATGACCGACGAATGGGAACAGATCGTTCGGGAAACCCTTGACGACCACAGGGCGCTGGTCGCTCAGTTCGAGCGCGATGGGGTCGCGATCGCCGAGCGGGTCGCCGCGATGATCGTGCAGTCGTTCAGCAGAGGCGGTACACTGTTTCTTTGCGGCAACGGAGGCTCCGCGGCCGACGCACAGCATCTCGCCGGTGAGTTCGTCGGCCGGTTCCGAACGGAGCGACGGGCCCTGCCGGCCGTGGCGCTGACGACCGACACGTCGGTGCTGACCTGTATTGCCAACGACTACGACTACGAGAGCGTCTTCGCCCGGCAGGTCGAGGCCCTCGTGAGAGACGACGACGTTCTCTGGGCCTTCTCGACCAGTGGGACCTCGGCAAATGTCTTGAAAGCCGCCAAGGCGGCTCGGCGCAAGGGCGCCCGGATCATCGCCTTCACGGGCAGAAAGCGAAGCCCGCTGGAGAACCTGGCGGACCTGTGCCTCTGTGCGGACGCGCCAGTGACGGCCCGCAGTCAGGAGATACACCAGTTGGCCTACCATATTGTGTGCGACCTCGTGGAACGGAATTTCACACAGTAGTTTTCTCTACTGGCAGGATGCTATGGCAGATGCGGCGGTGTTTTTCGATCGTGACGGGACCCTCATCGAGGACCCGGGCTACCTGAGCCATCCGGACCAGGTCAAATTGCTGGACGGTGCGGCTGAGGTGCTCAAGCAACTGGCCCTGCTCGGCTACAAGAGGGTGGTCGTGACGAACCAGTCGGCCGTCGCCCGAGGGATCGTCTCGGAGGAGATGCTCGAACGGATTCATGAGCGTCTCGGCGAGCAACTCGCCCTGAAGGGGGCTGCGCTCGACGGGATCTACTACTGTCCCTACCATCCGGAGGGCGTGATACCGGAGTACCGGCGCGACAGCGATCGGCGAAAGCCCGAGCCGGGCATGCTGCTGGCGGCCGCCGAGGAAATGGACCTCGATCTGAAACAGTCGTGGATGATCGGTGACAGTGGTCGCGACGTTGAAGCGGGGCGTCGGGCCGGCTGTCGGACGATTCTTCTGCGTTCCGGACCGGCCGATCTTGACGTCGCTGACGACGGCCAACCGGACCACGTTGCAGGCAATCTTAGAGAGGCCGCCAATATGATCAGAAACTTCGATCGCACACGTCGCGAAGAACCGTCGCAAGCCCTGGAAGGCGAAGAGGCCGGACCGCCCTCGGATCACGACTACAAAGTCACGGCGCTGGAGGCCGAGGAACTGCGTATCGAGCCGGCGAGCATGGAAGCCGACGATGCGATGGACGAGCAGCCGGAATCGCACCAGGAGACGTCGGCGCTGCTGGTCGAGATCCTCGAACAGCTCAAGCGGATGCAGAAGAACGAGATGTTCGGCGAGTTCTCGATCATGCGGCTGCTGGCCGGGATCGTCCAGGTCTTCGTGCTGTTCTGTCTGCTGCTGGGACTGTGGTTCCTCATGAGCCCGGACCGCCAGGTGGCCCCCATCATTCTGTCGCTGGGCTTCGGAACCGTCTTGCAGTTGATGGCCCTGACCTTCTATATTATGCAGGGGCGGCGATAAGATGAATGTGAGGCTCGCCCAAGTCAAGACACTGGCCGTACGCTGCCCCAACTGGGTCGGCGACATCGTCATGGCTACGCCCGTCTTCGAATGCCTTCGCCGGAACCTGCCGCGCACTCGGATCCTCGGTGTTCTCAAAGGACCCGCTCAGAAGATCCTTCGTGACGGCCCGTGGTTCGACGGATTCATCGACGGCAACGACAAGTCCTGGGCGGGTTTGGCGAAGATGCGCCGCCAGTTGCGGGAGGCGCGCCCGGAGGCGGCGATCCTGCTGACCAACTCTTTGCGGTCGGCGTTGACCCTGCGGCTGGCCGGCGTGAAAACGCTCTATGGCTACCGCCGTGAATGGCGGACCGCCCTGCTGGCCGGCGGCCCAACGGTCCGGCGCGACCGCGGCCGGATCGTCCCGGTCCCAATGATCGACTACTACCTGGAGATCTGCCGCTGGCTCGGCCTGGAGGTCCCCGGCGACGCCAGGCCGCGATTGTTCTACAGCGATTCGGTCGGCCGACAGGCGCAGGCGATTCTGGCCCGACACGGCGTCGGCGAAACCGACTTCGTCGTCGGCCTCAACCCCGGCGCCAGCTTCGGCTCGTCCAAGTGCTGGCCGCCGGAGTATTTCGCCGAGCTGGCCGAGCTATGCGAGCGGAACCTGGCGGCCAAGGTCGTGCTCCTGTCCGGACCGGGCGAAGAGGCGATCGTTCAGGCCATCCTCGACCGCACGCGGGCCAGGGCCATCGATCTGCGGTCCGAGAAGATCGACCTCGAAATGCTCAAACCGGTGGTCGAACGCTGCAACCTGATGATTACCAACGACACGGGACCGCGCCACTACGCGGTGGCGTTCGACGTGCCCGTCGTAGTCATCATGGGGCCGACCGATCCCCGCTATACGGAGGCAAACACGGACCGCACCGTCGTCGTACGCAGGGAATTGGCGTGCTCGCCCTGCCACCTGAAGGTCTGTCCGAGGCAGCACGAGTGCATGAGAGAAATCCGGCCGGCCGAGGTCTTCTCGGCGGCCGAGACCCTGTTGAGTGTGTGTGCACAGCATGGAACCTGAAATCTATCAGCAGAGATGGCACAAGCTGCGCGACGGCAAGATGGACACCGAAGCGTTTATGCACCTGTCGCGTCAGATCGCCTTTTCGTTCATCGACCGGTACTTCCAAAGAGGGCTTTACGTCCCCACCTACATCGACCTGCTCTGTGAGATGGGGACGTTCCACGCCAAAGGGGAGACGGAAGACATCGCCGCAGCGGCCCTGTTCGGTATCGTCGTAGAGAAGCTCTGCGACGACTTTGAGGAGCTGCCCGTCGAACTCTACAGCCGGGTTATGTGCCAGATCATCTCGTTCTGTCGAACGGTCCCCGCCGGTCGGACCCTCGACGAGACCCTTGCCGGTTTCGGCATCACCTCGCCCGAGCAACTGTACGAACGGGCGATGGCCACCCACACGAAAGCGTATCGATACGACAGTCGCAATGCACCGTCGCGCATCGTGCTGCTGTCGCGCGTGACGATCGGCGCCGACGTCGCCATCCTCAGCGTGATGATCCGGCGATTGCAGAGGCTCTTCCCTGAGGCGGACGTCGTCGTGATCGGCAACACCAAGCTTGGCGGACTATTCGAGGGCGATCCCCGCATTCGCCTGCGCGCGACCCACTACGCCCGCCGGGGCGGCCTGTTCGAGCGGTTCGCCGCGTGGCATGCCGCATTGGAGGTCCTTCGAGACGAGATGCCCGAAGATGGCGAGCGGTCGATCCTCGTCATCGACCCGGACTCGCGCATCTCCCAGCTTGGCGTGCTCCCGCTGCTACGCGGCGAGAACTATCTTTTCTTCAACACGCGCAATCACGCCGCCTCAACGCGAGGCCGATGTATGGCCGAGCGGACCAATGATTGGATGGACACGGTCTTCGGCGATTCGGGATTCTGTCACCCGACCGTCTGGACGGCTCCGGCAACCCTGGAGACTGCGCGAATGCGAGTCGACGGACTGCGCGCGGCGGGCGCCAAACATGTCATCGCCGTCAACTTCGGCGTCGGGCAGAACCCTCGCAAGCGGATCGGCCTCGAGTTTGAAAAACGGCTCGTGCGGGCCCTGGCGGCCGTGCCCGACACCGTGGTCCTTCTCGATCGCGGGTTCGGTCCCGATGAGACCGAGCGCTCCTGGCAGATCATGGCCGACGGTCGGCATTGCGGCCTGCCCTGCATCGAGACGCATTTTTCCTCACCCAACTTCCCGTCGATCGCGCACGGCGTTCTCGTCGTCGAGTGCGGCATTGCGGAAGTCGCCGCGTTGATCGCCCACAGCGACGAGTACATCGGCTACGACTCAGCTTGCCAGCACGTGGCGGCGGCGGTCAAGACGCCGACGCTGACGGTCTTCGCCGGCAGCAACAACATGAACTTCGTCCGCCGCTGGAGCGCCTGCGGCGACACCGACCGCCGGATCGTCCACGTCAATACGCTGACCGATCCGCAGCACGTCGATATCGACGAAGTCATCATGCGGATCACGCAGGAACGAGCGAGCCGTTCGCTCGCGAACCCACAGCAGAGGATTCATGAGATCCGGAAGGACAAACGCAAGCGGGGAGCGGCACAGGAGCCGGCAACCCAATCGGAGTGAGACATCGGCACGACGCCCACAGCAATGAAAATACTGTTCATCTATCCCTCGGCCGACTCGCAGTTGGGCTTCAACTACGGCGTCGCCCACATGACCTCGATCCTCAAACGTGCCGGACATGATGTCGCCTTCTGGCAGCTCTGCGAGGAGATCACGCCGCTGCCCACCGAGCCGGAGTTTGTCGAGCGAATCGCCCGCGAGAAACCCGACGTCCTGGCCTTCTCCGTAGTGACCAACCAATGGGCGTACACGCGGAAACTGGCGGCATGGGCGAGAGAGAGGTTCTCGATCCCCTTCGTGATCGGCGGCGTCCACACGCTGATGTGTGTCGAAGAGGTGCTTGGGTCCGGCCTGTTCGACTACGCCTTCCGTGGCGAATGCGAGGACGCCTTCCTGGAGTTCGTCGAGCGACTCGACCGAGGCCAGTCCGTCGAATCCGTCTCCAATCTCGCGTTCGTCCGAGACGGCCGGATGCAGGTCAATCCCGTCGGTCCCCTGCCCGCGCTGACCCGGTTGCCACCCAAGGACTATGAGAGCATGGACTTTCAGCGGATGATCGACGCCAAGCACGGGTGGGTCGGGCTGATGGCGTCACGGGGCTGCCCGTTTTCCTGCACTTACTGCTTCAACCACGTGATGGTCGAGACGTACAAGCGGGACCTTCAGCGCAGCTTCAAGGGCCTCAACTACATCCGCCGATTCAGCGTCGAGCAGATGATCGAGGAGATCGAATACCTGCTGAAGAACTACCGCAACATCCGCATGTTCATCTTCGACGACGACCTGTTCACCTTCGATAAGGCCTACGTTGACGCGTTCTGCCAGGCCTATCGCAAGGTCACCGACATTCCCTTCGTGGTCAACGCCCACGTCGGCTTCTTCGACGACGAGTGCGCCGCGGCGCTGGCCGGGGCCGGCTGCAAGATCGTCAAGTTCGGCGTCGAATCGGGCAGCGAGACCGTCCGCCACACCATCCTGAACCGGCACATGAGCAACGACAGCATCGTCGAGGCGATGGCCGCCGTACAGCGGCATGGGATGCACAGTTCGGTCTTCATCATCATCGGCTTTCCTCATGAAGGGCGTGAGGACGTACTCGAGACGGTCCGGCTGCTCGGTCGGGCCCGGCCGGGACGCTTCCGCTGGACGTTCTTCTTCCCCTTCCCCGGCACGAAGAGCCACCAGATCAGTCTCGACGGCGGTTACATCAACCCCGAGAAGATGGAGCGGCTCAAGAACTTCACCGACGAATCGTGCCTCGAATTCGATCCGCAGCACAATCTGCTGCTCAAGAAGATCGGGCGGATCATGCCCTGGTTCGTCAATGCGTATTCCGACCTGCCCGTCGCCGACTTCTATCGAGACAAGATCGAGGACATCCTCGGCATGGACGAGGCCCAATGGGACCGCGTCCGCGGCTCGCTGCTCGACCGCGACAAGGAGTATTCGCAACAGCACTGCGCCCGGGGCCTGTCGCACTACGCCGTCAAGTACAACCGTTTCATGGGCGTGATCTCCGACTACTTCCTCCAGGACGCTTAGCCCAGAGGTATATCAACCGCATGGACCGCCGACCGAACAACACATTGGCCTTTTGCCTCTACAGATACTTCCCATACGGGGGGTTGCAGCGGGACATGCTGCGCATCGCCCTGGCCTGCCAGCAGCGCGGCTACAGGATCGTGGTGTACACGACGGCATGGGAAGGCGATGTGCCGCCCGGCTTCGAGCTGCACCTGCATCGCCCCGGCGGCCTGACGAACCACGGGCGAATGCGCCGGTATCACCGATGGTTGACCGAGCAACTGGCCCACCAGCCCGTCGCCTGCGTCGTCGGCTTCAACAAGATGCCCGGCCTCGACGTCTACTACGCCGCCGACGGCTGCTTGAAGGCCCAGGCAATTGAGGAGCGAGGCTGGTTCTACCGATGCCTGCCCCGCTATCGTCAGTATCAGACGTTTGAAGAGGCCGTATTCGGCAGCGAATCGCGCACGCAGATCCTGATGATATCGAGAATGCAGGAGTCGCTCTACAGACAACACTACGGGACACATGGGAGTCGCATCCACTTCGTTCCGCCGAATGTGGCCGGGGACCGCCTCGCCGGGGCGGAGAGCGATGGCATCCGATGGGACCTGCGGCAAGCCCTCGGTGTCGGGCCGGACGAGAGATTCGTGCTTCAGTTGGGTTCGGATTTCCGCCGCAAGGGCCTCGATCGTTCGATCGTTGCACTATCCCATCTTCCGGACGCATTGTTGACGAAGACCCGATTGTATGTGGTCGGAAGAGACAGGGAAGGCCCATATGCGCGTATGGCCAAACGTCTTGGCGTTGCGGGCCGCGTCGTGTTCCTCGGCGCCAGAGATGATGTGCCTCGTATCCTGCTTGGCGCGGACCTGCTCGTTCATCCCGCGTACCATGAGAACACCGGGACGGTCCTCGTCGAGGCCTTGGCTTCCGGGCTGCCCGTGATTGCCACCGGCGTCTGCGGCTACGCCCACTATATCGAGGACGCGGATGCCGGATGGGTCATTCCCGAACCCTTCGAGCAGAATCGATTCAACCACACGCTGCAGGCCGCTCTCGAACGAGCCGATCTCCGCGAGGTCGGCCGGCGTGGTGTCCGCTTCGCACGGGAAGAGGACCTCTATGGCATGGTCGACGCCGCCGTGAAGACCATTGAGAAGGTGGCCTCCACGGACGCAAGGCGGTAGCCCGGCGCGCACTGCATCATGCCGCATCGCCCCCCTTGCCCCGACGATTCACCTGTGCCGCCAGCAGCCAGAACAAAGCTTTGGCATCAGCATGATAACGAAGCGATTTCCTGAGCACATCGAGCGACTCCGCTCTTCGGCCTTCCTTGACGGCACACTTGCCGGCCCTATAGAACTCTTTGGCCAGCCGTTTCCTTGCCCGACCCTCGGGCACAACGGCCTGCCCTCCGCCGTGATAGTAGAAGTCCTCCAGCATCTTAGCCTCGATCATCCGCCAGTCGTAGTTCATCTCGGTCGCGTTGCCGCTGTGCCGGCGCCGTCTGAACAAGGGCGTGGCCGTACCGATAAATCGGTACTTCAGAATGAGCTGGAGCTGTAACTTGTACACTCCGCACCGCCTCATGCTCGGGTCAAACCCGCCCTCCTTTCGATATAATTCCGTCGCAAAGAGCGTCCCACAGGTTCGCACGTGAATGAACGAAAAGAGGTCGGCCGGGCTGAGGGGAGAAGATGCTTTGAAATTCTTCTTAGGGGTTTCCCGACCATTCTCATCAATTCCGACGTAGTGCCCGAACACATAGCTGTCCGGGCCGTTTTGCTCCATCATCGTCCACAAAATCCCAAGGGCATCAGGAAGAAGTTCGTCGTCGGAATCCAGGAAGGTAATGTACTCGCCCCAGGCCAACTCGATCAGTTTGTTGCGGGCTGCCTGCTGGCCCATCCGATCGAACCGGTAATACCGACCGCCGAATCCATTGGCCTTGAGCATCTGTTCCGTGCCGTCGGTGGAGCCGTCGTCGACAATCAGAATCTCATAGTCGTTGAACACCTGCAGACAAACACTGTCAAGTGCCCTTTGCAGAAACTGCTTGCAGTTATAGGTCGGTATGCACACAGATATCCTAGGCATTTCAGGTCTCTTCAACTCAGTTCGCACGCAATGCGACGCTACTCAGGCCACATGCTTCCTCAGGCAGACCACAAGATGACAGCCGTTCGCGCGATCGGCACAACGATGTGTGGACAAGATCCGCTTCCACGCTAATGCAACAAGAGGCCTTATTTCCAGGCTGAACAAATGGTTGTTGAAGAGCCACTTGAACGCTCCATACCAACACGGTTTCTTGAAGACATAGTCATGGGACACCACGCGCAGGCCGGCGTTGCTTTGGGACAGTTGTTCTTCAAACAGATCAAGGGTATAGTGCCGATAGTGCTTTCTGGCCAAAGGGACGACCGTGGTTGGAACGCCAATGATCGCGGTGCCGTTCTCTGCAAGTCTGTCGCCAATGGCCCGAAAGAAAGCAGACACCTCCGTCTCAGGGATATGCTCCAACACCTCAATTGAGATGACAACATCGAAACAACCCTCGACCGCCTCGACGTCTGCGGCAAGGAAACGACACTCCGGATGAAACGCTTTGGCAAAAGCAATGGAACGATCCGACAAATCGACGCCAACTCTGACGGGAATGGTGTCCGCCAGGCTTCCAAGGAAGTACCCGTCACCGCATCCGACATCCAATACCGAAGAAGGATCCAGAGCCTGCACGGTCTCGAAGACGTGTCTCTGATAGCAGAGATACTCGAGACCCCAGCTCAATCGTCGAGACAGAGCCACTCTCCCTTTCTTTGTGAAGTGAGGGATATAGTGATAGGGAAACGCATACTCGTCTTCCTGCATCTGACGTTTGTCTCTGCCTTGCGTCTTCTTTGCCATGACGCCACACTCCGTACCCGCCTCGCCTCTCGTACGAGACATTACACGATCCCCTTGCTCGCCTTTCGCGAAAACGTAACATCTCTGTACATGGCAATCTTCTCGAATAAGCCGTCTCGTTCCCTGGAATCAACCACGCCGATCTCATCAAGCAGTGAAGAACACCAGCATGCTACAACCTCTTCGTCTACATAATCAACCATATGCCTAACAAAGAATCCCGCCTCAAAGGCCAACACCTCCAGATTCGGTCGGTCGTGAAATCGGACGTAGTGAAAGTCGAGAATCTTCGGAGGCAGATCGGCGTCCTTGTGCATCAGGATCGTCTTGGTGTGGATGTCGATATGATTGCAGCCCGCCTTGTACAGGCTGACAAACGTCGGAATCGTGCGCATCAGAATCGCGCGGCATTCGGCAGGATTCCCTTTGGCCTTCTTCAGAAGGTCGCCGACCAGCTCATAGTCCGACAGACACTCGAGCAGCAGGAAATTGGCGTTCGGCAGTCGGGACCTGCCGTAGAGAACCCCGTATCCATAGATCGCCGGAACCGAAACGCCGCGCTGCGCCGCCGTGAGCAGATTGGCCGTCTCCTCAAGGCCGTATCGATAACTCTTGATGCGCTGGCGTGGATGTTTCAGCAGAAACCCCTTGGCCACGAGCGCCTCGCCGCCGTCGCCGTTTGCAGGAAACCTGAAGACCAGCCGGCGCTCGGTCCATTTGTAGACCGCCTCGGGTGGGTCCTCCGGACGCCGGCGAATCGCGCGATGCGCTGCATGGAACGCCGCCACCGCCGGAATCAGCGCGTCGCTCTGCAAATGCCACTTGCCGCCTTCGGCGTCCCGATAGAGACAGCCGAAAGTAGACTTGACAAGCGCTCGTTTTGCCAGCAATGCTCTGAGCATGAAGAGGGAATCCCGGACGGCACTCGATCACTTCTTTTCAAAGATCATCATGCACTGCTGCTCCACGAGATTGACCTTCGGAACGCGATGCACCAGCGACAGCCCCGCCTCCCTGGCCAGCGCCGTCAGATGACCGGCCGTAATGTAGCCGTGAGCGATCTTTCTGCCGAACAGCTTCTTTCTGCAATAGCGAAAGGAACGGCAATTGTAGAAGCTCAACGCAACGTACTTCCGCGATACGCGGGCAAGCTCGCGCAGCGCGGCCGAGCGCATCGCATCGGTGGTCATATGATGAAACAGGCGCATGCAGAACGCCAAATCGACCGAGCCGTCCGGCAGCGGCAGCGCCGCGATATCCGACCGAATCAACTGGACGTTCTTGCCGGGGTTGTGCTTCTCCCGACAGGCCTTGAGCATATTCTCAGAGTAATCGGCCATCGTCAGTTGGCGGCTCTGCGAGAAGATGTCGAAGAAACGCCCGTTGCCGCAGGGCACGTCGAGAATAGCCGCCTGTGGACCCACCAGGTCGAACGCCAACCGAGCGAAGGCTTTCTCCCGGGCATCCAGCCTTCGCATCCGTGCCGACCGAAATCGGGTCTGATCGTACTGCTTGACCGATTCATAGTCCTCGCGATGCTTCAACCCGAGCGAGTTGGCCAGGCATTCTCCTGTATCCGACATTGCTGCGTCCTTTCCTGGAACTTGCAGCGCATACACCATGAGCGGTCATCGCCGGCGATGTTGTCATACGTGCATCGCGCTCCTGCGGCCGGACGGATCGCACCTGTGCTTCTCCGGACGGGCCTTGAGCATATTCTCAGAGTGTGCCACCGTTGTCAACTGCCCAGCCTGCAAAAGAACCCCGTAAGAACACCTCTTCCAGCGCGATCTGCAAGACATTGTCCGGCGGGCATCGTTCGGACTGAGACGCCGGTGCCCAGGCCGCAGACCCTGTTGGTGAGCCGCCAAGGTGGACAGGCAGACCGCTTTGTGATAAGACAGTCCGACGACCGGATCAAGGCGATGAACGAACCGATGGCGTTGTACCTGAATGAAAGACTCACCCCTCTCTGGGGGCAGCTCGACGTGTTCGCGCAAGTCGAGACCCTCCGCGGGGAGGTTCTGCGCGACGTCAAGGGACGCACGACCCTGCGGTTCACGCTCAACGGCGACGCCTATTTTCTCAAGATCCATCGCGGCGTCGGTTGGCTGGAGATCGCCAAGGAACTCCTCCAGTTCAAACGGCCTGTCCTGGGCGCCGAGAATGAATGGCGGGCCCTGAATCTTCTCAAGCAGATCGGGGTCGAGACGATGACGCCCGCCGCCTACGGAACCAAGGGCGTCAATCCGGCGTCTCGACGCTCGTTCATCATCACCGAGGAACTGACCGGGACCGAGAGCCTGGAAGATTTCTGCAAGGACTGGCCCCGTCGGCCGCCTTCGTTCCGGCTTCGCGTCGCCTTGATCGAGCGGGTGGCCTCGATGGTCGGCCAGATGCACCGGCACGGCATGAACCATCGCGACTGCTACATCTGCCACTTCCACCTGGACGTCTCGGCCGGACGCCGCTGGGTCGATCCCCAGCGATTTCACCTGTATGTGATCGATCTGCATCGGGCCCGAATCCGACGCCGGGTCCCCACGCGATGGATCGTCAAAGACCTGGCCGGTCTGCACTTCTCCGCCATGGACATCGGCCTGACTCGAACGGACCGCCTGCGATTTGTCGCCGCTTACGAACAGAGACCGTTGCGTGAGATTCTGCGGGATCGCCGGCGGCTCTGGCGACGCGTCGCCCGCACAGCCGCCGCCCTCAAGGGGAAGCTCGGCTGATCGCCTGGTGCCGTGTTCCGGCTCCGGTCCGGGCAACAATCACGGTACGGAAACCAGTCTATCCATATCCCGCAGGTAGCGATGGACATCCCTCCGACATCGATAGTGCCCCAGCCGCCCCCAGAGCGGGGTCCACATGGCGTCGAGGTCCAGCAGAACGACGTCGCGGCCATCATAGACGATATTGGTGTGTTTCATGTCACCGTGACTGATGCCGTGCTCGGCCATCACCTTCAGCACGTGCAGGACCCTATCGTGCACCCGCTGCTTCTGCACGTCCGGCATCTGCCCATTCCGGAGAATCTCACCAATCTGGGGGCCTGGTACGAACCCCGTGATGTAATAGGACTGCCACAGAACCGGGCCTCTGTATTGCTCAACGAAACCCAGCGGTTCGGCGGTGGGGACCCTCAACCAGCGAAGGTGATGTGCGTTGAGCCAGCTCCGTCGGGCGCGCGAACCCTTGAGGGTATGTCGGAGCGAGTGGCAGAATCCCTTGTGGTTGTACCGCTTGACCGCCACGTTCCGTCCGTTCCACATGATGCGGCTGACAAAGCAGGTCTTGCCGTTCTTGAGGATCTGTCCCGCCTGCATCCGGTCATCCAGGCTCCGGACAAGCGCGCCGGCCGAGCCGTCTTCGAAACACTTCCGATCCAACACCCCCCGGTATCCCTTGGTCGCGATGCGCACGTGCGCACTGCTGGTCCGCAGGCACTTCTTGAGTCGCTTCCTGATCCCTCCACGCACGATTCGCGGCACCAGCCGGCGAAGCCTGGCACGATCCCGGTCGTTCCATCGCCAGTGCCGCTCGGCCGCGTATACGTCCGCAAGCATGTCGAATCCTGCCATGTCTTCGACCAAAGCGTAGGCCAGGAGATGAGCCAGATACTTCATGCTGATCCGCCGTCCCAGAGGACGTCTTCGGAACCGCATCTGGGCGACGTCCAGCGCATAAACAGCGTCGTCGGCGAGCATGAAGTTGTTCAGATGCACGTCGGCCTGGACAACTCCTTTGGCGTGCTGCCGGCCCAGTTCGGCTGTAACCGCACGAAGTACAGCCAGCTTCCGCTCGGCCGTCTCTGCCTGGGTCCACAGCTCATGGCCCGTGCGACCGCCCGGAATCCACTCGGTCACCACCGCCCATCGGCCCTCTCTGGTGCGTCCCGAGAAGAGCAGAACCGGCGCCTTGATCTTCCGTTCAGCCAGTCGGCGCAGACCGCGCCGCTCGCGCCACTGATGGAGCCGGGCTTTGACCGCGTGAGAGAAAACTTTCGCGACAACGTTGCGGCCGTCCCACGAGGCCTCGAAGACCTCACGCGTGCCCGGCACGGTCCGCAACGCACGCCGGATCACGATCTCCTGCGCAGATTCCGACGGCCCTGGAAGGACCCAAATTGACCGAGTCGATTCTTTCATATCGATCGACGGCGCTTCGCCGCCAGACTTTCTTCGTTTGCTTCCGCCTGTCCGGCGGCGTTGCCCTCGCCCCCAACACGGCCCTGTCTTGACAGCCTGCCATGATATCCGCCATTGGGGCGCCCTGCCAGCAATTCCTGACGGCGCTCGCCGGAGGGGGTTGAGGCTGGTGGCAAGGACCCGATGCCGCTATAATCCGGGTGTCCGGGCCGATCCCGACGTGGATCGCGAAAGAAGACGACACCGAGAAACAGGATCGAGACCGTCAATGGACAAGCCACACACTCGCCGTCAGTTCCTCAAGGCCGCGGCCGGCCTCGGGGCCGCGTTCGGACTGCCAACCTTCGTGCCGGGCCGTGTGCTGGGCGCCGGCGGTGCGACGCCGCCGAGTGAGAAGATCGTCATGGGCTGCATCGGCGTCGGCAGTATGGGCGGCGGCCATCTGCGGGCCTTTCTGGGCCGGCAAGAGGTACGAGTCGTCGCGGCGTGCGACCTCCGCGACGCCTTTCGCCAGCGGGCCAGGCAGCAAATCGACGAGAAGTATGCAAGCCGGGACGCCACGACCTATCACGATTTCCGCGAACTGCTCGCTCGCGCGGACATCGACGCGGTCTGCATCGCGACGCCGGACCACTGGCACGCTCTGATCGGCATCGAGGCCGCCCGAAACGGCAAGGACATGTACCTGGAGAAACCGGCCGACGTCCACGTCGCGGCCGCGAAGGCCCTGCGTCAGGCGGTAAACGACTACGGCGTGGTCTTCCAGTTCGGCACGCAGCAGCGTTCCGGTCGCGATTTCCGCTTCGGATGCGAGCTCGTCCGCAACGGCCGCATCGGCAGGTTGCAGACCATCGTGGTCGGCTCGGTGCCGGGCCTGTCACTGCCCAATCAACCGACTCAGCCCGTGCCCGACCCACGGCAGTTCGATTACGATATGTGGCTGGGCCCGGCCCCGTGGGCGCCGTATTCGTTCGAGCGCGCCGCCTCGCGCGCCGAAGGCAGTGTCGGCTACTGGATGCATATCCACGACTACGGCCTGGGCTGTCTCAGCGGCGCGTGGGGCATTCATCACATCGACATCGCCCAATGGGGCAACGGCACCGACGACACCGGCCCACTGGAGATCGAGGGCACCGGCGTGATCCCCACCGATGGGCTCTGCGACACGCCGATGACCTGGCGGGTCGAGCATCTTTACGCCAACAGCGTCCGGATGATTCACATGGATTCGCGCCACACCGCCGCCGAGTTTCCCCAATTCGCCGAGGCCGCGGCGTCGCTGCAGATCCCCGGCTGCGGCATCCTCTTCATCGGCACCGACGGCTGGGTCATCGTCTCGCGAGGCGGGATCGACGCCAAACCCAAGACGCTCTTGCAGGAGACGTTCGACTCCAACGCGGTCCGGCTGCCCGCAAGCAACGACCACAAGCGGGATTTCCTCGAGTGCGTGCGGACGCGGGGCAAAACGGTCAGTCCGATTGAGGCCGCCGTCCGGTCGGACACGATCTGCCACCTCGACGACATCGCGATCCGCCTTGGGCGCAAGCTGCACTGGGACCCTCAGGCCGAATCGTTCATTGGAGACGACGACGCCAATCGCATGCTCTGCCGGCCCATGCGCAGCCCCTGGACGCTATGAAGCGTCAGGGCCGTGCGTGCTTCAGGAGGCGGTGGACTCGCAATAGCTCACCGACGCTCCAGGCCTGGGCCCAGCAGCCCTTGGGCTCCTGCGGCTCTTCGCCGTCGAAGATCTCAGCGATGCTGCCGAGGCAGCCGTCGGCCGTCACGTGGTTCAGGAGCGGCTCGATCATCTCCGTCGCCCGGCGAACGCTTGCCGGCTTGAAGTCGTTGACCTTCAGATAGGCCTCGACGAAGGGCCCCATCAGATAGGGCCAGACCGTTCCCTGGTGATACGCCGCGTCTCGCCTGCGCTGAGGCCCCTCATATCGGCCCTGATAGCAGGCGTCGCGGCGGCTCAGCGTGCGAAGCCCGTACGGCGTGAGAAGCTCGAACTCCACGGCGGCGACGATCGCCTTCTGCCGGGCCCCGCTCAACGGCGGACCGTACGGAAGCGAGATCGCGAAGATCTGATTGGGCCGAAGGCTCGCGTCGACCTGTCCGTCCGGCATGACTGTGTCGTTCAGATAGCCCAGCGACTCGTTCCAGAACAGCTCGCCAAAACTGTCGCCGGCCTGCTGAGCCATCTTGGCATACCGTTTCGCGTCCGACACGAGGTCCATGCGCAGACAGAACTCGTGCAGGTGGCACAAGGCGTTGTGCCACAGTGCGTTGACCTCGACGGGCTTGCCCCAGCGAGGCGTGAACGCGACGCCGTCATACATGGCGTCCATCCAGGTCAACTGCGTGTTGCTGTCGCCGGCGCCGACGAGGCCATCGGCATCGACGTGGATGCCGAACCGCGTGCCGTTCTGATAGGAATCGACGATCCAGCGGATCACCGGCAACAGCTTCTCGTGGAAGGTGTCCTTGTCGTCGGTGGCTTCGACGTATTGAAACGCGGCGTGGATGAACCACAGCGAGGCATCGACGCTGTTGAAGTGGGCCGGCCCGCTGCGATCGTCGAAGCGGTTCGGGATCAGCCCGTCGTCCGCCGCAGCGGCAAACGTACACAGCACCGACCGCGCTTCGTCGAATCGCCCCGTCGCCAACAACAGCCCAGGAAGGGCGATGAACGTATCACGGCCCCAGTCGGCGAACCACGGGTACCCGGCTACGATGCTCGTGCCCTCCACGTCGCCGTACCGCCGCCTGACGATGAATTGGTCGGCCGCCAGGACGAGCCTGCGCTCCGTCGCGTCGGCCGCCGCCCCAGAGAGGATCTGTCTCTGCCGGTCGGCCAGACGGTTCTTGATCGTCTCGACGTCCACCTCCACCGACTCGGGCCGATAGCGCTCCTCGAGACGGGCCCAGAACACGAGCCGTCCATCCTCTTCGACCACGCCCCGGAAGAACCCGGGCGTCCAGAGGTCTTCGCCTGACTCCTGGCCTCGCCGCCGGTTGGCCCGGTAGGTGAAGTCGAACCACCACTGCGGGTCCCCGTCGAAGTGCATTCCCGAACAGCCCATCCGCAGGGCGCAGCCGCCCTGCGGATCGTGGCGCACCACCACGCCCGACTCCCGGCGATCCCATCGCAGCGTCGCGTCGCTGTTCTGCGTGTGGTGGAAATCTCGGAGGCCGACGAACGGACGCACAATCAGCTCGACCGGATCCATCAGGCCGTCGAAGGCGTACTCGACCACGACCGTATCGCTGTCGTCGGCAAGGTAGACCACCTTGTGCAGCTCGATCGAGTCGAACTCGTAGATGAAGTGCGCGCCGGTGTCACGACGGAATTCCCGCAGATAGGGACACGGCGCCAGCACCGGATCGCCGGAAAACTCGAACGTGGACAGATGAAACGTCTGTGAGCCGCAGACGACGATCTCCTGGCAGTTGGACAAAGCCATGACCCGATTGACGGGCGGGGCCAGTGAACCAATCAGCAGCCCATGATAGCTGCTTGTGTTGCAGCCGATAGTGGTCCCCGCGGCATAGCTGCCCCGCTCGTTGGTCAGGAGCCACTCGCAATCGAGCAGGTTCCCAATCTCGCCGTCGACGGCGACCCGGACAATTTCCTCGGCGCCGGTCTTCTGTCGTATCAACACAGCCGCTCTCCCGTGAATGGGCACTCTCGATCTCTGAAACAACGGAGGTCTTCGCGCACGCGTCCGCCGGACGCCGTCAGTTCGTTACCGCAGCGACCGGCATCCCTGCAACCGCCGGGCCGGACGGCGCCTGCGGCACGGCCTGAATCGCCGGTGCGGCACAACGCCGCTGAAGATGATCCAGCACGTTCATGAAATTGATGTACGAATCGTAGGGCGAATCGTAGGGATTGAAGTACTTGTGAACGTCGCCGTCGGCGAAGTACTTCGTGCACATGTAATAGAAATGATCGGACACCTGGAGCCGGCGCCAGTCGGAGAGAATCTGCTCGTCGCTGGCTCGCTTGATCTTCTTCTCCAGGCGATACAACTCATGGATGGCGTTCGACTGCATCGGATTGCCCAGCCATGCCGAGAGGTCGCGTTCCGTATCGGCCCAACTGATCATGTGCCGCACGTCCACTTCGCCGACGGCGTCGTAGGCGGCGACGACCTCACTCGGGGTCTTGAAGTCGTTGTCCGGATGCCTGAGAATCTCCTCGGGTAGGTGCCGCATGAAATCGAAGATGCCCGTGTCTTCCCACTGATGCTCGCCCAGGGTCTCGTAGTCCATGAACAGATTGACCACGTGGCCGTTGCCGTTGACGGCGTTGACCCACTGGCTGAACTTCGAAGCCGTTAGAGGCCATTCGACCCAATGGCGGTTCGAGAACCGAAACGCGATGTCGTCGCTGAGCGAGTAGTTCTTCAGTAGAAGCTTGACGTGCTTGCACCCCGTCGGGCGGTAGAGGAAGTTCGGGCTGCGGTAGCCCAGGATGTGATCGGCGCCCTCGGTGATGACCGCGTCAAAGCACCCCATTGCCTCGATCAGAAGGGCCAGCTCATTGTTGTAGATCAGCTCGGTGTTGCGAAAGACCTTGGGCCGTTGTCCGAAGAGGTCCTCGATCGCCTCAGCGTGCTTCTTGACCTGCTCGACAAACTCCTGCCGGGAGTAAAGGAAGCTCAAACTGTGGTAGTAGGTCTCCGCCAGAAACTCGACGCACCCCGTCTGGGCCAGTGCGTGAAAAGTGCTGAGGACCTCCGGGCTGTACATCTGGAGTTGCTCGAGCAGAATGCCGGTGAGACTGTAAGCGACCTTGAAGCGTCCCTGGTGCTTGTCGATGAGCTTGAGGAGCATTCGATTGGCCGGAAGATAGCATTTGTTGGCCACTTTGCGGCAGATCGCGGCGTTCTTGTGGTCGTCGAAATACCGCTGATCGTTGTCGAACACCGTGTAATGACGCAGCCGCATCGGCTGGTGGACCTGGAAATAGAAGCAAACCGAAGGCATACGATCCAATCCTTTTCTCAACTACCGCCCTTCCCTGGGCGCAATCCCTTCTGTCAAACCGCCACGAGCAGTTGTTCGTAGATGGCGGCGCACTGCCGGGCGGCGTCCTTCCACCGCAGCTTGCGAACCTCGAAGTTGCCGTGGCTGCGAAGCGTCATGCGGAGCGGTGGGTACCGCAGCACCGCCACGATCTTGTTGGCCATCTCGTTGACATCCCAGAAATCAACCTTCAGTGCATGACGCAGAACCTCAGAGACACCGCTCTGCTTGCTGATGATCACGGGCACGTCGTTGTCCAGGGCCTCCAGCGGCGCGATGCCAAACGGCTCCGACACCGACGGCATGACGTACAGATCCGCCATCTGGTAGATCTTGCGCACATCGTCGCCCCGGAGGAAACCGGTGAACAAGACCTTCTGTCCAATCCCCAAGTGGGCGGCCAATTCAATGGAGCGGTACATCAGATCGCCGGATCCCGCCATGACGAACTTGACGTTGTCCATGGCCTCCAGCACCTTCTTGGCGGCGTGCAAGAAGTACTCGGGGCCCTTCTGCATTGTGATCCGGCCCAGGAACAGCACCAGCTTCTCGTCGCGTTGAATGCTGGTCGGTCCGATGGACCACGCACCGTTGCGTTCAACGCCGTTGTAGACCACCTCGACCTTCTCCGGGGCGATCCCATATCGGCTGATCACGAGGCTCCGCGTGAAATGGCTGACCGCAATCACCTTGTCGGCCCGCTCCATCCCCTCGCGTTCGATGTCATAAACGACCTGATTGACGTGTTCGCCGCTGCGATCGAACTCCGTCGAGTGGATGTGGACCACCAGGGGTTTGCCGGTGGCGGCTGCAACAGCCACGCCGGCCGGATAGGTCATCCAGTCGTGGGCATGGACCACATCGAACTGCTCTTCTCGGGCCAACCGCGCCGCCATTGTGGCGTACCGGCGAATCTCGCTGTACATGTCACCGCTGTAATCGCCACCATGCAAATCATCCTCGGCCTCGCCCTGCTCGACCATTTCCCGGCGCAACCGCAGGCTTTCCTCAACTCGTTCGTCGTAGCTCTCTGGATTCGCATACGCCTGCAACGGCGAAGCGATTGTCTTGAAAATCACGTTTGACAGTTCGTCCTCAGCGTCGGTGCCTGAAGTGACGCTCCGGCGGGAACTCGGCGACAGGAGTTTGACATGGGTCACGTATTCGCTCTCGACCATCTTCGGCAACACGAAGGTAACCTTCACGCCAAGTTGATCCATCGCCCGCGTCAGACCGTAGCAGGCCGTTCCCAGCCCGCCGCTGATGAAGGGTGGAAATTCCCAACCCAGCATGAACACCCGAATGTGCCCTCCCTCGTCAATCAGTCCCATAAATCCTCACCTCTTCTCAGGGCCTGCCGAGCAGGGCCCACCCGCATCGTTGCCATCGGACGCGGGTCTGACGAACACGGCTTGAAGGAAACACTCCTACTGGTACTCCCATATACCCTTAAGGTATCGGCCGGTGCGTCGGTAGGCTTTATTCCTGGGCGCAAAAAATTTTCGGCCTACCACGGGACCATCCGTTTATTTATCGGCCATTGCCCCCTCGAAAGTACAGCAATTCTGGGAGAAATCCGCCTTTCAGGCATTCGCGGCCTATGGTTATAGGCTGTTGCCAAGACCGGCCAAGCCCCGAGCACGGCAGCGGCCGCCAAAAAAAGGCAAAGCCGCTTCGAGCCTGTGCCCCGAAACGGCTTCCTCGTGACGGGCAATCCCGACACCCAGATATGCGGACAGATCGTAATCCCCCTTCCGGACTAAAGGTCCTGCGCCTTGACGGTACTTCGACGGTTCGCTTGGGCACGGGCAACCGCCGCATCAAGCAGGTCATAGACGCGATCGCTGATGGCCTCAAGGGCCTCAGACGAGGTCATCATCTTCTGATCCTTGATGTGCGCCTTTACCTTGCTCGCCACCACCAAAGGTTCCCTTTTCTTTTTCGCCATTGCAGCAATCCTCCCTGAGTAGAAGAAGAGAAACGGTAACTTGCCTTCCTCGGCACCGTAGCCTCCAGCGCCGTACGGCGTTCGATGATCTTATTGCCCATCGTTTCACACATTGCAACAAAAAAAACTGCCTGACCCTAAATTTGTGCCCTTCTAAGGCCGATAGGCACAAGTGAGCTTGACGCCGGTGGGCATGCCTTACGATCGGCACCCAGGCGATCCAGACTCAGACGAACCAGGAGAGAGGGCAAGATGCCGACGAACCCACCCGACAGGGCACGCGGCGCCGCACTCCTGGCCGATGAAAAGCACGCTGTTCTGTAATGGAGCGCGAATTATGGGAAAGCCGATGGACAAGAACAACAACGGGCACGCGAAACTCAAAGATCTGGTGGTCGTCACGCTCCTGAGCGACGTCGATCAGGCGAAGGAGTACCAGACCCTTCTGAAGCTCAACGACATCCCGGCCACAATCAAGGAGCAGTTCGATCCCACGGGTGAGCACAAGGGCGTGGCGATCATGGTTCCTGAGGACTTCCTCGACGAGGCCCATGTTGTGATCGAGTCGCAGGACGCCTACGACGACTTCTACGATTACGCCCTGGAAGAGGAAGACGAGGTGGACTTCGACGCCGACTTCCTGGACGAGGAATTCTGATCCGAGCCAAGCCACGTACATGAACTCAACCATCGACAGCTCCGCCCGGGTTACCAGGTGGGCGGAGCCATCGTACAAGCTGCGAGGCTGACGCACATGGCAGAGCCAGACGAAAGACATCCCGAGAGATGCGGCTGCAACGACGGACGTTGTGACCGCCACGGCGACCGACGACAACACGAGGCCGATCCAGAGGCTCAGGATTCCGCCGAGCGACGAAGCGGGCATGACCGCCGCAGAAATGTGGTGGACCGTCGAATGGGCCTGGACCGCCGACGGGGCCCCGGACGACGCCGTAGCGAGGAACGAAAAGCAGCCGAAGAAGGGCAGATGTCCGACGAACAATTCGAGTTCGTGATGGCCGTCGACGAGTACAAGAGGGCGAACGCCCGGCCGTTTCCGACCTGGACGGAGGTCCTCGATCTCATCAAGGCCCTGGGCTATCGGCGGGTTGCGGACCCGCAACCCCTGGCAGAGTCGCACTCGGCGTCGGCGGACGACAAGCCCGCCAAGGGCGGCCGTCGAAGCCGCAAGCCACAATTGACTCGATAGAACTCTCCTTCCTTCCGGGCGGATGCCTCCGGCTCCCGAGCCAGGCCGGGGGCGTCCGCCCGAGCAAACCGCTTGCCGTCCAGCCCCTGCCTTCCCCGCCGTCCGAAGACCCGCGGTCGTTATTTTTTGCGCAAATACAGCACATTTCTCTTGCTGTCACGTAATTTGTCCGATATACTGAAGGATTCTTCGCTCCCTTCTGGAGGGGAGGATTGGTGCCTGCCGGTCGATGCAACCCATGAACAGGTGGCAAGAGCGAAGAATCACCAGCGACAAGTCAAGATCGACGCTCCCATTGCCGACAAAGGCCGTCAAGCCATCGGGATGGACAAGAAAGTGATTTTTGGAACGATATGGAAAAGATCAGTAGAATTCGGAATATCGGGATCTCGGCTCACATCGACTCGGGCAAGACGACACTCAGCGAGCGGATCCTGTTCTATGCCGGTCGCATCCATCGCATGCAGGAGGTCCACAGCGGCCAGGGCGGTGCGACCATGGACTTCATGGAACTCGAACGCGAGCGCGGAATCACCATTGCCTCTGCCGCCACCCAGGTGGGATGGCAGGACAAGAGCATCAATCTGATCGACACGCCCGGTCACGTGGACTTCACGGTGGAGGTCGAGCGGTCGCTCCGCGTGTTGGACGGCGCGATCATGATTCTCTGCGCCGTCGGGGGCGTTCAGAGTCAGTCGATCACCGTCGATCAGCAGATGAAACGCTACCGCGTGCCGCGGATCGCGTTCGTCAATAAGATGGACCGCATCGGCGCCGACCCGGAGCGCGTCCGGCAGGATCTGACCGGCAAGCTCGGGCTGAATGTCGTGCCGATCCAGTTGAACATGGGCAGCGGCGATGACTTCAAGGGCGTCATTGATCTGATCGCGATGGAGGCGATCACCTTTGCGGGCCAGGACGGCGAGAAGGTCATCCGCGGCCCGATCCCGGAGGCGTATGCCCAGGCGGCGGAGAAGGCCCGTCACGACATGCTCGAAGCCCTGAGCATGTACAACGACTGTCTTCTCGAAATGCTGCTGGAGAACCAGCCGGTCGGCGAGAGCCTGATTCGTCGAGTGATCCGCGAGGCCACGATCAACCGCGACATCGTACCGATGATGATGGGCTCAGCCTTCAAGAACAAGGGGGTTCAGCCCTTGCTGGACGCGGTCTGCGACTACCTGCCCAGCCCGCTGGACCGCTCGTACTTCGCCCGCGACCACGACAACGAAGGCACGGAGACGCCGCTGCCCAGCGATCCCGACGCCCCGCTGGTGGCGATGGTGTTCAAGATCGCCGACGAATCGTTCGGCCAGTTGAGTTACGTGCGCGTCTATCAGGGCCGGCTCGTCAAGGGCCAGCAGTACTGCAACGCCCGCACCAGCCGCATGCTGCGCGTCGGGCGAATCGTGCAAATGCACGCCAACGACCGCGAGGACATCACCGACGCCGGGCCGGGCGACATCATCGCCCTGCTGGCCGTCGATTGCGCCAGCGGCGACACGATCTGCGGCGAAGGGGTCAACTACTCGCTGGAGAGCATCTTCGTCGCCGATCCGGTCATCAGTCTGTCCATCACCCCGGCCAGCTCGGCCGACCAGGAACGCATGGCCAAGGCGCTGAGCCGGTTCATGAAAGAGGACCCGACGTTCCGCGTTTCGACGGACCCGGAGACGGCCGAGACGGTCATCGCGGGGATGGGCGAGCTTCACCTCGACGTTTACGTCGAGCGGATGCGGCGGGAGTTCAAGGCCAACGTGACCGTCGGCGCCCCGAACGTCAGCTACCGCGAGGCCCCCACCGTCGAGGCCGAGTTCAACTACCGTCACAAGAAGCAGACCGGCGGCTCGGGGCAGTTCGCCCACGTAATCGGCCGGCTGATCCCGCTGGGACCGGACGCCGATTCGACGTACGAGTTCGAGGACAACATCACTTCCGGACGCATCCCCGGCGAGTACATTCCCGCCGTGAACAAGGGATTCCAGGCCGCCATGAAGAAGGGGCCGCTGGCCGGATATGAGATCGTCCGATGCAAGATGTGCCTCGACGACGGGTCATTCCATGCGGTCGACTCCAGCGAAATGGCGTTCCGGATTGCAGGCCGGGATGCCTTCATCGAGGCCTTCCGGAAATCCAGGCCCTGCCTCCAGGAACCGATCATGACGGTCGAGGTCGAGACGCCGACCGAGTTCCAGGGTCCCATCGTGGGCGATCTCAACAGCCGGCGCGGGATCATCATGGAGACCGCCGCCCGGGATACGTTCACCGTGATCCGCGCCGAAGTACCGCTGGCCAACATGTTTGGCTATGCCACCGTCGTGCGAGGCCTGAGCAGAGGCATGGCCACCTTCTCGATGGAGATGTGCCGTTACGCTCAGGTGCCAACCCGACTCGCCGAGGAGATCATCAACCAGCGTCGTGAGAAGAACCAGCAGACGGCTCGGAGATAGTCATCGCCGGGCCACGACCGTCTGTTGTGGTTCTTGGTGGAGTCTCACGCTGGTCGCCTTCCGCATCAGCACCTAACTCCACACCCGTAGTCCCGCTGTGGGCCGGTCTTTCCCGCCCTCACCGATGGACGTGTACTGTCACACGGTCGGGCGTTTGCGCGCCCGCCACTCTATTAGGATTGTTTCATGCCATTTAAGACGTTTGGTCTTACCGACCCGGTGGTGCAAGGGATTCTTGCCACCGGCTACACCGCACCCACGGAAATCCAATCTCAGGCGATCCCGATCGCCGTCGACGGCCGAGACATCATCGGCTGCGCGCAGACGGGGACCGGCAAGACGGCCGCGTTCGTTCTGCCCATCCTGAACCGGCTCGGCCATGAGAAGGCCGGCCGCAAGAAAGGAATCCGGTCGCTGATCCTGACACCCACGCGCGAGCTGGCCGTCCAGATCGAGCAATCGATCCTCGGCTACGGCCGGTTTCTCCCTCTGCGAACGCTCGCCATCTACGGCGGCGTCAGCATCGAAAAGCAACTGAGCACCCTGCGTCACGGCATCGATATCGTTGTCGCCACGCCGGGCCGACTGCTCGACCACATGCAGCGAGGCTCGATCAGCTTCAAGTCCATCGAGGTGCTCGTCCTGGACGAGGCCGATCGCATGCTGGACATGGGCTTCATCAAGGACGTGCGCAAGATCGTCGCCGCCCTGCCCACCGGGCGACAGACGATGCTGTTCTCAGCCACCATCAGCCCGGAGATCAAGAGCCTCTCGGCCGGCATGCAGAAGTCGCCGAAGATGATTCAGATCGGCCGCCCGCAGAACCCCGTCGAGGCGATCACACAACACGTCTATCCCGTCGAGAAATCGCAGAAGATCGATCTCCTGCTGCACATGCTCAAGAATGATCCCATGTACAGCGTGCTGGTCTTCTCACGGACCAAACACGGCGCCGACAAGATCAAGCGCCGGTTGGAGCGCGCCGGGATCGTCTCGGTGGCGATCCACTCCGGACGCAGCCAGAACCAGCGGCAGCAGGCCCTCGACGGATTCAAGAGCGGCAAGTACCAGGTCATGGTGGCCACGGACATCGCCGCGCGCGGGATCGACGTCTCCGGCATCTCGCATGTCATCAATTTCGACGTCCCGGCCTTCGCGGAGGACTACGTCCACCGAATCGGTCGCACCGGACGCGCCGCGGCCACGGGGGACGCGATCACATTCGTCTCGCAGGATGAGAGGAAATATCTCCAGCAGATCGAGAAGTTCATCGGTCGAAAGTTCAGTCCCAAGGACTGTCCGGAGTTCACCTACATCCGATCGGAAACGCCGCCGGCCGAGCCGAAGAGCACCCCCTCACCTCGCCGCACGGGCAAGGCGTCCGTTTCCACTCGCCCCTCGGCGCTCCGCAGCAAGACCGGTCCGGCCCGACGCCGACGACGCAGAAAGGCAAGGGTGTAGTTTGTACCATAGAACGGTTCATATCGATGTGGGACGAGATACGGATGCGGTCATCACGCCGCAATACCCGAAGAGCGTTCCATCGCGTGTTTTCCTCTCGCTTTTTGAGCGATTCTGTTGTTCAATGCTCGCCATGACAAAACGAAGACGCAAGAGAACGGGGTCCGCCGAATCGACCGAAGGCTCGTCCGAACCCGCCGCCCCCCATCCGGCCGAACAGGCGACGTCACCGTCGCCGGATGTTGCACCCAAAAGGAAACGGTCGCGAAGGCGACGCAAGAAGAAGACCGAGTCGCCCTGGAGCATCGAACAGTTTCAGGTGCCCGAGAAGCTAGGCGAAATGCGGTTTCACGATCTCGGCCTGCCCGAGCCGATCATGCACGCCATCGCCGACCTGGGGTTCCAATACTGCACGCCGATCCAGTCGAAGGTCCTGGTCCACGCCAACGCCGGACAGAACATCTCCGGACGCGCCCAGACGGGGACGGGAAAGACGGCGGCATTCCTCATCACCATCTTCAGCAAGTTCCTCCAAGACCCGATCCAGGGCGAACGGCCCGCCGGCTCGCCGCGCGCCCTTGTCCTGGCGCCGACGCGGGAACTGGCGATCCAGATCGCCAAGGACGCCGAGGACCTGGGCAAATACTGCAACTTCAACTGTCTGGCGGTCTATGGCGGGCTCGAGGTCAAGAAGCAGCAGCGCCGCCTGGACAACCGCCCCGTCGATCTGATCGTGGCGACGCCGGGACGGCTGCTGGACTTCGTCAAGCGAGGCAGCATTCGCCTGAAAGACGTCGAAGTGCTCGTCATCGACGAGGCCGACCGAATGCTGGACATGGGCTTCATCCCCGAAGTCAAGCGGATCATCCGCGAGACCCCCCCGAAGAACCACCGCCGCACGATGCTCTTCAGCGCCACGCTGACCGAGGACGTCCTGCGCCTGGCGTCGCAATGGATGCCTGATCCGGTCATCTGTGAGATCGAACCCGAGCACGTCGCGGTCGAGACGGTCGATCAGATCGTCTACATCGTCACGACGAGGGACAAGTTCAAGCTGCTCTATAACATCCTCAAGAAACGCGGCGACGACCGGACGCTGATCTTCTGCAATCGGCGCGATCACAGCCAGACCCTGGTGACCAAGTTGAGAAGACACGGGGTCACGTGCGAGCTGCTCAGCGGCGCCGTGCCCCAGAAGAAACGGCTGCGCATCCTGGAAGATTTCCGCAGCGGCGAGATCCAGGTCGTGGTGGCCACCGACGTGGCCGGCCGCGGGCTGCACGTCAAGGACATCGGTCTGGTGGTCAACTACGAGTTTCCGTATGAGGCGGAAGACTACGTGCACCGTATCGGACGCACGGGCCGGGCCGGCGTGGCCGGGACCGCCATCTCGTTCGCCTGTGAGGATGAGTCGTTCATTATTCCGGATATCGAGAAATACCTTGGCAATCCCCTTCGCTGTACCATGCCGGACGAGGAGCTGCTCGCCAGAGTCCCTCCGACCCCTTAGGACTCGTAAGGCAATAGATTCGGAAATAGCTCACGTTTGACTGCGGCCCATGCCGATAGAACAGGCATGGAACGAAAATGGCTGCAAATTCGTGTTTTGCCGGTCGGCGAGGATACGAC